>Ga0208939_1002118_pt1 | contig 14273 bp, 19 predicted proteins | sample AD_STIC12_MetaG_FD_184437 | JGI IMG/M metagenome (GOLD analysis project Ga0208939, IMG submission 184437) | Active sludge microbial communities of municipal wastewater-treating anaerobic digesters from USA - AD_STIC12_MetaG (SPAdes) (version 2) | ecosystem: Engineered > Bioreactor > Anaerobic >...
ATCAAAGCCGGTGAAGCTTCCGGCCGACTGGAAGAATCATTAAACGAACTGTACACCCAGAGCAAAAAAGATCACGAACTGAGGATGAAAGTCAGAAATGCCATGACCTATCCGGTCATCATCATTATTGCCATGATCGGTATTGTCACTTTTTTGGTCATCTTCGTCTTGCCCAATATCACCGCCTTGTTTAAAGACCTGGATGTGGAATTGCCGATTACCACCAGAATCATCATCGCCATCAGCGACTTTTTCCAAGCTTATTCGCTAATGGTCGGTTTGAGTGTATTAATATTTTTAGCCGTTTTCATAAAATTTATCCGCACCAAAACCGGCAAAAAAATATTAGACCGCATTTTTTTGAAGCTGCCGATTGTCTCCTCAATCATCCAAAAAATCAATCTGGCCAGGATGTCGCGCAGCTTGAGTTCGCTGATTAAAACCGACATCGCTATTGTGGAAACTTTCAATATTACCTCCCGAGTGGTCGGCAACACTATTTATAAAGAAACTTTGCAAGAAGTGGCCGAACAGCTGAAAAAAGGACAAAAAATCGCTGAAGTGGCCAAAAAATACCCGCATATTTTCCCGCCGGTCATCACTCAAATGATCAGCGTCGGTGAAGAAACCGGCGCCCTAGACGAAGTACTGGAAAATTTAGCTAATTTTTACGAAGAAGAAGTGTTCCAGACGATGAACACTTTGCCCACCATTATCGAACCAATTCTGATGATATTTATCGGTTTTGGCGTGGCGATTATCGCTTTGGCCATATTGATGCCGATGTATTCCCTAACCGAAAGCTTATAAAAACTATGACCAGTCAATTGCCAAAAGACAACCACCGCCATGGCGGATTTACTTTGATGGAAGTGATAATCATTATGTCAATAATCGGCATCATTGCCCTCATTAGCTTACCGGTCTACCAAAAAATCCAGCCCAATCTCAGTCTGGATTCGGAAACCAGAGAAATCGCCTCCAATCTGCGCTACGCCCAGCAATTGGCCGTTACTGAACAAAAAAATTACGGCGTCGTTTTTAACCAAGCGCTCAATAGCTACACCATTAAAAATACCGAGACTGAAGAAATAATCAAAAATTTCAATATCCAATCGCAAATCAGCATCGACAACATCTCCGGTTTTACCAACGATACGGTTATTTTCAATGTAACCGGCGCCGCTACGGAAAACGGCACCATCACCATTATCAATTCCCAAAATGAGCAAAATATCATCGAAATCAAACCGTCCGGCTATGTTAAAATCCAATAACCAACAGGGGCTAACCATGCTGGAAGCAGCGATTACCATCGCTGTTTTATTAATTGGTATCTTGACTATCGTCCAGGTTTTTCCCTTGTCTTTCAAGCTCGGCAAAACCGCCGAGCAATCGACGGTGGCCATCAATCTGGCTCAAGCTAAAATCGAAGAATTGTTTTATCTGGATTACGATAATATCGGCGTCGGCACCATTGAAACCAAGCATCAATTGTCTGATAACCCCGATAACCCATTCCATTACTACCAACGGCAGACCACCGTGGAATATGTCGACCAAAACCTCAGCTATTCCGCCAGTGAGACCGAACTGAAAAAAATAACTGTCATGGTATATTGGTACCATCCAATTTTAAAATATGAAAACAGCCAAGAGGCTATAATTTTAATTAGTAAAAAATGAGCGCCAACAAGCAAGGCTTTACCTTAATCGAACTGACCATCGCCATCAGCGTTTCCCTATTGCTGCTGATGATAGTCACTTCCACCTATTTGGTCGGCCAAAAAACCTACAACAAAACCGATTCGCGGGCGGAAATTGTCCAAAACGGCCGGGTGATTATTGACCGCATGTCGCGGGAAATCAGGCAAACCGGCGATATTGTCACAGAGCTCCCGGAAGACAATGCCGACCCGGACAATTTGCCCAGCGAGATAATGTTCCAAGACGGCCACGACACCTCGCAAGTGACCTACATCCGGTATTACCTGGAAAATGGCGACCTAAAAAGACAGACTATAATCTATTACTTTGAAACCGAGCCGGATATCTACACTTATTGGCACGCGACCGACCAGGACGGCAATTCGCCGATAATGTCCATCTTGGAAGATCGCGTCGTTGGCGAATATGTTGATGATATAGAGTTCTGGGGGGATAAACTGATTAATATCAATCTCTATCTCTTGAAAAACGAAGAAATGCAAATTATAAACACCGCTATTTATGGCCGCAATCTTTAACCGCAAGGGGTTTGTCTTGGCTACTTCAGTTTTAATAATGGGCCTGCTTCTTCTGTTGGCGACTTATGTTGTCAGTTTTACTATTACCGAATTTAAAATATCAAACAGCCAGGCAACCGCGACCAAAACATATTATCTGGCCGAAAGCGGCATTGCCGAAGCGATTTGGCGCATCAAAAACGATCCGACTTGGAAGACAAATTTTGAAACCGACCCTGCTTGGACCATTACCTACACTCGCGATCCGGCGCTTTATTCTAACGGCTCTTATCAGATCCAAATAATTAATTCCGGATTGGCTCGAGGAGAAATAATCGTCACTGGCTTTATTGATAATGGCGGCAGAATTGCCCAGCGGGTGGTCAAAACTTCTATTTACAAAGCCCTCGGCGAAAGCGTTGTCGGCAACAATGGCGAATATGCCGACGGAGACATTAATATTTCCGGTTCGGTAATGCATGTCTATAATGGCAGCATGTTTTCCAACATTAACATCATCGTCAATCTTATTAGTGTCGTTGACGTTGATGACGCCGTCAGGGCAGTTAATAATGTTAACCAAAGTTGGACTTCTACTATTAACGCTCCCGGCGGTATCTATGCCAAAAACAAATCCGCCCCCGTACCTGACCCAATCCCAATGCCGGCAATTTCTTTTAATGACGCTTCCGATCCGGATTCCTACATCAATAAGGCTGATCATATTTATACCAAAAATCAATTTTCCGATCTGATGTGGGCCAACCCCAACCTAACCTTAGATGGCATTACTTATGTCACCGGCGACATTGATATCAAGGGCCCGCAAAAACTGACCATCAACGGTACGCTGGTTTCTGAAGGTAATATTGAGGTCGGCAAAAATACGCTGTTTTGTTGCTGGGGTTTGAGATGCGGCCGATCCGATATTACCATAAATCGCCCGGCGACGTCCGGTTCTCCTTCAGGGCTTTTGGCCAAAGGAAAAATAAACTTTGAGCTCTGTCTGGACGACTTTGATGCCCAAGGGCTTGTCTACGCCACTGATCAAGTCAGTATTTTGAGCCTGCCGGGAACTTTTGATATCTTAGGCGGAATAATCTCTCGAAAATTGACTCTGACCAGCATCTGGCAGGGCATTAATATCACCTTTGACAATGAAATAATCAGCTATACCATCGGTGATCCCCAATATTCCCCGGTCGTAACCGTAGAACATTGGGAGGAGGAATATTAACCGACAATAAAATCTAAGCGTGAAGACGCGAGCTTATCGCGTCTATCCGAAATAATTGCCAAATTGTTATATTGCTAAATTGCTGGATACCATCTCTAAATATTAGTGACAAAAACAATATGGCAATATAACAATTTTTTATTTGCAAGCTTTATTATATTACCAAAAATTACAAATTTTTGCTATAATAATTATATAATTTTAGTCATTATTCTCCATATTACCCATGTCATTTTTTGAGACCAAGGAAACTGCTTTTGGATTGGATATTTCGGAAAGAAATTTGCGCCTGATCCAACTTAAGAAAAAAGGCAAAAAAATATTGGTCCAGTCATACAATGAAATAAAGCTTCCACCACAATGTCTTGAGGAAGGAGAAATCAAACAACCTCAAGCTTTTTGGGATTCGCTTCATAAATTGACCAAAACTAAGCACGGCCGAGGCCGTTTGAGCAATGAAATGGTTGGCGTCCTGCCGGAAAGGAAAACTTTTTTGAAATTGATTGAACTGTCTCCCGATAAGACAGAGACGGAAGATGAGCAGGATAAAATTAGCAACATGGAAGAAAAAATCAAAAAAATATTGCCCGAACATGTGCCGATTAACATTGATAACACTTATATCGACTGGCAATTGATCAAAGAAAGTCAAGAAAGCCAAACGGTGCTGGTGGGCGCCTGCCCGAAAAATATCATCGACTCCTATGTTAGCGTCTTCTCCCAGGCCAATCTGATACCAACAGTGCTGGAAATAGAAGCCGCCGCCATCGCCCGAGCGCTGATTAGCGGCCAGCAAGAAGACAGCACTCAGATAATTATTGACATCGGCGCCAGCCGCACTGGATTATTCCTCTATGACCGCGGCGTGATCAAGTTCACCATCACCCTGCCCATCTCCGGCAATCAAACCACCCAAATGATTATGGATACTCTGGATTTTGAATTTGATAAAGCGGAAAAAGCTAAAATTGTCTGCGGCTTGGACCGCAATAAATGCCACGGCGCCCTCTTGGAGATATTCGCTGAAACAATCAATCAACTCCAAGAGCATATCCAAAAAACGATTGATTTTTACCAAAGCAATTTTTATGAAACGCACGACATCAGCCAAATAATGCTCTGCGGCGGCGGTTCTAACTTCATCAACATCGCCGAAATCATTCAAGAAAAAACCAAAATCCAAACAATCAATGGCGACCCCTGGCATAAAATTAAAAATCCCAACCCCAGATATTTTACTCCCCAAAAATCCCAATCTTTCATTACTGCGCTTGGTTTAGCTTTGCGAGGCATTGATTCTAAAAATCTATTATGATCCAAATCAATCTCAATTTATTGTCGCCCAAACATAAGAAAGAACTGAAAGTTAAAAGAATTTATATCACCATCAAAGAAATGGTAATGTTAATTCTGCTCTTTACTTGCGTCTCCGCCATTCTGCTGCTAGTATCAAGATACTTTTTAGAAGAACAGCTGGCGATGTTGATGGACAAAAATGCCACCGCCATCCGAGTTGGCGAAGAAATCAACAAAAAGGTGGTGGCTTTTAATGAAAAAATAACCAGTGCCTATAATATCCAGAAAAAATCCAGACACTGGTCACAACTATTAGTTACAATCGCCACCATCACTCCGGCTGATATCGCCTATAATTCAATAAAAATCTATCCGGAAAAGACTCTGATTGAACTCCAAGGTACGGCCCAAACTAGACAAGCGCTGATTAATTTTAAAAACGAACTGGCTGCTAATGACTCCTTCTCGGAAATTGACTTGCCGCTGACTGATTTATTGGCCAAAGAAAATAATTCTTTTACTCTCAAAGCTAAAATTAAATTAGACCATTAAAAACAATGACTGGTGTCAAAAAAAATTTTATTTTTCCTATCTTAATCATCATCGCCATCCTGGTGATAGTTGTTGTTTTTATTATTTGTCCCACCCTGATAAAAATAACCACTATCAGTCAAGCCATTATCACTGAACGAATCGATTTGGAAAATAAATTATCTTTCGGCATCAACCTGAATAAAGTTCAAAGAGATCTAGAGGACACCGCCGGTCTAGAAAAAGAACTGGAACAAATTTATATCAAAAAAGGACAAGAACTTGATTTTATTACCCACTTGGAAAATTTGGCCGAAATCGACGGAGTCAATGTCAATATTGATTATGCCGATTTCAGCGGCAAGACAATCAGTCAAAATATCCGCGCCGTTCCCCTGACAATAAACTTCAGCGGCGACTATAAGAATATTGTTAATTTTTTTCAATCACTAGAAACATTAAAGAATTACTACAATTTAGATCTGATGGTAATCACTAAAAATCAACAAAATAACCTAAACGCCCAAACTGTTGGTCAAACTTATTTAATTGAATAAAAAATGAAACTCTTCCAACTAAAATCAAAATTGCCGGCGACCAAAAATTTCTACTGGTTAAAATGCTTATACCCCGCCACCATTCTGCTGGTAATAATCGGCCTGACTTTGTTGCTGGTTTTCTTATACCGCAATGTTTATCTGACACTGTCTCAAGCGGAAATAGTCACTATGCTTAAAAAAGAAATACCGGAACAAAACCTGGAAAAAGACAAACTAATGGAAATTATTGAAAAATTAAAGGCAAAATCCGCTCCACAACCTAAAATTGAATCAATCAGAAACCCCTTTCTACTGCCGGCGCTAATCGAACCAGTCGCGGAAAATAATCCCGATCTGTTGCCAGCCACCACCACGCCCGAAAATTAGCTAACCCAAAAAACTTTTTCAAATTAAAACGGCCCCCAACTACCGGAGCCGTTTTTTAAAAAGAAACTTTTTTTGCTGACATTATAAGGGCGACATTTTCCTTAATCGCTTAACCGCTTGAGTAAGTTCTGTAACGAAATAGTCAATATCTGTTTGACGATTAAACCGGCCTAGACTGACCCGTAAGCTGCCATGAGCCAATTCCGGCGCCAGACCAAGCGCCGCTAACACATGAGACGGTTCCAAAGAACCGGAAGAACAGGCTGAGCCGGTAGACACGGCGATTCCCTTTTCCGACAAAGCCAGAACCAAACTCTCACCCTCAACGCCTTGAAAAACAAAATTGGCATTATTGGGAGTCCGATTGTCCAAATCGCCGCTGATCGAGACGCCGCTAATTCCTTTCAATACCATATCAATTAAATTGTCCCGCAATTTCTTGATCCGCTGATTTTCCCGTTTTCGTTTAGGACCGTCCTTAATAATATTTATCGCCGACCCCAAACCAACAATTCCACTGACATTATAAGTGCCGGGACGAATGCTAGACTGCTGATGGCCACCAAACAATAATGGCTGCAAATTAACACCTCTTTTAATATACAATCCCCCCACCCCCTTGGGGCCGTATATCTTGTGACCGGAAAAAGACAGCAAATCCACCCCCAAATTGGCCAGATGACAATCGCAATAGCTTAGAGCTTGAGTGGCGTCGCTATGAAAATATATTTTCTGTTTGCGTTTTTGATTGAGTTCGGCGATAATGGCGCCGATTTCTCCAATTGGCTGGATGGTGCCGATTTCATTATTGACATACATTATCGAAACCAAGACGGTATTATTTTTAATAGCTTGTTTGAGCTGATTAATATCCACCAATCCTTTCTTATTTACCGGCAAATAAGTTACTTCCGCCAAGCCTTGAGCCGCTAAAAATTTAGTTGGCTCCAATACCGCATCATGCTCGATATTGGACACAATAATATGCGGCAATGACCCGGATTTATCCGCCATCAATTGACGCATTAAGCCCAAAATAGCCAAATTATTGCTTTCAGTGGCCCCGGAAGTGAAATAAATCTCTTCTTTGGCGCAACCGAAAAAATCAGCAATGGTTTTTTGCGCCCGATCAACAGCCACTCGGGCATCGAGACCGGGCTGGTGCAAAGAAGAAGCGTTGCCGAACTCGATGTTAAAATAAGGCATCATATCTTCCAACACCCGCTTATCTACCGCGGTGGTGGCGGCATTATCCAAATAAACATTTTTTACCGAAGCCATAAACTATTGATTTTAAAATAATTAAACCGCTGTCACCTCTTTAACTGCCGGCACCTTAGCCTTGATTGCTCGGCCGATTCCTTCTTGCAAAGTGATCTGGGACATCGGACAGCCTTGGCAAGCGCCCATCAGCTTCACTTTCAACTTCCCGCTTTTGGGATCAAAAGCGACAAATTCCACATCACCGCCATCCATTTGCAGATGCGGACGAATATTATCAATAATTTTCTTAATGGTTTTTTCTATTTCCATATTGTTATTTATTTTTTTTGCTGCGATAATCAGCCACCGCGGCTTTTAGGCCATCGTGGGCTAAAATGGAACAGTGCAATTTGGCCTCGGGCAAACCGCCAAGCTCATTGGCTATTTCCAATTTGCCTATTTTTAACGCCTGGTCGATGGTTTTGCCCTTGGCCATTTCGGTCAACATTGAAGAAGTAGCGATAGCCGCGCCGCAACCTAATGTCTCAAACTTAATATCTTTAATAGTTTCCGCCATATCAGGCTTACTGTCGATTTTTATGTAAATTTTCATAATATCGCCGCAAACCGGATTGCCCACCTGGCCGACGCCGTCAGCGTTTTTCATTTTACCCTGATTGCGAGGATGGCGGAAATGCTCTAAAACTTTGTCGCTATACATATATCAAATAATTATAAATTGATTAAATTAAATCCTTAAGGGTGAATTTTCTTAGGGTGGCAATAATATTCTTCTGCAATTCATGCCAAACGATTTTAGTCATGCATTTTTGGGGCGAACAAGTCATCTTTCTTTGGCTGTCAGACATACAATAAAAAACCGCCAAAGCGCCCTCAAGCGCTTCAACGATTTCAAAAACGCTTATTTTTTCCGGCTTTCTGGCCAATAAATAGCCGCCGCCGACGCCCTTGGAACTTTTAACCAGATTATCGGCCTTAAGCTTGGCAAATAACCTTTCCAAATACGGCCGGGAAATATGCTCTTGCCGCGATATTTCCGCTAAAGACAGCGGGCGACCTTGGCTATTTTTGGCTAAAGCCACCATTGCCCGCATGCCATATTCAGTTTTGGTAGTAAACATCATATAGATTAGTATAAAGTCTATAAGCTCTGTCAGGCAAAAATCAACAAAATTTGTTATTTCCTACTAAATTGGTAGGTTATTAATATCTTACCAAGCAAAAAAACCCCTGTCAAGGGGTATAAAAAAATAATTACTAATTGAAAAGCTAATTGGGCTTCTCTATCACTATCAGCACCCGGCGGCCGCGGGCGATTTCTTCATCGGTCATGCCGCCTTCGGCCGATTGGTGGTCCCAATCGTGGATAGCCGAAATCAGCCGGTCGTATTTATAGCGAAAACCATCTCCCCTTTTGGTGCCGACATCATTGGTAATAAATTCATCCTCGTCATAACCCTTGACGACCAGCATATGATAAATCGGCCCCGGCGTCCGAAAATAAGGGTTGCCCAATTCCCGGCCAGCCGCTGGTGCGATAATCAAATTGCCCCGCGATAATTCGTATTTTATCCTGTCTGGCGTCACTTCTTCCTCCACCCTGGCCGTTTGGCCAAAATAATCCTTCAATACCGTCACTGCCTCGGTAGCGGTCAAATCCACGCTATAGCCGTTTTCTTTTTCCCAAGCGACCAGCTTTTGTATTTCCTCTTCCATTCTTTCCGTGTCAAGCGGTTTGGCGGAAAAATATCCCGCCGCCATTATCATTGACGCCTCTTCGCACGCCTCTTGGTGGAGATTATCCCAATTGGCCTGCGGCGCCTGGGAAACAAAAACAACCGGCCACTCCAACCTCGCCGGTATTTCAATGGTTGTCTCTTGGCTCAAGGAATCATCGGACGACTTCTGTTCTTCAGCTGGTTCTACTGCGCCGTTTGTCGCCTCATCATACTGACTGTCAGTACTAGTTGACTGTTCCGATTCTGTATTGGGAATAGAGACTTTTACTTGGATAATATTGGCCGACCGACCACAACCGGCCAAAAAAAATAACAAAAACAACAACGACAATTTTTTTATTTTCATAAATCTTATCAACAAGGATTCTGCTGGCTCTCCGTCTGAATGACTTCGTCGGAAATTATCTGACCGACAACCGTCACTTCGCCTTGATAGGCCTTAATATAACAGCATTGACCATCGGAAAAATAATACGTATACCTCCCGCCGGAAATGACTTCCAGTCGGATAGCGCTAAACTGCTTGATTTTTTCATAAACCGCCAGGTCAGTTGCCAAGGAATACCTGTCCCGCAAAAATTCCGCCAGCTGCTTGTTGCGCTCAATTGTCCCGGCTACCGCCTCATCAGGCACCGGCGAAGGACTGCCATAGCAAACACCGGGATTGTATTTGTCCACCAGATAAATCTTAACCTGCAATTCTTGAGTGATGACGAAATCCTGTTCTTCGTCTTCTACGCCTTGAGAAGAATCGGTTTCCGCTTGATTAGCATCGGGATAAAATTTCTTAACCTTGGTCGTTTCTACCCCGGTAAGCGGCTCCTCATTACCGACTGACGGTGGCGCCGACTTATCAGACAGAGATTGCGCGCTGTTATCTTCCCCGCTTGGCTCTGCTTGGTTGTCTTGTCTGTCAACAGGCGACCAAAAGCAACCCGATAGGCACAAAGGCAAAACCAAGAACAACAACCAGACAAAAAGCTTTTTTATGTTCATATTTCGGCTAAATAATTAATCCTCTTATGATTAATTATACAGGATGAAGAGACAGTATTTCAATAGATGAATCAAAGCATTGCTGATTACCAATTACTTTTTAAAACAAAAACCCGTTGGGAGAATCCTTTCTCCCAACGAGACATGCTTGCACTAACGCCGCTTTGGCCGGCGCTTCTTCTTCTGGCCTGACGGCACAAACTCCTTGGTACCGCCACACGCGAAAACGCCGAAAAACCACACAAAGAAACTGTCAAAAAAACCCGAACTAACTCCCATCCTCATTACCGCCTCCTTTCTTTTCTTTGCCCTATTATATAATTATATCATACCTAAATTATTTTGTCAATATAAGTGCCAAAAAACGCCTAATTTTAGCCAATATACAAAAACTTGACTTATTCCTACAAATCGGCTACAATTATTACTGTCAATAAATAATAACAAACTCAAAATATGGCCCATAAGAAAGCCGGGGGCAGTACCAGACTTGGCCGAGATTCCAACGCCCAGCGATTGGGCATTAAAATCTACGGTGGTCAAACAGCCGTGCCCGGCGCCATTATTGTTCGCCAACGCGGCACTCGCTATCGCCCGGGTAAAAATACCAAAAAGGGCAATGATGACACCATTTTCTCCACCGCGGCCGGTACTGTCAAATTCACAAAGAAAAAAATCAAAAAATACGACGGCCGACTGCAATACTCCCAACTAGTCAGCGTCGAATAAATAAAAACCACCCCCGAAATATTCCGGCGGGTGATTTTTTATTTCCACTCTTAAATCAATTTTTAAACGCCGTCAATAACCAGCGGCTTTAAAAAACATTAATTATTTTAACCTTAAGACGTTTATAAAATACCAGTCGCTAATCCAAGACAATTAACATTATCTCCGCCTCCAACCCGTGTTCCAAATTGACCATTAAAGGATACTCACCCGGCTCTTTGATCGGCTCGGGTAATTGGAGCTGCTTTTTATCAATGTTAAATCCCCGCTCTTTTAGCTTCTTGGCCACCGCCGTCGCTGTCACTGCCGCATATAATTTACCTTGATCATTGGTCCGGCCGCTGATTTCAATAGCCAGCCCATTCAATCGGGCGGCATTTTTCTCAGCTAACAACAAATCATGCTCGGCTTGTCTGGCGAGTTGTTTTTGATTAGCGACCAATGTTTGTACTGTTTGGTCAGTCGCTAATTCAGCCAAACCCCGGGGCAATAAAAAATTACGAGCATAACCGTCAGCCACATCTTTAATGTCGCCGGCCTTGCCCAACTGACTAATTTTTTTAAGCAAAATTACTTTCATATAATTACTTAATAACAAATCGACGGTATTGTTTTTGAGCCGGTTGCCACTGATAATCAATCCGGTCCACCCGGGCCAGCCTGCTTCCATTATAACACCAAGCTAAAAATTGCTTCAACTCTTCTTCCGGACCTTCAACTGCCGCCTCGACCGAACCATCCGGCCGATTTTTTATCCAACCAGTCAGCCCCAAGCTATTAGCCATTGTCTGGGCTTGGTAACGAAGCCCAACTCCCTGTACTCGGCCAAAAATCTTTAGGGCCAAACGCTTGACCATTTAGTTATTGCTAAAAATAATTTCCACTGCTTTGTCCAGTTGGGGATCACGGAATTGATCATAATCAGCTTCAATCATTTCCACCGCCACATCCGGTTCAATCCCCTCATCGTCAATGGAACGACCTTGGGGTGTAAACCACTTCGCCACCGTCAGCTTAACTGAAGAACCGTCAGATAGATTATTTAAATCCTGAATCGAACCTTTGCCAAAGGTTTTCTCGCCGACAATTACTCCTTCACCCCAATCCTGGAGAGCGCCGGCGACAATCTCCGAGGCCGAAGCGCTGCCGGCATTAACTAGAACCACTGTCTGATAAGCGTCCAGCCTGGCTTTTTTGGTGGAATTATGGAGAATTTCACTGCCGTCCCGCAACTTTTCAGACACGACCAACTTGCCATTAATCCACTCACCGGAAACATCAATCGCTGTTTGCAAATAACCGCCAGGATTATAGCGCAAATCCAAAATAATTCCCCGAATATCGGGTCGACTCAAAATATCCAAAACAGCATCATTAAATAGTGGCATCGTCATCTCATTAAACTGACGAATTTTAAGATAAGCAATATTATCGCTTCTGATTTCCCATTCCACGCTTTTGATATTAATCGCCTCCCGAGTAATACTGATTTCCTTGCTGCTTGACTGGCCTTCACGATAAACCAATAAAGTCACTGCCGTCCCCTGGGGCCCGCGAATCAGACTAACCGCCTCGTCAACCCCCATGCCCTCGGTAGTTTGGCCGTCAATCTCCAAAATCATATCTTTCGGCTTTAGGCCGGCTTTAAACGCCGGCGTATCCGGCAAGGGAGCAATCACCGTCAAAATATTATTGCGAATCCCGATTTCCGCGCCCACGCCCTCAAAATTACCCTCCAATTCTTCCTTGAAAAAATCCGTATTTTGGGGGGTTAAAAAGACCGAATGTGAATCCTCCAGAGCCGCCACTAAGCCAGATAATGCCCCATAAAATAATTTAGTTTCCGGAATATTCTTGTCATAATATTTATTTTTAATTAAATTCCAAACATCCCAAAATAATCGAAAATCAACATCCTTAGTCAGGTACTCGGGAATTTCGCCGTCGGCATTAATAATATCGCCATAAGTGGAAGTGGCAGTCGGATCAACCCCCTTAATCACTGCCTGGCCGCCGCTGCGAGGCAAGAATTTCGCCCCAATCGCCAAGCCCAAAAAAAATACCGCTGCCAAAGATAATAACCCTATTAGCCAATATTGCCGTTTGATAATGCTTTTATTAGTCGCTGAATCGACCATAATGATAAAATTTATTTTAATAGTAATATTTTAACAGAAAAAAGTTTTTTAGCAAAATAAAAAAGCCGGTTAGTTTTCCCATGGGAAACTAACCGGCTAAGGCGCTTGAGCCATTTATGCCTCCTCTTCGAGGAGCTGTTTGACCTTCCGCCAATAGCGGTCGGTCTTCTTCCACCAGGCCGGGTCGTCTTCAAAGGGCCCGCCGTTCCAGATCCGGGCCAGAATCTCGGGATTGAGCTCCTTGCCCGTTTTCTTCTGGTAGTCTTGACCGTAGTGGTCAAGATATATCAGAAAAATTTCCCGCGACCTGGCCTGGTTATAGCGGTCGCGGCGGGTGTACTTCTTGTAACCGATGATGCGATTAACATCATCAATCACCACCGGCCAAATTTGGACAATACCGACGGCGTGACCGCGGTCGCCAATGGCCTGGTGCTCCAATTTCGATTCGACCCAGGCGATCAAGTAGAATAGATCACCCAGGCCAATCGTTTCTTCCACTGCTACTGCTGGCTGAAGAATTGGCTCGACTGCCGAATTATTCACCGACGGATCAACCGTTTCCGACGGATTCATCGGCTCAAACTCAAAAAAATTCTGAGTCGGCCGACCACTCGGCTCTCTTTCGAGATAATCCGAGACCCGGTCAAAAATGACCAAGCCGCCGATAAAAGCGGCCAACATGAGAAGAACTATCTTCTCAATGTTGTCGATGATTTTTTGAATGAACTGCATTTTCAACTCCTCCTTTTTGTTCTCCTGTTTCAGGCGGGACACTATTCCCGCCCACAACAAAAAACAAAAAATTAACAATCAAAAGACAAAAAACCAATAATAATTAGTTTTTTGCCAATTTGTCCAACTCCTCGGCCTGGCTCTTCAATTGCCTATCAACCTTATACCAGTAATGACCAGTGCTGATTTTGCGCCAACCCTTGGGGCCGCCGTTCCAAATCCTAGCGTAAATCTCATCAGTCGGCGCTAAGCCGGTTTGCCGCTGATAAACCTCGCCGTAAAAATCAACATAAATTTTAAAAATCTCTTTGGATTTTTCCGGATTATAACGGTCATCATAAGAATAAGCCTGATAACCCAAAATCCGATTAACATCATCAATAGTGATTTTCCAAATCTGCAAAATGCCGATGGCCTGGCCATAATCGCCAACTGCCTGACTATTACCCTCTGATTCCACTTCAATACAAGCATTAATTAAATCTTCCCATTGGTCT
>Ga0208939_1002141_pt1 | contig 14191 bp, 20 predicted proteins | sample AD_STIC12_MetaG_FD_184437 | JGI IMG/M metagenome (GOLD analysis project Ga0208939, IMG submission 184437) | Active sludge microbial communities of municipal wastewater-treating anaerobic digesters from USA - AD_STIC12_MetaG (SPAdes) (version 2) | ecosystem: Engineered > Bioreactor > Anaerobic >...
GATCGGATTCATCGTCGCGACATTCTTCATGATCTCGGTCGCGATTTCCGGCTGAATCAACGCGGCTGCGTCGGTTCGGGAAATGACATTCGAGAATGGCACTTGCTTTTCCTCACTTTCTCAGTTATAATGCCTTACAACAGTTAGATAGTGTTGGAGGCACTCATGAGACTCGTAGACTTGACCGGTAAGCGATTCGGACGCCTAACAGTCATCGGACGTGGCCCAGATCAACCTAGAGGGCGCACGCATCGTGTACAATGGCATTGTCGCTGTGATTGCGGCAATGAATGTGTCTGCGCATCGACCAACCTTGTACAAGGCAAGTCTCGCAGTTGCGGTTGTCTGCAAATTGATACAATCACGACTCACAACCGTACAGGAACCCCAGAACACAGAACTTGGATCGCGATGAAGTCTCGTTGTTATACCAAGTCCAACATCGGTTATCCGTACTACGGTGGTCGTGGTATCACCGTTTGCGACCGCTGGCTTCACAGTTTCGAGAACTTTCTCTCCGACATGGGAGAAAGGCCCGGACCTGAATACTCGCTTGATCGCATCAACCCCAACGGTAACTACAGACCGGACAATTGCCGCTGGGCCACTCGCGAGACGCAAGACAACAACCGACGCGCTAACCGCTTTCTGACATGGAACGGTAAAACTCAGACCATTGCTCAGTGGGCGAAGGAAACAGGCATCTCGAAAGGTACAATCCTCAATCGTCTCAATTGGGGATGGCCTATTGAAGATGCTCTTTCTTGGCCGTCTGAACGTGGCAGAGTCAACCCGCATAGTGTCAAACCTTCAAATTAGCCGCGTCCGGCTGCCCGGCGAATAAGTGTGTTCATGTCCAGCTTCGGCCCCTGGTTCGTCCCGGCCCCGCCGTCCGCACTGCCGACAGTCGGCTTGCGGAACAACTCAGGAGCCGTGATCTTGAGCGCATTCCAGTCCGGCCGGCCGTGCCGGTCGAAAAGCTGTTCGGCCACAGCCAGCGCATAGGCCGCCTTGACGTTGGAGCAGGCCACATCCGGCCGGCTGGCTTCCTCGGCAAAAGCCGCCCGGCGTTCCGCAACCTCCAACCGCTGCGAGGCGTCCGTAAGCTGCTTCTCAAGCTCGGACCCCTTCTCAGCTTTCGCGGCCAGGTCTTTGATCTGCTTGGAGAGATCGGCGCGGTTCTGGCGCTCAGTAGCGAGGGCTGTCTTCAAGCCGCTGACATGCTCGTCAAACAGGCCCCGTTGCTGCGCGTCCAGCTTGCCGTACCACGTCTCAAACGTGAGAACCTCCGGCGGCGTCTCACCGTCCGGCTGTCCCCCGGAGCCGTCGCCAGACATCCCGCCCGCGCCAGCCCCGCTATCCGATTTGCGCAGCATCCCGCCGCGCCAGTCGTGCCTCAACATAACGCACTCCTTCTGTGCCAAACATGCTGCCACCATCATACGCTATACATAGTGCAGTGCTGTCACCTATCCGCACGCCGCCCAACAAAAAAGCCGTGCGCAATCACGGCTTTTTTTATGTCACATCGGTGGGGGAAAACTACCCGTAGAACTCGCCTGCCTGTTCCGCGCCCAATATCTCCTTGAGGCTCCGCGCGTAGTGCGTCGCACCCCATTGCGACGAATACCGAATCCCTATGAAGTCCTCGAGCCGCACCTTGCCAGCCTTGTATGCTCGGTAAGCAGCGGGTCCGAGTATCTTGATTTGCTGTTCCGGTTTCAGCAGGGCAAAACGCGCCACCCCATTCTCAATCGGCGTGAACTCTTCGTCGAGGTCAATACCGAGTTCCCGCCATGTCTTCGTCAACGGCGCTGGCGCGCAGCGGCCGTTAGGATGATCCGCCATGCGTTCTGTGACCGGATGTACCGTGCCGTGCAACGCCCAGCACGCCGCGCATGTGCGTGGCGAGTGTGCCGACATCCATATCCAGCCGCCGATGATGTCCGTGTTGGCCTGGTAGTTGCGGTGTGCCGCCTCACGTTGCGCCCGGTTGATCTCGGTTCTGGCAATCGTGAGCAGGCGTGCGAGATTGCCGCCTGCGACCGCGCGTACCGCCCGCGCAATGTCGCGCGGATTCTGCCCGAGTAACAGACCTTCGAGTAAGGCTTGTTCCAGTAGCGGCCCGATACGCGCCGGCAGACTGGCAAAGAGAAGTTGTAGCGGTGAACCGGCCCCGGTATAGCCTATCAGGTCTTCAAAGGCCCGCTTCGGCAACTTGGCGAACGTCGTCCGCAAGCCAGGGTCCAACTCCGCAAGTTGCATCTGGACATACTCAAGCGTCTGTTCCTGTGCCGCCGCAATGACGGCCCGCTGCGCCATGCGGGTTTCGACATCGGCAAGCGCGGCGAGGCGGACAACCTCACCTTCGAGCTGGCGACGCAGAGACCGCAACCGTTCGGCCTGAAACGTCACGAACTGGCTTGGCACGAATTCAACCCCTTGTGCCAGTGCAAAAGCCTGTTCCGCCTGGTACAGTTCCAAGAGCTTATCGAGTTCCCCCTGAAACCTGTGCCATGCCGTGCCATAGGCGCGCAACAGCCGAGATGTCGCGGCAACCTCCTCCCGCATAATGTCCCGATGGAAGCGCGCCGCCGCATCCTGCAGGTCACTGCCGAGATTGTGCAACCGGCTCCGGGGCACAGGACTCATGCTATCAGTTCCCCTTCCACCCGCAACCATACCGAGCTACACCAGCCCGTTACACCCGTAACGTCTTGCACGAGATACCAGTCACCCAGGACGGCCCACACGGTCACAGACGTGCCGCGCGCGAACTTCCCCACGATCCCGAATGTAACGCCCGGCTCCGCGCGCACGTTCAGCGTGTCGGCAGTCGTCACCGCACGCCCCTTCGCGCAGAACGGCCACTCCAGCGGGTTATACCGCTCGGTAAACGTTGCGAGAGGTGCCGCGCACATTACAATGCCTCTTCAGCATCCGGCCGGCGGCAACCTCCGCCTCCAGATGCACTTGCGCCTGCGCATAGGAGATGTGCATTTTGTTCGCGAGGTCGGTAATCACGACATCACGTTCCGGGTCATAGGGCAACACCTCGTACCGTGAGGCAATCAAATCGAGTACCCGTTCTGCTTCGGTTAGCGTCACAGTTCCTCCACCGGGTCTTGTTCCACCGGGATGGTCTTCCACATATCCACCGCGCAGCCATCCCGAATCACGACGGCCACCATGCCGATACTGCTGAGTGCGTCCGCCGCACGCAGATACACATATTCGTCTTTCAACTTGAAGCCGGGCAACAGAAAGCCCGTCATCACCGTATCACCGGTGTACGATTCGACCGTGCGCCGCATGAACGTATGCCGGTGGGCGCGCATGACATACCGAGCAACGGGCGAACCAGCTTCCAGCGCCGTGAAGTACAGGGAACGTAACCAGCCCTGAAAAGCGTTGCCGTACAGCCAGGCTCTGGACCCCGGCCCCGCGCCCGGATGATGCGCCACGTCGAAGAGCACGCCATCTACCCGCCCGCGCCAACGGTCCTGCGATAGCCGGCCATCACTGGTATCGTCCATCACCCGGCGCGCGATACGCTCGACACTCGCCGCACCCGGACCATCATGTGCGGGACTGCCCGTTATCCAGCGCATCTTGTCGCCGCGGGTGAAATTGACGCGCGCCAGTCCCTCTTCCAGCACGCCGACGGCCATGTCTTCCTGTGTGTCAATCCGTGACGTAATCACTTGTGTCGTGTCATGGTGCAACCCTTCGATGAGGTCGCCCACCGTCACCACAACCAAACGACCTCCTTGTCGGAGGTCGTGTATCCAATCCCAACAGTCCAGCCAGTGACGGCGAATGATATGCTGCAATGGATTCGGCGTAAATGGGTTGCCGTCATGCAGCGTCCAGGTTGCCGGGCAGACGGCGAACGGGTGTCCGACGTGCAAGTCGTTGAGGAAGGCGATAACGGTATGCACTACTGCCGCTCGGTATTACGCTGCTGCGGGGCCGGTGGGTCTCCCCGTTCAAACGCGGTCAAAAGCTGTTCGCCCAACGCCTCCTGTGCCGCCTGCTTCTCAGCTTGCATGGCTTCAATCTCCGACTCGGAGTATCCGGCCTCGCGAAGCAACTGCTGTTGCGACACGCCGAGCTGCTGTTTGAGAAGCAACACTTCGACAAACGACCGCGTATTCCGGGGTGTCGGGTCCAGCCAGTTGCACGACAGTTCCGCGCCTTCGACGCCGGCCATACGCAGCGCCAGCGTCAGCGCGTCCTCCCAGACGTTGCCCCACGCGATTTGCCGGTCCCGGACCTTCGCCAAAAGCGGCTCTTCCGCCGTCTTCATCGCTTCCCCGGAGGGGTATTCCCCGGTCGGCATGAGATGGTGCAACGGGGTTCGGGATACCCGCGCAACCTCCATGCGAAACGAGTTCTGCACGTCAATGAACTGCGTCAGGTTCACCGCCTCGAACTGCCCGAACCGCGCATCCGGCGCGCCGACTGTCCATATCCGATCCGCGCCCGGCACGAACGGCGCGCGCGGCAACCCCGTCGTTTCGTCAATGTCAACCTCAATACCCGTTACCCATCTCTGCGGCAACGCGACGAACTCCATTGCTACCAGCATGTCGGCAACCGACTTGTTCAGCGCGTCTTGCAGTGCAACCACGTCTGCCAGCTCCGACCTACCGAGCGCGCCCGTCGTGGCATTATTCGCGAAGTGAAACACCGGGACCGTATCATAGGGGTTCGGCAACGGCCACGGTTCGCCCGGCACCTCGAAGGGCTGGAACGCACCGGAACTGGTAGGCATCGGCGGCGCATAGCTGGTCTCCGTGTACGAAGGCGGCAGAGTCGCGTATTTCTCAATCCGGTCCCGGTAGTACAGATTCAGGCGCCAGCGTTGCGCGTTGTCCAACCACACTTTGCCAGCTTTGATGACTTCGCCCGGCCGCTCGGTATCGTATTCGACGCAGCACGCCGAGCCGCTGTTCGGGTACAGGCGCGGCCCCCAACCTTCCTCCGGCCAGACAATCAGGTAGGCATCGCCGGAGCGCAACGCCTCAAGATGCACTTCACCCGAACGTCTGTCCATGCGATTCGCGCGCCAGATGTCCCACGCAGCATCGGCAGACGTTTCGTCTGCGGCTTTCTCCGGCGCAAAACCCGTCACCTGTAGTCTGTCAGCGACCGTATCCACAACCGCCGGACACAGGTTGTCCGCAAACGCCTTGAGTAACGAGCCGAACGCACTCCTGAACTTGTCGGTTGCAAACGACAGCTTGTGCGCGCCGTTGTAGTAGTCGTAATAGGTCGTGTAATCCAGCGCCCTTACGGTCAGGGTATCGAGCACCCATTTCAAGTCGTCAATCATGTTGCCTCACTTATGCTAAACCGTGGCGGCCAGGTCGCTCGGCTGCCCTTGTTGACGCCGTTTACGGTCGGCCAACACACTCTCGGGCTGCGCCTACTCTGTATCAACGCGCCGCCCTCGCTGCGCCACGGTTGTCGCCATATCACCACGTAACCAACTTTCTAGGCCGTCCGGCCAGCATTGCCAGCCCGCCGGACGCCGTATCCACCTGGTCGTCATGCGTCTTGCCGTCGCCGGAAAACGCCGTCAGTTCGTCCAGGAAGCTCGGTATCCATTGCCCACGGACTAGAACTACCTTACCTTGCTCCGCGCGAGCCGACAGAGGCAGCGCCCTCGACAACTTGTCCCGGTCAACATCAATGCCTTTGATGGTCGTGCGCAGGAGATCCCGCCGCCGCATGAGCGTCTGCAGCGCCGCGATACCGTGTAGCGCCTTCTCAATGCCGTGGGTCGTGTTCGGCTCGGCAAGCGCCGTCTGCACGATGATGCGCTCCTGGTCCGGCCATTCCCATTTGCCCCGTACCATGTCACGGAGGTACAGTACGCCGTCTGTACCGAGCGCGCACGCCACAGACGCGGTGTAGTCGGCCGACTCCTTCACCGACGCAGCCAAGTCCCAATACCGCACCCAACGCAAGCCATCAGGCGCCGCTTCGACAATGCGAAACCAGTCCCGGCGGAAGACGTTACCGGCCAGCTCGACGAACTCGCCTTCGAGTTCCTGCTTGGCAAACTGGCTGGGATACTGCGCGCGCAGCGTGTCCGCGAAGTCGCTCGGTAGGAAGGGGTTGTCGCCAGTCTTGGCATGGAAGAGCGCCGTATTCGGCTTGCCACAGCCGAACGTGTCATACGTCCAGTGCTGCCGACCCCGAGGCGTAAACGTCGCACTAAGCCAGCCCTGTTCGCCGCCTTCGCGCAGACAGGCAATGATGATGGTGTAAGCGTCCTGGTGCATTAAGCTGGCCTCATCGAGCCATGCGCCGCTAAGATTTGGACCTCGGGCACGCTCAGGATTGTCAACGGACCTGAAAATAACCTCTGCCCCGTTACCGAGCGTGACGCGCATCTCCGTCTGATTGTACTTGCGGATAAAGCGCATTTGCCCGGCCATATCCAAAAAGCTGCGCCAGGACGAATCTCGCAGCATCGGATATGTGGGCGCGTAGACGCCATACAACCGGTCATCTTTGGCGCGCAACAGGAGGTCTAGCGCGCCCACAAAACTTTTGCCGCAACCCCGACCGCCCACGAAGCCCCGGTACAATGCCTCACTGTCCAGAAACGCTTGTTGCGCTTCATGCACATCAACGCGCAGCGTCATCTTTCCTCACGACGCGGGTTACAATCTCAAGTGAACCTTCCTGGTTCACAGTCACATTGTCGCGCAACACTCCGAGCGCCTTACCCAATAACTCCTGTGCCCGTTGCGCGTCGTACAATTCCACGTTCACCCCGTTGCGCGTGTCGCTGAACTTCTTGACCAGCCGCGAAAAGCGCGGGTCTTTGAGCTTGCTCAAGTCCAACACGACGCGCTGTGCCAGATACTCCCGTACAGGATTGCCCTTCGCGTCTGCGACCTCACGTTCGTCAATGATGTTGTCACTCGGTAAAGGGGCGCGCGTCCAGCGTTCCACGGCCATGAAGAACTCGCCAATGTCGCTGCGCGCCTGTTCTCCGAGGCGTTCCAGCACTTCCGCCGGTTTGATTTGCCTCTCAGCGATGCGCCGTTCAATCTCAGCGGCGATTTGGGGTTTCTTAAGGTTTTCAGCGCCAATGAACGGAGCCGTCTTCGTAGAATAGCCTGCGCGCCGCGCCGCCTCACTTGCGTTCCAGCAATTGAGGTATTCGGTCACGAACTCTTCTTGACGGCGATTCAACGACATATCTATTCTCCCTAGCGTCAGAATATCACGGCCCACATGACGCCCTGTTATTTTCAGGATAAAGTTGCCAAATCCCTTTGTCATCCTGAAAGATGGGAATCACCCGACTGATACGATACATCAGCAGCAATGCGCCCGTCATGCTGAGTCCTGTAATCTGAACAATCTTGCGGGTGGTCAGCGGCACACCCATTACCAGCCAAAACACCACAACTGCGGCGCGTTCCGTGGGGGTCTCTGGTATCGTTGTTGGCATCCTGACTCCTATGGCAGCAACCGGGCAAGCTGGAAGATGGCCTCCCGATTGTTCAGGCCGCACAGCCGGGCATACAGGTTGATCACGTCCAGGGGTTTCGAGGTGCAGCCGGCGAAACAGCCACACACCTGGTCGCGCGTGTCAATCCAGAAGGATGGATCCGCGTCGTCATGTAACGGACACGGACAGCGCAGCCAGCGGCCGTCGGCACTGGTACGCTCGGTATGACTGAGGAAGTCAGTCAAGGCCCAGTGCTTTTTGATGCGCTCGACAAGTTGCCCGGTGATGGCAATGCCCTGGTCAAGCATCTGCCAGGGGTCCGTGATACTGGCGCTCGGTATGACGGGGGGGACAACGTGCTGCGGTTGTTCGGCTTGAATCAGCAGGTTCGGAGGTAGGATGTCGGAAAGGGTCTGTACCGTGGGGATAATCATACCGGGCTGCAGCGCCTTGTATGGCGCGCCAGATGGGTGGATCGAGCCTTCACCGAGCACGTACCCGTTGCGCGCCTTTATGTCGATGCCCGGCAGTTTACGGTTGCGCTCCGGTGTCGCTGTCCAGACGTAGACATGCACGCCGCGCGAGGTGGACACTCGGTATGCTGTGCGCGCGACCCGATTCGCCAGGGATAGCCGGCCTTGCTTCGCAGCCCAACGTTGCCAGATCATGTAGCGCGCATGTTCGTCGAAGTCAATCACCGTCAGCCCGCGCCAACCAGTGACGACGCCGATATTGTGAGGCGTCGCAAACCACGTCATCAAATCCGCCGGAGTAGGTAGTTGGGTCTGGTAGGGCTTCCAAGACCAACCATCCAGCGGTTTCTTCTCGCGATATTGCAAGGGGATCGTCGCAACCCCCAGGCTGTAAAACTGTTGTGCCGTATCCAGTGGTTCCATGTCCGCTGCCTTGCCTGATACCAATGATACCAACCTATACCATCCTTGCATTAATGTAGCTATACACATTAATTAATTAACTCTTTATAGGTGGCTCGTTTAATAGAAGGATGGTATAGGTTGGTATCATTGGGATCATATGCGCTCAATTCCGACATAACCCCAGACCATTTGACCGTTCTTGTTGCGCCGCTTGGCGCGCTTGCGGCCGAGCTTGGTCATCACCGCGCCAAGCGCCATGCTGTTCTGCCGGGTCGAGCCGCCGCGCAACCCGTTGGCTTCCAGCGTCGTCAGGATTTCTTCAGTGGCCGTCCATGTTGCGTTCGTGCCGTCGCAGCGGAAGTAGCGTTTCAGCAGGCCGTCTAGCGGGTCGTCCATCTCATAGCGTTCGTTGATCTTGTTCGCCAGCTCTACTTCGTCCTGTGTCAGATTCCAGGTCTCACCGGCCAGATACGCGGCGTTGGCTTCGGCCCAAACCTGATGTGGGTCAATGTCGGTCGAATAGGCCCAATTGATGCCTGTGAGACCGACAATCATAAAGCGGCGGTTGCCGGTCGGGTCATTCAGCACGCCAGATTCGTTGTTGAACGTGCCGATGAAGGAGGCGAGCGCCGGCTTCACCATGTCAAACATACCGTAGGGCTTGCGCTCGACTACGTTATGTAGCGTGATGAAGTTCTTCAGCGCCTCGCGGTCCGCCTTGCGCGTTGTGTTGCCGAACTCTGATACTTCCCAAATCCACTTCGACGCGAGCCGAATGCGCACGTCCTTATCGTTCGGGTCAATGCTGGCTTCGATGTAGCACTCCGGCAATACCGAGCCGAGCCACTTGACGAAATAACTCTTGCCCAGATTCTGCGCGCCGTCCAGTACCAGCACCCGGTTCTGGGCCGGGCCGCGCGCCTTTGCGACCGCGCCAATCAGCCAGCGGCGCAGGAACACCGGAAAGGCGTTGTCTTCGTCCTGGAAGTAAGACGCGAGCCGTGCGATGTGGTCTTCGCCGTCATATTGCAATCCGTCGAGATACTGGTGTACCGGGTGATACCGAGCGTCGTAAGCTTCTGCCACGTAAGCATCCTCCATCACGTTCACGAACTCGAAGCCCCGGTCGCGCATCTGGCGACGGAGTTTCTTAGCCAATGGGTCCGAGATATACGTCCATGTTCCGTTGACACAGACTTCCACCATGTCGTTAAGCTGGTTCATGCGGAAGATGTAGCCGAGTTCAGCCAGCGTTGCGATGTACTCCGCACTGAGGACTTTGCGTTTGCGCGCCACCTGCTTGTTCGTTTGCGCCTGCAATGCTTGGGCGCGGGCCAGCACTGCGGCATTGAGCGCGCTTTGCAACGGGCTGGACAGGTCGGCAATTGCCGTCATAAAGGCAATGTCGAGGTCTCCGACTGGCGCGACTGACATAGCCGCGGCAATCGTAGCCCACGGTTCCGCGGCCGGCAGAGTCGTATTGCTGACCGTGCCGGAAGCCGTCGTCTGCGCGACCCATTCCAGCCCGGCGAGAAAGGCGTCAGGATCGGCGTCGGGATACGCTTGTGCGATGACATCCACGTCCGACGATGCGACGCCGGCAGTGCTGAGTTTCGCTTGCAGTTCGGTCAGCCATTGGGTAGCTTGTTGGGTCGTGGTCATGGTATGTACGCCTGCCGATTCTCAATCGCCCGCCTCAGCATACCGAGCAACGCGCGGAGTCCGTCCGCGTCCAGCTCGATACACGCCGCGCCGTGCCAAATCAACACCCTGCCATCCAATGTGACTTGTACTGTGATTTTCATGTGTGCCGCCTAACTTATGTCGATTCCTACCCCCTCCCCCGCCGTGTGTCGTGTGTGTCGGCTGTCAAACAGCAGATTTTGACCACAGACAGGTAGGAGTAGGGGTTTACTTACGCATTTTCGCCGGTTCGAGGAACAGCGCAGTGGCAACGATAGCCCGCGCCTCATCGTGGGTTTTGAGCAAGCGCACGCCTTGCTTGTGGTCGTTCTGGTTCTTCCACCCGACGATCCCGATGTTCGGCTGTCTGAGTGTCCGCATTCGATATTCAATCTCCGCGTCGGTGAAGCCCGTATCTCGGAGTGTCCGATAACCCGTGCCATGCAGGTACAGCATGTCCACGAACTTCAGCATCCGGGCTTTCTCTTCCTCTACCTTACTCAAGGATTTACCTGTATTCACTGTGACCATGTGCGGCCGTTCAGGTTCACCGCCGCCGGGTAGATCGACACCCCAGATCGTTTCAAGCTTTTGGATGGTGGAATTGATAACGGTACGGATACCCCACGCCCACACAGCCAGCGTCGTGATGAGACACGGAATCCCAAACAACAGCAGCCAGCCGCGCGTATCCAGGAGTTCGTCGAGCCGGAACAGTAGCGCGAGCAGAACGATGATGGCACCCACGAGCGCGCCGCTGATGATAGCCCACGCGAACGGCACCCCGGCGTCAGATGATACGGTCAACGCGCGGAACGGTTCGGCGCTTTCCTGTTGCGGCTGGCTGCTGTTGTACTCTTTCATTGGACCTCGTATCGGTTAGCAACCTGCGTCAGTATCGAGCGCAGTTGTGCGGATCGCTCTTCGTCGTAAGCCAGTTCTGCGGAGTAACGTTCCAGCGCCGCGAGCTGGTCACGGTTCGCGGCGTCGATCCGGCGTTCCATCCGGCGCAGCCACTCACGGAAGGCCACGAGCAGCAGCATCGGGACCGGCACGAGCAGCCACAGGTAATCAGCCATTGTCTACCCCTTTTGTGGTCTCGATCACCAGTCCCAACACCCGGCAGATAGCCGTCAGCAACTTGAGTGCGCCGCGCTGTTCGCTGGCGGGTAGGTCGGCAGTCAACACCGCCAGCCCTTCCAGCAGCCGCGCAATGTCGCCCCCCGTATAGAGGTCGATACCCCCGGCACGCGGGTCACGGTGTAGCCGGTACATCACGCGCCCCGGTCGCGCTGCGCGTCCAGCCACTCACCCGGCACGACCGTGCCGCCCTGCATACTGTCCTCGCTGCGTAGGATGAGCGCCACGGGCAGCGCGAACACCTCTGCGCAGAGGATGATGCCGACAATCCCGACGCCCGCGGGCAGCAGCCACAGACAGGCCATGCCGCACAGTGCGAACAGCAGGCCCAGGACCGCCAAACTTTCGTGAAACCCCGGCGACGGGTGTTGCCGGTCGATGGTGTACGGTTCACGCATGTAATGTCTCCTTTCGGTAAGGGCCGTTAGGTTCCGTGTGGGCGTTCTATTCGTCCGCCCTTCTGACAGCCGCTCTTGCGATGACGCACCAGCCAGTGTGCGGCAACCCACAGGCCGCACCTGGCGCATTGCACGTACTCGTAGGTGTAGCCCGGTTTCATGCGCCCTGCGCTTCCTCCAGTTGTGCGTTCACTTGCCACCTCCTCGCGGAAACTGCTGCCACAGCCGCCCGTCGAGAAAGTTGTCTTGCCCCGGTCTGAGTGCTGTGCCTTGCTTGTAGAAGAACGCCACACCCGCAGCTTGGCACTGGTCGCGCAGCACCCGCGCCCATGTCACGTCAAACGCCCGCCGCCGCGGGCCGGACTCGCCGCCAACGATGACCCAATTGACCGGCTTCAGAGAACTCATACCGAAACAGAAAGACGTGCCACCGTTGCCGTTACCGTACTCGCCGCGCAGCACGTCAAGCAGATAGGCGGTGTCGCCCTGGTACGGAATATGAGTCAGATCCAGCGGCCCCAGCAGCGGCTCGCACGAAAGCAGCCGCACCTGCGCCGGAACTTTGAGCAGCAACGGGATACGCTCATCGGCGCGGGTCTGATCTTCGACCGTCACCCCTGCCCAGACGTTCGCCGGCCAGCCGCCATACATACGCACGATGTCAGCCATGCGCGCGGGGCGCTTGGTCAACACTTGCCAATCCACGTCGCCCCGATAAGCCATTGCCCCCAGCGCGTCGAGAATGAACCAGTCCGGCACGGCCTCATGGAACAGGTCGCCCATGTCGCAGACGAACACCATAGGCCGACTGCCGCGCCCCCGACGATAAGTTGTCACATCCGCGTCTAGCGGTTGCCAGCGCGCCAGCCGCGCCAGCTTGTCCGGGTAGTACGCGGTATGCTCTGGCGTCTGCGTATTGCGCCGCAGGATCGCGCCCGCATAGCAGTTCGCGCACCCCGGCGAGACTTCGCAGTCGCCCGCCGTCCGGCCGCGAATCACAAAGTTCGCATCTCCGCCTGAGTAGTCCGTCCAGGTGATATTGCTGCGCTTGAGCATCAGCCACCCCCTAACAGTAACCGTAGCAGTTGCCAGCCGAGGTACACCGCAGCCAGCACATCCAACGTTGCGATCATGCCCGTCCTCCATCAGTAGACGATCAGCCGACCGTGCTCGGTCAGCAGCCGTTCGTAACACGAATCCATCCACGTCCTGCTTGCTGCCCATGCTGCCCCTACCCCTAATAACCCGTTAGGCTCCGAGCAGCAGCCGCTCGGTATGAGCTGCCAATTCGTGTGCTTGCGCCGCGAGAACGGACTTGCCATGCTGTCGCTGTGCCAGCCGGCTCAGGAACTCCCGCCCCGCGCCATCCTCCGGCCCGACATAGATCGTGTCGATACGCCCCTGATACCGAGCGGCAACCTTCAACGCTTCTGCTTCATTGTCCGGTTCGCCGTCGCTGACCACGATGAAGCGCATGTCGCTGACATCGGCTACCTGCACGAACTTGAGTGCGGCAGCCAGGTCCGTTGTACCGTGGGGATTGGCCGGCAGACCGCCGGGCCGGAATACCGGAAACGACGCAAATTCGATGATGGCGAGTTGGCCGGGCAACGTCGCCTGCAGCCGGGTCAGTTCCTCACAGGCGATCTCGAAGCGGCTGCGACCGCCGCGCGCGTCCGTGGCAACCATGCTGCCGGATACGTCAAGTAGGATGATCGCATCCACGTTTAGAAAGGTCTCCGCGAGAGAGACACCTTGCTGCTTGGCGAGAGAACCGAGAGAACCGGGTACAAGGGCTGTAGTCATGGTGTTACTCCGTTGCGTAGTAAGCGGCGCGGTGCATTCCGCCGGTAATGGCCGTCGTGATACGGCCCTGCGCTTGCAGCCGCGCCGTGCAGGTGCCGACAGTCGTATACTTGATGTGCAAATCTTCGGCGATTTCCGCCCGGCCACAGCCGGGATGCGCGACGATGTAGCGATATACGTCAGATTGGATGGAGTCGGGCCAGTAATACCCGGCGTTCGTGCCGGGTCGCGGTTCGGGTTGCGCGTGGGCGCGGGCGTAGGCTCCGGCGCGGGCGAAATCGTCCGTGAGAGCATCGAACTCTGGAGTAGCGGCATAGACGCTCATTGCCACGCCTCGACGAACATATCTGCGCCCGCGGGCCAGCTTGTCACGAGGCTGCGGCCGTATTCATCGGTGATGTCTTCCCACATGAGGATGCGACTCACGATGAACCGACCCAGGGTCTCCGAGCCTTCCGCCATGATGAGGCCGCAACGTAGCGGTGCGCGGTATGAATTGGCGACGGTGGCCGGCAGATGTTGACTCTGTACCAGTGTCGCGGTCAGCTTCAACCCCGCGTCATACCGAGCGCGTTTACCTGCATCGTTCAAGACCTCGTACGCGTGCTGAATCGCCTGGAACACCTGTGTCGCGCCGGGTTCCCGACATACGTCCGGGTGCCACTGCCGGGCCATGCGGCGGTATGCGGTTTTCAGGGTCGCGGCGTCCGCGGTCTGGGAGACGGCCAACACCTGATACAGGGTGTTCGCGTTATCCGGTGTCGCCGGTGCTTCAAACCAGGTTCTCAGGGTTACTTCGGGGAAGATCA
>Ga0208939_1002143_pt1 | contig 14187 bp, 14 predicted proteins | sample AD_STIC12_MetaG_FD_184437 | JGI IMG/M metagenome (GOLD analysis project Ga0208939, IMG submission 184437) | Active sludge microbial communities of municipal wastewater-treating anaerobic digesters from USA - AD_STIC12_MetaG (SPAdes) (version 2) | ecosystem: Engineered > Bioreactor > Anaerobic >...
TTGTTTTATTTCGTTTTCCGAGCCGAAAAGCGCCTTGCCCCAGACCTTTTGCATCCGCAGGCGATTTTTTTCTGGCAAAATATAGGTTTTTGGCATATAATGAGAGATAATTTCCAATTTTCAATTATCAATTTTCATTGGATTTTCAATGTATCAATTTCCAAACAACTGCCGGTTTGAATCATTGGGAAATGATCATTTATTGAAAACTGAAAAATGAAAATTGAAAACTGATTTTGTCATTTTACCACAAGATTATGTTTTATGAATGCCAAAAATGCAAGCGGCGGTGGAGTCATCCCTTGTCCGAATGTCCATATTGCTTGATTGTGTTGGATAAAATGCCGGAAAGCGCCGCCAAGGTGCGCGGTGCGGCCAAAGTTTCCATTTTGACGCTTTTCCATCCCAATAAGCCCTATGATGTTTTGGTTTTGGAGGACGGTGCCGGAAATCGTTGGGGCCACAAGTCGGAGAAAGAATATCAAATCGGCGAAGAATTTGCCGTTGAGAGCAATAACAATCCGGACGCGGTGGCGGTCTGGCGCGTGAAATACGACCAAAAAGAAGCAATCGCCAAGGCGCTGGATTTAATCGGCGGCATTGATGCCGGCGTAAACGCCAAAATTGCCGTTTTGCCGACGCTGGAGAAAGCCAGCCACGGTTATTTCCGCGACAATACGTCGCCGGAATTCTTAGCGGCGGTTTTGGAGTTACTGCTGGAGAAAGGCGCGAAGGCGGAGAATATCGCGGTGGCACAGCAGAGTTTTGGCGATCTGCCGGTGGTCGCGATGGCGCAAAAATCGGGATTGATCGCGGTTTGCCAAAAATTCGGCATCGCGCCGGTGGATTTGGCGGCGGGTGAGTTCGTTCAAGCCGGCCAATTTGAAATTTCCAAAACGATTCTTGAGGCCGATATTTTTATCAACTTGTCAATGGAAAAAATGGGGCGCGCCGCCGCGGGCGAGAATATGTTTCGGGTTTTGAAAAAAGAAAACTATTCGGCGCAAGCATATCTGTCTTCGGAAGCGGCCATTGCCGCCGGATTGGCGCCGTTGCTGAAAAATATGACCGTGATCGGCGAGGCAGAGTTCGTTCAGCGGTCAAACCGGCTGGCGGCGTTTTTGGGATTGGCGCTGGCATCAAGATCGGCGGCCAATTTGGATCGGGTTTTCGGCGAAATTACGCAATCGTTTAAAATACCCGAAATTGTCAAAGATATTCCGATGGAGACCATTCCGCTGGCCGGCCGAACGATTAAAGAAGTTCAGTATCAAGCGGAAATCTTTTAAATTTAAAATTGAAAATCTAAAAAGTAAAAACGATAATCTAAAATTAAAAACCAAAAAAATTTTGATGATTTTAAATTTTTAACTTTCGTTTTTAATTTTTCATTCTTAGTTTTTAAATAAATTTATGGCAAATACATTTGAGGGTAAAGCGGTATTGGTTACCGGGGCGTCGCAGGGGATTGGGCGGGCAATCGCGCAAAAATTCGCGTCAATGGGGGCGAAGATCGCGCTCAATGATGTTTCTTTTCAGGAAGAACAGTTAAAAACCGCCGTTGAAGAAATGAAAAGCGCGGGCGCTCCCGAGGCGGGATTTTTTTTAGCCGATGTTTCCAAATATGAAGAAGTGGAAAAAATGATGGCCGATATTTCCGCGCGGTTCGGCCAGCTGGATGTTTTGGTGAACAATGCCGGCATTGCCAAAGACCGCACGCTGGCGAAAATGACGGTTGAAGAATGGCAAAAAGTGATTGATGTTAATTTAACCAGCGTGTTTAACTGCTCCAAAGCGGCACTGCCGATGATTATCGCCAACCGGGGGAATATCGTGAGTATGTCGTCGTTTTCCGGATTGCGGGGCAATTTCGGCCAAACGAATTATACCGCGGCCAAAGCCGGCATCATCGGGTTCACCAAAACTTTATCAAAAGAGGTCGGCAAATTCGGCGTGCGCGTCAACGCGGTGGCGCCGGGATTCATTGAATCAAAAATGACCGAGGCGATGCCCGAGGAGGTAAAAGCGATGGTGAAAAAACTCACTTCGCTGGCGCGTACCGGCAAGCCCGAGGAAGTGGCCGCCGCGATCGCATTTTTGGCATCGGATCAGGCGGGCTTTATCACCGGCGCGGTGTTGAATGTTGACGGCGGTCTGTGGCTGTGATGCCGGCGGTTGCCGGTTGTCTTGCCGGTTTTTTTGTGGTAATAGAGTAAATTCCAAGCATCAAGGACCAAATCACAAAGTAAATTTCAAAATTCAAGTTTTGGATATTGGAGTTGGGAATTGAATATTTTCAGGATTTGGTGCTTGGGATTTACGATTTATCAAAATTATGCTTTACAACAAAGAGCAAATAAAGGAGATTATCCCTTACGGAGAGCCGTTTTTGTGGGTGGACGAGATTGAAAAAATTGAAGGCGACACGATCGTGGGCTATAAACAAACCTCGCCGCGGGACGATTTTTTTGCCGGGCATTTTGTTGATTTTCCGATTATGCCGGGAGTTTTGGTGGTGGAAGGCATTGCCCAGACCGGCACTTTGCTGTTGCGCCAAAAAATCGGCGGGAGCCACAAAAACAAACATCTTTTGGCCTATCAAGTCCGCGCCGCGCAATTTTTGGCGCCGATTTTGCCGGGAGACAGAATCAAATACCGAGTCCAGCTGTTGGGCTTTTACGATGAAAAAATCGCCAATTTTGCCGGCGAAGCGTCGGTGGGCGGAGTGTTAAAATGCGAAGTCCGGTTTTCGGTGGCGGTGATGGATAAATCGGGAATGAAAGAAAAATTTTTAAAACCGGAAGCGGCGGCAACGGCGGCGGCGCGAAAAGAATATTTTTCCTTGCCGTCGCTGGCGATTGGCGGCAAAATCGCCAAATATCCCATTATCCAGGGCGGCATGGCGGTGCGCGTGTCGTTGCACAATCTGGCGGGCAATGTCGCCAAAAACGGCGGCGTGGGAATTGTGGCAATCTCGGGGATGATGGGCGGCGAAGAAGTCAAAAGCGAAATCCGCCAAGCCCGCGCGATTGCCGGGCCGGACGGAATCATCAGCGTCAATATTATGGGGGTGATCGGCCGGTTTGAAGAACTGCTCACCGCGGCGCTAGAGGAAGGCGTTGATCTGGTGATCCAGGGCGCGGGGTTCCGCCTGGATACTTTTGAGATGGCGAAAAAATACAACACGCCGATGTTTTCCATCGCTTCTTCGGTGAAAGTGGCGCAAAAAGCCAAAGATGCCGGCGCGGCGGCAATTGTGGTGGAGGGGGCGGACGCCGGCGGCCATCTGGGCTTTCCGCACGGCAAACCGTTCCGCAAAACGATTGATATTCTCAAAGAAATCAAGGAGTCGGGCGTCAACTTGCCGTTAATCGCCGCCGGCGGAATATTTACCGGCGCGGATATTGTTGAAATGTTGCGCGCGGGCGCGGCGGGAGTGCAGATGGCAACGCGTTTTGTTTCCACCGAAGAGTGCGACGCCAACATCAAATTCAAGCAGGCGCATGTCAATGCGACAAAAGACGATGTGGTGATTATCGGTTCGCCCGTGGGACTGCCCGGCCGGGCGGTGCGCACGCCGTTCGTGGACAAGGTGGTGGCCGGCACCGCGCCCAAAGCGCTTCCCGAGGAATGCAAGGGATGTATCGGGCCGGTGTGCAATAAGAGCTATTGCATTTTAAAGGCCTTGGAAGCGGCGCGCAAGGGCGATTTGGACAACGGGCTGGTGTTTGCCGGCGCCAATGTGTGGCGGGTCAAAGAAATCACCACCGTCAAAAAATTAATCAAAGAACTGGTCGAAGAAGCCAACGCGATTCTGGCGAAAGAGCCATTGATTATTTAAAATTAAAAAATCAAAATGAAAAATGACAATGCAAAATCGCAAAATTTGCAAAACGCGACATTTTAACATTTTAAATTGTCATTTTGATTTTTGATATTTACATTTTTAATTTGGAATATGTTCGCAAATAACAAACTCACCAAACTTTTAAATATCAAGTATCCCATCATCCAGGGCGGGATGGCCGGAGTGTCGGAAGCGGTGTTGACTGCGGCGGTTTCCAATGCCGGCGGGATGGGCGTGATCGGTTCGGGATTCGCGTCTTCGGAATGGCTGGCCGAAGAAATCAAGAAAACCAAAGCGCTCACGGACAAGCCGTTTGGCGTGAATCTTCTATTGCAAAATCCGGGGGCGCCGGAATTGGTAAAAGTGATTATCAAAGAAAAAGTTGCGGCGGTGTGGACCGGCGGCGGCAATCCTCTGCCGGTACTGCCGCATTTTAAGCGGGCGGGCGTGAAGGTGATCCCGGTGGTCCCTTACGTGCGCTTGGCGTTGAAAATGGAGCAAGCCGGCGCCGATGCGGTGGCGGTGGAGGGGCTTGAGTCGGGAGGACACATCGGGGAGAGCACCACAATGTGCCTGGTGCCGCAAGCGGCCGCGGCGGTCAAAAACATCCCAGTGATTGCCGCCGGCGGCATTTGCGATGGCCGGACAATGGCCGCCGCGCTGATTTTGGGCGCTTCCGGCGTGCAGATCGGCACGCGATTTTTAGCCGCCACCGAATGCCAGATACACGAAAGCTACAAGGAGGCGGTGATCAAGGCGACCGATGAGGATATCGCGGTGGTGGCGCGCTTCACCGGCCATCCGGTGCGGATGATCAAAAACAAATTCGTGGAATCGGTGCGCAAGATTGAAGCCAAAAATCCTTTTCCCGAAGAGATCAAATCGGAGCGTTTTGCCGGCAACAAAGGCGGCGCCAACGCCGATCTGTCGGCGTTGCTGTGCGGTACCTGCGCGGGGAGCGTCAAAGAAATCAAAACCTGCCAAGAGATCATTGACGAAATCGTCGTCGGCGCCAAAGAAATTTTGGATAATGCCGCGGCGTTACTGCAATAACTATGACGCGCCCGGTGTCGTTTATTTCTTGGATATTGATGGGATGGTTCTTTGAGCTGTTTTTGATTAAAGAAATCCGGGGCAAAGAGAATTTTTCCAAAAAAAGGAATTACATTTTGGCGTCAAACCATGTGAGTCATTTGGATTGGCTGATCGGCTGTTATCTGTGCGTTCCCCGAAAATACACTTTTATCGGTCAGGTGGACAAGATCAAGGGGATTGCCGGCGCGTTGCGCGATTTGATGTACTGGACGGGGGAAACGATCCGCGTTAATCGCAACGATCCCGCCTCGCGCGTCCGCGCCGCGGCCAAAGCGGTTGAATTTGTCAAAAAAGGCTATAATTTGTTTATGTTTCCCGAGGGGACGCGTTCGCGGGACGGCTTGCTGAAAACTTTCAAGCGGGGCGTGGGTAAGATTTATCTGCAAACCGGCGCGCCAATCTTGCCGGTGGCGATGGTCGGCACCTATGAAATGATGCCGCCGGGGGAAAAAATGAAATTGAACCGTTCGGCCAGAATCATCATCGGCAAACCGCGGGAATTTCCCAAAGAACTGGCGGCGGCGAAAAATATGAATCCCGAATCCGAAGCGTATTTGCGCCTTTGTGAAACCATCGCCAAAAAAGCGGAAGAAGAAGTCCGCGAGTTGCTCGCGCAAAATTAAAAATTGAGATCTAAAAAGTAAAAACGACAATCTAAAATTAAAAACCGAAAAAACGATAATTTTAAACTTTTAACTTTCGTTTTTAATTTTTCATTCTTAGTTTTTAAATTGAAAAATGAATTCTTTTGTTTCCACAATTTCAAAAATGATTTTGGGCAAGCCGATTGAGGAACGAATGATTAAAGAAACCTCCGGGAAAGAGAACATTCCAACGGGCGGGTTCATTTTGGCGTCCAATCATTTGAGCCATGCCGACTGGTTCGTGAGCGGTTATCTTTGCGCGCCCAAGAAATTTGTTTTCATAGGGCAGACCGATCAATACAACACTGGCGTCAATGCGATTTGGCGCCGGTTGATTTATTGGTGGGGCAGCACCATTCCCATTGACCGCAAAAGCGACGAATCAAAAAAACGGGCGATTGCCAAGGCGGTGGCGATGCTCAAAAAAGGCTATCGCGTGATTATCTATCCCGAGGGCGGTCGCGCCTATGACGGCATAATGCGCGAATTCAAGCCCGGCGTGGGGATGTTGCATTTGGAAAGCGGGATTCCCGTTCTGCCGGCGGCGTTTTCGGGCACGCGCGAAATTTTGCCGCCGCACGGGAAAATAAAGATCAAAAAAATCGTCCGCATCAATATCGGCCGGCCGCTGGATTTTTCCAAAGAGCGTGCAATTGCCGCCAAATTGGATAAGCATTCCCGGGCCTATCACGGGCTTTGCGCCGACGTGTCAAAAAAGATAGAAGAAGAAGTTCGCCGCCTCGCCGGCCAAATTAAAAATTGAGATCTAAAAAGTAAAAACGACAATCTAAAATTAAAAACCGAAAAAACGATAATTTTAAACTTTTAACTTTCGTTTTTAATTTTTCATTCTTAGTTTTTAAATTTTATGGTGGAAATTAAGAAGATATTGATTGCCAATCGGGGAGAGATCGCCCTGCGGATTATCCGCACTTGCCGCGAAATGGGCATCAAAACCGTGGCGCTGTGCCCGCGCCCGGGAATGGAAAAAAACTTTTTGGAAACGTCCCTTGCCGACGAGTTTTATTATTTGGAAAATGACGGGCCGGCGGGGTATTTGGACAAAGAAAAAATCATCGCTCTCGCCAAGGGAGCGAAAGCCGACGCGATCCATCCGGGTTACGGTTTTTTGGCCGAAAATTGGCGGTTTTCTTTGATGTGTGAAAAAAGCCGGATTAAGTTTATCGGGCCGAATTGGCGGACATTGCGCGCGTTTGAAGACAAGATTGAGGCCAAAAAAATCGCCAAAAAGATCGGCGCGCCCACGGTGCCGGCGTCGGATAGTTCCATCAAAAGCAAAAAAGATTTGATCAAATGGGCGGAGAAAATAAAACCGCCGTTTATCATCAAGGCTCAGCGCGGCGGCGGCGGAATGGGCATCCGCGTGGTCAACGGACAGATGAACTATGAAGAAATGATGGCGCTGTCTTTGGGCGCCCAGCGGCAGATCGCCGGCGCGTTTGACGATGTTGATTTCTTTTTGGAAAAATATCTGCCGCGGGTAAAGCACATTGAATTCCAAATTTTGGGCGACGGCAAAAAGGCGGTGCATTTGGGGGAGCGCGAATGTTCCATCCAGCGCCGTTTCCAAAAACTGGTGGAAGAATCGCCCTCTTCGGCGCTGGATGCCGATTTGCGCGCCAAAATGGGCGCGTGGGCGGTCAAGATCGCCGAGCATCTGCGCTATGAGGGCGCGGCAACGGTGGAATTTTTGCTGGACGACGACAAAAATTTCTATTTTATGGAAGTCAATCCCCGCATTCAGGTGGAGCATCCGGTTACCGAAGCGGTCACCGGCATTGATATCGTGGAACAGCAGATCAAGATCGCCCAGGGGGAAAAATTATCGTTTGGGCAAGACAGCGTTTACCAGAACGGCTGGGCGATTGAAGTGCGCGTCAACGCTGAGGATCCGCACAAAAATTTTGTGCCGGCGCCGGGAACGGTGGCAAAATACATTCCGCCGCAGGGGCAGGGGGTGTTTGTGCACAGTTTTTTGCAGGACGGCCAGGAAATCTATCCGTTTTTTGACTCTTTGCTGGCCAAAGTGATTGCCTATGGCAAGGACCGGCCGGCGGCGATCACCAAACTCAAGCGCGCGCTTTCCGAAACCGTGATTGACGGCGTGGCGACCACGATTCCGTTTTTTCAAGCGTTGCTGGAAAAAGAAGAATTTGCCCGCGGCGATTTTTACACCAATTACATTGAAAAGAGCGGCATCATCCGCGAAATGATGTTAAAGCCCTATCTGAAAAAGAAGATTGTTTGCGAGCCCAAAGATTTCGGCGAAGAAGCCGTGGCGCAAATTGCCCACAAAATTTATCAAGAAATGAAAAATGTCGCCGGCGGGACGCAAAACGGCAACCTTTCCCGGTGGGTGCTGGCGGACCGAGCAAGCGAAATTGAAAATTGAAAAATCAAAATGAAAAATTAAGGTAAAATTCCCAACGGAATTTTGATTTATACCGCTCAAGGCGGGTGCGCCCTGGTCGCATAATTTTTAATTTTATATTGTCATTTTTATTTTTGATTTTTTAATTTTGAATTTTCAACATGGAATTTTCATTTACCGGCGGAGGCAAGGAGTATCAAATCAAAATTGAGGATTGCGGCGAGCGGGGAGTGCGGGTTGCCGTCAACGGCAAGGAGTTTTGTTTTGGCGCGGATGCCGCGGTTGAGGCCGCGCCCGTGGCGCAGGCGGCGATGCCCAAGCGTTCGCTGGGCGCCAAAGAAGTCGCCGCGCCGCTGGCCGGCACCATTTCGGAAATCGCCGTTGGCGCCGGCGACATCGTTTCGGCGGGGCAAAAACTTTTGACTCTGTCGGCGATGAAAATGGAAAACGAAATCCTTTCCGAAATTGACGGCAAAATCAAAGAAATCAAAATCGCCCAAGGCCAAAAAGTCGCCGAAGGCGACATCCTTATTATTTTGGTATAGCATTTTGTCAATATCCGTAGCTCACTGTTTAAGTGAGGTTTTAAAATAAAAATAGTCAATCAAAAAATAAAAAATAATGAGCAAAAGGCAAAAAGTTTGGTTGGGGATTTTTGGGGCGATGTTTCTGGTCCCGGAGATTTTGTGGGGAGGGATAAGATGGGTTGTTTTTAATATTTTTTTAACATCAGATTTCTTTTATAATTGGGAAATTGGAATAATTTCTGGATTTAAAAATAATATTTTGGGAGTTATCATGGCGCTAGTTCAATTTACAGGATTAATCGCCCTTATTTATTTTTTGATGCGGCTTAAATTAAAAATAAATTTAGCGATTAAAATTATTATTATCTTGGTATTATCGTTCTTAATTTTATCTACCGGGATACTTGCGTGGATGACATTATATTATTTAATTAATACCCCTCAAATTGGTTAAACATATGAAGCGATATTTGCCGATGTTTTTGCTTCTGCCGGTCTCAATATTTTTGTTTGCCTATTCTTGGGCGCAGGAATTGCCCGAGATTATCATTGAAGATGCGGATGCGACGACCACAATTGATCTGGCAACTCCGCCCGCGGATTTCTTTGTTGTCAATGAGCCTCCGTTTCTTTTACCCGATGAGGTGGCGATCAATAAGCAGATTGATTTACTGATAAAAGAAATCCAAATTGCGCAAAGGCAGAAAAAAATCACTGCCGCCGCCGCGCAATCGTTGATTGAAAAATTGGGCTATATTAAAATTCAGTTATGAAAAATTTCAATATCATTGAGTTGGGGGAGGCGGGATCCACGAATGTTGAGGCGAAAAGGTTGGCGGCCGGGGGCGCGGCGCCGTGGACGGTTGTTTGGGCGCGGCGGCAAGCGGGTGGCTACGGGAAGGGGGGCGTGCCGTGGGCGTCTCCGGAAGGCGGGCTTTATTTTTCAGTGATTTTGCCGCCGGGCGATATCGCGGATTTGCAAATTGCCACCATTTTAGCGGCGTTTTGCGTCGCTGATGCAGTTAAAGAGAATTTTGCCGTTGAGCCGATGATCAAACTGCCCAACGATGTTTATTTAAACGGCAAAAAGTTGTGCGGCATATTGACGGAAAATGCCGTTTGCGGGGAGGTGAAATCTTCGGTAATCGGCATCGGCGTCAACACCAATGTTGAAAGTTTCGGCCGGGGGATGGAAAAAATCGCCACATCGGTTAAAATTGAAACAGGCCGGGAAGTTGACAATCGCGTCCTTTTGGAACAGATTATAAAGCGATTGCAAGAAGTATTTGCGGCTATCGGAGATAAGATTTAAAACTGAAAAATCAAAATGTGAGCTGGCGGCGCGAAATGAGAAATTAGGTGATTTTAAATTTTAATCTGTCATTTTTAATTTTGATTTTTACATTTTAAATTTACTACTATGAATTTTGAAAAAGAAATCAAGGAATTGGAGAAAAAATTGGGAGGTTTGGAAGATTCGGCCGCGGCGGAAAAACAGCACCAGAAAGGCAAGCTCACCGCCCGCGAGCGGATTGCCGCGCTTTTGGACGCGGAAACTTTCACGGAGCTTGATTCGCTGGCGGAAACCCGTTTTGACCGGCTGGGGCTGGACAAGAAAAAAGTTCCCGGCGACGCGGTGATCGCGGGATTCGGCAAGATCGGCGGCCGGCCGGTTTGCGTTTACAGCCAGGATTTCACCAAGATGGGCGGATCACTGGGAGAGGCGCACGGCAAAAAAATTGTCAAAGTAATTGAAATGGCGCGCCAGACCGGTTGTCCGGCGATCGGCATCATTGATTCGGGCGGTGCGCGCATTCAAGAGGGAATCGCCAGTTTGGACGGGTATGCGGCGATTTTCAATGCCATGGTCAAAGCGTCGGGGGTGGTGCCGCAAATTTCGGTGATTGTCGGTCCGTCGGCCGGCGGCGCGTGCTATGCGCCGGGATTGTCGGATTTCATTTTTATGGTTGACGGCATCGGCCAAATGTTTATCACCGGTCCGGAAGTGGTGAAAAAAGTTACCGGCGAAGAAGTGACGCTGGAGGCGCTCGGGGGAGCGTCGGCGCACTGCGCCAAGTCCGGCTGTGCCCATTTTCCATATGCCAATGAAAGGGAATGTTTTGCCGGAGTGAAAAAACTTTTGGGCTATTTGCCGCAAAACAACGTTGACGATGCACCGCGTTCAAAAGGAATCCTGTCGGAATTGTTTGAAAAGGAAGAGAGCGCCAAGCTGGCCGGCATTGTTCCCGAAGAGGAAACCAAGGGTTATGATGTGCGGGAGGTGATTGCCGAGGTATTTGACGGCAATTCGTTTTTGGAGGTGCAGGCGGGATTTGCCGCCAACGCGGTGGTGGGATTGGCGCGGCTGAACGGCCATTCGCTGGGCGTGGTGGCCAACCAGCCCAAAATTATGGCCGGCGTTTTGGATATTGATTCCTCGGACAAAATTGCGCGGTTCGTGAATTTTTGCGACGCATTCAATCTGCCGCTGGTCAATCTGGTGGATACTTCCGGCTATTTGCCGGGCGCGGCGCAGGAACACGGCGGCATTATTCGGCACGGCGCGAAAGTCTTATATGCCTATGCCGCCGCGGCGGTGCCCAAAGTGAGCGTGATTTTGCGCAAGGCGTTCGGCGGCGCTTACATCGCGCTGGCCAGCCGCCAACTGGGTTATGATCGGGTGATTGCCTGGCCGGGAGCGCAAATCGCGGTGATGGGGCCGCAACAGGCCGCCAAGATTATTTACCATCGCGAGATTGCCGCGGCCAAAAATCCCGAAAAAGCCGAAGCTGAAAAAGCCGAAGAATTGCGCGAATTTGTCAATCCGTTCGCGGCGGCCAAACTCGGGCAGGTGGATATGGTGATTCATCCCAAAGACACGCGCGTGATTCTGATCCGGCTGGTGGAGTCGCTGTTGACTAAGCGCGAACCCAAAATCGCCCGCAAGCACGGAAACACGCCGCTTTGATAACCATCAAAGTGGAATGACCAATTTCCAATTTTCAATTCCCAAACAAATTCAAAATTCAAAGTTAAAAAATCAAAACGAAGCAAACATTCACAGGCGGCGGGTTGACTTGCGGTTAATTCGTAGTATATTACGAATTAAATGGGTTTAATTCGTAATACATTACCAATTATTATGTTTGAGCAATTATTGGCGGAGCAAAACAAGCATTGGCGGGGCCAAAAATTGGAGGCCGGTTTTGAGCGTGAATGCCTTGATGATTTGATGAACTATGTTGCCACCAAGCATATCATCGCTTTGCTGGGAGTGCGCCGTTGCGGCAAGTCAACGGTGATAAAACAGATTATCAACCGATTGATAAACAATGAAAAAGTTTGTCCCAAAAATATTCTTTTTTTGAATTTGGAATCGCCGATACTGGAAAATTATAAAAGCGATCCCAACAATTTGAAACGGCTGTTTGACGAATATAAAGTCGCGGCCAAGCCCAAGAAGGGGCGTGTGTTTGTTTTTCTTGACGAGGCGCAATTTTTTCCCAAATGGCAAGTGTTTGTCAAAGACCTCTATGAAAAGGGCGGTGTGAAATTTTTTATCACTGGTTCCAATTCTCGGCTGTTGGGGGCGCAAATGGCAACCTTGCTTTCCGGGCGGCAAATAGTCAAAAAAATCCACCCTTTCAATTTTCAGGAAATCGCCGCGATTAAAGGAATTGAGGCCAAGGAGGAGTTGGCAATCGCCGAAAATGGCCCGGCTCTAATCGGTCTTTGCGATGAATATTTAAAGATGGGCGGATTTCCCGAAATAGTTTTGGAGCGAAATGATGCATTAAAGCGGGAACTGTTGGCCAATTATTATCGGAGCATCTTATATCAAGACATTGTTCCTCGGTTTGAGATTAAGAAAACCAAAGAAGTGGAAAGCTTGCTTTTATATCTTTTTTCCAATATCGGGCAAGGTTACAGCTATAATTCACTGGGCAAATTTTCCCAAATCCAGGGGAAAACCGCCAAAGAATATGTCGGTTTTTTTGAAGAATCGTTTTTATTGTCGGAAATTTCCAATTACCGGTATTCATTAAAAAAACAGGAAAATTACCCCAAAAAAGTTTACGCGGTTGATAACGGATTTATTGAAACGGCGTCATTTGCTTTCAGCGAAAATTATGGCCGTCTATTGGAGAACGCGGTATTCGCGAAACTTGCCGCTACGGACAAAAAATTGTTTTATTACAGAAATTCGTTTGAATGTGATTTTGTGGTTAAAGGGAAAATAAAAATTGCCGCGGTGATTCAAGCGACTAAAAGCATCCAGCAAACAAATGAAAAACGAGAAATAAAAGGCGTTTTGGAAGCGATGAAAATTTTTGATTTAAACGAGGGGACGGTAATTACGCGAGAACAAGAAAACGAAAGAAAAATTGATGGAAAAATTGTGAGAGTGATCCCGTTATATAAATGGCTTTTGGCAAATTAAAATTTGATGAGGATTGTCAAGGAAAAATTCAAGACGGACCAAAACAACAAGCTCTACTGGGGGAGGGTATATTTTATTTCCGATGATCGCCAATATAAAACGAAATTGATCTGGGCGATGTCTTTTGAATGGGTGCGGCGGCAGTTGCTGGCGGAAATCTGGAAAGACGGCGATGTTGATAAACTGGTCAACAAAATCGCGGTGCGCAAATGGAAAGACACGGGGCGGGCGGTTTTTTTGCGGCAAACCCGATTGGACTTTTGGGGCGCCGGCGACGAAGAAAACGAATTCTTGCGACGATTCACCAAAGCAAGGTTTGAGGCCGATCGTTGCGGATAACGGACTTTATGGCAAAAAAAATACTGGTCATTTCAACGAGGGCGGGCTGGGGGCATATCCGTGCGGCGCAAGCGCTGGAAGAATACGCGCGCCAAAATTTGCCGGAAATCAATGTCAAGCATGTTGATTTGTGCGAGATTGAGCCGCGGCTGGGGAAGTTTTTTGAAATATTCTATGACATTGCCAGCGACTATCTGCCGTTGGCGTGGGGCGCGGTTTACCAGACTTTTGACAAACCGCCGGTTTCGGCGGCCTTCCGCAAAGCCGGCGGGTTTCACCGGCTTTTTCGCCGCCGCATTTCAAATTATTTGAAAAGAGAGTCTCCCGACGGAGTTATCTTTACCAATGTCATTCCCGCGCCGATGGTGGCGCCGCCCTGCAAAAAAATTTTCCCGCACGTTCCTTTGGCGGTGGTGGTGACGGACTATCACGGCCACTCCTATTATAATGTGCCGGCGATAGACCGTTATTTTGCGCCGGTGCCGGAAGTGAAAACCGACTTGGCGCGCATCGGCATTCCCGAAGATAAAATTGAAGTGAGCGGCATTCCGGTGGGGAAGAAATTTTATGAATCCTATGATCGGGAAAAGATCAAAAAGAAACTGGGCATAAGAAACGGCTTTAAGACAGTGGTTTTCGTGAGCCGCCTTTCCAAAGAATTTATCATTCCGGCGCTGGAAGATCTGCTGGCTTTGGATCCGCCGATAAATTTGATTACGGTTTGCGGCGGCAATGCCGGCCTATACCGCAAAATCAAGGAACAAATCGGACGGCGGAAAAATTTTAAATTGATTAATTGGACCGCCCGGCTTGATGAGTATATGAAAAGCGCCGATGTGGTGGTGGGGAAGCCCGGCGGGCTGATTGTTTCCGAGTGCCTGGCGCTGAAAAAAAAGATGGTT
>Ga0208939_1002156_pt1 | contig 14140 bp, 12 predicted proteins | sample AD_STIC12_MetaG_FD_184437 | JGI IMG/M metagenome (GOLD analysis project Ga0208939, IMG submission 184437) | Active sludge microbial communities of municipal wastewater-treating anaerobic digesters from USA - AD_STIC12_MetaG (SPAdes) (version 2) | ecosystem: Engineered > Bioreactor > Anaerobic >...
TCGCCGAACTGACCGACGCCTATGTGACCGAGGCCCGCGCATCCTTCGAGATGGACGTGGACACGGGCATTCCGCGCCGAAGACGCGTGGAGACGCTCCTGCTCAACCGCCGCAGGCTGAACCACACTGGCTTGCTGTTATCGGTGGACCGGACCCGGCCCATGCGGCTCGGCTCGATGCCGCTCAACGGGTCGGGCTTCCGCACGTCGAAGCCGTGCCTCCGATGGCGCTACCGGCAGCGGGACGATCACGCCGAGGCAACGGCCGGTTTCGAGGCGGCGGCGAACCAGTACACAGTCACGCAATGGCCGGCGGCATAGGAGAGATCGATGGCGATACATTTGTACGAAGACATCACATTGACCCAGAGGATATCCGAGGGCGACCTCGTGAATCCCGATGACGACACCTACAACGGCACGGACGGGGAAACGAAAGACAAGGAGCTGTTCGTAGCCAACGAACAGACGATCCTCGCCGCGGCCCTGGCATCGGGGGCGACCTCGCTGCAGCTTTCCACGCCTCGCTTCATCGACGGCGAAATCATTATCGTCGACGACGAACAGATGCGCATCCTGAGCGGCGGCGGGACGACCGTCCTCGCGGTGGAACGCGGCTATGGCGGCACAATCCCGGCCGCCCATGATCCGGGTGCCGCGGTCTATTCCGGGTACGACTATACCGGGCTGGTGATCGAACCGGTGGATGTCGCCGGCGGCGACGAGTCGGATTGGTACGCGCTGGCCCTGACCCAGGCGGGTCTCGCTACCGCCGTCGGCGGCGCACCTCTCAACCTGGGCGATAAAGCCCACGACGTGACCCTCTCGTTCTGGCGTCGCTGTACGGTGCCGTCCGGAACGCCGGTACAAAACAAGACCGACCTCAAACTCCGGCTCACCGGTACGGAAAACCCGATCCTGTAGGAGGAACGTATGGCCTATCACAGCACATCCGGCACCGCTTCAAACACCGCGGATTTCCTCGTCCGCCTGAAAGATTTCCTCGTGGGAACCGTCGGCTGGACGCTTCGGGACGACCGCTCCGGCGACGTCGATTCCAGTTACGTGCTGGCATCCACGGGAGAGAGCGGAGCCGAAGACATCTTCCTGCGGTTCGTCAACGACACATCAGCGGACCGAATCGCGGTCCGCGCCTACTTGTACTGGGACGCGGCGACGCACGCAGGCGTGAAGGAGGCGTTCAACACCAGCTACACCTACATCAAGACCGTGGATGCTTCCGCCTTCCTGTATTGGATTTACGCGGACATGGATCACGTCTTCATCGTGACCAAGATCGCGGCCGTCTACTACGCGCATTACTGCGGGCTCTTGAAGCGGTTCTGGTCCGGAGCCGTCGCCGTCACGCAGGCGGCCGCATCTCCGGGAGCGGGCGTCACACTGCAGGTCAACGACGCCTCCATCTTCAGGGTCGGGGGTTATTACCTGATCAAGGACAACGCCGGAATCGAACGCGTCCAGGTGACGGCGGTGGATACGGTCGCATCCCCCAATACCGTCACCCTGGCGAGCCTTGTCGCGGCTTATGCCTCGGGGGCGAAGATCGGCGAGGACCCGCAGCCGGTCGTCGTCGGCCACTACCAGTCCCCGGGCAGCTTCTACGCTCTCAACAAGTTCGACGGCTGGGCGAGTGCGACCGGTCAGACCGGTTCGTGCGGCGCTGCCCATGGTGGATTCCAAACAGCCTGCAATCCTGACCAGCGCCAGGGGCTCATCACGTTGTTTCCGTGGCTCGCCGCCCATACGACGGCGGCCTACAAGGAACTGCGGGGCGAACTGATCGAGGTCTACGCACACGGGGGAGGTGTTACGGACTCCGAAGATGTCCTCGATCTCGGCGGAGTCACCTACAAGATTTTCAACCTGTCCGGCCCGGGCTGGTGCGCGGTGAAGGAGTGATCCCATGGCGGTGAGGCAAGGTAACAAAAAGGAGATCGAGGCGAACGCCCGACGCCTGACCCCGATGTTCCGGGTGGTCCGGAATGTCGGCAAGGCGAACAGAATCACCGGGAGGCTGAGACGTGGCAATCCGTAGCGGAAATCGATTCGCCGTAGCGCCCTTCGCGGGCCCCGTGGTTCCGATGAACCGCGCCCGGATGCCGGCCTTCCCGGCGGTCGTTTTCGAGGCCGTCGGCGCGGTATCCGAGACCCGGACAATCCGGCGCGACACGGACGCGGCCTTGAGGATCACGGCGGAGGTGGATGCCCCCGCCGACATCCAGGCCGTGATCGTGCGGCCGGTCCTGCGGAGCTTCGACCTGCGGGGATGGGTGGTCCGTTTCCCGACGGTCCTTTCCGACGCAGCCGCCCGGATTCACCGGCCGGTCGAACGGCGGAGCGATACCCGCTGCGCGGTATTCGCCGAGATCGAGCGGACGGCGGATTCGAAACAGCTTGTGGTGCGCGAGACAGCCCGTCAAGCGGAAGCTCGCCAGACCGTCTTCGCCGTGCTGATCCGCGAAGGCCACACAATACAGACCTGAAGGAGGAATACGAATGTCACTTGGACTCATCGTCAAAACGGGCCGCATCCTCACCGCCCGTTTGCTCATGGGCGATCCCATCGAGGGTATCACCCACTGCGCCATCGGCGAGGGCGACGCCACGTTCACCGATCCCGTCAATCCGCCCGCGCCGGACATCGACCAGACAGCGCTCAAGAACGAGCGGGCCCGCAAAAAGCAGTACAAACGCACCTTTCTCAAGGAGGACCCGGAAGGGACGCTCATCGTCAACGGCATCCATTACATCGAAACCGCCGAGGAGACCCAGACCATCGGCGTCTTCTTCCGCTTCGAGGAAAACGAGGCCAACGGCATCACCATCCGGGAATACGGCTTCTTCGGAGGCGACGTGGCCTACATCGCCGGACTCCAGTCCGACTATGCGGCGAACGGCGTTCACCACCCGGACACCAACCCGACCGGCGAGGTGCTCGATCCCGGCTACCTGTACGAAGTGAAGAATATCCCCGACTTCAACAAGACCTCGGACACGCGCGTTGAGCTGGTCGGGGTCATCAAGATTTAGGAGGAAAGACCATGTCCATCTCGCGCGATACGTTCGACCCGGCGAAAAACTACAAGCGGGTCCGCTACCACCAGGATCGGGACCTACTCGATTCGGAGCTCAACGAGCAGCAGGACATCATCAATCACGAGCGCAGGAAGCTCGCGGACATCCTCTTCAAGGAGGGGGCCATCGTCAGCGGCTTCGGCGTGACTGTCGCGGCCAATGTGCTTACCGTGGCCGAGGGGCTGGTCTACATCGACGGCTGTCTGGAGCGCGTGCCCGGCGCGGTGCTCACCTATGACCCGGCCAAGATGAGCGGCGCGGATTACGTCTATGTCGAGCTGCTCAAGTACAACTACGGCTACAACCAGGACGCCGTGCTGATCAACCCCGCCACGGGCGAACCCACCGCCGAGCGGGAGAAATGGGTTCTTTCTCTCAAAGATCACGACACGAGCGGCGAAGTCTTGCCCAACAACGTGACCCAGCGGAAGGTGGTCGCCCTCCACAAGTTCGACCGTGAGACCGGCGACGTGACCGCGACCGTCCGCGAGAAATCGAACCTCTATCTCCAGGACCTGCTCGGGACGTTGCCCGGAAGCCGCATTACCGTGGCGTCGATCACCGAGGACCAACTCGCCTTCGCTGCGGCCGAGGGGCTGAATTCGCTGCTCCAGAACCTGGCGGAGCGGACCTATGACCAGGCCGGCAGCTACCTGGTGAAAGGACTCGACAGCTTTATCGGCGACAACGACGGCGAGAACGTCGAGGTGATCACCAACGCGGGCCGCGCTTACATTCAGGGCTTCCGCCTGCAGAAGGACATGCCCACGACAACCCTGGTGCCCAAATCCACGGCAGTCAAGTCGGTCCGGGGCGAGCAGAAGACTTACGTGGTCGGCACCCGGCGATACGCGCTCAACAGCACACCTCTCAAGGAAACCACTCAGGTCGAAGCCATCGTGGAGATCGTCTCCAACATCACCCGCGGCTCAGTCGGGGGCGGCGAAGATCTGCTCGTCCCCAACCCGGTGGTGGACATCCTCGAGGTAAGCCAGGGTGCGACGGTCTTTCAGGAAGGCGCGGACTGGCAGCAGTCAGGGAACTACGTGGACTGGCTGGGCTCCGGCAACGAACCCGCCATCGGCACGACCTACACCGTCCGTTGGACCTACACCAAACAGATGATCAAGGGGACGGACTATGTGGACGGCGGCTGGTTCGGACGCTCGGGACACCCGGCGGCGGATGAGTATTTCTATCTGGTCACCGCGCAGAGCGCCACCGGAGAGACTCAGTACGACTCGGCCAAGGTCGTGTCGCGCGATACTTTGACCGGTGAGATGAACCGCCTCTCCTGGCTGCCGGTCAGCGGCGCGACCGGATACCGCATCTATCGCGGCACTCAGAACACGGTCCGCGCCGACTTCCAGCGGCTCAAGGACGTGGCCTCCGGGGTCACGTCCTACATCGACGACGGCGTCGACGAGATCGTGGGCGGCAACCCGCCCGCCTCCAACACGAGCGGCCTGACCATGTCTCCCGTACAGGTTGAATCCGGCAATCTATCCATCATCAACTTCGGCCGCACGAACATCGGCGACGAGCCGGTGGGCGGCTCCAACTGCAGTATCGACTACGACTACTACATCGGCCGCAAGGACATCATTTACGCCACCACCCGCGAGATCAAACGGTTGGAAGGTTCTCCGGCCGACTGGCCGAAGCTGCCCATCGTCCCGGAAGGCACCCTCGGACTGTGCAGCGTCGATTGTCCGCCGAACTCGGTGGACCTGACGGTCGTCAATTTCGGGCTGACACGCATCACCATGGACCAGATCCACGAGATCATCAAGGACGTCGAGGACCTCAAGTACAACGACGCCCAGTTTCAGATGAACAACGAGCTGCAGAACCGGGACGCCCAGACCAAGAAGGGCGTCTATTCCGACGACTTCTCGAACGACGCCCAATCCGATGTCTACCATAGCGAGTGGAGCGCCCGCATCGACCGGGTCCGCCGTTTCGCCGCACCGGCCAGGGCCGCCTCGGCCACCGTGCTCGAGGTGAGCCCCTCCGCAAGCAACGCTTTGTTCAAGGGAAGCCTCGCGCTCCTCCCGGCCACGGAGCGCGTACTTATCGAGCAGACCGACTGGTCCGAGGTCAAGAACATCAACCCTTACGCCGTGTTCGAAAAACCCGACGCCTCAGTGGAGATCACGCCGAACATCGGCAGACGCGGCCAGACCGGGATCGCCGTGATCGGGGCCAACTTCCTGTCCAACGCGAACAACGTGACCATCCGCTGCGACGGCCAGGTGGTGGCGTCGGGAGTCCACGCGGATACCGCGGGCCGAGTCACCGCATCGTTCGTCATCCCCGAGAACGCGCGCAACGGCAACCGTATCGTCGAGATAACCGACGGCGTCTACTCCGCGCAGGCCAACCTGCAGATCAACGATCCCCTGATCATCACCCGCATCGAGCGGGTCGTGGTCGAGCGGACCATCGTCCAGCGGCAGATCATCGTCCAGCCGTCGCCGCTGCGGATCATCCGCGTCCCGGTCGAGCGGATCGTTTGGCGATGGCAGCTCCGCAACCGTAGGCGCGATCCCCTGGCACAGACCTTCAGCTTCACCGAAAACCGCATCATCTCCGCCGTGGGCGTCTGGTTCACTCAGAAAGACGCGACGGTGCCCGTGACGGTGCAAATCCGCGGAGTCACAACCGGACTGCCGAACGAGGTCGTGCTGGCCGAAAAGGTCGTGGCCCCGGGCGAGGTCAACCTGAACGCCGAGACCAAAATCGTCTTCGCCGATCCCTTCTATGCCCAGGCGGACACCAGCTACGCGGTCGTGCTGCTCACCAACAGCACCAACTACCGCGTGCGCATCGCCACCCTGGGGCAACTGGGGCAGAACGGCGTCATCACCCGGCAGACCTATGTGGCCGGTGTGCTGCTGGAAAGCTCCAACGCCGAGACATGGACGCCGCTCAACGGCTCCGATCTCACCATGAGAATCTACGGCTATGACTTCCAGTCCACCGGCGAAGTTCGCTTTCAGCCCATCACCGGGGTGCAGTTCAGCGATCTGAACCTGGACGAGTATTCCTCCATTCCGGAAGGCTGCGGCATCGTCTGGGAGTATTCGACCGACGGCGGTGTCATCTGGGACGCCATCGTGCCCGCGGAAGAGGAACGGTTGCCCAACCTTGCGGGACAGGTGCTCCTCAGGGCCATCTTCTCCAGCAACGCTGTCAACGATTCCCCGGCGCTGAACTACAAGGACGTGAATCTCATCGGCTATCTCAACGACCCTGCGGGGGCGTATCTGAACCGCGAGAACGAGCTCACCCAAGGCGTGTCCTCCACCAAGGTCTACACCCAGATGAACATCCCGAGCGGGACGACCATCAACTGGTTCGCTTCCAACAACGGCGGAGCGACCTGGGAACCGATGTCGATCCAAACGACGCGGGAGATCGATCAGGAGTGGACCGAGTACACGCTCACGAGAACCTTCTCCGATCCGAACGGAAACAAGGTCCGCTACAAGGCGGAGATGACCGGCAACAACCTCGTGTATCCGAGGATTCACACCCTCGGCGCGACGCTGAGCTGATCGGAGGGATGTCATGATCGTTCGAAGACAGGGCGGATTGACGGAGTTCATTCCATCACCCCAAGAGAAGCGCGACGGTGTCCTTCGGGACCACACCCTCGAACTGCTCGCCAACCTCGACGCCCGCATGCGGCGCATCGAGGAGCTGCACGGTATTGAGCCTGAGGCCGCGGAGGCGTTCGCAGGACTCATGGCCCGCATCCGGCGGGAGGAGATCGAAGCCGGGCGGATCAACCGGGAGCTGATGGACGCCGGATACCTGCATGAAGACCTGTCCGCCGCCGCGCTTGCGGCGCAGGCCGGGAGGAACCAAATATGAGCATCACCATCAAGAGCAACACCGATACGATTCTGGAATTGCCCGGGCTTACGGGTACGCTCGGCCCCGGGAAGAACTCCGTCGTTCAGGCGATGACCCCGGACCTGCTGCGCGCCGTTGACCTCGGCCTGCTCCTGGTCCCCTCCGGCGCGGAACCGCCCGAGGGGCTGCCGCCGGTCGTGTTCGACCACCGCTACCCGCACGTCCTGCCTCTGACGGCAGCTCGTGCTTACTATGTCCGCGTCCTCCGGACCCCGGGCGGTTTCCACGACGGGACTCGGGTTCGGGACTTCATCGCATATTATGGCGACGGCGCGGGAATGAGCTGTGCCTTTTCCGACGACGGCCTCTCCTGGGACACGGAGAAAAAAGTCACCGGCATCGCGGCCAACGGCTATCACGTGGTCTGCGCGCTGGAGGCCGCTGACCGGCTGCGCATCCTCTACTGGAACCCGGACGTTCCCAACCAGCCCTATGCCATGGCCGGTCTGCGCACAGCGGTCTGTGATCCGTCGGTTGCCCCCGCCGCGTTCACGGGCGATACCCCGTGTTCCGGTGACCTGGTCACCGAGGGAAGCGTCCAGGTCTGGAACCGCGGCCATTACGGGCCGTCGTTCCTCTGGTACAACCCGCTGCCCACCTCGGGAGACGGAAAACCTTTCACCTGGCGCTACGCCATGTATTTCATCGCCTCGACCGGCGGCAACGACAGCCTCGGTCTGGCCTGTTCCGACGATGCCGTCGAGTGGAAACTGATCGGAAACGGCCCGATCCTTTCCGGCTTTATCGACCCGCAGCCTTGGGAAGGCGCGAACGGCTACGTCTCCGCTGCCCACGCGGAGCGGCTTCCGGACGGGCGCTGGTGGATGCTCTATTCCGGGGGCTCCGCGGGAAACGCCGGCATCGGCTACGCATGGTCCTGGGACCGCGTCCACTGGCGCAAGGCCGAGATCAACCCCGTGTTCAAAAACGGCAGCGGGCCGTTCCTCGAACGCTGCTACACGCCGAGCATGGTCCGGGACGCCGACGGCTCGCTGCTCCTTTACCGCGCGGCCAAGGATGCGACCGCCTACCGGACCTTCGTTTCCCGTCTGCGGGCACCGGCCCTCGGATGGCGTGACTTGCTCGGCCCGGACCGGCTCGGTCAGGGGCTCACTGCGCGGGAAGCTGTCCGGCGTGGCGTCGGCACCCAGGCCGAGCGTGACGCCGCAATCCCCGCCCCGTCCATGGGCGACGAGTGGTTCAACACCGACCTCGCGGGCGGCGGAAAGTGGGAGAAACACACCGGGACGATCTGGAAGCAGACCTGATTTCCGGAACACCTCACTTTTCTTCGGCTGCCGGGAAATCCCGTAACCCTGCGTGTTTCCGCAGGTTACGCTTCCATGTGCATAACTCATTGGAATCAAAGGGGTTATGTGTCGAATTCGCCTTGCTTTCTGTTCGGAAAGAAGCCTGTATGTGTGTGAACAGAAGAGCCAATCCCTTGCCGGGAAAGGGCTTACAGAACGCGAGGAGAGACCATGGACTTACGCCGGATCAACTTCGGAATCGAGATCGAGACAGTCAAACGGACGCGCGAGCGGGTCGCCCAGGCGATCCAGTCGGTGGTGGGCGGCCAAGTCCGCCACATCGGCAGCCCGGGCAGCTTCGACCCCTGGGAAGTCACCGACAACCATGGACGGGTCTGGAAAGTGGTATCCGACGGCTCGCTCATCAATGTGCCGGTCCACCTGCGGGCCGAGGTGGTGAGCCCCGTCCTGTCTTACGAGGACATCCCCGTCCTCCAGGAGGTCGTCCGGGCGCTGCGGGCCTGCGGAGCCAAGGTGGACGACCGTTGCGGCATCCACGTCCACGTCGACGCCACAGCCTTTGACGGCCGGACCCTCGCGAACCTCGCCAAGATCGTCTACAAGCAGGAAGCGCTCATTCTCACCGCTCTGGGCGTGAACGAGACACGCCGCCGCAACTACAGCAAGCCGGTGAGCGACGACCTCATTGCCCAGATCGAGCGCCGCCGTCCCAGGACCAGGGACCAGCTCAACCACATTTGGTACGGCTACCACAACCGGCAGCCCCAGCACTACGACAGCACCCGCTACCACGGGGTGAACCTGCACAACGTCTGGTACCGGGGCACGGTCGAGTTCCGCTGGTTCGAAGGGACGCTCCACGCGGGCAAGGTGAAAGCCTACGTACAACTCGTCCTGGCCGTGGCGGCCAAGGCGCTGAACGGCCGGGCCGCATCGAGCCGCAAGCGGTCCTTCGACCCGCAGAGCGCCCGGTACGACTTCCGGGTCTTCCTGCTCCACCTGGGGCTCATCGGTGATGAGTTCAAGACCGCGCGCAAGCATCTGATCGCCGCCCTGCCAGGGGACTCGGCCTTCAAACGCGGCAGGGTGAAACCAGATGAACAAAACGCTCCCAAGGCGGAACCCCTCACGGAGGCCGGGCCCGACAATCCGGCAGGACAGCCGGATTGGACGCGCCAAGGGCGCGCCCGAAGGGCGAGGGCCATGGATGGCCCGAGTCAACCCCGGCCTCCGGCGTTTTCGGGGGACGAGACCGGCGGGATGCAAGGAGGCGCGTCATGAGAGTGCTGATCCGAAACACCGCCCTCAATGGGCGGCCGCTGGAAGGCGACGGCGAGGTCTTCAGCGGGGCGACGGTGACCGACGTGGTCCTGGCCATGAAAGGAGCCACGCTTTTTTCCGACCAGCGGGACCTCGAGGACTACATCGACATGGTCCTGCGGAACGCCAAGATGCTCGCCGGTGTCGAGCTTACGGTCCGGGGCGACACGCCCGAGGAAAAGGCCGCATCCTTCCTCGATGCCCTGATCAAACACGGCCTTGCCGAGGTGCAGGACGACAAACCGGCACGTATACCGATTCCGGCCTTGGTCTGGCAGGGCATCGACGCGGTCCGGCTCTCGGGGTTGACCAACATGCTCGACCGGCCGGTCGTCGCCCGGCTGGCCGGGGAGCTCGGATATCCCGATGCCGCGCGCTGGATTGAGGAGCACCCGAAGGAGTATGCCGAGGGCGTCTTCCGCGGGTTCATCGTCGATCCACAGGGAGGGAAACCCTGATGTGCGGGCTCGCGGGCGTCATCTTTGGAAAAAAACGACGACGCGCCGAGGAGCGGGAGTATCTCGCCTGGCTCTTCACCCGCCTGCTTGTATTGAGCGAGGAGCGCGGACCCCACGCCACCGGCGCGGCATGGCTCGATATCGACGGCGGGCACCGGCTCTTCAAACGCCCGGTGACGGCCGAGCGGTTCGTGACGGACAAGGCCTTCGCCGAACTCCTTGCCTCCATGGACAACCGCGCCGCGCTACTCCTCGGACACACCCGTTGGCGCACCCGCGGGGACGAACGGGTCAACAGCAACAACCATCCGATTCGCGCCGGGGAGGTGATCGGCACCCACAACGGCACCATCTACAACGCCGATTACCTCTTCCGCCGCTGGAAGCTGCGACGCTTCGCCGAGGTGGACAGCGAGATTCTGTTCCGCCTGGCCGCGAACGCCGCGCGGGACAAGGCTATGGATATCGAGCGGTTCAAGGCGTGGCTCCGCCGCTGCCGCGGGCAGATCACCGCCGTCATCGCCTGCCGGACCGACCCGGGCACCGTCTTTGTGCTCAAGGGCAACCGGCCGCTTGAACTGCGCTGGCATCCCCGCCGCAAAGCGGTTCTCTACGCTTCGGACCCCGCATACCTCGACGCTGTGCTGGCGGAGGAAAAAGGCTGGCGTGAGATTGCTGTCCCGCCCATGAGCCTGGTGGTGTTCCGGCGCGAGGACCTGGCCGCGTATTCGGTGGAGCCGTTCGAGTTCATCGCCCAGGAGAGAAAGGGCGCGGAGCCATGACAGACACTCCAATGAACCCCATGAACCAGGCAATGAACCCGAAAGAACCCTTGAAGCCGAACACAAACGGAATGCTGCGACTCTTCGTCTACGGCACACTGAAGCGCGGTTTCTGGAACCACGACCGTTTCTGCCGGGGCGTCCTGACGGTGGAGGATGCCGTCGTACGCGGCCGCCTCTTCGAGACATCCTCCGGAATCCCGGTCCTGGAGGTTCCGGAGGACGACATCCTTGCCGTCGGGACCACCAACCCGCTCGCCGACGTGGCCACACAAGCGCACGTGACGGCCCGCATTTCCAATTCCGAGCCAACCCCCGACCGGCTCCCGAAGAAGGGCACAGGCGCGCCCTGGGGCCCCGTGTACGGGGAGCTTCTGACCTTCGACGACCCCAAGACCCGCCTTCCGGCCATTGACCGGTTGGAGGGGTTTCACCCTGGCGGTCCCTGCCTCTACCGCCGCGTCCTGGTCCCTGTCCAGGTCAACGGAGCCGATCTTCTGGCTTGGCTCTATGTGGGTGAAGACCCGATCTCGAAGAGGTTTACACCTCTCGGCGGGTCCCGCTGGCCCCGGTAGCTTCCGTTCGGTCAAATCCGGAGAAACTCGGAAAAACCGTTTGACACGCACTCCGACTTTCGTATAATATATGCCAGTTTGTTCCGTTCGGACCGGATGGAAGCCAATGGGGCTATCCAGGACTGACTGGTTCGGTTCGTTAAATCGAAGGGCTGAGGCCGTTCAGGATGGGACGAGACCCTGTGCGACTGGAGTCAGTAATGGAAGATCGATGGCTCTCCGTAGATGAGATCGCGGCCTATCTCGGCATCAGGCGGGATACGGTCTACAAATGGATTTCTGAAAAACAAATGCCGGCGCACCGGATGGGCCGCCTGTGGAAATTCCGCAAAGACGAAGTGGACGAGTGGGTGAAGACAGGCGGGGCCGGAGACAACGAGCAGGGCCAGACACCTGGCGGCAGGAAGAGATAACCCAGCGCGGAGGCTGATGATGCTGAACCTAAAGTTACGAGACGAATTCCTCGGTTCCCAGATGCCGGGCACAGCCATTGCCCTGCGCAGGAAGGACAACACCGGAGCCGCTCAGAGAACACCGGATTTCATCCTTTCAATTACATATCCAACAGCGGATGTTCAGACTGCTTTGCGCGCGGTCAGCACAGATCGCGCGAAGCGTCCCATTGTCCTGATGGGGGACCGGGGCCGTGGTAAATCTCACATCATGGCCGTGATGCACCACGCAGTCGAATCGTCCTCTCAGGTTCAGAAATGGGCCAACGAATGGGGAAACAGACTTGGCGCGCAGCCTTTGAGTGGGCTTGTTCTCGATGGCGGGTTCTTTGCCATTTCGGAACCGGTCCACAACCATGAGTACCCTCTATTGTGGGACCTCATATTCGAGCGTCATCCCAAGGGAGATTTTTTCAGAGGCAAGTTCAACCAGATGGGTCGGCCATACCCTCCGCGATCCCTTTTGGAGGAGATGTTCGAGGCTCAACCCGTAGCGCTGATTCTCGATGAATTCCAGAAGTGGTTTGACGGTCTGAGTGATCAGCCAGGGCCGGAAGGAATCAAATACCGGACCTTGGCCGAAAACTTCATCCAGAATCTGTCTGAACTATCTAAGGACCGACCAGATCTTCTGATTCTTGTCGTCTCGGTGCTCAATAACAACACGGAGGCCTTTAGACAGGTCCACCGTGACGGTCCTGTCATTGTTGATTTCCGAGGGCCCACTGCGAAGGAAGACCGGAAGAATCTGCTCCTATATCGTCTCTTTGAGAACCGCCAGAACATCCCGATGGACGAGATACGGAGTCTTCTTGATTCCTATGCGTCCGAGCGTTTCCGGCTTCGTTTCTCTCATCTTCCGGAATCCGAAAGATCTCGCGTCGTATCGGAGGTCATGGTCTGCTGGCCGTTCTCGCCGGAGCTTATGGAGCTACTGGAAGATCACATCCTGATGGCTGAAGCCGCTCAGGAGACGCGCGACCTTATTCGCATCCTCGCCTCCTCTTACCGAGAAAGAGGAGAAAAAGTACCGATCATTACACCGGCTGATTTCTTCGTGGATGATGATGCGTGCGGCGTTCAATCGCTGCTGGATTCGATTGCCACAGTAGGTGAGCAGGAGAGGCTCCGGCAAGTGGCCCAACGAAATCTCGAAACAGTCAAGACAATCGGAGCCCCTGTACCCCATGCGCGCGAACTGGTCAGCGCACTCTGGATACGATCCATGTCGCCCAGAAGAAACGCGGGTGGGACGCGCCAGGAGCTTCAGCTCGACATTACACGGGAGCAGCCCGTCGACGACAATTCGTTTCAGGGCGAACTTGTTCAGTTGATTGAAGCCAGCATAAACATCCATGGCGAAGAAAGCCCGGACGGACGCCTGCGGTTTGGTTTGGAAGAAAATCCACGCTCGAAAGTCCGAGCTTCAGCCAAGAACGACAAGCTATGGCAACAGGGCGTTTCGGCTGCCGAGGTGGGTCAAACGGTCTATCCGGGGAAAGATATTGAGCACGTACGCAATACCCTGCGGCACATCCTTGTTCCGGAAACAAGGCAATCCTCCTCTCGCGTCATAGCTCTCGGCCCAAACTGGCAGAATGACCCATGGGCTGATGTCGATGATTTGGACAAGCCTTCGAAATGGGACAGGCCGGTTCTCATTGTCATACCTGAGCCGCTGCAGACCAGCGAGGGGAAGCGGGTTGATGCTCTCGGGAAATGGCTCGCCAGTCATGTCCCTGCGAAGCGGAACACCGTCCGATTCCTGTTGCCTTCGGACGGAGTGAAAAGCATTTATCAGGACGCAGAACTTCTTTTCTGCTCAAGGTGCTCCTACCTTACCTCGATTGCGTGGCGTGATGATTCCAAATACCGCGGCTTAAAGGAGGAGTTCGACAGACCGCTTCGGGACGCACTGAAGAAGCGGTTCGACAAGTTTGCCGTGCTGCGGCGCTGGAATTACCAGGAACCAGATCAATGCGTATTCGACGTGGAACGTGTGACCGCGCAAGGCGGTGAAATCCCGACCGCAGTCGAGAAATCTCTTGTCGAGGACCTCTTCGATCCAGCGGAGTTTCAGTCCCTGGTTTTGGAGCGGGCCAAGGAGTCATGCCTGGTAGGGGACCTGCTCGACGAGCTAACTGAACCGCCGCCTCCGGACACCAAGGATGCCATACCGTTTCTTGGTGAGACCCCCATCTATGAAGAGATTCTGAAGATCGTCTCGCGGGGCAAGATCGTGGTCAATGTCGGCGGGACCTGGGTT
>Ga0208939_1002160_pt1 | contig 14125 bp, 10 predicted proteins | sample AD_STIC12_MetaG_FD_184437 | JGI IMG/M metagenome (GOLD analysis project Ga0208939, IMG submission 184437) | Active sludge microbial communities of municipal wastewater-treating anaerobic digesters from USA - AD_STIC12_MetaG (SPAdes) (version 2) | ecosystem: Engineered > Bioreactor > Anaerobic >...
TAAGTGTAAAACCTTGCTGTGTTTTCATTTGAGTAACAAGCCCCCTGTAGTAGCAATAATTCGCTCGGATTATAAAAAGCAAGTTTCATGCCATCCGTTACAAATCGTTACATTTTATTTTTATGGGGCAATGGAAGATTTCTGCAATAAAAAACCCGGCGAAGGCCGGGTTTTTTATCAGACAAAAATCGCCTGTATTAGTTGCGGCACTCTTTAGGCACCCAACCTGGGTTGGTGGCGGTTACGCTGCTTGCACAGGTCCAGGTGATCGAACCGGTACCAGCAACTGGAGTCAGGGTGTAAACGGCAACACCACCGGTAGCCTGAGTCGTAGCGGTGATCACGCCTGCAGCGATGGTGATCGAAGCGCAGTACTTGGAAGCCGAGAAGGTGTAACCGGCAGCAGCTGCGTCAGCCGGGAAAGCACCTTCTGACTGGCGGAATTCGCCAACAGCAAGTTTGGCAGCGGCAGCAACGTTCAAGCATTCAACGTTCTTGGTGCGGATGGAGTAGTCCTGATAAGCAGGCAATGCGATTGCGATCAGGATGCCGAGAATTGCGATAACGATCATCAATTCAATTAAGGTGAAGCCTTTTTGGGTTTTCATGATATTTACTAGCCTCCGTGTGAGGAAAAAAATATTTCGGTAAAGCCGCTAATTAACCTGCGTCAGGCCGAAACTAAATGTTTGTTGAAACAACCACGATTACTCTTACTCTGCAAGGAAGTCCGGCATGTGCCGGACTTTCAGGCTGCTGCAATTATATTAGTTGCGGCATTCTTTTGGCACCCAACCTGGGTTGGTGGCGGTTACGCTGCTTGCACAGGTCCAGGTGATCGAACCGGTACCAGCAACTGGAGTCAGGGTGTAGACAGCAACGCCACCGGTAGCTTGGGTGGTTGCAGTAATCACGCCTGCAGCGATGGTGATCGAAGCGCAATACTTCGAAGCCGAGAAGGTGTAGCCGGCAGCAGCAGCATTAGCTGGGAAAGCGCCTTCCGACTGGCGGAATTCACCGACAGCAAGTTTGGCGGCTGCGGCAACGTTCAGGCACTCAACGTTCTTGGTACGGATGGAATAATCCTGGTAAGCAGGCAATGCGATGGCAATCAAGATGCCGAGAATTGCGATAACGATCATCAATTCGATGAGGGTGAAGCCTTTTTGCGTTTTCATGGGTAAATCCCCTAGGGTTTATGAGTTCAATAGTTACTCGTGCTTGGAGCCAGCGTTCCCTTCCTTGGTAGGCAGACGCCGTGCACGTGCAAGTACGACTTTGCATTATCCATGCCAACCAGTCAATTAAATCAGTGTGTTTTACAAAACTTGACGCAGTTCACGGAAGGGGCTTCGTTGTTCACTGCAACAAACAGATTGTGTGACGGACAGTGTGATCCGACGTATCGGCGTCAGCTTCGTGAAATTCCATTTTGTCAGTCTGTGACATTTTACGTCACTTGAAAGTCGGTTCTATGCCCCAGGGGTTTACGTTGATAGCGCCTAGCGGTTTTTTGCTGGTGATATCCATAACCATGATTCCGCTACCGCGACTACTGTTTACAGGAACGTAGCGCAGTTTTTCCGCCTTGATACCGTTTTTGTCCGCCCAGGCCTTCAAGGCAAAGGTCACTGATTTTGGCGTGGCGTTGTTTTTGTCTGCAACGACGGGTAAAGATTTTTCAATTAGCGTAGCCGCATATTGATCGTAGCGTGCGAAGAATCGCGGCTGATTCTGGATGTCAGGTACCGACCCGAAAGAAATTGTTTTGGACAGATCGACCGGAGCACTTGCCGAGACCAGTTTCGCTCCGGTCAAACTCAGGGAAGAATATTCTTTTTCCTTGGCAAGACTGAGCGCTACGGGATCTATTTCGTTGGCGAATACAAGATAGAAACGATCATCGGCCGCCACCATGAATACCGGGCGAGATTGCCAGATGGTGTAAAGCCCGAAGGAAAGTGCACAAATTTGCAGCAGAGCGATTACGCTCAAATCAAATTTCAGACTGGGCTTTCCGATCTTGAACACGATCAAAGTGAGCAAGGGGCCAATGACGACATCCACGCCTGCGAGTAAATAGATAAGCTTGTCAGCCTTGGCGATGCCCATAATGGCCGGCGGATACCAAGTAAAAAGCAGGGCAAGCAGGATGCTGCCGACGACCAGGATGCTGATCAATAAATGAATGCCAGAAGCTTTCCAACGATTCATCATTCCATCTCCAGTTTTTTCAACTTGTAGCGTAGTGCGCGAAAGGAAATGCCCAAATGTGCTGCCGTTTTGGTTTTGTTGTAGCGGCAGGCTTCGAGCGCTTTTTGTATGGTGTCGCGCTCGATTTTTTCAAGAGCGTCTGGCAGCGCGGAGTTATTGGACGCTGATGCTTGCAGGGTGTTTGCCTGGGCAAAGTCCTGCGTCCTGTTATCGGGTGAAAGCGGCAGTTGCAGGTCGTGGGCTTCAATGCTGTCGCCTTCACACAGTGCTACGGCACGTTCGAGAATATTTTCGAGTTCACGTACGTTGCCGGGGAAGTGATAATTGCCGAGTGCGGACAGTGCCCCTTCCGATAATGGTGGTGCAGTATCGCCCCAGTCATCGCCAAGACGCTTCAAGACAGCGGCTGCAATGACAGGAATATCTTCATGGCGCTCACGCAGTGGCGGAACCGGCAGTTCGATGACATTGATCCGGTAATAAAGATCGTGCCGGAACCGGCCATCTTCCACCAGTCTGGCGAGATTCTTGTGAGTCGCTGAAAGAATGCGCACATCGATCGACACTTCGTTCGCGGCACCAATGGCACGCACGGTCTTTTCCTGGATCACCCGCAACAACTTGACCTGCATGTGCAAGGGCAGTTCGGCGACTTCATCAAGAAACAAGGTGCCTCCGTTCGCAGCCTGGAACAGGCCTTCCTTGTCGCTGGTGGCGCCAGTGAAGCTACCTTTTTTATGGCCGAACAATTCGCTTTCCATCAACTCGGTGGGTATTGCTCCGCAGTTGACGGGAATGAACGGACCAGTCGCACGACCACCCTGTTCGTGAATCGAGCGTGCGACCAGTTCCTTGCCGACACCGGATTCGCCGCTGATGTAAACCGGCGCCTGGCTGCGGGCAACTTTTGCGATGGTGCTGCGGAGTTGCTGCATTCGCGGCGCATTGCCGAGAAGTTTGCCACTGGCCTGCTGTAAATTGGCGGCGCGGCGTTGCTCATTCAATTCAAGCGCATGCTGCACCAGGCGCCTTAATACGGACAGATCCACGGGCTTCGACACAAAGTCGAAAGCACCTGCCTTGAGTGCATCGACAGCGGCTTCCACATTGCCGAACGCAGTAATCATCGCGACCGGGGTTTCCGGAAATCGCTGATTAAGATGTGCGATGACTTCGAGGCCATTGCCGTCGGGTAATCGCATGTCGGTAAGGCAGATGTCGTATTTGTTCGCGGCGAGCTGGGCTTTCGCCGACGCTACATCGGCCGCGGTATCGACCCTCAGGCCCATGCGGCCCAGCGTGAGCACCAGTAACTCGCGGATATCGCGTTCGTCGTCTACCACTAATGCGCTTCGGGGGGGATTGGCCATAAATCACACTTTTGTTATCACCGACACCTTAGCGCAAGCTGACCATGCGGCCAAGCAGCCAGTCAGGCAAATGCCGGTTAAAGATTGTTTCATGCTGCTTTGGCTTTTGTCGGAATATTTCGAATCACGCGGAATGGGGAGGAAAATCCTTCCGGTACTCTCATGCAAAATCAAGCAATGCTGATCAGGTTCTGCGCACTTTGCATGCTGATTCGGAAGCAGGAGCCACCGCCTGGCACAGGCTCGAACTGCAAGGTGCATTGGTTCGCCTCGCACAATTGCTTGGCGATATACAAACCAAGTCCGGTGCCATGTTCGCTGGTGGTGTAGAACGGCGTAAAAAGTTGTTCGGCAACTCTGGGCGGAATTCCGGGCCCTCGATCAATCACTTCGATCAACGGGGCGCCAGTATTCCTGTCATGGCGGACGGAGACGGTGACCTGGGCCGGCTTGCCCGGTTCCCGGCCATAGTTCAGCGCGTTGTGCACCAAGGCGGTCAATACCTGGTGCAGTTGCTGAGGGTCAGCCATCGCCACCAGCAAGCGTGCTTCGTTTACCGATTGCATCACGTCGGTTTCAAGCGGGTGGTTTTGCCGGTATTCCTCGACGAAGCGTCGGGTGAAGGCCGTCAGTTCGATACTCTCGGGCTGCGAGCGCTCCCGGCGTGCAAGGCCCAGAATATTTTCCACAATGCCGTTCATGCGCTGGCACTGGCTATGGATGATTTCCAGCAGGCGGCGGTCTGCTTCCGGAAGTCCGACGGATTCATCCAGCAACTGTGCCGAATAGCTGATGGCTGCGAGCGGATTGCGAATTTCATGGGCGATGCTGGCCGACAAGCGCCCGAGCGTCGACAAGGTCAATTCTTCGGCGCGAACGGAGTAGATGCGGCTATCGTCGAGAAAAATCAGGAAAAGATTGTCAGTCACGTTGATCGACACAAAACGCGGCAAAACTTCCGGCGCGCCTTCGGCCAGAGTCATTGCCTTCGGAGTTTCATTACGGCTACGACGCCATTTCCACAGGCTCTCGTGCAGTTGCGGGGCTACTTCGTTCAGGGCGCGTCGATCGGGTGACGGATTGCCAAGCAAGGCCCAGGCAGCTTCATTTGCCAAGCGGATTCGGTGTCCGCCATCCACCACCAAAATGCCGGTTCGCATCCGTCGAATGACCAATTCGTTGATTTCGGACAGGTTGGCCAGTTCTTCACCGCGTTTCTCTGCAAGCGCCTGGCTTTCGCTCATTTCCCTGCTGAGCAACTGGAACAGTAGCGCTGCGGCAAGATAAGTCACCGAGTACATCACGGCCTCGGCAGCGGTATTGGCCGAGTCAATGTCCCAGATTCGATTGGCGATGTAGTTTCCCAACACCAGAATGGTGGCAACGAGTGCAAAACCAATACTGGCCCGCAGTGTCAGCATCAGGCCGGCAGCGGCGATGTTGAAGATAAGGAGCAGGCAGACACCGCTATCCAGCCCCTGGAAAGCAAACAGGGCGGCACCGGCTGCGCACAGGTCAAACAACAGCCCGATCGCGATTTGCCGTCTAACCCGCATGGTTGAGCGTGTGCTGGCCCACATGAAAAGCCCGGCCACCATCAGGTAGATGACGGCGCCGCTCTTGGCCAGCCAAGGGTATTCCTGCTTTGCGATCAACATGCCGACAGGTGAAAACGCTACCAGGGCAAACAAGCCTGCTTCAAGAATGCGATACAGGGAAAAGAAATATATCTCCCGTCTTTTCAGGGTTTTAGCAACACCGGCACTCAGTCCGTGGCTTGAAAAGTTCGCAGACAAGGCTCAAATCCTGATTCTGGGGGTGGCCCAGTATAGAGATGTCAGGGAGCTTTTTGCCTTTGCTGCTCCGCTCGGCGACAATAGCGGTCTTTCCCGGGGCTGTTCGGCCTCGTTTTTTGCGGCTCGTCCGCTGTCTTCATATCGATAAGGTGTTGCATGAACTTCCACGAGTATCAGGCTAAACAATTGTTCGCCGATTACGGCATTGCCGTACCCAAAGGCATCGTCGCGCGCAGTCCGGAAGAAGCGGTTGCCGCTGCCAAAGCCATTCCCGGCGATTTATGGGTCGTCAAAGCCCAGATCCATGCCGGCGGTCGCGGCAAGGCGGGCGGCGTCAAACTTGCCCGATCTTTCGATGAAGTGCGTGACTACGCCAAGGCGATGCTCGGCACCAAGATGGCGACTTACCAATCGGCCGGTATCGCATTGCCGATTGATTGCGTGCTGATTTCCGAAGGCACCGATATCGCCAACGAACTGTATCTGTCGGTGTTGACCGATCGCGCCAGCAAGACGATCACTTTCATCGCCTGCGCCGAAGGCGGTGTCGAAATTGAAAAAGTCGCCGAAGAAAATCCCGATGCGATCAAGTCGCTGCACGTGAATTATGTGCAAGGCCTGCAGCCGTATCAGTGCCGCCAGATGGGTTTCGACCTGGGCCTGAATGCGAAGCAGGTCGGCCAGCTCACCAAAATCATGATGGGCCTGTACAAACTGTTCAATGAAAAAGATTTGGCGCTGGTCGAATTGAATCCACTCGCCATTTTGACCAACGGCGATCTCGCCGTGCTCGACGGCAAAATCAATTCCGACGACAACGCGACTTTCCGTCATCCTGATCTGGCCGCGATGCGCGACATCCGCCAGGAAGACGAAACCGAAGTGCTGGCCAGCAAGTACGATCTGAACTACGTCACGATGGACGGCAATATCGGTTGCATGGTGAACGGCGCGGGTCTCGCGATGGCGACAATGGACGTCATTTCCCTGAACGGCGGTTCGCCAGCAAACTTCCTCGATGTCGGTGGCGGCGCCACGAAAGAGCGTGTCACCGAAGCGTTCAAACTCATTTTGTCCTCCGACAAAGTCGAAGCGATTTTCGTGAATATTTTCGGCGGCATCGTCCGTTGCGACATGATTGCCGAAGGCATCATCGCCGCAGTGAAAGAAGTCGACGTCAAAGTGCCAGTCGTGGTTCGTCTTGAAGGCACCAATGTCGAAAAAGGCAAGGAAATTTTGAAAAATTCGGGTCTGGCAATTACTGCTGCAGACGACATCAACGATGGCGCGAAGAAAGTTGTCGCGGCTGCCAAAGCCTAAGCACGAATCAAGGAATAGAAAATGAGCGTTTTAGTAAATAAAAATACCAAAGTGATCGTGCAGGGCTTCACCGGCACCCAGGGTACTTTCCACGCAGAACAAATGCGCGAATACGGCACCCAGGTCGTTGGCGGCGTGACGCCGGGCAAAGGCGGTACCACCCATATCGGCCTGCCGGTATTCGATACCGTGCAAGATGCCGTCGACGCGACCGGCGCCGATGCATCGGTGATCTACGTTCCACCTCCGTTTGCTGCCGACGCGATTCTTGAAGCCGCCGATGCCGGCATTCGCGTGATCGTCTGCATCACCGAAGGCATTCCCGTGCTCGACATGCTGCGCGTGAAAAACACACTGCGCGGTTATGACGATGTGACCTTGATCGGCCCAAACTGCCCAGGCGTGATCACGCCGGGCGAATGCAAAATCGGCATCATGCCTGGCCATATTCATATGCCCGGCAAGATCGGCATCGTGTCTCGTTCCGGTACGCTGACCTATGAAGCCGTGAAGCAAACGACCGACGCCGGTCTGGGTCAATCGACCTGCATCGGTATAGGCGGCGATCCAATGCAAGGCATGAACTTCATCGACTGCCTGCGTTTGTTCCAGGACGATCCGCAAACCGAGGGCATTATCATGGTCGGCGAAATCGGCGGCAGCGCCGAAGAAGAAGCGGCTGAATTCATTTCGCAATACGTGACCAAGCCGGTCGTCGGTTTCATCGCGGGCGCCAGCGCACCTGAAGGCAAACGCATGGGCCATGCCGGTGCGATTGCATCGGGCGGCAAGGGCACGGCAGCAGGCAAGTTTGAAGCAATGGAAAAAGCCGGTGTTACGACGGTGCGTTCACCCGGTGACCTGGGTGCCGCGATTGCCAAGCGTCTTGCAAAATAATCAGCACTGCATTCAGTGAAATAAAAAAGCCGCGAAAGCGGCTTTTTTATTGCTTCAAGCAGGCGGGTAAATTTGTCGGCACTTTTACTATCGGATGACATGGTTCAGAATCGCGCAATGAGTACATCACTTCGTATCGCACTCGCTCAATATGATTTTCCGGTCGGCGCAATCCAGGCCAATGCCGAAAAAATAATTGCATTGGCTCACCAGGCAAGAGATCAGCACCAAGCCGATGTCATCCTGTTTCCTGAGTTGTCCATCAGCGGCTATCCGCCGGAAGATCTGCTGAATCGCCCGCAATTCCTGAGTGATTGTGAAAGCGCCATAGTAAAAGTGGCGGCATCGATTGAGGGTATCGTGGCCATCGTGCCATGGCCGCATGCAGTGGGTTCGGTCGTCTTTAACGCGGCATCGGTAATTCGCGACAGACGCATTGAAACGACTTATCACAAGCGTGAATTGCCGAATTACGCGGTGTTCGATGAACGCCGATATTTCGCGGCCGATAATGAAGCCTGCACCTTCGTGGTGAACGGCATCACGATGGGTTTGGTGATCTGCGAAGACCTGTGGTTTGCCGAACCTCTTGCGGAAACAGTGAAGCAGGGCGCGCAGGTTGTGCTGGTACCCAATGCGTCGCCGTTCGAGGCAAACAAGACCGCACAACGCGACACCTTGCTTGCACAGCGTGTCAGTGAGTCGAAGTGCGCGATTGCCTATCTGAATGTGATTGGGGGCCAGGACGAAGTGGTATTCGACGGCAGCTCGGTGTTGGCGGATGCTGACGGTATCGTGCATCCAAACGCAGAAGCTTTTGCCGAACATTTGCTGATTGCCGATTTCGATTCGAGTACCAAAAAATTCAATCGTGTTCATTGGCCTGCCGAAGTGGACGAGTCGAAAGAAAGTCTGGCATGGCGTGCGATCGTGCGCGGCATCCGCGATTACTGCGGCAAAAACGGGTTCAAAAAGGTATGGCTAGGGGCTTCCGGTGGCGTTGATTCCGCATTGGTCATGGCGCTGGCAAGCGATGCGCTTGGCGCCGAAAACGTCAATGCCGTTCGTATGCCGTCGCGCTATACCACCGGGCTGTCGAATGAGCTGGCGGACGTGCAAGCCGAAAAATTGGGCGTGAATATTTCCGAAGTTGCCATCGAAGCGCCCTTCAAGGGATTTCTTGAAACACTCGCACCGATGTTTGCCGGCAAGCCGGTCGATGTCGCCGAAGAAAATCTGCAGTCGCGAACCCGTGGCGCTATTTTGATGGCATTGTCGAACAAGCTCGGAGGCCTGTTGCTGACTACCGGAAACAAGAGTGAATACGCCGTCGGTTACGCAACGATTTACGGCGACATGTGCGGCGGCTATGCCCCGATAAAAGATTTGTACAAGATGGAAGTGTTTGCATTGTGCCGCTGGCGCAATGCGCAAGGCGGCGGGGAAGTGATTCCTGACGCCGTGATTGAACGGCCTCCGTCTGCGGAGTTGCGTGACAATCAAAAGGATCAGGATTCCTTGCCGCCCTATGAGATGCTGGACGGCATTCTTTATCGTTATGTCGATCAGGAGAAATCGGCGGCAGAAATCATCGCCGATGGTTTCGATGCTGCCACGGTACAACGCGTACTTCGACTGGTGAAAATAAGCGAATGGAAACGTCGCCAGGCGGCTCCAGGCCCCAAATTGTCGCGCCGTGCATTTGGTCGCGAGCGGCGTTATCCGATTACCTCGGGTTATTGATTTAACTGCAAGTACCCTGTAGTCAAATCAGACATGAAAAAAACGCCGGAATTTCCGGCGTTTTTTTCGACAAATCAAAAAATTTATTTGAACTCGCCGGAGAACGGATTCAACTGGCGGAACAAGCCTTTCTTGCGCGGCCATTTGCCCACGAGGTAGGGATGATCAGGCTGATTGGCTTGCAGTACGCGGCGTGCGTCATCCGCCAACACCTTCTGGCCGACAGCATTGTAGGAGGTCGCCATCAATGCCAGTGCATCGCCCTGATATTCGCTTTGCGGATAGGTTTCGATCAGGTATTTGCCACGGTTCGCTGCCGCCACGTAGGCGCCGCGGCGAAGATAATACAGGCCGACATTCAACTCGTACCGGGCCAGCATATTGCGCAGGTACACCATGCGTTTGGCCGAGTCCACGGCATACGGACTGGTCGGAAAGCGGCGAACTACTTCATTGAAGTCGTTGAAGCTTTTCGTCGGTGCGCCCAAGTCACGCGATGACATGTCGAGGCGGGTGATTCTTGCGAATATCGCGTTTCTTTGCTCGAAATTGATCACGGCTTTCAGGTAATAGGCGTAGTCAATGTTCTTGTGCGTCGGATATGTGCGAATGAATCGATCGATGGTCGAGGAGGCATCTTCGCGCTTGCCCTGCTTGTACTGCGAGTAAGCCAATTCGATTTGCGCCTGTTCGCTGTAGGCGCCGAACGGAAAGCGCGATGTCAGGCGCTGGTAATAGGTTTGTGCCTTGTCGAAGTCCTCTTTATCGAGCGCCTGTTTGGCTTCCGAATACATGGCTTCTACCGGCAGGGTCTCGGTTTTTTCTTCTTTGCCGCCGCCAAACCATTTGTGCATGGTTTTGCAGCTGCTGAGGCCCATGGCCAAGCTGATAATTAACAAAAAGCGAAACGCGGCGGAAAATCGAATCATGGGGCAACCAGTTTGAGAACGCCCGAAGGGCATCGAGAAAGGGGATAATAACGGAAAGGAGCCGTCCGGCTCCAATCGAGAGACCAATCCGGTATGCACCAGACCGATTCCCCAGAAGATAGCGACCGCGAAATTGTGGAAGCTATCGTGCCTTTGGAGGCCGCAGGCAAGCGTTTTGACGCCGCTTTAGCCGAAATGTTCCCCGAATTTTCGCGTTCCCGCCTCACCGAGTGGATAAAGGCAGGCGACGCCCTTTTGGAGGGCGAAATCGTCAAGCCAAAGGTCTCGGTGCGCGGTGGCGAAGCCGTCTCGCTGAGTATCCGGGTGGAAATCGAGACCCGGGGTGAAGCCGAGCAGATGGATCTGGATGTGGTCTATCAGGATGCCGATGTGCTGGTGATCAACAAGCCGGCCGGCCTGGTGGTTCATCCTGGTGCCGGCAATCCGCGCGGTACCCTGGTCAATGGCCTGCTCTATTTCGACCCGAAACTGGCGGAATTGCCGCGGGCCGGCATTGTCCATCGATTGGATAAGGACACCTCGGGCCTGATGGTGATTGCCCGTTCCTTGCGCGCCCATGCGGGTCTGGTGGAGCAACTGTCAGCGCGTGAAGTCCATCGCCAGTATCTGGCCGTCGTCGCCGGCACCATGGTCGCCGGTGGTACGGTCGATGCGCCGATTGATCGTCATCCGAAAGATCGCGTTCGCATGGGGGTTACCAAGGAAGGGCAGGGGCGCGATGCCATCACCCATTATCGTCTGCGCGAAAAATTCCGGAACCACACCTTGGTCGAATGTCGTCTGGAAACCGGCCGGACCCATCAAATTCGCGTGCATATGACGCATATCAAGCACGCGATTGTCGGCGACCCCATGTACGGCCTGCTTCGATTGCCGAAGGGCGCTACCGAAGATCTGGTGAATATGCTGCACAGCTTCAGACGGCAGGCGCTGCATGCCGAGAAATTGTCATTCATCCATCCCGTGACCGGCGTGGAAATTACCACCGAAGCTCCCATGCCCGAAGACATGCAGAATTTATTGCGCGTACTTCGCGAGGACACGGCACAGGCAAAGCTGTAAGAGCGATGGACGTCGCGAAATGACGAATCCCGAGCCCATCCTCCACGCCAATTGGCCGGCTCCAAAAAATATCCATGCCTTCACGACACTGCGTTTTGGAATGGGTGTTTCGAAGCCGCCATTCGATCAATTCAATCTTGGCAACCGTAACAGCGAGCAAGGAGATGATCCTGCACTGGTCGAGACGAATCGCGAAATGCTGCAGAGGGAATTCTCCCTGCCAGGCAGACCGCATTGGTTGCGACAGGTGCACGGGGTTGATGTGTTGCGATTTGACGAGGCGCCAGAATCTTCCGGTGACTTCCTGCGTGACGAACCGGTTGCTGATGCATCGGTGAGCTCAAGCAAGAATATTGTCCTGGCCGTGCTGACGGCCGATTGCCTGCCTGTCCTGTTCTGCAACCGTGATGGAACCGAAATCGCGGCCGCACATGCCGGTTGGCGGGGTTTGGCCAATGGCATGCTGGAAAATACGGTGCACGCGATGCACGACAAACCTGCCAACATTATGGCTTGGCTGGGCCCGGCGGCAGGCCCCAGGGCTTATGAAGTCGGTGCAGAAGTGCGTGATGCTTTCATTCAGCACGACAACACTGCGATCAGTGCGTTTACCCCGACGAGGGAATACCACTGGCTTGTCGATTTATACCAATTGGCGCGTATGCGTCTTCAAGCCCTGGGTGTCGGCAATATCAGCGGCGGCGAGTATTGCAGCATCAGCGATCCTGGCAGGTTCTTTTCACATCGGCGCGACAAGATCACTGGGCGCATGGCGAGCATTATCTGGATTTCCGATTGATAGTTGCCAGATTCCGGCAATGGCAGCAATCAACATTTGTCGTGACAGAAAATACACCATGAATATCCTTGCATATAGCCGGAAAATCAGGCAACTATGCAATCAGTCGTGTTGATGACAGACCGTAATTTCAGGGGATAAATAATGTCGATGCAAATCAGAAAATTGCTGGCCGGTCTTGCCTGTCTCTGCGCTTTCGCAGGTCCGGTGAATGCAGCCGGTAATGCACAGACGGCATCGCCGTACTTCGAAGCTTTTTCGGAAGGTAAAAAAGTCGAGAATCTTCCCTTGGCCATGACCAAGGTAGACGTCACCGTCGCCGGCGTAATTGCCGATGTATCGCTGACCCAGACCTACGAAAATCGCGGTAACGTTCCGATTGAAGCGATCTATGTTTTTCCCGCGTCGGCAAGGGCATCGGTTTATTCGGTAACGATGACGATCGGCAACCGCGTTGTAGTCGCCAATATCCAGGAGCGCCAGAAGGCTCGCGCCGTCTATGAACAGGCCAAGACGGAAGGACGCTCGGCCACCTTGCTCGAACAGCAGGACGTCGGCGCATTCCGGATGAATCTGGCGAACGTATTGCCAGGCGACAAGATCAAGGTCGAACTGAAATACGTCGAACTGCTGGTTCCAACAGCCGGTGTTTACGAATTTTTCTTCCCCAATACCGCGCCTCAGGTCAAATACCAGAAATCAGGTGATCCCGACGGTTCCATGCCGCGATCCTCCTCTGCGGAAGTGACGGATTTCAGTTTGATTGTGAAGGCCAAAATCGTCTCGTCCAGTCCGATCGCATCGCTTGAAAGTCCATCGCATAAGTTGGTGGTTGTCAGGCCATCGGAAAATGAAGCCGAGTTGATCATTGATGCCGATGATGCCAAGGCCTCCACGCGCGACTTCGTACTTCGTTATTCGCTTCGCGGCAACGAAATTCAAACCGGTGCCATGGCATATCGCGATGGCGATACCGGCTATTTGCTGGTAATGGCGCAGCCGCCTGCCGTCGTAAAACCTGCCAGCGTTCCGCCGAGAGAATATATTTTTATCGTCGATGTTTCCGGTTCGATGAATGGCCAGCCTATCGACGTGGCGAAAGGCCTGATCGAAGAATTGTTTGTAACCCTCAAGCCAAGCGATAAATTCAATATGGTCTTGTTTGCCGGCAGCACGGATATACTTGAACCCAAAGGCTCGCTGAGTGCCGATGACAAGTCATTGGCAATGGCGCTTAACAAGCTTGAGCATTATCAGGGAGCCGGTTTCACCGAGTTGTATTCGGCTCTTGAAGACGCTTATGAAATACCACGTACCAATGGCATGGCCCGCACGGTCGTGATAGTTACCGACGGCGCCATTACCGCAGGTTCTGATGTTTCCAATTTCATACAGACTCATTTAAACGAATCCAATGCCTTTATATTCGGCGTAGGCAGTCAGCTTGATGAAACTGTGATAGAGCGCATCGCACGTGCAGGCGAGGGGGAACCCTTCATGGTGCATGAAATGAGCAAGGGAGCCGCCGAGGCAAGTCGCATGCGTCAATATATCGACAAGCCGGTGATGACGCAGATCTCGGCAAAGTGGAACGGCACCGATGCATACGATCTAGTACCGGAGCATATCCCCGATCTTTTTGCCGATCGACCTATCGTGTTGCTGGCCAAATATCGCGGTAAAAAAACTGGCAAGCTTCTACTAACCGGCTATTCCGGAAGTGCGGCAAGCAGAATCGAAGTCGATCTGGACAAGGTAGTGGAAGATCCAAAACTCAAGGCAATCAGTTTGCTATGGGCTCGCAGGAAACTGGATCGCTTGCTGGATAACTGCGATACCTCATGCCGCAACATTGATGTTGAAAACGTTGACCCGGTCAAAAAGCAAATCACCGATATCGGCCTGTCCTACAGCTTGCTGACGCCATTCACGTCTTTCGTCGCAGTGACCGAAGAAGTGCGTACCAACGAAGCG
>Ga0208939_1002161_pt1 | contig 14123 bp, 7 predicted proteins | sample AD_STIC12_MetaG_FD_184437 | JGI IMG/M metagenome (GOLD analysis project Ga0208939, IMG submission 184437) | Active sludge microbial communities of municipal wastewater-treating anaerobic digesters from USA - AD_STIC12_MetaG (SPAdes) (version 2) | ecosystem: Engineered > Bioreactor > Anaerobic >...
CGCATTCTCTCGGTGTTGCCCGTTTCCCGCGCCCAGCGGTACAACCCGTACGCCGAGCGGAGCTGGTTGAACCATCCCTGAAACCAGACATCATGCGGGTATTCGCGGCTGATCGTCATGGCGCCGACGCGGACCCCGTTCGCCGTCGTTTCCTCCCACAGGTGCGTGTCTGCAAAATCGTATCCATATTCGTAATACCGGACAAATGGAACCACCTGGGGCCGAATGTCCCGCAGCCATCGTTTTCCATGGTTCTTCCAGTACATGCGGCTCACGGCCTGATGCCCGCGCATTCTGGGAGCCAGAGCATCCACAAAGATCTCGCAACCGAATTCGATGCTTGTATTCCGCAACACCGCGGGGGTTACACCTTCTGTGGTGTAGAAGACATGCCCTTCGACCTCCTGCGCACACACCCCGCCGGACAAACGCGTCTGCCCAGGCTCCCCATTGGAGCAACGCAGGTCAAGAAATGACCGCAGCGGCTGGTGCGCCGAGATCCGTGAAAGGTCCGGCACCAGCGCGAACGACACCTCCCCGTGCTGTACGATTGCCGCCGGGCTTCTGAACACGTGTTCTCCGACAACCTGCCCCGGTTCAGGACAGAGGGAGGGCGTCCACACGAAATCCGGTCGGCCGCCGCCGAGCGGCCCCGCCAGAAACTCCCACGTGACGCTGAAGCTTCGTACTTCTGCCTCGCCATCTATGGCGTCGCGGGCGTGGAGATTGATAAGCGAATCCCCGCACCCGACGCGCATTTCGGTGGTCACAGTGTGAGCCCCTTTCCGGTATACCCATTCAACTGCCACACACCGGGAATCGGGATACCAGATGCGCACAATGTCGCCTGCCAGCGCTGGTATGTCGTTGTCCGCTGTTGCGGTATTCCGAACCGAACGGGCGATCGGAGTAAGCCCCTGCGTGGCTTCGTGCTGGATAACCACGCCAGCCCCGGAAATGACTACCTCATACGCCCCCGCCCTCAAAACGATGGTGTCGCCTCTCCGTTCCACGCCCACTGACATGCCCCACTCCTTCCGTCCGGATCGTTCCTGTCCACCAAAAAGTACCGCGGACGCGGGGGAACAGAAACCCGGTTGCGTCAGCACGCCTCCTGATGGTTTCATTTGTTGGATTGTCCAACCATCTTGTGCCACGGGGAGGTTCTTATGAGATGGGTCGATTTCCCGAATGATTCGTTCGTGGTCAACGGACTGCCCTGGTTCGGCGAGACCAAGCCGAAGCTCTGGCGGCTTCCGGAGCGCATGAAGGCCATCGTCCGGCCGCCGGTGTGGGACCTCGCCACGAACCCGAGCGGCGGACGCATCCGATTCCGAACGAATTCCTGCAATCTCTCCATCAGGGCCAATTTCACCACTCCGGCCACTTACTGCAACATCTCCATCATCGGCCAGATGGGCTACGATCTGTACTCCGATGGCGTGTACTGGCGGTCGTTTTCTCCCCGTTCCGCTTCTGCGCCGAATGCCGGCGTGGTCGAGGAGGCGATGTTCGAAAACCACCCTCGCGAGTGGCGCGACATCTGCGTCTACACTCCGATTTATGCCCCCGGGGAACTCCTCGCGTTTGGGGTGGATGACGGTGCGGAGTTCCAGCCTCCCTCGCCGTTCGCAGTGGAGAGGCCGGTGGTGTACTACGGCTCGTCCATCACACAGGGCGGCTGCGCGAGCCGGCCCGGGATGAGTTACCAGGCGATTCTTGGTCGCGCGCTCAACATTGATTTCGTCAACCTCGGCTTCAGCGGCAACGGCATGGGCGAACCGGAGCTTGCGGAAGCGATGGCCGAGATCGAAGCCTCATGTTACGTGGTGGATTTTGCGCAAAACGTCGGCGACCCCGCTAAGCTGTGCGAGGTGTACGGCCCTTTTCTGAGCGTCCTCCGGACGAAACGGCCGGATACTCCCATCGTATGCAACACGCCCATCTACGCATCGAAAGGCCTCTGGTGGCCCGAAGGACAGCGCGCTCTCGAAGGCCAGCGACAGGTCATCCGGGACGCCGTTGCCGAGCGGAAGGCGATGGGCGACACGCGCGTCTTTCTCACGGAGGGCACCGATTTCCTCGGCCCGTCCCTCTCCGATGCCTTCGTGGATGGCGTGCACCCGAGTGATCTGGGCTTTCAGGCAATGGCAGACGGTTTCCGGCCGGTGATTGCGAGGGTTCTCGGCCTGGCGTGAGCGCTCTGCCCGATCGGGCAGCCTGTCGAAGCCCCGCGCGGCGTTTCGACAGGCTCCCGCTCACGGGAGCAGGCTCAACGACCGCGCGATGGGTGTGTGCAAGGGGCAATTCATGAATTGCCCCTACGTTTTTGTACCGCATGGACTCCGAGGTTTTGCCGGCCCGGCCCTATTTGGCAAACTGGCGCTTCTGCCAGTCGTTGGCGAACAGGTTGAAGAACCCCTCCTTGTACGGGTGCTCTTTGATCAGGTCCTCGTTCAGGCTGATGCCGAGCCCCGGCCCGGTCGGCAGTTCGACGTAGCCATCCACCACGTTCGGCACCCCCGGCACGGCCTCTTTCACCCACGGCTCCACGAAATCGTCAAAAATCTCCTGCACCTTGTAGTTCGTGGTGCAAAACCCGAAATGGATCGAGGCCGCGGTGCAGACCGGCCCGTTGGAGTTGTGGGGCGCCATCACACGGTACTGCGCGTCCGCCATGGCGGCGATCTTCTTCATCTCGAGGAAACCACCGGCGTGGATGATGTCCGCCTGCACGATGTCCACCGCCCCCGAGTTGAGGTAATCCGGGAACTGGTAGCGCGTGAACCAACGCTCGCCTGAGGCGATCGGAATGTTGACCTGTTCGTGGACCTGCTTCAGCGCGTGCACGTTCTCCGGCGGCACCGGCTCCTCGTACCAGCCGGGGTTGAACTCCTCAAGCTGTTTACCGATCTGGATCGCGGTGCGGGGTGAGAAGCGCCCGTGCCCCTCGATGAAGATTTCGACGTCGGGGCCGACGGCGTCACGAATTGCCGCGACAAGCTCGAGTGATTTCATGATCTCCTGCCGGCTCATTTCGTAGGTGCCAGGGCCGAACGGGTCCACCTTGAGCGCCTTGTAGCCCTTCGCTGTCACGGTCTTCGCGCGCTCAGCGAACTGCAAAGGCTCCCGCTCAACGGTGTACCAGCCGTTCGCGTACGCCTTGAGCTTTTCGTGCGCCTGGCCACCGAGAAGCCGGTAAACGGGCTGCCCGGTGGCTTTGCCGATAATGTCCCAGCAAGCGATTTCGACCGCGCTCATCACTGTCGTGGCGATGACGCCGTTGCGCCAGAAATCGTTGCGGTACATGCGGAGCCACAGGTCTTCCGTGTTGAACGGGTCGCTGCCGATGACGTGCCGCCGTTTCGCCCCTTCGAGGTAACCCAACACGCCCTCTTCGCGGTTCTGGATAGTGGCCTCGCCGATGCCGGTGAGCCCCTCGTCCGTTTCGACTTTGATGAAGATGATATTCCGCCAGCTCGTGCCGAGGACGAGCGGCTTGACGTCGGTAATGCGCATGGGTGTGATCTCCTGAGTTTGTGTACGCGTTGATGGCCATTACGAATCATACGCCCCGGCCCCGTTCTCCCACAAGGCGCCCCCGGCAGCGCAGCCTACCTGGTGGCACGGGGGTTGCATCCGGACGTTCTTGGTTTGCCCCGTCCTGAAGCGTCTGATGTCCATTCGGGGCATGTTTCCTCCGGGGGTGCTCGCCACCGTCCGGATCCAACAGGAAACCTTGCTAGAGGCACCCGCTAATGTCTCCCGACACCCCTCCCCCAAGCCTCCTCAGTCGCGCACACACCAGACTATTCGGACCTCCCAGGCACATCAAAGACCCTTCGCTGCTGCACAAAATGTCGCTCATTCCCCTCCTCGCGTGGGTGGGCCTTGGCGCGGACGGTCTGTCATCATCGGCATACGGGCCAGAAGAAGCCTTTCGTGCGCTTGGACAACACGCGTATCTGGCGCTTTTCATCGGTCTGGCAACCGCGTTCACCGTGTTCATCATCTCCTTCGCGTATTCCCGGATCATCGAGCACTTTCCGCACGGTGGGGGCGGTTATGTCGTCGCCACTCAGATGTTGGGCAAGAACGCGGGAGTGATCTCGGGAAGCGCCCTTCTCGTGGACTACGTCCTGACCGTCACGGTTTCCATCGCTTCGTGCGTGGATGCGGTATTCAGCTATCTGCCGGCGCAGGTGCATGGGTACAAGGTGCTCGCCGCGTGCCTGTTGCTTCTCGGGATGGTGATACTCAACATCCGCGGCGTGAAGGAATCCATCACCGTTCTTGCGCCGATCTTCCTCGTGTTCATCGCCACCCATGCGCTGATGTTGTTGGACGGAGTCTTCACGCACACGCAGGATTTCGCCCCTATGGTGGCGGACGTCAAGCGGGGAATCACCAGAGACGTGTCCACCATCGGCTGGATCGGTATCGCGGCAGTCTTCCTGCGGGCATATTCCCTTGGCGGAGGAACCTACACCGGTATCGAGGCCGTGTCAAATGGCCTGCAGATTCTGCGCGATCCGAAAGTGAAGAACGGAAAGCGCACGATGCTCTACATGGCCCTTTCCCTGGCCTTTACGGCCAGCCTGCTCTTCCTCTGTTACCTCCTTGTCTCAGTAAAACCTGTCGAAGGTCGCACCCTCAATGCAGTTCTTGCCGACACCCTGTTCACCGACTGGCGATTTGGCGGAGCGATCGCCTTCGTCACCATTTTTTCCGAGGGAGCGCTCCTGCTTGTCGCTGCGCAGGCGGGCTTCGTGGACGGTCCCCGGGTGATGGCGAACATGGCGCTCGATTCGTGGTTCCCGCGCCGGTTCGCGGCGCTTTCGCAACGTCTCACGATGCAGAACGGGATCGCCATCATCGGAATCTCGGCGCTCGCGCTCTTGCTGTACACACACGGCAGCCTTTCGGCGCTCATCGTGATGTATTCGATCAACGTCTTCCTCACGTTCTCGCTGTCTGAATTCGGCATGTCGCGCTTTTTCGTCGTGCACCGCCACCAGGAACCGCAGTGGGGCCGCAATCTCAGCATCCACGCGATCGGGCTGGTCCTGTGCCTCACGATTCTCGTGGTGATCCTGGCCGAAAAATTCGCTGTGGGCGGCTGGCTCACTCTCGTGATCACTTCTGTGGTCATCGCGCTGGCGTATCGTATTCACGGGCATTACGAAGAAGTGAAGGAGGGCGTGGCAGAGCTTGACGAGATGCTCATGGACCTGCCACTGTCGGGACCTGTCTACACGGCTGCACCCAGACACACTGACCAGACGGCGATCCAGCTTGTTTCGGGGTACAACGGCTTCGGCGTGCACACTCTGCTTACCATTGCGCGAACCTTCCCGAATCTCTACAAGAACGTCGTCTTCGTCTCCATCGCAACTGTCGACTCGGGCTTGTTCAAGGACTCGGATACCGTCGACGGTTTGGAATCGAAGGCGCAGGCGGATATGGAGCGGTACGTCGAGCTCGCGCGGAAGCTCGGTTTCGCGGCGGAATGGCGCACCGACGTGGCCACGGATGTCGTTGAAGGTGCAGTGAAAGTGTGCAAGGAGGTCGTCAAAGAATTCCCGCGCTCAACCGTCTTCGCCGGCCAGATCACGTTCCGGCTGGAAAAAGGCTACCACAGGCTGCTGCACAACGAAACGAGTTACTCGATACAGCGCCTTCTGCAGTGGGCCGGCATCACAACGGTGATTCTGCCCATTCGGATCAAGAACTAGGCGAAATCGACCGTTGTCCGCGTTAGAACTCATGCACACTGGCGGCTCATCGTTACGAATTGATCGCCAAATGCGCCAGGTAGATGGCGCTCGGCGGATCGCCGGTGCCGCTGCCTTCGTGGCTCGAGTAATACGACAGCAGCCCTTCCGCCTCGCTCAGAGCGACGAACCCCGGGTAGGAGGTGTCGCCCCCGCTTGGCAATTCCGATATCTCCTCCAGCCGTTCCTCAACGAGCCACCAGATGGCCGTTCTGGCAGGCTTTTCCGGTTCGCTCTTCCGGCCGCCGACGAGGTATCTCCCCGCCCATTTCGCCAGCATCGGCCCACCGATCTGTCGCTCGAGTTTCACGCGAGACCAGTCGGTGAAGGGCGCGCGCGAACGGCAAACAAGGGCATTTTTCGCCGCGCCGTCGCGGGCGATCGCGAGGAGGGAGCCGTCCGGTTCGAAAAGGAATGCGGTCTCGTCGCCGTACTCGTGCTGAAAGAAGCCCACCGGCTTGTAGACGAACCCATCGTCGCTTTCCATGATCGCCGACTCGGTGATACGTGTTCCGTCACCATGGTCAGCGGTACGGGCGAATGCATGCTTCCGGCGGCCACAAAGGTACGCCTTTTCGCCAAATGCGGCGGCCCGCCAGATGTAGTGCCCGTAGGTTCCCTCCAGGAAGCGAGGCCCCTGCCACACTTCGCCGTCGTCGGACCACATGCAGTACCCGAGGTGGTGATTGATGTCGCGTTTTTCCTCGCAGAGCCACGTTCCTGTGTATACGAACAGCCGTTTGCCGAAAACGAGGAAATGCGGATCGCGGACATCACGTTCGGGAACTCCGAACTCGCATACCTGCTCCCACGTCACCCCGTCGGAACTTCGCATCACCCGTATACGCGAAGTGGGAAAAACCATGTGTCCGTCCGGGCAGGAACGGAATGTGAGGTAAAGCTGGCTCCGGAACCTGCACAGGTCGGTAAATGCGTTGTGCTCTCCGTTGTTGAACACGCAACGAACCGATTCTATACGAACGCGCAAGTGCTTACCTCCCTCATCCGGTTTTCTGGTCGCGGTACATCTGCCAGAAGAGAATCCACGGATCGAGCGCAATGATATCGTCACCTTCGCGGATTTTGAACACGAAGTGACTGTGATCCGTCGCACCGGACAGCACTCCGGCCCCCCAGGCGAACTGTTCACCCTTTTTGAGCGGCTGGTGCTCGGGGACAGTCAGCTCGGTCATGTGATGTGCCTGCAGTATCCATTCGGAGCCGTCCGGCCATCGGTGAATGCCGCGCCAGCGGTTGTTGTTGTGCCCCATGGCGAGGCTGTTGAAGTAGAAGTGGTCGTGGATATCGATCGGCGCCCAAAGCGGAGTGCCGCGCGGGTGGTTGATGTCGAGGCCGCCGTGCGCCGAGGCGCCGTTGTACGGGCCCATCCAGCAGTCTTCGCCACGGTAACACTGCTCTATCTTCAGGCCGCCTTGAGGCAGCGGGCACCACGGGTGGAGCGTTTCGGGGCAGATGCGAAGGCTGGCATCCTGCACCGCGAGACGCGCATGTTTCTTCGGGCGGCACGCGCCGTGCTCCTCCGCAAGGAACTCGAAGATGCCGTCCACCGCATCGAACCAGATCTGCACGCCATTGAATTCCCACGGTTCGTAGAAGCTCTGCTGGCTGGGAATCTCACGTTCCAGCAGGTGCTCCCGTCCGTTGATCCGCAGGACACAATCAAAGCGGTACAGTGTCTCCGCAGCGTTCTCCTCCACCTTCAGGTGCTTCAACGTTGTCCGGACTACGTGCGCACTGGTGGAGACAAGTTCGATCCGCACGACCTTCCCTGAAACAAGCTGGAATTCGAGAGAATCACCGTGGTTCATCTCTACGGGTGTGAGAGTTTCCCGTACGATTCGTCTCGTGACTACCCGCTCAGTCGGGGTCGTGTCGCTCATCACACCTCCCACGAATGCATGTGCGCACGGTACCAGGGTAACTCCGCGCTCCACCCGGGCGAAAGGCCAGGAATCCGTGCGGTGTTACTCCCGTCCGCGCGGGAAAAACCCTTCGTCCTCGGACGACACGCCATTCATTACCGCTCTGTAGTTGTTCTCAGCAGTACGGCGAAACCCGGTCGAACACATGCTCCATGCAACCCGTCATTCCCGCGAAGGCGGGAATCCGGAACAACCTGACCTTTGAACTTCTTCCAGCCATCAGGAAGGAGACTCACCGCACCACAGCAATCTTGCCCGCCCTCCTGCCGGAAGGCGAGGACACGACATAGAAATAAACGCCTGATGACATCGCAGTGCCGTTCTCGTTCCTCCCATCCCACGTGATGCCACCGGTCTCCGTCGCGGGAAAATCGCGGATCAGGTTGCCGTCCAGGCGGTAAATCTGCACGGTTGCCCCGATGGGAAGACCGCCGAAAACCAGCGATCGGTGATGCGTCGGCCTGAACGGCTGCGGGAAAACTCGGACGCTATCCACCCCTCTCGGAGGAGCAAGTCGCACGACAAACAGCTCGTCCAGCCGTTCGCCCGAAACCGCAAGGAGTCCGTCCACGTGCACTACGTACGTGATGCCCCAGGACCCCACGGGCGTCTGCTCGCTTACCTCGACGTCAACGATGGAATCCGCGACGCTGAGCGACAACACCTGGATGCCGGGCTCGACACGAATTGCTGCGCCCGGTTGACCCGCGTTCGCGATCGGCAGATCGAATTTCAACTTCAGGTGCGTGCAGTCCGGAACCTCTACGGCGCGCAACCTGCCTGTGGAGGGTCGCTCCCCGGAAGGGACAAAGACGCAGGCGAGAAGCGGTTTTGTTCCGTCCGCCAGATCGGCTCGCACCGTTACCCCGTATGTCTCCTCCCACGGACCGAGCGGTGTCTCAGGGCGGATTCTCACGACCAGAACGGACGCAATTTCGCCCGGAAGGGTTTCCTGCACCGATACCCGGGGACTGATCTGCACGTCCGCATTGAACGCTTTCGCCGAATCGATCTGCGCGGACAAAACCAGCCAAAGTTCCGTGGCGCTTTTCTGAAGCACCGCGATAATCCTGGGAGCGACGCTAGACACGTTTTCGCCTCCCACTACCGCACCGGTGGAGAAAACCTCTCCGGTAATACTGCGAACCCCCGCGAAACGAAACACGTACACCTGTGCGGGAGAAAGCGCCGAACCGAAATGGATATCGAAGAAGCGACCGTATTCGTCGACAGCTTCGATTCCGGTTATCGCCACGCGAGGCAGTACGGTGATGGAGTCGGCGACGAGCGACGCGTACAACACCTCGCGATCGAACGCAACCCTGATGGTGCGGGAACCGATTGCCATCGCGAAGTTGATTCGGGGCTTTTCCTCTCGAGGCGCAGACGAAACCGGAATGGTGCCGGTCCCCACAGCCCCTGAGGTATCTCTTACATCGTAGGACAGCACGACGTCCTGCGAGGGCCACTCACCCGAACGGAACAACAGCAGCACCCGGAACCCGGACCGATCCCACACCAGCGAAGTCGGCCTCTGGTCCTCTGTGCCGGCGCGAAGCAGGAAATCTCGTTCCGTTGTCTCCAGGGCGTTCAGCGGAAGGTCAAACCGAACATCCACTCCACCGGGAGAAACCCTCGCGGCGTAGATTGCTCGCGGCCCTGCGTGTGGTCGAACGGCAATCGTATCACTCAGGCCGCCAAGGCTGTCAGCGATGGCGGGATTCACCGCTTGCACGGCGACGCGGATTTCGGACTGCAGCGGCGGGGCGAATGTCAGCGTCACCGGGGGAACCGGGTCTATGACCTCAGTTCGGAGTGAAAGCGGTGAATCTGGACCACTACCTGCCCATATCCGATAGCGCAGACCCGGTTCTGCGTTCCACGAAACGACCACAGAGAGCGAATCACGGACCCGGACTGACACGTTTCGCGGTGCCGCCGGCGCACGGGGCGAGGCGAGAGCGCGGAGAACCGCCAACGCCCCCGCTCGCGGGAACAGGAGCTCAGAGCCTCCCTGCCCGTCAATGTCAGCAACAAGAGGTTGGCTTGGGTTGTCCGTTTCCCCGTAATACAGGAACCCGTCAACCCCTGAGCCGGCGGGATCGAGAACGTACAGGTGAGGCGGCATCGCCAGAACAACAACGCGTTTGCCGCCCAGATCACCGGAGGAAAACCCGTTCCCCTCCGTTCGCGGATCGTGGAACTCGCGAACGAAAAATGGAGTCGTGCCACCTGTATACACTTCCAGTCGAAAGGCTGCCACGTCCGCCGCAAACTTCGTGTTCTCCATGTGACGCACGATCGCGAAGTCGTCGCGCCCGTCGTTGTTCACGTCGCCAATTGCACACACGCGCGTCGCGTCACCTTGCCCCTCAATTACTCGAGGAACCCCGAAGGCGTCATCTCCGATGCTCGGGAACAGCACCACGGCCCCACCGACAGTTCCCGCAACGACGACGTTCCTGCCCGTGCCATCAAAATCGCCTGTGGCACGCCAGATGCCGAACTGCCCTTCGTAACCGTTCAACGGGCTCTGAAGGACCGATTTGAGTTCGATTCTGCCCGGACCGGTAGCTTCGTAGACGTGCAGCAACGCGCGATTCGAATCTACCACTGCAATGATTTCCGCGCGCCCGTCTCCATCCACATCTGCGACACTTGGTCCCACCAGCGATGTCCGCTCCCACCAGGGTGACGATTGACCGATTTCCACCACTCGCACCCGGAACGCCGAATCGAAGTAATCAAATCCTATCAGGTCCAACGTTCCGTTCCCATCGATATCAACAACTGCCGCCGGTCGCATCTTGACGGGACTCTCCGTCCGAAGGACGGGAGGGGATCCAGGGGGGAGCTCGAAGAACGACACCGTATCATATGGCGCACGATGGGCGAGTTTGATGACAACTTCCGGTATCCCGTTCCCATCAACGTCGGGCAAGGGGGGCATTCCGGTGCCGGCGGGCATCAGTATTCCACCGACAATCGCACCGTCCTCATCCCAGCCCGACCGCGGCAGCGCGTACGCGCTTCCCGTACCCATTGAGAACGCGCTCTCCGTTTCCATCCCGGAGACGTTTCTGGCTACCACTTGAACCGAAAAAGGCCCCACACCCACGTCTTGCCTGGGGATTTCTTCGAAATGTGCCCGGTCAGTCGCAGATACGGAATACTCCAGGGACGCAGATCCGGCAACTGCTCCGCGCCAGATGCGCACCGTGCCGGTTGTCAGATCGTCTGTCTCCCATTGAAGAAAGATTCTCTGGACATCACCGTCCCACCGGGCAAGAACGACGGGCTGGGACCGAAACACCGGTGGTGAACGGTCCAATGAGTAAAGCGCGCGATCCTCGCTTGTTCGCCCCAGCAGGTCCGTAACCGTCAGGCGCAGGCAAAAAAGTGTATCGGGATGATCGACGGTAGAGTACGTGCCGCTGAGAGTATCTCCTGCCGCTTCCAGAACGCCCGACGCGCATGTTGTCCACACGCGCGGAACCCCGCCGACGCCATAACTGAGAACCCACGCGACCGGCGGAGTTCCCCGGACATGCACCGCCCAGCGGACGGCGTTTCTCACCTCTGTCGTTCGTCCCGGGGTAAGTATCTGCGCCACCGGGTCCTGTGCCACGGATAAAAGGGTTGGCAGGTCCAGCCTTCCATGGCCGGTCTGCTCATCCCAGCCCGGGGGCCCGATGTCAACCACGCCCCGGCACAGAATGGAGCGCACTTCAGTGGGCGAAAGGTGCGGTGCGCGGCTGAGGAGGATTGCCGCCGCGCCCGATACGAACGGCGCGGAAAACGACGTACCGCCGTTCCGGCGGTACGCGCCGTACGTGTTCGTTGTGTAGATGCTGACGCCTGGAGCGCAAAGATCGAGATTCTCCCCGTAACTCGAAAAGGTGGCCCGGGCATCATTTTCACCCGTGGCACCTACCGCGATGGTTTCATCGTACGCAGCGGGAAAGAGGAGCGAAGGCGTGTTCTCATTTCCCGCGGCCGCGATCAACACAACCCGCGCGGCCGCTGCGTAGGCCACGATGTCTCCCATGAGAGGCGTAGACACGATGTCACCAAAACTCATGTTGATGATTTCCGCGCCATTTTCCACGGCGTAGACGACCGCAGCTGCGATGTCGTCTTCCTCCAGATATCCGCTCCCGTTGATGAGTTGCGCTCCCGCTCTGAGGCACATGATTCTGGCGTTGGGCGCAGTTCCTGCAATACCCACGCCGTTGTTGGTGACAGCCGCCGCAACTCCAGCAACCTGCGTTCCGTGTCCCATTTCGTCGAACGGGTCGTTATCACGGTCCAGGTAATCTCCAAGGCCCGACAATCCGGGAGAATCCGTGAAATCCCATCCTACGAAATCGTCCACGTACCCGTTTCCGTCGTCATCCACTCCCGGAAGTCCTGCCTGTTCCGTTGCGTTGTGCCAGATATTGGCTTCCAGATCAGGATGCCGGTAGTCCACCCCGCTGTCGATGATCCCGATGATCGGGCATTTTGCGGCATCAGCCTGAACCTGTTGCCACACTTCATCCAGACGGATGCGCTGAGCACCCCACTGATTCTGCCATCCGGGATCATCCGGCGGTGTTCCGAGCATTCGGTACAGATAATTCGGCTGCGCCACTATGCCGGGAATTTTGTTCAGTGAATCGGCGACCTGCTGGGGGGAGAGCTCGTTCGAAATCCGGAACCTGAACCAGTCGCCCACCTCTTCGGGGCGTGCGTTTGCGGATGGTTTCCGGGAACGAGGGGGGAAAAGCGGCTCTGGATCGGTAAGCCCAAGTTCCTTGCCGCGAAAACCAGGTTTCGCCAGGTCTCCGGTCATCCGCACAAGAACCGTGTGCGGCGAAAAACGGGGTATTTCGCCGCAGAATGCAGAACCCGCAAACAATGAAAGCGCCGCAAGCAGCACTCCGACACCACCTCGGAGCCTTTCGCTGGTCGGAGGGCGTGAGATGCGATTCTCAACTGAAGGCGACAATTCGTACTCCTGACAGGCGTTCAATGATAGCGTGCCAGACGGACTCTGGGGGTGACGGTCGATGAGTTGCATATTACCTGATTCGCCGGTAGCTTCTTTTCATGTAACGATCCCATGTCGGTGCCTCTCGGCGAACAACCTGCCTCTCCGGGACGGTATTACCCAGCGTGGGGGTTGCTTCGATACCCAGCACGGCACGTAGCAAAAATACTCAAATCGGGGATAGAGGCCACAGCGCGGGGAACTCTGGTTCTCGCCGAGGAGGAGACGATGAAATGGGGTGCCAACAATCGGTACTTCGTTGCGTTCGCAACTCTGACGCTGCTGGGATTCGCTATCGGTGTCCGGGCCGGCACCACGGGCAAGATATCGGGGACGGTGAAAAGCAGTGACGGCACCCCGCTTCCCGGCGTGGCGATCGAGGTGGCGGGATTGCGCCTTGGCGCAATGACCGATGCAGATGGTCGATTCGTGATCCTGGCAGTCCCTCCGGGACAACACGAACTCCGCGCTTCGATGGTCGGCTTCCAGGCTGCAATTCTGCAGAACGTCCGCGTGAGCGCCGATAGAACGACTAATACGAATTTCACTCTCCGCGAGGAAACCATCGAAGTTGCCCCGCTGGTCGTCACCGCCGGACGGCCGAATATTGAGGCGGATGTAACATCCTCTCAGGCAATTGTTGACGCGCGTAGAGTATCGGAGATTCCCGTGGGGAAGATGCTGGACGCATTGAGCTACGAACCCGGCGTCTCCGTCGCGCGGGACAACGAGCTTTACATCCGCGGCGGGGGCCCCTCTGAGATCCGGTTTCAGGTAGATGGCCTCGACCGAACTGACGCCTCCACAGGGAAAGGATACACGCAACTCAATCAGACACTCGTCTCCGAAGTGACTCTCCTCACGGGCGGGTTCAACGCGGAATACGGCAATGTCCGGTCGGGCATGGTCAACGTCGTTACAAAAGACGGCACGGAGCGGAGATCACGGATCCCCTGGATGTCCGGCGTCGTCTCGGGAACCATTCCGGGGAAGAAGCACTTCGGCCCGGGGGCTTACGACCGCTCGCAGTATGACTACTGGACCAATCTGATGTCTGATTCCACCACAATCGGTCTGAACGGTGCGCGGGACCCGTATGGCCCGATTTACTGGCCGAATCTGTATGAGGAGACACGGAATGACACGTCGTTCAAGTGGCGTCTGGCGCCGAACCTGTATAAGGTGTTCGACGGCTGGGCGGCGCGGGCGAGTGTGATCAACGTGGCGAATCGTCGAGCGGGGGCGTATGGGAAGAACGACTGGACGCCAGAGCAGCTTCGGGAGGCGTGGCAGTGGGAAGCAAATATGGATGAGCAGGTGTGGCAGTATGGCAATGAGCCTGATGTCACGCTGGATCTGGCAGCGGGCTGGGCG
>Ga0208939_1002164_pt1 | contig 14120 bp, 13 predicted proteins | sample AD_STIC12_MetaG_FD_184437 | JGI IMG/M metagenome (GOLD analysis project Ga0208939, IMG submission 184437) | Active sludge microbial communities of municipal wastewater-treating anaerobic digesters from USA - AD_STIC12_MetaG (SPAdes) (version 2) | ecosystem: Engineered > Bioreactor > Anaerobic >...
GCCGACCCCCGGGAGACGGGCGACGCCGTGGAACGGCGCGTCCTCGACATCGTCGGCGCGGTGAAGACATCCGTCTCGGTTCCGGTCGCCGTGAAGCTCTCTCCCTTCTACTCCTCGATCGCCCATCTGGCCGCGAGCCTCGACGCCCTCGGCGCCGACGGCCTGGTGCTCTTCAACCGGTTCTATCAGCCCGACATCGATCTGCAGGAGCTCGCAGTGACGTCGCACCTCTCGCTGTCGACGTCGCAGGATCTCCTGCTCCGGCTCCGCTGGCTGGCCGTGCTGTACGGCCGCGTCAAGGCGTCACTGGCCGTCTCGGGCGGCGTGCACACCGCGCAGGACGCCCTGAAGGCCGTCATGGCCGGCGCCGGCGCGGTCCAGACCGTGTCCGGCCTGCTCAAGAACGGGCCCGAGCACATCAAGGCGATCGTCGGCGGCATGCGCGCCTGGCTCGAGGAGCACGAATACGAGTCGCTCGAGCAGGCCAAGGGCAGCATGAGCCTCGAACGCAGCCCCAACCCGGCCGCTTTCGAGCGCGCCAACTACATGAAGGTGCTGGCCGCGTATCAGATGAAGATCGCGTAGCGGCGCATGAACCGGCGCAACGCGCCGGACGCGATGCCCCGGGGTGGGGCCGGAAGCGGGGCCCGTCGCGACGGCCGTCGTCGGGCTGGCTTGGCGTCCGGGTCCCGGCTCAGGTGCGGCTGCGGCCGGAGCGGTCCGACGCCAGCAGCGACGCAATCCGGGCCCTCGCCCGGCGCGTCACGTCCGCCGGCAGCCTTGCGGCTCCCGCCTCGTGGCAGAGTTCCACCGTGTGCTTCAGGCTGTCGGCCATGGTCCGGCAGCAGGGACACCGGCGGAGATGGGCCGCCACCGCCTTCCGCTCGACCGCGGTCAGATCGCCGTCGATGTACCGGGAGAGCTGCTCCAGGAGCCGACGGCATTGGCGTTCGGCTGCCGTCTTCATGGCGCCTCCAGACGCTCGCGCAAGCTCAGTCTCGCCCGGTGGAGCCGCGTCTTGACGTTGGCTTCGGAGATGCCCACGACCGCGGCCACGTCCCGCGTCGACAGCCCCTCCACTTCCCGGAGGAACACGATCAGGCGGCTCTCGGGCGGCAGCGACAGAAGCGCCCGGTCGAGGGCCCGCCGGAGGCGGGTGTTCTCCAGCACCTGGTCCGGTCGCCGGCCCGGGTCCTCCAGTTCCAGCGGCTGCGAGACGCCGTCGAGCGAGAGCGAGTCGCCGTCCAGGGAGTGCAGTCGCGCAGGCTCGCCGACCCGCCGGCGCCGGCTGATGAGGCACGCATTCTTCACCGTCCGGTACAGCCAGGTCCTGAACGCGCCGGGATCCTTGATCTGCGCCGCGTGCCGGTAGGTCTTCAGCAGCGCTTCCTGCATGGCGTCATCAGCATCGTCGGCATGCCCGCAGACCAGCAGGCTGAACCGGTACGCGATCTCCTGCGACTTCATCAGCAGGCGCTCCATGGCGGCCTGGTTGCCGGCCTGGGCGGCGCGCAGCAGCGCCGCGTAGTCCGTGTCGCGGCTGCCCGCCCTGCTGACTCCAGGATTCGCATGGGCCTGCTTCGTCACAGTAGCCGGCATTGTAGCTCGAAATGCCGGGCCGCCGGGCCGCATCCGCCCGCCGCCGGCGTCACCTTCGGCGGGTTTCCGAATCATATGGAGAACGGGAGGCCGCTGTGAAAGCGTCGCGATACGGCATCAGCGTCGAGGTTCCCCTGCCCTACGAGCAGGCGCTCGAACGAACGACGGACGAATTGAAACATGAAGGCTTCGGCGTGCTGACGGCCATCGACGTCAGGCAGACCATCCAGCAGAAGCTCGGCAAGGAGTTCCGGAAGTACACGATTCTCGGGGCGTGCAATCCGCCTCTCGCGTACCGGGCGTTCCAGGCGGAACTCGAGGTCGGACTCCTGCTCCCCTGCAACGTCGTGGTCTACGAGACCGATCCCGGCACGAGCGTCGTGGCCGCGATCTCGCCGATGAGCGCGCTGGCCATGGCGAGCGACAATCCGGCACTGCGCGAGGTCGCCACGGAGGCTGACGCCAAGCTGCGCCGTGCGCTGACGGCCCTCGAGTCGGGCGGACCCGCCGGAAAGGTGTAGCCGTGGAGTACCTCATCCCGATCCTGATTCTCGCGGTGTGGTTCGCCCTGAACGCCTGGATACTCCCGCGGCTGGGCGTGCCGACTTGAATGAGCGGCCCGTGCGACGTCGAGTCTCGACGTCACGAGCGGCCCGGGCGCGGCGACAGCCCGGCTGAAACCCCGCCGGGACAGTAGCCAGGGCCCGGGCGCGCGCGGATCCCGGTCCGAAGCGGCTCGGACGATCAGCGGCCGGGATCCCAGGCCGCCACCATCGCTGGGTAGGTCGCGAGCATCCGAAGGTAGCGCTGGCGCGCCTGACGAGCGGCAGGATCGTTGGCCGCCCGCTCGAGCTGGCGCAGGATGCGCTCGTGCTCCGCAGGCGTGAGCACCTGGTCGGCCAGGGCGTAGAAGTACTCATCCTCGATGCGCAAGTGCTCTCGAATGAGCTCGCTGAAGGCCCCGAGGGTCTGCGCCAGCGCAGCTGCCGCTCCGGCCTCGCCGGCGGCGAGCTGCCTGAACTCGCCCCGCAACTTGGCGTTGTAGACACGGCCGGCTTCGTGCTGCGCCCGCAGGGCGTGCACGGCGGTCTGGTCTGGCCCGATGCCGTGCCCGGCCAGGAACGGAAACAGCAGCTGCTCTTCCCTGTCGTGGTGCTGCGCCGCAAACCGGTCGAAGAACTCCAGAACGTCGCTCAAGACGTCCAGCGGCACTTCGTCGCCCGCAGCCACGCGCCTTGCCAGGGCCTCCAGCACTCCGAGCATCGTCGCGAACTGGCGATGCTCCTCCAACAGGATGTCCACGAATGACATCGCAAGCCTCCGGGCGCAGATCGGGGCCGGCAGCCGATGGCGGAATTCCGTCAAGACGACCGCCGGACGGCATGGTGTACGCAACCCGTATGCCGCAGCGACGCGTGGCGCCGCCTGGCCAACGCCCGGCGCCGCGCCTCTTCAGGGTGCCTGGGCCGACGGGTTCACGCCACCAGGCGCGCTCACTCGATGGTGTGACAGAGGCCGCAGTCCTGCGAAATCACGCTCCCGTCCGCCGCCCGGTGCAAGTCGTCGTGGCAGCGGAAACAGCCCGCGTAGGGGCTCGGTCCCGGATCGCTGTGGCCGACGTTGTTCGGATACGTGCCCCAGGTGACGCGCATGGCCGGAAAGACGTTCCGCGCGTAGAGGCGCTGCGCCGTCTCCACCGCCCTCGACAAGGCCTCGTCGGGAACGGGTGGCGTGCGTTCCCGGTAGAACGCCCGAAGGCCGTTCTGAATCGCGTCGAAGGCCGCCGCTTTGTCGGCGTAGGCCGCGGACAGGACCTTGATGGCCTCCCGCCTGATGAACGGGAGCGAGGGGTCGAGCCCTCCGGCGGACATCGACTCGTCCACCGCCCGGGCCACGGAATAGGCAAAGGTGTGGGACGGCCGATTGTGGCAATCGATGCAATCGAGCACCCGGCGCTCCCCCGCCGGGATGCCGCCGCTCGGCCCGCCGTCTGCGATGAACTCCTTCACCGTGCCGCTGCCGTCATCGAGGCGCACGTAGGGGATGTGCTGACGCCGGTCGTCGGTCGCGACGTACTCAATGCGGTTCTTCGCCGACACGTGCCAGTGGATTCCCGTGGCGGTTCCGCGCAGCGGGTTGATGCCCCCGATATGCAGGCGCACGCCGATCGCCGTCTCGGTGTTCGCTTCGTCGTCGGCGTACGAGCGGACCGTTCGCACGACGTCGCCGTGGAACTTCTCGGGCCAGTGACACTGCTCGCACGTGTCCCGCGCCGGGCGGAGGTCGGTGACCGGTGACGGGATGGGCCGCGAGTGAGTGTTGAAGGCGACGGCGTAGACTTGACGCAGACCGGACAGCTTCGACTTGACGAACCACGGGGCGCCCGGGCCGATGTGGCACTGCACGCAGGCCACGCGAGCATGGGGTCCGGCCTGGTAGCCCGCCCACTCAGGCTCCATGACCTCGTGGCAGAGCCTGCCGCAGAACTGGGGCGAGTCCATGTACTCGAGCCCGGAATGCGCGGCAACGCCGGCGATGAGCACGTTGAGCAGAGTGAGCCCGGCGCATGCCGCGGCGGTCTTCCGCTGCGCGGCGTCGTTCAGGTCAACGCTGGGCCACCGGAAGGCCCGCACCGGACGGCCTGCCGCGCGCCGACGGCGCGCGAGCCAGACCCCAATCGGCATGACCACCAAGCCAGCCACAAAGAGGGTCGGACAGACCAGCAGAAACAGCAGCCCCATGTAGGGGTTGCTCTCCAGTCCAAGGAACTCGAGCAGAAGGAAGACGAGGAAAAGCCCGGCCCCGAGGGAGGTCAGCATCGCGCCGACCAGCGTCACGCCGTTTCGCGCGAGCGGGTAGCGATCGAAGAAGCCGGACATCCGCCCGCCCCTTCACTGCCGACGGGCCGCCTGGACCAGCCCGTCGGCGGCGTCTTCGCGCGCCTCGTACTGCTGGCAGTCCACACAGCGGTCGAGGGACCCGCTGCTTTCGTGCCGCTGCTCGGCAAGGCAGGCCCACTGCGCGAGCCAGTCCTCCATCCACATCGGAGACTTCGCTGCTGGACGGAACTGGCTCCAGCGGCACGTCCACGGCATCCGTTCGGTGTTCATGGGGCTCCCTTCACCAGCCTGGAGTGCGCCAGACGCCCGGGACCTCCTCGGACGCCCGCGTCGTTCGCGCCCGCAAACAAACCGCCGCTCGGAAGAATCGCCCTGTGGATTCAGGGTCTGGAAGGATGAAAAAGAGCAGGTCGTCACGGCCGATCGTTACATGGGCTGAGCGGCCGCGGTGGGTGATAGAGGTGTCGTATGCGCGAGCCTCCCGAGCGGCGAGAGCGTTGCGTTCTTGCCCGATTCTACACCACGGGCCACCAGCGGAATCCGAGTGGCCCATGCGCCGGCATGAGCAGCAATTATAATGCCGCTGAAAAACCTCCGCCAACCGAGGAATCTCCACAGCGCGGTGGCGCTTCTCCGGCAGAACACTCGTCTTGCCCGGCGCCGCGTGCCGGAAATCCGACAGCGTCGAGCGACCCTAAAGCCCCCTTCCCAACCGTCCCGCCCGCCTTCCCTCCGCTGTCCGGCGCGCCGCCGGACGGGCTCAGGCGGCGACGCCAGGCGAGCCGGAGGCGTCCCCACCCCTTCGGGATTTCGGCTCCGGGCGGCGTCTCCGCGGTCGCTGGCGCCAGGCGAAAAGCGGCGCCGCAGCGAGCCTTGCCGTCCGCCGATAGGCCTCGTACAGCCAGAACTCCCGGTTTCTCGGCGCGAGCAGCGCGGCATCATCAGGATTGACCACCAGGCTCACCTCGATGTTCGGCGCCGCGCCGATGGGAATCCAGTTCCGGCGGCAGGCGTCATAGACCCGCAGCATCACGTCGCGCATCGCGTCGTACTGCGGCGGCGGCCACGACTCCATGTCCGCGCCGACGGTCGGCCGGAAGATGCACACGGTCGGGAACGCCCCGAGACCGGCGATGTGCTCAATCGCCGAGACGGTGTCCTCGATCGGCTCGAGCCCGGCGATGATCTCGCCCGAGACCGCGCCTTTGGGCATGCGCCTCGCACAGTACTCCAGGGCGTCGAGGAACAGCTGCTGCCCCAGCATCTTTTCCTTGCCGGGGCAGACCTCGGCGAACCACTTGGGATTCCAGAACTCGATGCAGAACGACAGATGATCCACGCCCAGGTCGATCAGGCGGTCGTACCGGCTGAAGTCCCGCTCGGGCGCCAGCTGCACCCCCACGAGCATGCCGACCTCTTCCTTGATCGCCTCGATGTACGGCTCGGTGAACTGGATGCCCCGCGTGCCCTGAAAGCCGCCGTTGAGGTGCACGAACGTGACGCCGGACTCCTCCTTGGCAGCCCAACAGGTCTCGATGACGTCCGACACCGCCTTGTCGGCCGACTCGCTCTCGCCGATGTTCTGGCCCGTCGTGCAGAAGCGGCAGTTGAGCGCGGGGCTGTAGTTCCAGAACGTGCAGACAAGGTTCACGTAGATGCCCAGGTAGGTGCCCTGCAGCACGCCGATATGGTTCATCGGGATGTCACGCGAGGTCAGCCGCGCATACCAGCGCGGCTCCCGGGGAATCCTCACCGCGTAGGCGTCGCGCGTCTCCTCGTTGGTCACGACGTACCCATCGTGCGGAGACCCGGACAGCACGTAGGGCGACTGCCTCGCAAAGGATTCGACGACCGGCACGTTGACCCAGACCTCGGGCTTCATCCACGACCCCGTGGGCAGCACCATCTCCAGGCCCGATCCCAGCCCCGCGCGGGTTCGCGCAATGCCGCGCGCGCCCTCGAGCGACACGCCGTCCGGGATCCGCATCCCGCGGCAGAGCAGGTCGATCTCAAGCTCGCACGCGTTGAGCGCCATGACCCGCATTATTGATCAGGCGCGCGCCAGGTCATAGAATGCGCCCACGCCATGACGGACCCCTCGAAGCCAGGCCGGCCCGATCGCCGCTCGTTCCTGCGCACCGTGGGCACCGGCGCGGGTGCCGCGGCGGTCGCGGCCCAGGCCGCCGCGGCGCTGCGGTCGCTCGCACCGAACGTGGCCTATGACGGTCCGACGCTGGTCAAGGTCGGCCGGCAGCCGGACGGGCTCCCCGACGGCCTGACGTTCCTGCCGGAAGCCCGGCTCTTCGTCTTTCGATCCGGGCGCGCCTATCACGCGATCTCTGCCGTCTGCACGCATCTCGGCTGCACGGTGCATCCCGAGGCGCTGAGCGCGGCGGAAGACCGGCGGGTGAGCGGGCGTCCCATGCGCGTGACGCATCGATTCGTCTGCTCCTGCCACGGTTCCCGCTATCACGGCGACGGTGCCAACGAATCGGGCCCTGCCCCGGCGCCCCTGCCGTGGTACCGGGTCCTGGTCTCCCCGGACGACGGCCAGCTCGCCGTGGACCTGAGCCAGCCGGTTCCTGCCGGACGGCAGCTGACGCTCCTCTGAGGGCACGGGTGATCACGCGGACCACGCGTGCCGCGGCTGGCCGGCCTCGCTCGGCATCTCCACCGGCGGCATGGCGCGCCCGGCCGGGGGCGGAGGCCGGACGCCGCGTTTCCCCGCCAGGCCTGCTCCGGCACTGGTTCCCGCCGAGGATCTCGGGCGCGTCGCTCTCCTGGGGCGCGACCGGATGGCTCGGAACCGTCTCGGGCGTGCTGTTCCTGCTGACCGTCCTGTCGGGCCTCCCGTTGATGCTGCTCTACGCGCCGTCAGTCGAGCGCGCGTACCATTCGGTGAAGGACATCGAACACGTCGCGGCCTTCGGCTGGTGGCTGCGCGCCGTGCACTGGGTCGCCGCGCACCTCATGGTGGCCGCCGTGCTGCTCCACCTGGCGCGCGTGTTCGTCACGGGCGCCTACAAGAACGGGAGCGGCCCCGGCCAGCGGCGGCAGTGGAACTGGGTGATCGGCGTGGCCATGCTGCTCGTGACGCTGTGTGTGTCGTTCACGGGCTACCTCCTGCCCTGGGACCAGCGCGCCTTCTGGGCCGTCACCGTCGGCACGAGCATTCTCTCATCGGCACCCGCCGCGGGACCGCTGCTCCGGGCATGGCTGATCGGCGGGCCCGTCATTGGCCAGGCGGCCCTCAGCCGCTTCTACGCCCTCCACGTCGTCGTGCTGCCTGCCATCCTGGTGGTGCTCCTCGCATACCACATGTGGCGCGTGCTGAAGGACGGCGGCCTCGCCGCAGCCGACCGGGAGCGGGACAACGGGGCGCAGCCGCGACACGGCCGACCCGCCTCGGATCTCGTGCTGAGGCTCGCGGCAGTCACTATGGCGACGTTCGCGGCCGTCAACCTCGCCGCCCTCGCGCTGCGCGCACCCCTGGACGAACCGGCCAACCCGTTTGCGACGCCGAATCCGGCCAAGGCCCCCTGGTACTTCCTGTGGCTCCAGGAGCTGGTCACGGATCTGACGATCCGGGCCGGCCCGGTCTCCGTCAATGGGGCGATCGTTGGAGGGCTCGTGGTGCCCGGCGTCCTGCTGGCGCTGCTCACCGCCTGGCCCTGGCTGGATCGTTCCGGCCCTGACACGGCGGGACGCTGGTTCCCGGCAGCCCGGCGCGGCCAGAACGCGGTGTTCGTGGCCGCAGTCCTGGCAATCCTCGCGCTCACCTCCGTCGGCTTGTGGCTGCGAGGGCCGTCGTGGGGCTTCTACTGGCCCTGGGACGTCCGGCCCGGCCAGCCGACGAGGTTCTAGAATGGCCACGCCTGCCCGACGCGACTCGAGCACCGCAGACCGTCTCTTGCTCTCGGCGGCCGGGACGGCGCTCCTCGTTTCGATGGCGGCAGTGGCATGGCTCGACGCCCGGCGTGGTTACGACCGGATCCAGGCCGACTTCCGTCTCCGCGTGGTCGAGCAACTCGGTCCGGAGCGCGCCGCCGGTCTCCCCGCCGGGATCCGGCAGATCTGGGTCCCGGGCCTCGGCAGGGCCGATCGCTGCATCACCTGTCACCAGGCTGTGCTGTGGAAGGGCTTCGAGACGGCGCCACTCCCCTCTCGCACGCACCCGACGCGGCCAATCGAGACCCACCCGCCGGAGCGGTTCGGCTGTTCTGTTTGTCACGGCGGCCAAGGGTGGGCGGTGACCCTGCCCGACGCGCACGGCGATGTCCCGCACTGGGGCGAACCGTTGCTGGACCGCGAGTTGGCCGCGCTCTACTCGACATCGGAAGAAGCTCCGCCGCTCCTCCAGTCGAACTGCAACCTGTGCCACCGCTACGAGCGCGCCACCGAGGGGGCCGGTGCGATCAATCTCGCAAAGAGCCTGGTGCGGCAGAAGGGATGCCGCTCGTGTCACGCCGTGAACGGGCGCGGCGGCGCCGTCGGACCCGACCTGACGTGGGTTGGCGACAAGTCGGCTGAGCAGTTCGACTACAGCCGCCTGCGGGACCGCCCAACCGTCTTCGCCTGGCATCTCGCGCACCTGAAGGACCCGAGGTTCGTTGTCGCGGACACCCTGATGCCCAACTTCCACCTGTCCGTCCGGGAGTGCCAGGCGCTGGCTTTGCTCGTGATGTCCTGGCGGAGGGTCGCCTTTGGAGCCGCGTTTCTGCCCGGCACACCGGCCGAGGACCTGCCGTCAGCGGAGGAGCAGCTGGCCGAAGCGCGGCTGCGGAGCGGGCGCGGCGGCTGGTTCGCGCAGGCAGGCTGCGCGGTCTGCCACAGCGTGGCCGTGCTCGGCATGACGAGCCCCACGCCAATCGGCCCGGACCTCTCCACGGCCGCCGACGACACGCAGAAGCGGTTTGGTGTGACGCTGGAGCGCTACCTCGCGACTCCCAGCGGAACCATGGCCGCCGTCTTGTCGCGCCAGATCCTGCTGAGCCCCGCCCAGCGCGAGACGGCGGCGCAGCAGCTGCGGGAGGCGTTCCGCGAATACCAGCGGATCGAGGCTGAAGGCGGGACTCCGCTGGCGCTCCCCGGCAGGGTCGGCCTTGAACGGTAGCCGGCGGCCCCGCCGGGCGCCTGGCTGCCTCCGGCGGTCCTGTTCGTCGGTCCGCGAAGCCGCCGGCTCGCCGTGAGCGCGTCCTGACAATCGGAGCCTGGCCGGCGGGAGGCGCCGATCGACTGGATGGCTCGGAGCAATCGACAAGGGCGGCACGCCAGTCGCCGCGCCGCGGCTTTGCCCCAGCCTCCCGCACGCTTGCGGGCGCGCGAGCGGCGCGTTCCCGAGATCTCCGGCCCAAGCGCCCGTCCGCGGCGGCGGCGCCGAGTACGCCGATCGTGCCATAATGGATTGGAGTAGGCGCTGCCCGGCCAGGCAGCGCTCCGAATGCCCTTCGCCCGCCCCGCGTCAGCCGGCGACGGGTTTCCCTCCGCGGGTTCGTGCGGCCGCGCGAATGGCGCGCGGCACCCGGCGGGGTGGAGGTGTCCGTGAAGAAGTCCGCAGTGAAGAGCTCGACCGCAGGCAGTCCCAGAAAGCCGCAGCCGCCGGTCCGAGCCGCCAAGGCCGCCACGGCGACCGCCGCCCAGGCGGAACCGGCCAGCACGAAAGCCTCGCCTGCTCCAGCGGCGGTCGCACCGGAGTCGCCGGTGGCCGCATCCAAGGCGGCCGCTCGGGCCCGCGCGGTTCGGCCCGCGGCGACGGCCACCCTGATGGCCCTTCACGAGGGCATCGTCTACGGCCCGGTCCGCTCGCGCCGCCTCGGCCGATCGCTTGGCATCAACCTGACGCCGGCGCACCTCAAGCTGTGCACCTTCAACTGCTCGTACTGCCAGTACGGCTGGTCCGCGCACTCGCGCCGCACGGCGACACCCGCATTCGAGCACTGGCCGAGCCCGTCCGCCGTCGCCAAGGCCGTCGCCTCGGCGATCCGCGCGCTGTCGGCCCAGGGCGAGCGCCTCGACAGGCTCACGCTCGCCGGCCACGGGGAGCCGACGCTGCATCCGAAGTTTCGGGAGGTGGTGCGGGCGCTGCGGGCCGTGCGCGACGACCTCGCGCCGGGCGTGCCGCTGGCGGTGCTGTCGAACGCGAGCACCCTCGAACAAGCCGAGGTCCGCGAAGCGCTCGCCGCGCTGGATGAGCGCTACATGAAGCTCGACGCGGGCGACACGGCCACGCTGCGGACGGTCAACGGCGCCACGATGACCGTCGAACAGGTGATCGCCGGCCTCAAGAAGGTGCCGGACATCGTCATCCAGTCGATGTTCGTCAGGGATCGGACCGGCCGGATCGACAACACGGGGGACCTGACGGTGATCAACTGGGTCGGCGCGCTCGACCGCATCCGGCCCAAGGCGGTCCAGGTCTACACCATCGACCGGATACCCGCGTTCCCGTACCTGCAGCAGGTTCCGGCCGCGCGGCTCCTCGAGATCGCGCAGCGCGTCAGGCTGGCCGGGTTCCGCTGCGATGTCTACGGCGTCCCGGAGGCGCTGGCAGGCCCTGACAAGGCGTGATCGGTCCGCTGCCTCGACGCCGGACGAAGCGCTTCTCGAACCGCGCGCGTGAGGCCGGCATGGCCGCGCGCCAATCGCCACTGCCGGGCCGGACCTCGTCCGGGAGCGCCGGCAGAGGCTGAAGGACCAGCCGAGGCTCGTTCCTGGCCGCGCACGCCAGGCCGGGAGCCTTGAGGACTTGCTCGGCGGCGTGGCGCGCGCCCGACGGCAACGCGGCATGGGTTCCGCGCTCGAGCGCGCGGCTCTTTGTCTGTCCGCGGGCGCGCAGCCGGCCCGACGGCGGCGTTCCCGCCAGGCGAAGAGGATTCGCCCGGCGGCCCGGCCGGAGCCGGCGCGCCGCCGGCCGAGCGCCCGTGCCGCCGCTAGTCCCGGGCCTGGAGCTTTTCGAGCCCGAGCTTCTTGACGCGATCGCCGAGGGTCGAGCGCTTGACGTTGAGCAGTTCCGCCGCGCGCGACTTGTTCCCGCCGCTGGCCTTGAGGGCCCAACTGATCAGGTTGAGTTCGACCTCGCGCAGCCGCTCTTCGAGGGAAATCGCCGTCGGCTCCTGGTGGGCTTCGACGACAGGCGACTGCTCCTCGACGTGGCGGTGGAAGAGCACGTTGATTGGGACGCACCCCAGCCGCACCGTCTCGCAGGTGCAGGTCTGGGCGATCCGTTCGCACGCGTTCTCCAGTTCCCGGACGTTGCCGGGCCACGGATAACGCAGGAACGCCTGCTGGACCGCCGGCGCGATGGGCCTCGGCTCCTCGCCCCGCTCGGCGAAGAACCGGCGGAGGAAATGCTCCAGGAGAATCGGCACGTCCTCGCGACGCTCGCGCAGCGGCGGGAGGTTGATCGGAATCACGTTCAGCCGATAGAACAGGTCCTCGCGAAAGCGCCCTTCCGCAACGACCTCTTTGAGCGGCCGCTTGGTGCCCGTGATGACGCGCACATCGACGGGGATCGCGCGCGTCCCGCCGAGGCGCTCGATGGTGCGGTTCTGCAGGACGCGCAGGAGCTTCACCTGCATGGTCATCGGCACGTCGTCGACGTCGTCGAGAAAGATCGTGCCGCCCTGCGCCAGTTCGAACCGACCGGGCCGATCCTTCACGGCGCCGGTGAACGCGCCGCGCTCGTGGCCGAAGAGCTCGGACTCGATCAGGGTTTCGGTGAGAATCGCGCAGCTCACGGGAACAAAGGGCTTCTGCCGCCGCGGGCTCGACTCGTGGATGAGATTGGCGATCATCTCCTTGCCGGTGCCGGTCTCGCCGGTCACGAGCACGCTGCTGTCGCTGTCGGCGACGACCCGCACGAAGTCGAACACGGCCCGCATTCTCGCGCTTCGGCCGATGACGACGTCCTCGATGCTGAACTGCGGTGCAGGAGCCATGGATTAGGGGCTGCCGGCTCGTCGCGGGCGCTCTACCAGATGTATCGATAGTATACTAGCTTCACACGCAGGAGATCCTTGATGGTGACGCGCGAACGTGTTCAGGCTGTGCTCGATCGCATCCGCCCCATGCTCCAGAGCGACGGGGGCGATATCGAACTGGTGGACGTGGTGGACAACCGGGCCAAAGTCCGGCTCTCCGGGCACTGCGTAGGGTGCCCGAGCGCCCAGATGACTCTCTACTTCGGCGTGGAGAGCGCGCTCAAGGAGGAGATCCCGGAACTCGAGGGCATCGTCGTCGCCTGAGCGAGCGGCGGCGCCCGCGCGGCGCTCACCGATAGGCCGGCGTCCTCCTTCCGGCTTCATCGACCCAGACCGGCGCCCAGGCCAGCGCCACCAGCTGCACCGTCACCTCCGTCCGCTTCGGCCGCAGCACGAGGTGCTCGAGCGCTTCCGTCAGCGGGTCCATGGCGCCGCCGAGCGCGCCGACTTCGGCTTGGATCTGCGCCTCGAGATCGGCCCGCTGGCGCTCGGCGGCTCCCAACGCCTCCTTCGCTCTGGCGACGTCCTGGCTCTCCTTCATGCTCCGGCCGATGCCCCGCGCGGCGGTCGTCGCGCGGCCGAGCGTCGACGTGCTGAACGTCTTCCTGCCGAGCAGGGCGCCGAGCACGGTCGCGCCCATCGAGACGGCGGTCTGGACTCTCTGCCCGCTCGCCTGCTGGGACTCGCGCTCGACCGCCTCCCGGCTTCGCCGGATGCGCTCGTCAAGCGACGCTACCTTCGACGCATAGGCCTTCCGCAGCCTGGCCACCGCCAGGTCCCGGCGTTCGCGTGCCGCCGTCTGGAGCCGAACCCGAAAGTCCCGTTCGGTTTCTCCGGGCTCGGACACCATGTCCGCCGCCTGGCTGCGCAGCAGATCGAGCGTCTGGGTCTGCGCCAGCCACGCCCTGAAGTCCTTCGCCCAGCCGTCGTACGACTTGGGCCGGGACGCGGCCGGCGGAAGCTCGAGAAACACCCCGTCGCTCCGCGGCTCCACCTCCAGCTGTTTCGCGTCGAGCGCGAGAATCTCGCCTTCGTCCCACGACACGCCGCCGAGCCTGTCGTCGATGCGGGCCGCCACGGTCAGCGGCCGGACGTGGGACACCCTGAGCTTCGCGTCCCCGAAACCAACGGCCGCGACGCCTACCGCCATGGCCGCGTAGGCGAGGCTCGCCGCAGCCGGGGGTGGGACGGACACGGGCAGAAAGAACTGCCTCACGTCGGGCGGGAGAATCGGCCGGGCCGAGCCGGGCCTGTCCGCGGGCGCGGCCTGCACCGGCTGGGCGGCAGCGGCAGCCGCCGGACGCGGCGGCGCGGACGCGGCGGCGGGCGGTGCGGGCGCGGCTTCCGCCTTCCGCCCCGCCATCAGCGCGCGGATCTGATCGCGCGTCAGCGGCCCGCGCAGGTACGACATCGCCCAGCGCGACTCGAACACCACCGGGCGGTCTTCGTGCACGTTGTTCATGAGGAAGATGCGCGATGACAGGCCGCTCAACGTCCGGCCGATGAGGGCCCGGTCGAACGCGCCGCCGGCCGAGCCGACCGCTCCCTCCAGCCCATCGAGCACCCGCGCCTTGTCCCGTTCGGTTTGGAGACGCCCGAGCCACCAGGTGCCGGTGTTCGAGAGGCCCTTGTAGTCGAGATCCACCGGGTTCTGCGTGGCCAGCAGGCAGCCGAGGCCGAACGCCCGCCCCTGCTTGAGCAG
>Ga0208939_1002182_pt1 | contig 14059 bp, 8 predicted proteins | sample AD_STIC12_MetaG_FD_184437 | JGI IMG/M metagenome (GOLD analysis project Ga0208939, IMG submission 184437) | Active sludge microbial communities of municipal wastewater-treating anaerobic digesters from USA - AD_STIC12_MetaG (SPAdes) (version 2) | ecosystem: Engineered > Bioreactor > Anaerobic >...
GAAATCTGGCAGCAGACCGGCGGGGCCATCGACATATTCGTTGCCGGGGTCGGCACCGGGGGCACCATTACCGGCGTAAGCCGTTATATCAAGGGTGTCGCGGGCAAGAAGATTGCCTCGGTCGCGGTCGAACCTGCCGCGTCGCCGGTACTGACCGCCCTTATGGCCGGACAGCAGCCTGTTCCGGGGCCGCATAAAATCCAGGGAATCGGTGCGGGGTTCAAGCCGGACATCATGGATCTGGGCATTGTGGATTCCGTCCAGGCCGTGACGAATGAAGAGGCCATCGAATATGGCCGACGCCTTCACCTGGAAGAGGGCATCACGGCCGGGATTTCAAGCGGCGCCGCCGTCGCCGCCGCGCACAGGATAGCCATGGATCCCGCAAATGCGGGAAAGTTGATCGTGGTCATCCTGCCGGATTCCGGCGAGCGTTACCTGAGTACGGCATTGTTTGATTTCGGCTCATAATCGGGGGGTTACTGATGGAAGGCCTTTCGACAAGGGGGCGTTACGCCACGCGGGTCATGCTTTACCTGGTCGGTCGCGGCCGGGGTGACCCGGTTCGGATATCCGAAATCTCGACCGCCGAGGCGATTCCCCAGAACTATCTCGAGCAGCTTCTTGTCAGACTGAAGGTCAACGGATTCGTGCGCAGCGTGCGTGGCGCCCGTGGCGGATATGTCATTTCGTGCGATCCGGCGTCGGTGACGGTCATGGACATCCTGGAAGCTGTGGAAGGCCCGATTCAGCTTGCACCATGCATCAGGGAAACCTGCACGCGTGGCGTCACCTGCGTGACCAGGGGCCTGTGGCGGGAAGCATCGGACGCGATGAACGACGTGTTTCGTTCATATTCCTTGCAGTCACTGGCCGATAGAGTGAAGGAAATCGAGACCCAGTCCCGGGAACCGGACTACTCGATATGACGTCGGCGTCGGACGGCCGCCAGGCACGCCAGTCCAATCGACAGAATCAGCGCCAGGGGTGAAGCGGAACCGTGACCCTGGCTGCAACCTCCACCGGACGAATGCTCCGTGTCGCCGGGGGTGACCGTGTCGGCGGGCGTGTCCCGGCCGGGGCTCGAATCCACGATGACGTCCGGCGCCAGGGTGTCGGCGAATGTGTCGCCGATCGATTCCGGCTGGATTACGTCATCAAGCATCGCGTCGGGAACCGGCCCGCCGGTGTCGTCGGTATCAGGCGTTTCGACCGTGTCGGGAATTTCCGGGGCTTCCGGATCGGTGTATCGATCGGGATAAAGCGTGAAAAGCAGCTTCTTGATGATGAGTACACGAACTGTCTGCATTTTGTAATATTCAAGCGTCCACGGTTCGCCCTTGCGTGGGCAGTAATGATGTTCCTTGGTGCAGTCTTCCACGAAAAAGTCCCCGAAGCGCCTGTAAACCTTTCTCATTGTCGACCGCGTCCAGTCGCCCAGACCGGCCTTTTCGGCCATGATGAAAAGTTCCCAGTCCTCCAGGCCGTCCCGGATCTGCTTAATGCGATAGCTCATCACCGGCCCGTCGATCTTAAGGTAGGCGGGGATTCCGGTCGGCAGCGGGTTGCCTTCCGTGTCGAAGTGGATCCCGTCGTCGTTGCCGGGGTACATCAGCATGCCGTCGCCGTTGCGCGCGAACATGGCGCCGAACACGTCGCGTGACTGCCACTGGAGCCATGGTTCAACGTAGTACCAGATGTTCAGGCTCCAGTGCAGGAATCCAGTGGCCTTTTCGTACCAGGATCCCCATTTCAGGATTCTGGGTTCGTACCCGATTGTCGTGTCGATATCGTACCCGGGGTAAGGCGGGAAGTTCCCGTTGCAGTTGTAAAACCACAGTTCGCCGTTGTTGGCGATGTGTTCGTCGTAGTCGCCGCGGCCGGCGTAGTCCATGTCGAACCAGAACCATTTGTCGTACATCGGGTTGACCGGACACCAGATATCGACGACTTCCTCGGCGCCCGGATACATCGGCCCGGTGACCAGGACATGGCCATCCCACAGCGGGGACGCCTCGTGCAGAAGGCCGGCCTCGCGAATAACGCGGTTCCAGGTTTCCTCGCCGCCGTTCAGCCACGGCTCGTCGGTCGAATACGTCCACATCATGTCCAGCCAGCCCTTGTCATCAAGGTGTTCGACGTACGCCCTGGCCGCCTGCTTGTACTGTTCGTCGGTCCATCCGTTGGTGCCATGGCCGGGGGCGAACATTCCCGCGTCGAACCTGGCGATGCCGACCGAGTCATCGAAATATGTCCCATCGATGCGTGGCTGCATGAACTCGTCGTACGCAGTCCAATCGACCGGAAGCAGGTTGCCGTCCTCGCCGAACTGGAACTGCACCGGTCCGCGCGTCGTTGTGACGTCCATGCGGTGTTCGTGCAGCACTTTGTAGTAATTGCGAACGATTTCGTCGTATTCCGGGCCGGTCGATTCCTGGCGCCCGCCATGATACCGGCGGATGCAGCCTTCACAGATGCCGTACGATGTGCCGATGTTTCGCTTTTTCGGCATGTCCAGTTCCCAGACGGTCAGTTTGATCTCGACCATTCCGAGATAGGGAACTTCGTTGCTTACGAGCTTCATGTATCCCGTGTAATTTCCGGGCACGGCGTCGGCCGGAACCTGGATATCGACCCAGACGACCGCGAAATCCGGTTCCATCCCGCCCAGGCCAAACGGAGCCGCGACAGGGACATCCCCGGGCTTGAAGGGATCCTTGAAGGGTATGAGCGGATCCGGGTACAGTCCCGGCTTGCGTTCGTGGTTCGTTACCGCCCATCCGTCGCCGGACGGTTCAACAACATTAAGGAACCATTCCCGGTAAAGCGTCAGGGCCTCGGCCGGAATTTCGACCCGTGGCTCGTGGTCATCCAGAACCAGGTTTTCCGGCAACAGGTTCACGCCCGTGACTTCGTCATTTGTCTGAAGAAGAACCTGAAACGAAACCCATTCACCCCGCATGCCTTCGACCTTGATACCGGGGATTTCCCCGAGGTGAACGACATTGGTCGGAACGTGCTTAACGTACGACGCCAGCGCGATGATATCGACGGACGCCTTTGGCTCATATAGATCGTTAAGTGGCAGTTCGGCCAGCGCGGGAAGGGCGATGGCCGTCAGGATGCCAAGCATCGCAAGTTGGATGGGAACAAGGGATCTTGTCATGATGACCTCAAAAACGCGTCTGCGGGCGAATTTTCATTCGCCCTTACGCCGGGCGGAATGTCGTTCCCGCGGGCGAATTTTCATTCGCCCTTACGGATCGAGTGCCCTGCCTTGTACGGGCGGACTACATCCGCCCGCTGCGGATCTGCAAGATGGCCCGGGCGAATTTTCATTCGCCCTTACGTCGGGCGGAATGTCGTTCCCGCGGGCGGAATTCCTGCCCCTGATATGGAATGACTGGTCAAGCTACGGACCGATGTGAGCACGGGACTTCTCAACCATCTTTTGAAGCTGGGCAGAAAATCCGGCAGTCGACGAGGTGTTTTCGACGGTTGATCACTCTGATATTCGTGGATCGCGTGCAAGGACGCGCCAACATAATCAATTTCCGTCGGGAGCTTCCTCGGACTACAGGCGTGAATCCGGACGTCAGTCCTGTCACATAGGGGCGACGAGGTTTCTCCAAACCGTGAACCTGTCGACCGTCGGATTCTCTGTCCAGTCCTTCAATAAGCATTTAACAAGCCTTGAAACTAATTGACTCTGATATTTTTTTTATGTTTCTGCTCAACGGTCACGGCGATTGCCCAGATGAAGCCGAGTAACTCTCGACCCACGGCCGTCACTGTCACATTTGGATTTTTGCCATTTCCAAGCAGATGTCTGTACCGTGTGCAGAGCCGTTGCTGTGCTTCCTTTGAAATCCTTCCGATTTCGGCCTGCAGGGATGGGTCGACATTTTTGATGGCGGCCTTCATACGGGCTGACGGGACTGGCCTGAAGCGGTAATTCCAGGCGGATTCCGTTACCAGACGTCTGACGTGACGATTGCCAGCTTTGGTGATACCACCCTGGCGGCGCTTGTCGGGACCTCCGGTCGAATACTCGCTTGGAACGACACCCACATACGACATCAACTGATCGGGGCTTTCAAAGCGGCTGAAGTAGCCGATTTCCGCAACAACTCCTGCGGCCGTGACTTTTGCCACACCTCGCAGCGTTTGCAGCGCCGTCACAATCTCACGGATCTCGGGTGGACTCGAATCAATCGCTGCATCGATTGCTGCATCCACTCGTGCAAGACGACCGAGCTGATTCTCAACCTCGTTGAAATACTCCAGAAATACAAACTCCAAACCCGGGTCGTCGAATTTGAGAGCCTTCAACCACGACATGTAACGAGACGTCCAGGCCGCACAAGACTCTGAACAATTGATTTCGTGCTTCAAAAGCAGCTTTGACAGTACCTGCCTCGCTTCCGTCAGGTTTCTCCTGACTACCTCGCGGGCTCGTACCATGTCTCGAAGAACCTCTCGTTTCTTGTCCGGAACCCATACGCTCGTCAATTCGCCCGCTCGGTGGCAGCGGGCAAGTTTCATTGCATCAAGACGATCGGTCTTTATACGCTCTCCAGGTTTCTTGGGGATTAACGTCGGAGCTATAACCTGACAATCGATTCCCATCTCCGTGCACTGCCAATAAAGACCGTACCCGCATGGCCCTGCCTCGTAACACACTCGAAGCTTGCTCCCGTCCGAACGCAAACGCTTGAACAACCGCCTTACAGACTCCGGATTGTTTTCTATCGTCCCGTGCGAACGAACCTCACCGTCTCGGCCTCCATCCGCTACTGCTACCGCTATCAACTTTGCGTGTACATCAAGTCCAACAAATCGTGTAACCTTACTCATGACTGGCTCCTCTTGTATGTAGCTCTGAGCTACGGTTTTCTAAAGACTCCAAAGCTTAACCTACGGCGGTGCATTTGGAGCCAGTCATTCCATTATGACTACCACGGTGGGCAGACGCCGGGGGTGGGGGTCGCCCTGATTGTCCAGACACCATCGTCCGTCATGGCAATCGAGCTGTTGGACGGTGCATCGCCAACATTGACTGGCGCGACGTTGCCGTCGGGTCCGACAAGTCCGTTAAGGTTGTCGTAACCATAAATGACCACGTCAACGGGGATCGACGCGGCGGTAATGGCGTCGGCCGTCACGTTGAACAGGGCCACGCCGTCGGCCGCCTCGCCGGACGGGCCGGAATTCTGCAGATCCGGGTTGAAGTCCAGCAAAAGGTCGTAACTCGGGTTGCCGTTTCCATCGTTTGCAAGCGGACCGCCGATAATCATGCAACCGCCCGCGGGGATGACACCGGACAGGGACCACTTCGCGACGGTCCATGAAGTGCCGCCGTTGGCAAGACTCCATCCCGTCAGATCCTGGTCGGCAGCGCCTGCGTTGTACAGCTTGACCCATTCATAACCGCTGTCGGTTCCCGACGGGTCGTAAAAGACTTCCGCGATCATGACGTTGCTTGTCTGCGGCTGGTCGGTGACCTGGATAACGATGCTGGCGGTCGATTCGCCATACGCCAGGTTGATCGTGGTCTCGCCTTCGGCAAGGCCCTCGATCGTGAACGTGGTGAACAATTCCCCGACAACGACTTCGGCAAGGGCGGGGGCCGAAACGACCGCCGGATCCACGACATCAATCGTAACCGTCGTTCCCTCGGCCATAACCGGAACGTCCAGGTTGACCTGCACTGTCATGGTTGATCCAACCGTCAGGCCGGCCGGACTTACAGGCTCGGTCGAAGTAATCGATGAAGTGAACGACGGCGCAACCAGTGTCACGACGTTGCAGACCTCCTGCGAGCCCATCTTTGCACAGACATCCACATCCAGCAGCCCGATTCGCGGCGTGCTGCTGCTGAAAATGACCTCGGCGCTCTTCTGGCCGACGGGAATCGTGACCGGCGATGCAAAGGCCCACAGATCATCGGGGATGCTGGTCGTGATCTCGATTTGCGGTGTCTCGCCTTCCAGAACCTTCCGGTTCAGGTGAACGTTGAACGCCGGAAATGTCGCCTGTTCCGGGTCACCCCAGGGAATCCATGCCTGAAGCGGGGAAACGCCTGTCAGCATCAGATCCGGGGTAACCGCGTTGATGTCGTCGGCGCTTCGCGGCTCGATCTTGAAGTTGTCGTTTGCAAGGCGCAGCACGCCAACGATTGACGTGAACTGATCATCAACGGCGGGGAAGGGCTGGATCAGGTGAATGAAGTCGTTGACCCGGACGCCGTTATCAACGACGAATTCATTGGTCGGGGCCTTGTCGCCACCGCCAACAGGCGGGGTGATGCTGGTAACCGTCACGTCCTGGACTTCCACAAGGACGCCTTCCAGTTGCTCGGCGCGCGCACCGCCGGTCATCACCTGATCCGGTTCGACCAGTTCAGGCTCAGGAAGCATGGTGGTTGCGCCAATAACCATGCCGCTTATCGAAGTCATCTGAATCTGGCCGAAATAAACCGTTACGGTTCCAGTGAAGGAAACAACGGCCCCGACCGCCGGAATCGGGGTCAGGGACGGCGCATAAACGTAAATCCCGGACTGGTCGATTCCCTGGTATCCCGGCGATGCCGGGTCTTCCTGGGCGAAGAAGCCGGTCAGTTTCGTGCCGTTCATGGCGACGGCGGTAACAATCAGGTTCGACAGAGCGACCTTGCTTCCGGTCTGAACCACGCCGGACTTGACATCCCACACGGTGGCGGGACATGCGGCGGAGCCGAAATTGGCGTCGTCCGGACATTCGTCGCAGATGTCGCCCTTGTCGTCAAAGTCCCTGTTTTCCTGGTTCTCGTTCGAATCCCTGGGGCAGTTGTCGATATCGTTCGGAATGCCGTCGCCATCGACGTCATCGGCGTTGAATCCGGTGCATTCCGTTGTGTCGGCATCGAACGGGCAGGGGTCGCAGACATCGCCGACACCGTCGTCGTCCACGTCGGGCTGCCTGCCGCCATCCATCGGCCTTATCGGGTTGAATACCAACGGGCAGTTGTCCACCCCGTCCGCGACTCCGTCGCCGTCGTCGTCGTCCGAAGTCACCCCGTTGTATTCACCGGGTCGGCTCGGCTGGCAACTGGGTTCGTTGTCCGGCACCCCGCAGAAGAAAAGGGCGTATCCGCCGGCCGCCTGGAGCGTGGCGAAGGCGGTTCCTGTCTCGCGCTTGGCGCAGACCTTTTTCGAAATGCCGCACACCGAAAGAGCCTCGCAACCGGCGTCACCCGGCAGCAGCCCGTCAACAAGGTTGGCATCCCCGTAAAGCGGAATGCCGCTGCGCATCGTCATGATTACATCGCCCGGATTCCCGTCGATGATGGCACGCTCGGCAGGGTGGCTGGCGGTCGAAAATATCGCGATGTCCGCCAGCAGGCCGGGCTTCAACTGTCCAATCTTGTCCAGCAGGTTGAAGACGCGCGCGTTCCCGGCGGTCGCCATCTCGACGATGCGCCAGTCGCTGAAGTGACCATTGAAGTGGTTCCGGTTCAGGTAATCGACGCAGTTCAGCTCGCGCATCATGTTCATGGAACCGGAAGCGGTCCAGTCCGGCCCGATGCCGATATCGACGCCGAGTTTGTCAAACAGCGTAATCGACGCCGTGTTTCCGTAAAGGTCGATGTTGGTGCGCACCGACCAGATAAGGCCGGTTCCGTCGATCGCCATCTGCGCGATGTCGCCGGCGGTCAGGCCGATCCCGTGGATGATGCCGCTGTTTTCGCGAACCAGATCCTGGCCGCCCCCGGAACCATCTGACAGGCACTTGAATTCGTTGTTCGCCGCAAGGTTGATGCCTTCGGAAATGTGCGGAACGTAGGACTTAAACGATGAAACCGAACTCCAGGTCGTGATGCCGGGGTACTGGCATCCCGAAGTAAGCATTGTTCCATCGGTATCGTCCAGCGGGAACGTGTCGTACTTTGCCTGGTACGTGCTTGGGATATCCATCAGTTCCCTGTCCAGGTTCCGCAGCAGTCCCTGGGCCGAGCCGGAACCGAACATGGATGTCGCGCCGCCGACTATGTGCCGCAATTCGGTCCACGGTTCCGCGCCGCTGGTGCTTGGAACAGAAATCTTCGGCTTGCCCGGTACCTTTCCGGTCCGCCATTCGTGACGGTGGTCGTATTTGACGGTATGCGGCTTGGGCGCGTTGCCGCCAAAGGTCACGTGGTCGTGGCCGTTGATGAGCCCGGGGGTTATCAGGGCATCCGGGCAGGCGATGACCGTCGCGCCGGCATAACCGGTGGCGCCGGTGCAGTCGCAGGCGGCGCAGGTAATGAAACCGGTCGGGTCAATCAGCACCATCGCGTTCTTCAGGATGTTTTCCCGACCAAAGACGTCGCCGCGAAGAAGCAGGTAGTTCGAACCCTCGGTGAACGAACAGTTGCCGGACGCGACGTCCGGAATCGGCGGGTTTCCGCATTCGGTCGGCTCGACGGTCGTGTCCCCGCCGGTGTCGCCACCGCCGTTATCGGGATTGACCACGTCCGGATGGTTGGCGTCGGGATCAACGGCATCCGGGTCGGTCGCGTCGGGATCATTAACATCCGGATTCTGGCCGTCGGGGTCGATGGCGTCCGGATCGACTCCGTCAGGTTCCGTGCCATCGGGATCCCCGATATCGGTGCCATCCTGGTCAACATTCGTATCCTTGTCGGGAAGCTCGAAATCCCCAAGGTCAACCCCGTTAAGGTCATACCCCGCAAGGTCGATGCCGTTCAGATCGGCCCCGTTAAGATCCGGCCTGTTCGCATCGAATGGCTGGTCAATATCGGGATCAACGGTGTCCGGGTACTGAACATCCGCCGTACTCGAGTCAAGTACGTCAAACACCCCTTCGTCCGAACCGCATCCCGGGATTGCGGCAATCATCGCCGCCGCCGCAAGAATAGCCAGCCACTTGCTCTTTCTCATGTCATGCCCCCAATAATCATGGCGTCCTTCAAAACCCGGCGTCCGGAAGGACGCGGATTACCGACAAGGTTATCCCTTTTTCCACGCAACCGGAACACATCCCGCCCAAATCCTTGATTTTATGGTCGGGAACCACGCATGCCGCCAGAAATATGAAGAAAATTGCGATTCTTTCTTGATCCTGAATTTTCATCCCGTAGAATTGCATTCGCGAAGTCCAAGGCGGATCAGTTGTCCGTTCTTTTCCCGCGAATTCCGGTGACGCCTTTGAAGACCATCTTCCTTTTTCTGTTTGTCCTGCTTGTCTTGCTGCCGACGACCGCGCTTGCCTTCGGGCCGGTCGCGCACGTCGATATGGCGCTTGAAATCCTGTCGTGGGCGGGTATGGTCGGCGGGTCGCTTGGCGGCCTGATTGCCCGCTACCGTCGCCATTTCATCCTTGGCACGCTGGATCCGGATCGCACTCTTGCAAAGAATCTTGCGACCTATGAAGACCATTCCCACAACTGGGACACCGCCATCGACCAGTTCCGGTCCGCCCAGTCGGATCAAGAACGGGCCCGCTCGCTTGGGCGCATCTGTCACCTGGCGGCCGATGTCGTGGCGCACAATTACTTCGTTCCCAAGAAGATTGTCGATTCCGTCGAGTCAAGGGGTGCCGGCCACTTCTTCTGGGAAGTTCGCTTTGATGCCAGGCTTCGCGAAATCCGCGGGCAGGATGAACTGGAAAGTCTTTCCTTCAATGACAGGGAGGAAATCCGTTACCTTTCGACGATGATTCGCCCAACGGTCGCGACGAAGAATCTTAACGCCCGTCTTACCGGCGTCGCCATGAAGCTTCAGAAGGCCGGCCCTTACATGGCAGCGACGCGCACGCTTGACCGCCGTTCGAACCTGGATTTCACCGACGCCGAAGTAATGGATATCCGTGAGATGGCGATGCAGGCCCAGGTTGTCGCGATCGGTTCCCTTACCGAATCGGACGCGATCCCCAGCCCGATTTTTGAACTGGATCCGCGTGGAATTTCCTGTATCCGTCAGTCGCAGAAGGTGCGCGCCGAATTGCGCAGATCCGTTGGCGTCGGGGACTTAATCGTCGGGCGGCAGCTTCGTCAGCACGAGTTCTTCCGAAATCTGGTCACCTCGAAGCTTCAGTCGTAACATCTTGCCGGGTATTTCAACTGGTTCCGATTTGAAGAAGGTTGTCTTTTCCGCAGTCGATTCAAGGATGGCGTATTCATCGCTGGGTTACGGCGCGGTCTTTTCCGGCATGCAGCCGTGCGACCACGCGTGGCTTGACGGCAGCGGGGCCGACGCCAGGCCGTTCGTGGTCGAGTCCGGGGCGTCATTGTGGTCGTATGACGTCATCTTCGTCAGCATCGCGTGGGAACTGGAGCTTCCGTCGCTGGTCAAGGCCCTGCGGTCTTCCGGAATCGAGCCTTTTGCGGCGCGCCGTCCCGCCAGCCAGCCTCTTCTGGTCGGTGGCGGCCCGCTTACCCTGTCAAATCCCAACCTGCCCGGCGCCGTGTGCGATGCCGTTTTCATCGGCGAGGCCGATGGCGCCTTTGCCGATCTGAATCGTGCGCTTCATGTGGCAACCGGTCGTGAAGATCTTCTTTCGCGTCTTGCCGCGATTCCAGGAATGTGGGTTCCGTCGTCCGGTGCCGCTTGTCCCGATCCCGTGGTGGCTAAGCTTCCGGAAATACCCCTGTTTTCGGCCTTCCCGGGCAGGGACAATATGTTTTCCGGATCCTTCATCGTGGAAGTCGGCCGTGGCTGTCCCCGCGGATGCGCCTTCTGTGTCGCCTTCGGTGGCCGTCGCGCAAGGTTCTATCCGTCTGAAGCCATTACCGCCCAGGTGCCCGATGGAACTTCCCGTGTCGGCCTGCTGGGCGCGGCGGTTTCCGATCATCCCGATTTGAAGGGGATTGTTTCCACCCTTCGGGATCGCGGCATCGGGGTCACGCTTGGATCCCTTCGGGCGGATCGCGTCGAGCCGGACCTGGTTTCAATGCTGGCGGCCGGTGGCCTTCGCACGTTGACCGTTGCCGCCGACGGGGCATCCGAATCGCTTCGAAAGTCGATCCACAAGGGCGTCACCGCCGACCACCTTATTCAGGCCGCCCGTGTTGCCCGGGAAACCGGGATCGAAAAAGTGCGCGTCTATGTCATGCTCGGGCTGCCCGGGGAACAGTCGGGCGACGTCGCGGAATTCGCCGGATTGGTCAATGCCATGGCCGCAATCACAAATGTCGTTGTTTCGGTTTCGCCGTTCGTTCCGAAGCGCTTCACACCACTTTCGGATGCCGGCTTTGCCGGTGTTGGCACCATCCGCCGGCGGATTTCCGAACTGAAGCGCATGGTGCGGCCCGCGGTTCAAATCAGGGCAGGTTCGGTCAAGGAAGCCGAGTTCGAACACCGGCTTTCGCACGCGGAAATGCGCGAAATTCCAGACTTGACTCTTTCCTGACACCGGATAAACTTCAACCAGCTTGAAAAACCGCACTGTATCTGGAGGTTGTGTATCAATCATGCGCCAGTTTTGTACCGTATTTGCTGTATGTCTGGTTTCCTGCCTGATTTCGGCGTCTTCCGCCGGTCAGACGCTTACGGATACATGGAACAGCCAGGTTGTTTATAAGCCGGTCGAGCAGGCAAACAAGGCTGCCCCGGCCCCGGCCCCCGCACCCACGCCGGCTGCCCAGCAGACCAGGCCGGCCGAGCCGCCGAAGCCGGCCCCCAAGCCCGCCCAGGTCGATGCCACCGGCCCGATGCGCTTTGGTATCGCGCTGGTTCAGGGCTTGAAGGCATTTGCCGAGCCCGGCGTCGAGATGAAAGGTACCGGATGGGTTTTCCCGATTCTTCATCCGATGAAGATTGTTGAAAGCGTTTGCGTTGCCAGGGATGGCAGCAGGCTGGAACCGAACCGCGAAAAGGTCGATGGAACCGTCAAGGAAAAGTGTCCCAATCCGACGTCGTATTCCCTGTGGTACAAGCTTGAACGTGATCAGGGGCGTTTCGGCTGGGCACGCGCCAGCCACGTCGCCGTCTGGAACAGCCGCCATGCGCTGCGTCCATCCACCCAGGCAGGCGCCGAACTCGTCCCCGGATACTGCGACGAGCGCGAGGCCGAAAATTCGGCCCGCGGCAAGAGCGACCCCTGCATGACCTTCAATCGCACCATTCTGCAGGCCCAGGGCGAAAGGGCCCCGTTCCCGGTCATCGACGTGAAGGAATTCGGCGACGGCGTTGAATTCGACATGCGCAAGTATTTCAAGGTTCTGGTTCCCACGCTTTACAGCATGCTTCCCCCTGTCAGGGGAAATGCGGCAATGGATAAGGTTTTCAAGGCCGAATTCATCATCCTGGTCGATGCGACCAAATCGATGGAACAGGAAATCGAAGGCACCAAGAACGCCCTGGTTCAACTTGTGCGCGATCTGAAAACCAAGTACCGGGTCGATGCGAAGTTCGTTGTCCTGGGCTTCCGCGACACCGACGGCTCTTCGGCCGAATGCCCCCCGATGGAAGGCACCACCAACGCCCAAGGGCGGCTGGACTTCGTTTCCGGAGAGGAAGCGATTGAATTCCTGTCCAGCCTGTCGGCCGACTGTGGCGGCGATCCGCGCGAGGCAATCTGGGACGCGTTTTACCTGTTGCGCGACCTGGTGGTCGAGCCCGGTGCCCAGCGAATCCTTTTCCTGATTGGCGACACACCCAGTGTTGAAGTGACCCGCGGCATGACCTTCGGCGGCGTCACTGTGCCGCGCGGCCTGCGTTCGGAACAGGTTCTTTCAAAGCTGGCGGACGTGTTCGGCGAATCGACCAGGTTTAACGCCCTGCTTGTCAAGAGCGGGCTTATGAAGAAGACGGTTAACGAAATCATGAAGGGAAGCCGCTTCTTTGCCAACAACATGCAGCGCGTTGATCAGGTAAGCGCCAAGATCATCCAGGCAAAGGTCAGTGATCTTTTCAACGTGGCTGCCGGCTCGTCCGGCGCCGACGTCCAGGCGGTCAGCGACTGCAACAACAAGTTCCTTTCCGACGACACTTCCGGTGCGTTCGGCTTCTTCTGTTCAAGGAAGGGAAACAATCTCGACAGCCGAATCAAGGACCTTCTGTCTGAGGAAGGCCGGACCGGCGATGTCGTCGTCATCCGTGAACTGTGGGTTCCCGCGACACAGGCATTGCAGGACGTGGCCCTTCTGACAATCGACGAGGCCAGGACGATGGGCCAGAACCTTGCCCAGCTTTCCGTCCAGATCGGCGAGGACGGCTCCGGCTGCCGCAAGCACGGCGTATCGATCTGGACCGAGACCGTCAAGGCGCTTGTGCCTGTCGAGGACAGCAAGGGCAGCACCACTTCCGCGGTCGTTGGCAAAAGGCTTCATGACTACTGGCGTCTGAGCGTTGGCGGTGGAAGCGAAGGGTCAATCATTAATTACAGCCCGGATCAGATTGCGTCGCTCGACTCCGACCGTTGCTTTGCCGTCAGGAACCGTCTTTACAAGGCAAGCCAGCGCATCGAGCAGACGCTTCAGATGCAGAAGAAGAATCAGTATATCTGGTTGAATTTCCAGAATATTCCGTGACCGGTTTGACAATTTCCGCTTGAAGGTGATTGCTTTGAGTGAATCAAACAGGCTGTTCGCGCGCTGGTCGGCTTTGAAAAAGGAAGTAACCGTCAAGGACGGTTGCGGAATGCGTGTCCTTGATCTGGGGCCGGGGGCGATTCCCCGTGGTCGTCTTGTGTGCGTCCTGGGACCAAGCGGATGCGGCAAGACGAGTCTTCTTTCGATTCTTGGGCTTGTTGACCACGAGTTTGAAGGCGACCTTGGCGTCGAACTTGGCGGCAGGTTCCAGCCGATCGGCCAGTGGCGCGGCAGAAAGCGTCAGCGCGAGTCAGCCCGTCTTCGTCGTCATATCGGGTTCGTATTCCAGGAGATGCGGCTTCGCGCCGGTGCGTCGGCCGTTGAAAACGTCATGGATCCGATGCTTTACCTGGGATTCGGAACGCCCCGGACCAGGTATTCGCACGCGAAGTCGATGCTGGGGCTGTTTGGCCTTCAGGATCGCGATATCGAACGTCCAATCTCGTGTTTTTCCGGCGGCATGCAGCAGCGCACCGGCCTGGCCCG
>Ga0208939_1002208_pt1 | contig 13933 bp, 11 predicted proteins | sample AD_STIC12_MetaG_FD_184437 | JGI IMG/M metagenome (GOLD analysis project Ga0208939, IMG submission 184437) | Active sludge microbial communities of municipal wastewater-treating anaerobic digesters from USA - AD_STIC12_MetaG (SPAdes) (version 2) | ecosystem: Engineered > Bioreactor > Anaerobic >...
CTCCGTGCAGCTATCGAATAGACCGCTAGGAATGGATGTGAGGCTGTTGGAGTAGAAACATTGTTGAAAGCTCGTTACCTCCGTGCAGCTATCGAATAGACCGCTAGGGATGGATGTGAGGCTGTTGGAGTAGAAAACACCAGCAAGTTGCACTAAACTTGTTAGCTTAGAAAATAAATTAGCAGGAATACTCGCTATCTTGTTGTTTTGAAATGTGTAACTAAGTGTCTTTATATCAGTATAATTGTCAAAAAAGGATGCAGGGATGGTCGTTAAATTATTTCCATAGAATGTACTTCCAAAAGTGGGATTGCTGACTGTTGTTTTTGGAAATGGCATATCGGGAATACTCTCTATGCCCCAATTATAGCAGATATGATTAACGTTAGTTAAGCCCAAACCCCCCCAGTTCACAACCCTTTTCCCTAAACCTATCTGCGTAACGGGGAAATTTGCAGTGCTATACGATGAAATGTTTTTCACTACACCCTTAATAGAAATGTCATACTCCCCCGCCAAAGCGTAGGTGTGCTTCGGCAATTCCGTAGTGTAATGAATAGGCTCGGTCCCGTCCCCCCAGTCAATCCAGTAATTATTACCAACCCCAACGATTGGGAATTGGAACTCAAAATCATCATCTGGTATATCCCAAGTGGTGATGAACGCATTGCGCCACTTATCGAATCGCTTTGAGTTAATGATATACATTTTCAAAAAAGATTTAGGTAAAACAACAATCCACCGAACGCAAACACCTCGAACCAAAATATCTTATTCTGCTCTATCAGCACGTAAGCCAAGCACGAAATCAACAAAAAGAGCGAACTATACTCCCAAGCCCCGAATTCAATCCACAAACCCAAATAGCCAAAAATAACTATCATTCCTGCACCCAAATAGTGAACTATCTTATGAATCTTTCCGGCCTTGAAATTCGGAGCAACAGCAACGATAAGCGCACCCAAGCAAGCCAAATGTAGCAATACGGTGTGAGTAACCGGATTAACCCCGGCAGCAATCAGAAAGCCACAGCCAGTTAATGTGAGAAAAAACAACCAGCGCAAAGTAGGAAACTTGTACCACGAATCGCTGATGCTTTTCTGAACACCTATCAGAACGAGGTACGCAGCCAAAAGCAAGGCCGCTAATATGGTGGCTATCTTAATCATCCCTATGCGTTACGTTAATCCTATCATCGCCATCAATCAACCCCTGAAACTGCTCTTCAATCATGTTACAGTAGATATGCACATCCTCACTCACCCGCTCCACGGGCAATTTCTGAATGTTCACCAAGTACCCTAAAAATATCGAGTACTGCGGCTCGAAGTACATGCTCAAAGGTACTTCAATTCTCATAGAGTAGTCGTGTAGCCATGTGGGATTATCCACCACATCCCACGCCCTTACCCATTTATTGTCTTGAAATTCATAATGTGGCACTGCCATTTGCGTTTCCGAAATCTCAGGGCGTGGAGTATCCACAACCTCTATTTCAATCACGTAATCCTCGGGGATGGGCATATTATAGCCATTCTCAAAGATTTTTGAAATAGGCTTGTTCTCTCTTGTATTGAAAAGTATTGTTCTCATATCTATTATATTTTAAGGACAAGTTCCCCAGATTGGACGAGAATTAGGTAATACCCAAGCGGTTGCGCCCGAGTCGAAATTGGTCGGTCTGGTGGGTATTTTTGAAACACACCAGCCTGATAGGTCTTGGTTAAATGCGCTGGCATTAAAAAACATATAACTCATATCCGTTACATTACCAACATTCCAATTGCCGATATCCTGGTTGAATGGTGAAGCACGAAACATATTACTCATATCCTTTACATTACCAACATTCCAATTGCCGATATCCTGGTTGAATGGTGAATCACAAAACATCCAATTCATATTCGTTACGACACCAACATTCCAATTGCCGATATCCTGGTTGAATGGTGAATTACGAAACATGTAACTCATATCCTCTACATTACCAACATTCCAATTGCCGATATCCTGGTTGAATGGTGAATCATAAAACATCCTATTCATATCCTCTACATTACCAACATTCCAATTGCCGATATCCTGGTTGAATGGTGAATCATAAAACATCCTATTCATATCCTTTACATTACCAACATTCCAATTGCCGATATCCTGGTTGAATGGTGAATCACAAAACATCCTATTCATATTCGTTACAGCACCAACATCCCAATGCCCTATGGGATGGTTGAATACAGTGCAATCCCTGAGCATACCGCCCGCATTACCGCTCAATACCACTTTCCCTTTGATATACTCCAGATTAGAGCAACCTTGAAACATATTCGCAAAATAGGCAAACCCCACATCTCCCCAATTATCCACGCCTATAAGATAGTCTTTCATCGCCCCATTGTTAATCGTCCACCTCGGCATGACCCCCTTTACCTTCACTTTATAAATTCCTGCGTTAGAAAATGTGTGCGATACGCCCGTGGGTGCCTTGATGTTCTCAACGGGGGAACCATCGCCCCAGTCAATATCGTAATCAAAGGAATACCCCGCTAATGATGCCGTAGGCCAAGCGAGCGTGAAATCATCACTGGGGATGCTCCACGTGGTTACGAACGTTTTATCCACTTTATGTTGGCTCAATATACCGTGTAATATCATATTTTGATGCCTATTCATCGCTGCCTCCTATTACATGATAAATATCACTATCTTCTGGTACAATAGAGATAGCCATACCTTGCTCTGCCGTCCAGTTAGCCCCCACTAGGGTTACCCCGCTATCCCCCACAATCTCTGCCCGGCCGTTGCCCTTTTGGTAAATAGTAATCGGCTCGGTGATACCCTCCTCCAGCGTAATCTCAAAATCTGCGGCTGCGGTGGTGTAGAAGTACTTGCCGCTATCCCTTGCCGTTAGCGTTTTTGTTCCTGAAATCTCTTCCGCAATGAACGAATCCACGCCCGCCCCGCCCAGCACCCCACGGACGTAAACCTTTGCGCCTGCCCCCGTATTCGTGCTGCCTACCTGTGTTACCTCTCCCCTTATCAAATCGTTATCGCTGAAAATATCAGTATCAAACGAAGTCAGCACCCCTTGCGTAGCCCCGTCAGCCACCGTTACCACGCCCACATCGCTCCACGCGCCGCTCCGCTTAACAGAAATCTTCACCTTTAACGCCGTTCCCACGGGCGCATCGTTCAACACAACAGTAATCTTTTCAGCTTCAAACCCACGGGTTACGTATATCTCCACCTTATCGCCCACGTCCAAATCAGAATCCTCGTCCCCGAGTGCGAAAGATAGGTCGTAAGGACAAACGAGCTTATCTATTTCGCCTGAAACGAGCTCGTCTACGTAGCCCTGTGTGGTTAGGTCTGCGTTGTTAGAATCGCCCTCCACTACCCCGTATTTCTGCTCAATGCCCGTTTCGTCATCTTTTACCGAAAGGATTTTTCCGCCCATATACGTATCGGGCGTATCTGATAGCCCGGTGAACACGTTAACCCCGCCCGTGGTAGCCCCCTCCACCCACTCGTTGCCAACCCTTGTTAATGTTAGCACATCGCCAGCCTGAAACATGTAATTTTTCCCACAGGCTAATATTACTGGATGATTCGGATCGGCTGCTGGTGAGGCATTATGCTCAACCTCTAATCCGTCCGTGAATACCAATGATACTACACTACCATCACTCCAGGTTGAACCATTAATAAATCGCAATTTTGTTGTCCCCGTAACGGGGTAAAGATTGCCGTTATCGTCTCCTTCAAGGGTAATAATATTTGCCGATGCTATATTACTCCCCTTGCTCAAAAGTACCCGATTTTTATTTGTATCTAAATTACCCCCAAGTTTTGGATTTTCATCTTCGGAAAGTTTTGCAATTAACTCCCTCACGCTATCCCCATCGGAAACGATTACACTACCATCGTTATTCACGAGCAGATAAGATACTGCGTTGGCAGAATAAACATTGCTTAGTGCCGTGCTGTCCAATTTCCGCATTACCCATTTACCCGCTACCTTTTCGTGAGCAAAGATTAAGATTTGCGACCTATCCGATACATCTGCCGAATCCTTTAGCGGTGATACCTTTTTTACCCTCGTTTTATCCGTGTTTTCGGCATCCATCTCAAAGGCTTCCCAAATCACAAGCCCCAAATCTTCAACTTCGTTCAGTTCTTTAATATTCTGTGCCATAAGCGTATTTCTTTAGTAAATCCGTTGCATTTTCTCCGTAGTAATCCACAGCATAAGCGTAGTTGTCCATAACAATCAGCACCTCAACACCATCGCCTGAAATTATCACCTCACCGCTTACATCTTGATAATCCTCTAAACGAGCAAAGTAATCATAAACACCACTCGTCAACTCAATTTCACCTCGCCCAAGCCCATCGGTGATAACATCCACAAAGTTAATACGGATTACAACATTTTCCAATGGATTTGAGTTGGCATCCACCACCATAAATTTCACTATGTACCTCGTGGATAGGTAACCACCGATAACCCCGTGGTCGCTCACCGTTAAATCGTAAACGGAAGGATTAATCACGTTTTGCCTCAAGTGCCTTATTCGTATCTCTCTATAAATACCAAGCTCGGGATTGCGTACATCAATTAACAATCCTGCGTGCAAACTAATATTTTTGCGCTGTATTTCAAATTCATCAATTTCGAGTTCATAGTTCATTTCGGGATTTTTGCGCTTATCCAACTCTAACTGAACGGCATTTTTTAATAGCTCGGCTGCCTCATCCACGTAAGATTGCGGTAAGCTAATATTGATTAGGTTGTACTTATCGCCAACCTCAAAGCCTCCGTATTCCTCGCTTGGGTAAATAAATCCCGTGATGTGGTCGGTTATCGGCTTAATCAAAAAGGATTTTTCGGCATAATCAAACTGGTATTCAAACTGCCTTCCCGTTAGCTTCCCTGATAAAACGTTGATTAACGGCTGAATATTCGGAATGTAGTAATCCTTAATATCAAATGTTAGCGAAGCATCAGCCACCTTGTTAATTGCTAAAACATCGGTTATTTCACCCACCCTGTTGGGCTTTATATCATCCTTCACAATGGTTAGCTGCCGAACTCCGTATAGATGCTTGTTTTCGGTTAATTTGCTCTCCCCGTTATCGCCCACGAATGCTAACCTTTTCGGAACCACGGGGCTTTCATAATCGGGTGCAAGGTTATCTTTACTCCCATACCCCCAAATCTCTGTTTTTAGCGATAGTTCCGGATCGGCTTTCATCTGTGCCAAGTTTCTCAATCCACCATAACGGCCTGTTTCAAATCGTACCCCCGATGGCAATTTCTCAACTGGTGCTTCTAAATGAATAAGATTATTTTCTTCATCTGATGTTCTAACGTACTGAAAGTAGAAGTCCACATTGTACTCTTCCGAAATAATCCGTAGTGCCTCGTTACACATCACGTTATCGAACATGATGGTTTTGTAGTAGCCATCAATCAAAGGCTCTATGTTACCAACCAGCCATTTATCTGCTCCCAACTCTCTATTGAGTGAGTTGCAAACATCCTGAATGAAATCCTCTGGCCTACCCGTGAGCTCAAACTCGAAATTTTGGCTGTTTAACGGCCTGAACTGAACATCACCCATATAGTACATCTCACTATTGAAAATACACTCATAGTGGTACTCTTTGGCTCGGTTAATCGGTATATCGGGAACAATTTTCAAAGTGTACTTGCCCTTTTTGTGCGGTAAAAAATCTTCCAGTAGTATGTAATCGCCAATCTCCAACGCAACGTATTTCGTTAACTTGAAGTTTAAAGAAACGTAATCCTTATTCATGTACTCCTGAACCAGCTCCGAAGAGCCGTCAGGCTGAACAAAGATAATCCGTTGTGCGTTTCTGTAAATTGGCAAATACATGGTTTACGGTGTTATTAGTGAGCCAATTAATTCAATTTTGAACCTCACAAAAATATTCTCGATATCATTAAACCCATCTTCTATTATGATGGTAAAATAATCATCGAACACTCCATACGTGCAAGGCAAAACAGCAGCACCATCTTTAAGGAAAATACTACAAAGGTATGCCGATGTGCCCAGATTGTGTGTTATTTTCAAAACATTAACAACCTTTTCAACCGAATACGGCCTGCCTTGATATTTGCATTGCCACTCCCCTGAAACTCTTTTGAACTCACCGGAAATAACAATGCCATCCCTTTGCCAGTAAACATTATCACCCTCTATATGGCCATAATACTCACAAGCAAAACCTTTTAAAGAGTTTGATGTTGTATCTCGTTGCTGTTCTATAAATCTAATATCCCAAAAAGTACCATAATCACACACTCTCCATGCAATAATTAACATACCTTTTTGTGTTGGTAAATCCAATCCTTCCATTTGGCTTGTGCTTACGGCTTTCATAAATGCCTGCTTAGGTGCTAATTTTTGCGCAATATTCTTAACCGTGCAAGTTGCAGGATTAAGTCCTAAATCGGCTGCATCAAAGTATATTTTTTCACAACCCTCAATCGTTGGCAATGCAACTTTATCCGTTACAGATGGAGTTAACCGCTTAATTTCATCAACCAAAACGGTTCCATTGTTACCCTTGGCCACTACATTGCCAGCATTATCAATTAACCCCCTTAGCAACGTTTTAAGAGCTATTTTCATTGTTTCGCCCAAATCGGAACGGTCTATCTCTGCAAAATAGTTGGCCAAGTCGTTGCCATCGCCCAATTCCGTTAAATCTGTTATTCTCTTTGCCATATCTCAAAATGTTTTAGTTTACAATCCTTACTTCTACACCCGTTGTTCTATCCTCAACACCCGTTGTTCGCTTTATGTATCCACTCTGATTAATCGTTAATACTGCCTCCCTGCTTACCGTTCTGAACTTTACCTCTGCGCTCCTATCATCATGGGAGTTATTCTCTTTTACGAAAACCTTAATTATTTCGTTACCAATGCCACCCGTTATGGTTAGCCCTGCCAAGTTCTCAAAGTGCGCCCAAGTGGGAATATCATCTATCTGCCAATCATCGGCACACGTTACCAGCAACTCCTCCTCACCGCCTTTACGATTCTTATTCACAGTATCTGGGCTAATAGAAATCGGTGCATCGGGCAGAGTACCCAAATAATCCTGCTTATCAATATCAATGATAACGCAATAATCTCCTTTAGCCTTGTAAGTGTGCGAATAAGTACCGGCCCTCTCCAATAGTTCACTCGCTCCATCGCCCCAATATATCATCGAACGCTCCCTGTTCCCGTAGTTGATAGTAGCCTCATCACTATTGCTCACTGTGAACGTTTTTGCCCGTGGATTAACAATTCTCAGCTCCAGCTCAAAGATAAGGATTGCCCGTCCCGCTTGAATATTGGTGCTGGTACTAACGTGCTTCATCCTATCCACCAGAAAGCAAAGCCTATCCGTACTGTACACAATGGAAAGAACGCTCACTCCATTACCATAGCCAACGTTTTTATAGAAAAGATAATCGGTAAATGAAACTAACTCTTTGTAAGCAAGTAATTCAGTAGATTTAACGATGTAGCATTCCAACTTTATCTCAATCGGTGCATACCTACTATTTGTGTCGCCTTTTTGAACTCCCGATTTATCCTGCCATTCAAAAAATTCTGTTTTCTCCTCAGCGATATCGAATAGTGTGGTGTAATTCATCACATTTATACCCCACTTGCTCAAAAGGTTGATATTATCAATCAGAATATCCATGCCTAAAATTTATTAGTTCCGCCATCCAAAATATCGGCCGTTCGTTTCGTATATCGCTCAATGTTGGCCAACCGTGCTGTATCCAGTTTTATCGCTCCTAAGATGGTATTTCTCTCGATGGCCAAGTTCAGTATCCTGCCCGTTTGCTGATTGGTTTCCGCAAGTTTGGCCGAAATCTGCTCGTTGGAAATCATTATCCTTGCCGTGTTACCCACCAGAACGCTTGCCTGATCCGCCGTTATTTGGCTCGTTATACCCCTATCCGCTTCAAAGGCACCAGCTTCATCCTCCTTATCTCTTTCGAACAACCCACCGAACATTTGCTTTATCGCATCCATGCCTGCCATGTAAGCGTCCAGCCTCTCGGGTATCATTTCAAATAGCCTCATTAAATCATCTGTGATATCGTAATCTGCTCCATCCAAAATTTCTCCGTTCGGGCCGATGCCAAACGAGGCCAGCATATCCTGCTCAAGCATATCGAATAAATCACCAAATACCGAAGCGAATACCTTTTGAGCAAGGATATTCTCCATCATGTTATTGAAGTACCGCTCGAAATCATCCATTGCCCCCTGAACATCATCATTGATAAACGCTTCTTGGAGTGCCTTGCTTAGCTGCGCCCCTACATCGCCCGCTAAATCTTTGAAATTTTGAGTAATCTCATCCCGTGCATCTTTTGCCTTAGCAATCAACTCTTCGAAGTTATCCACCAGTTTCTTTGTGGCCTCATCCAGTAAATCGTACGAAGCCAGTATCTCGGGATTAATTGCAAAGTTTTCAAAATCGAAAATAAAACCAAACTTATCCACAAGATTCTCCATTACCGGAACCGTTTCCCTTGCCAGTGCGCCTATCCCAGCCCCTACGAATAATCCTATGGCTCCGCCGATAAGAGTACCTATCCCCGGCGCAATCATTGTTCCAATGGCAGCACCTGCCCCTGCTCCATACACGGCTCCCGAGGCAACATTTTCACCCGAGAATACCTTTCTCATACCCGTTTGGATTTGCCCCTGCTCCAAATCTTTGAGCGAATCACGAAGCATACCAATCGTTTCAGCGTATTGAGTTGCACCAGCCATTGCCCGTGCATACGGATTCTCAACCCCGAAAATGTTTGATTGAGCGTAATCCAATGCCTCAAGCTGAAGCATTCGCATATTGTGAACTGTTTGTAGTATAGCAGCGTTCCAATCTTCCTGAGCTTTCTTATTCCTTTCTATCTGCCGTATTACCATTGTGCCCAACTGAACCATACCATTAACGGCCGTTTCAAATGCGTTTTCATCGTTCTTTATGGCCTTGTAAATATCGGCTGCCATATCCAACGAATCGCCCAAAAGTGAAACCATTACCCCAAGCTTAGGATTTACGCTACTCAAGGCATCGCCCAGTTCTTTGAACGCACCCGCAAGCGTCTTCAACTCATCATAGGGTAGTTCCTTTAACCGCTTTTTGGCTGCTGCCAACAGCTGGTTGAGTGCATCCCAATCGTCATGAGTTTTATCAATGGTTTGTAGATACGCTTCTATGGCCTCGATCTGCTCTTTAATCATTCGCCTGTTGGCATTGCTAACATCCCGATACATTTTGTTATAGAGCGCAATACCCTCCTCCGTGCCAAACTTTATCTTTGTATCCAGCACTTCAATGGCAGATGCTATGTTGAGTATTTGTATTTTTAGTTTCTCGGCTTCATCATCATTGGCGGTTAGTAGCTTGGCCTCAAGTTTCTTTTTCTCTTTGATAAGTTTTAACCTATCATCTTGGTATTTCTGATGCTGCTTCGCCCGTTGGTCGAATGCCTTTTGATTCTCCTCTACAATGCGTTGCAAAGCCTCCATTTCGGCCTTTTGGCTGTCCAGTACCTTTTCGGCCTTTTCTTCGTAATATGGCCTTAATTCGGCTGCTATGGCCTTTCGTTGCTCTTCCGAGATATTGGAATCTTCCCATAGCCTTTGTAAATAGGAAATGTAATCAGCAGCAATGGCCTTTTGCTGCTCAAAGGTAAATTCAAGGTGCTCTAATCCCTTATCATCGCCCTCGGCCTGTAATATGTATCTTTGGTTTTCGTAATCTTCATAAGCCTGTTTAATATCCCTTAGCTGCTCCTCAAAGGTTTTCGTTGCCTTTGGCTCTACTCCCGTTATTCGCTCTCTCTCGGCCTCCAGCTTGTTTATCTCTTTCTGAAACTCCAAGTATTGAGCGTTGGTTTCGGCAACGGTGCGCTGTTGCTCTTTGAGTGCATCAATATCCTTATCAATTGCCTCAATAGTACGCTTAGAAGCCTCAACTGATACATCGCCCCGATTCAGTATTTCGGCCTCGATACTCTTTTCAAACTCCAATAGTTCAGATAGCCGTTCCTGCCGTTTTTCCTCCTCTTTTTCAAGCTCTTTTAAATATTCTTTTTCTTGCTCGGTTATCTCTTTGCCAATCTGTTTAATGGCTGATTTAACAAACATCCCGCCAAGCAACGGCATGGCCTTTGGTGCTAAAACGGCTGCTTGAGCCTTTGCGCTTGCTTCATATTCAATTACGTGTTTCCCCTCTTTTATTGCTTCTTGGTTTTCAAGTATAGCAACGCCATACTCTTGCTCCTTTTTTATTTTTTCTTCAATAGCCCGTTTCTGTTCTTCTAACTGCTCAAGTGTTAATTTCTCGATTATCGCTTGCCGTTTTTCAATCTTTTTGTATTCATCTTCTAAATCCTGAAAATCCTCAAAATCTTTCTTTAACTGTTTTTGAGCTGCTGAAGCCTCTTTTGTTGCACTTGATAATTTTTTAATTAACGGAATTAGCAACGAAATACCCATTATTACCAATCCAAACGGATTAGTTGCCAATGCTGCCTTTAACTTATTGAACGAGGAAATCAAAAAGTTATTGGCCACGGCTGCGGCTTTCTTCTTTGCAATGGTTACGGTGGTTAGCGTATTATCCAACCTCGTTTGTAGATTGGCAATTTTCTGTGTGGCTATCTTTTTGCTATCAATCAGAATATCCCGTTGTTTCTGCGCTGTGAGCATCCTTTCCCGTGCCAACTTCGCCTGTGTTAAATTCTTCTCGGCCACGGCCATCGATAAGCTCTTTCTATGCTGGGCAATCTCCAAGTTGGTGTTGATTATTTTCTGCTTAATCGTGGCTGCATCGGCAATGGCTGCGGCTTTGGCTGCTCTTAATTCCATCAACTGCGCTGCCAGCTTATCTCTGATGGCCTGTGTAGCCTCATCCCGCAATGCCTTTTCCTGCTGTAATCCCAGTGCGATTGCATTCTGTGTTGTTAGTGCCTGTGCCAATGCCTTGCGCTGCATATCCAGCTCCTCCTCATGCAGCCTCATGCCTATTTTCCTTACTGCCGAAACGGCCATCGAAGCCCCTTTGATTGCTCCAAGTGCAACGGCCATACGTGTCAATCCTGATACTACTGCTTGTAAGTTGCCACTTTTCAACCCTTTATCCACCATGTTAGCCAAGTAACCGATGGATTTTTTGGCCGATTCAGCGATGGGAGCCAGTTCCGCCAGTAGTGTGTTTTTGAGTGATTTTATCTGAAATTCTGTACTCTGTGCTACCTTATCAAATGCTTCGCCTGTTAATCCCGCTACATCGGCCAGCGATTGCAAATCTTCGCTTGCGCTTTTGGTGTTCTTCCCCGTCATGGCCAGTATAGCATTCACACCCTCAACCCTGCCTACCATCGCCTTCAAGGCATTCATGGAGCCACCAGCCTTTTGAGCCATCATCTCTACACCCTGTTGAAAGGTCATGGTTTTGCTCCACCCATCGCCAAGATTTTCATTCATGGCCACCAGTGCAGCCCTTATCTGGGTCATGGCTATGGCCGTTGGCGTTCCTTGCCTTGTTAGCGTTTGAATGGCTGCTGATACCTCCTCAAAGCTAACACCTGATGAGGCGGCTAACGGTGCTACCGTGGCTATATTCGCTGCCAGTTCGGGAAACGTGGTTTTACCTCGTTCAATGGTTTTAAAGAAAATATCGCTTACCCGTTCGCTCTCCTCAACGGTTTTGCCCCACGCATTTAATACAGTAGTAACCCCATCGGCTGCTACCTCAATATCAACGAACCCTGCTGCTGCGGCTTTATCGGCAATCGAAAGTAAGTGTAGTGCATCATCGGCCTCGTATGATGCCGAAATAATGGTTTTGAATGCTGTGGCCAGTGATACGCTCGATTGTGAACTGGTACGGCTTAAATCCTCAATGGCCTTTGTGTATTCATCCAAGTTTTCGGTTACCTCTTTGGAGATGGTGCTTGCGCTTCGCATGGCCGTTTCCAGCTTCATGGAGTGCCCCACAACCTCTTTCCCGGCTCTTACGGCTGCGTTCAGTGAAATGTAGGCTGCTGCCAACCCTGCCACACCCCTTACGGCTGATTGCATACCCTTTTCGATAACGCCACCCTGCTGCTCGGCAACCTTACCGAACTGCTGCATCTGCTTTTCTAATTCAGCAGCCTTGACATCGAATTTCTTCTTATCTATATCGGTTTCAAAATGCAGTCCGCCCATTATCCAAAGAGTTTTTGCGCTGCCTCAAACTCGGCCTGTGCGCTTTCAAATTTTTCTTTCTTATCCTTATCTTTTATTTTTTCCGTATCGGGAAAATCGGCCAACTTTAGCAACATCTTTACGTAAGGCATTTCGCTCACTTCGCTATCACTTTCACCCTTTACGATACTCTGATACTTCGCTATCCTTCCAAAGATGGTTTCCCCTCTGATTTGCTTATAATCAGATACTTCCCTCTTTTTATGAGCTGATAGGCAAAAAAAAACCTCTCTTCATCCTTCAGCCGTTCAACCATATCGAAAAGGTAATGAAGCTGCTTGTTGTTCATCTGCCGTAATGCCCTGCGAATTGGATACTTTGCCAATCTCCGCCCGTTGGCCAATCCTGTTGCCACATAATCAATCAGCACGGGATAGTTCTTTGCAAAGTTGATGTATAATTTTCCATCCTCCTCGGGGAAACTCATCTTTTCGCTAAATCCAGCCAACTGAATTACTACCTTAACTTTGAGATATGTCAGGTCTATGGGGATTTTCACCCCCATAAACCGAACATACATCTTGCCCTCGGGTCGCCCCGAAGCCAGATTAGCCAACTCCCTAACGGTTGCGCCCATTAGCCTTGATTTACTTTAACCTTCCAAGTTTCCTTAGTGCCATCGGCTGCCTCAACAACGTAATCCGTAGTGGTTGCAAGGTTCTTCGTTTCTCCGCTATACGGTGAACTTACGTAAGCACCCTTGCTCACGGTGATGTGAGGGGTGATTGATGTAGCACTGCCAGCACTTGATACGGTTGCCGTAACGGTTTTAGCCGTTGAGTTAATCGTAGCGTTGCCTACGATATTAGCAAAGGTAAAAGCTGTTATTGCTGCCTTCTTCGCTGCCGTTTCATTCAGAATGGTGAAGTAGAAATCACTCGTAGTTCCATCCAAAGGATAGAGAGCAGCACCATTCACTACGAACCTCTGTCCATCTGCGGTATTATCAATTTGCGGTGCAGCACTGAACTCAACGTATGGCAACTCATACAGAACGTTATTATCTGATAGAGCCATAATGCCAAGCCTTTGCAGTGAGTTCGGTGCCAACGTTGCCTTGAACTCATGGGTATCACCACTATTCGTTGATGTACCCCCGGCAAACTTCTGAATGAGGTTAGGGTCAAGGCCAATAATCTCAAGCGCAATCTCCTTTTGGCTCGCCTCGATTTTACTCGCCTTGGTTTGGCCTAACTCATTCTTTAGCGGCGTAACGGAAGGAGTACCCTGCGTTATTGCCAGTGTCCCCTCCTTCACATCATCAATCATCGGAATCCAATCCGTTGGCCTACCCTGACCATCGGTTACGGAGTACCAAATCTTCTTTATGTTTACTGAAAAATTCTTCATTTCAAATGGTTATTAATGTTAAAATTCATTCTCAAAATAGCGTAACGCTGGTGTGAAGCCTCCAACTCTTTCGGCTGTTCAGAAAATACCTGTCGCCCGTATCGGCTAAAGTTGTATTTCAGGTTGCCCATTAGCGATTCGCTAAACCCATATAGCAACTCTTGAAGTGTATGGCCCATGCTCATATTCTCGTACCAAGTATCGTTTAGCAGCTCATCCGAGTAAAACGCTTTGACAATGAGCAGCCCCTTGGTGGATGCTTGCCCCGTTTCACC
>Ga0208939_1002211_pt1 | contig 13930 bp, 16 predicted proteins | sample AD_STIC12_MetaG_FD_184437 | JGI IMG/M metagenome (GOLD analysis project Ga0208939, IMG submission 184437) | Active sludge microbial communities of municipal wastewater-treating anaerobic digesters from USA - AD_STIC12_MetaG (SPAdes) (version 2) | ecosystem: Engineered > Bioreactor > Anaerobic >...
CCGGAAGTGACAGGAGAAGCCCGGCAACCACTGGTAACAGTTCGGTCAGCAGTGATACACGCAGGTCGGCAACAACCCAACCCTCAACAAGGACTCAGACCAGCAACGAAGGGCGCAGCAGCGCACCGGCAACAAGGACTCAGTCCGGCAGCAGCGGGCGCAGCAGTGCACCGGCAGCAAGAACTCAGTCCGGCAGCAGCGGGCGCAGCAGTGCACCGGCAGCAAGAACTCAGTCCAGAAGCAGCGGACGCAGCAGTGGAACTGTCTCAAGCCGTAGCAGTAACAGCAGAAGCAGCGGGGCCTCTTCAAAGAGCAGCAGTTCATCAGGGAATTCAGATAACAGCAGCCGCTCATCGAGAAGATAAGGGGCACAGAGCAGGCTTGCTCAGTGCATTGATTATATCTCCAGGTGCAGGGAAAAACAACCCTGCACCTTTTATTTCACTATTATCCGGTTAATAACAGGCGATTTGCAGTCCGCTTTCAGTCCATTGTCATCCCGGGGAGACGGCGGCATCCTCTACCTTTTTGTGCCGACAAGGGTTATCAGGATGACCCCGCCAGCACCCCTGGAACCGTAAATTGCCGCGTCAGAGCCCTTAAGCACACTTATCGACTTGACATCGCGGGGGTTGATATGATCTATTGAATTGACCACAGAGCCGTCAACCACGAAGAGAGGGTCACTGCTGAGCAGTATGGAGTTTGTTCCCCTTATGGTTATCTTGTTCCCTGAGACCACAACCCCGGGAACTTTCCCCTTTATCATCTCATAGATATTGGTATAGCTTGAGTTAACATGAGCCTGTCCGTCAATGTAACCCACATCGGTAGTCAGATTCTTCTTCTTGACTGTACCGTATGCAACCTCGATTTCCTTTTCTCCTTCGGGCATTTCAAACTTAAAATTCCTCAGCACGTCCCTGCCATCAAGAACAAAATCAACCACCGGTGATCCTTCATATTCCGTCAATGCGGAGCCCATATTCGTGCTGTATACCCCGAGGCTCTTCACATCCGGCCTGATCCTTATACTGTAGGTGCCATTTCCTCCTGTCACTACCCCGGTACTCTGCCCGTCTGCTATGATCAGCACTCCGTGTACAGGAGACATAGTTGTATCGGTAACTGTTCCTGTGACCGTCACCATTCTGGCTCGTTTCTGTCCCATGACCTGCCAGGATGCAACAGTCAGAATCAATATCATTAAAATTGTCTTTGCTCTCATGAAATATGGTTTAATATTACGCAAGTTACGAAAATGAGAATCATTTTTCAAAATTATCCTGTGACACCGGGGCTCATCTCCGGCCACTAATTCTGCCTGCCAAAGTTTTCGCTCTTTTTTTACTACTTTTGCTGCCCTCCACACTGGAGATTATTAATCAAATGTTTATGACTTTTGACGAGCTTGATCTGGACCCTGGAATTCTTGATGCAATTGGCTATATGGGATTCAGAGAGGCCACCCCGATACAGGAGAAGGCGATTCCGGTAATCCTTGAAGGGCATGATCTTATTGCCTGTGCACAGACAGGTACCGGAAAGACGGCTGCCTATCTCCTGCCTGTGATGAATGACATTGCATATCACCGTCCTTCACATACACACACCCTTGTACTTGTTCCGACGCGTGAACTGGCGCTTCAGATTGACCAGCAGATACAGGGGCTGGCATACACCCAGAACATCACCTCACTGGCCGTTTACGGAGGAGGTGAAGGGAGCGCATGGGATCAGGAGAAAGCTGCACTGACACACGGGGCTGACATAATCGTGGCAACTCCGGGAAGGCTTATATCGCATCTTAACCTCGGCTATGTGCAATTCACAGAGTTGCAGGTGCTTGTGCTTGACGAAGCAGACAGGATGCTTGACATAGGTTTCCATGATGACATCATGAAGATCATCTCCTTCATTCCGAAAAAGCGTCAGACACTAATGTTCAGTGCCACAATGCCACCAAAAATCAGATCGCTTTCCAAACATATAATGAAGAACCCGAAGGAGATCTCCCTGGAAATGTCGAAGCCGGCCGACGGGGTTCTCCAGGCTGTTTACCTGCTTGAGGAGCCGCAGAAGCTCCCCCTGCTCAACAGCCTCCTGGCGGATAAGCCTGAATACCACAGTATCCTCATCTTCAGCTCAACAAAGAAGAAGGTGCATGAGATTGTCAGGGGACTTCGCTCACGCGACTATACGGTGGAAGGCATCTCATCAGACCTGGAACAGAAGGAACGCGAGGAGACTCTGCTGCGGTTCCGCTCCAGACGGACACGTGTACTGGTTGCCACCGATGTGCTGAGCCGGGGTATCGATATAAAGGAGATCAACCTGGTGGTCAATTTCGACGCACCCTCTGACGCGGAGGACTATGTGCACCGTGTAGGCCGTACTGCCCGCGCTGATGCCACAGGGGTGGCAATAACCCTGGTAACCAGGGATGACATGTTTAAGCTCCGTAGGATTGAAAAACTTATCGGTTACCAGATATTCCGTGCACCACTGCCTGACTTCCTTCCTTCAGGTCAAAGTGACACTGCGGGCCGCCGTCACTCGCGTCCCCGCTCCGGGAACAGGAAATTCAGACGCCGCTGACGGTAAAATCCTGCATGTGGGCACTTATTTATCCTGACCGCCCGGAGACAAATCTGAAGCTGATCAGGGAAGGAATATGACCCGGTGACTATAAGCCATATACCACTCCTGAAGATATCATACATATTACAAAAAACAATCTGACAGCCTCATCTCATGAGGGTTTGCGAAGATTTTGGCACACCCTTTGCATTACCTTCAGTGAAGAGTGATCTTCATAAAACTTAAAGAGATGAAAAAGTCAGTTATCACATCGGTCCTCGCAGTTCTGACAGCCTTAACGACAATAGTCGGGGCACAGAACTACCCGAAGGAATACCTGGGTCTCCCCGGTGACAACCTCAACCTCTACGCGGTTCTGGACCTGTTTCGTAACGCTCCCACCCTTGAAGCTTTCGAGAGAAGCCTCAATGAGCAGGACTCACGGATCAACAACCTTGACCTTAACGGCGACTGGAGGGTTGACTACATTGCCGTATCGGACTACCGCGACGGCAGGGTGCACAACATCGTGCTCCGCGCAATGCTTGGACGCAATGAGTACCAGGATGTGGCGGTGATAGTAGTGAAAAGGCTGAAAAACAAGAAGAGGGTTTTGATACAGATCATCGGCGATGAGCTTCTCTACGGCAGGAACTACATAATAGAACCGGTCTACGTCAAAAAGCACAGGATCAGGCACGAATACAGTCCGGTCTACTACGGCAGCACGACAATTTACAACAATTACTACTATGACATATGGGAATGGCCGGTGGTTGTCTACATATACAGTCCTTACTACGACGGCTGGAGCTCATCATGGTACTGGGGCTACTACCCCGCCTGGTATGAACCCTGGAGCCCCTGGTACTGGGACTACTACTACGGATACCACTCCGGATGGCATAGCCACTACTACAGCTACTATCACCACAGTGACCGATACAGGTACAACAGGTACAATGATTACTACTACCACAGTGTAAGGCAGGAGTCGCCCCAGGTACAGCGCAGGGTTGCCGAGGGCAACTACAGGCAGACCTACTCACGCCCCGAGCAGAGGGCTGAAGGGGTGGATCTGCAGCGCAGAACCCGCGAAGCGATAGCTGAAGGTACCCGCAGCCAGGCTCCGGCCAACGCCGGCACCAGACGCCAGACACCGCCTCAGGCTGTGAGCGGAACGGTTCCCTCCGAAGGCAGGAGAACCGCCGCAGGCACCGAAGGACGGCGTTCAGCGGAGACTGGAGCAGCCGGGAGGACTTCCACCGGGACTGTCAGCAGGAGTGCTGGGGAGAACGGACAGGTAAGAAGAACCGGCACCGGGACCGGCAGCAGGGAAGCTGCCGCAACCAAAGCTACCAGGAGGAGTGCCTCCGGCACGGTGAGAAGGGAAACAGCACCAACTGAAGAAGCAAGAAGGGCTCCCGCAACGGTAAGCAGGACCGTTCAGAACGGCGAGCGCAACTCAGAGGTGGTTGAGACGGGCAGAAGGAGTGCCGCCTCTGCGCCGGCAACAGTGAAGAACACTGAAAGTAAGAGTGCAGAAGCACGCGAGAATGAAAGGAGAGCAGCCGAGGCACGCGAAGCTCAGAACCGCGAGAATGAAAGAAGGGCTGCAGAGGCCAGGGAAGCACAGCAAAGAGCAGCTGAACAGAGAGCAGCACAAGCAAGGGAGAATGAAAGAAGGGCTGCCGAAGCACGCGAGAATGAAAGGAGAGCAGCTGAGGCACGCGAAGCTCAGGCACGTGAAAATGAGAGGAGAACTGCCGGAAGCAGGGCCGCCCGGTAAAGAACAATGGTATCGGATTCCAACACAACCATCATCAGCAAATAACACATAACTGACTGTTCATAGTCCCGCTGACTACCAGATCAGCGGGACTTTTCATTCCACTCCGGAATTAGTAAAGGATATTGGTCTCCAAGAGCTGAAAGTCCGTTCTGCAGACTTTCACGCTCCATCACACATATCTGCTTTGGAATGAATTTTGTTTAACTGGTTATGCCATTCTTTCAGACAGGCAGGTTATTTTTGCCATTAGAGGCTATTAATATTACGAAAAATGTAAGGCGGAACCGAAAAGCCATACGAGTAGGAAAACGTTAAAACCATTTTATCATGAAGAAACTGTTGTTTATAGTTGTACTAATAAGCCTTAGCGCTGTTGCAGGCGCACAGATCAGTTCAAATGCCCTTGGTGCCCGCCTTTACGGTGGAGACAGCTTCAGCGGGGCAGAACTGTCATACCAGAAGGGACTCAACAAGAGAAACAGGCTTGAACTTGATGCCAGCTTTGGTTTCGCTAATGAATTTACCAGGGTAGCGCTTGTAGGAATCTATCACTGGGACTGGAATATCGTCGGAGGATTCAACTGGTATGTAGGTCCGGGTGCAAGTATTGCATATGACAACTACAATGATAATTCCTACATCAATATAGGCCTTGGCGGTCAGATTGGCATTGAATACAAATTCAAGGATCTTCCTGTTCTGGTCAGCCTTGACACCCGCCCGATGTGGGATTTCCTGGGTGAAGTCAACGGGCTGGGATGGGGTGCAGCCCTAGGTATAAGGTTTACCTGGTAACACAGCACACCGGGAAAACCCGGTTTTTTAACAAGAAAGTGAAATACCTTCTCAACATACTGCTGTTGCTCCTGCCATTGGTCATGTCAGGTCAGGCAGCATCATCGGAACCGGAAGTGTGGTTCACCGTCACCCGCGTGGTAGACGGTGACACCTTCTGGGTTGATGACGGCAGCGAGAAGGGAATGAAAATAAGGCTTATAGGCATTGATGCACCTGAGCCGCGAAACACCGGAACAAGGCCTAAAGGGTTTTTCGGTGCCGAGTCAACCAGTTACCTCCAGAATTTGTTGAAAGGGAAAAAGGTCAGGCTCGAATACGATGTCGCACGCTATGACCGTTACAGGCGGACACTCGCGTATGCATTCCTTGAGGACGGCACTTTTATCAATGCAGAGCTGGTCAGAAACGGCTATGCCACCGTGATGACAATGCCTCCCAATGTTAAATACGCTGAGACATTCAATAAGCTGGCCTCAAAGGCACGGAAACAAAAGAAGGGACTCTGGAAAGAGTCGCCTTTTGTAAAATAATCAAAAGGAATTTGTCTGATATCTTGTCATATGAAAAAAATCGCCCTTCTCATTGCTTTTGCAGCCATCGCCACAACCTCATTATGCCAGGTTGACACAACATCAGTTTCTTATGTAGCGTATTGGTCGATAGGGGATTCCTACGATTTCAGGGTTCATAAGACCAGCATGCAATGGAGCGGTGACTCACTTATAAAAAATGACATTTCGGAGTATATCGCCAACTTCGAGGTGGTTGATTCGACCAGCACCTCCTACACCGTGGTCTGGACTTTCAGTAATGAGCTTGCCAATACGTGGGATATACCTGACGAAATGCTTGAAGAGCTCTCGAAGTACTCTCTGACTGAAGTGGTATATACCACAACCGAACTTGGCGAGTTCACCAGTATTGAGAATTGGAAGGAGCTCGGAGAAATGATGCGTTCTATGTTTTCCGACATCTTCAGGGTGCTCACTAAAGACTCCGGAGAGGAATATGACAAGCTCATGCAGACTGCCCGGCCAATCATCGACATGTACAGTTCAAAGGAGGGCGTGGAACAGATAGTCTTCCCTGAGCTGATGCTGTTTCATTTCCCCTTCGGGGCGATGATCCCTGTGGCTGACACCATATCATACGAAGACCTGCTCCCAAACCTTCTCGGTGGCGTTCCGATAAGGGCTGATGCAAAGCTGTGGTTCGAAGAGGTCGATTTTGAAGAAGAACGAAGCGTACTGGTACAGGAGTCGAAACTGAACACTGATGATACGATGGATCTCCTCAGGAGTTTGTTTGACAGAATGGGGCTGAAAGACGCATCACTGACCGAGGCGCTGGAAACAGCTGTTTATGAGATCAACACCAGCGCCCGGTACGAATATTACTATTATCCCGGCGTTCCCATTAATATTGAATCTAAGAAGAATATGACCCTTGATGTTGCCGGGGAAAGGGCCAGAAGGGATGAAACGATCACCATCGAGCTCCTCTGATACCATGGAAAATGGTTTCAGAGGCTGACATAAGATCCGGAATGCCATTGAAGGAGTTACAGCCGATATTTATTTTCCTGGCTGTCGTATTGCTGCTGTTGTCTGCATCCTGTTCGCGCAGGACTGTTCCTGCTGACGCAGTCCATGGCAAATCAGGGCGAAGTGCAGGCGGTGTTCTCATTAAAACCAGTGAATTTACCCTGATTATACCTGATGTCTCTCTCAGCCAGTCAGAGACGAAACAGCTGGAACAGTTCATAAATGCAGGGATCGGACTTTCAGTTGCCTCCAACAAGGCCACCCCCGAAGATATCATCAGAACAGCACGCGGATATCTGGGTGTGCCGCATTGCATGGGTGGTACAACGGCGAAGTGCATGGACTGTTCAGGATTGATATTCAGGATTTTTGCCAGGCATGGCATAACACTTCCGCACAACTCAGAAGAACAGGCCAGGTACGGCAGAATTATTACTGAAAAGAAGATGCTCATGCCGGGTGACCTGGTCTTTTTTGTCAGGACATACAGCAGCAGCCGGCTGATAACTCATTCGGGCATCTTCATCGGTGAAGACAGGTTCATCCATACCTCATCCGGCAAGGGGGTGACAATCACTCCGCTGAATGATCCGTACTGGAAGGAGCGGTACCTCTTCGGTACAAGAATCTTCGAGTAAAACTCACGTCCCGCTGCTGGTTTCCGGTATGCAGACTCCTGCCCTTCCTCTGTTTGTCACTTTTTCATGAGAGTCTGCAGGGTGGTCATCGAGGTCACAGGCAGTGCCGCCGCTGAAATCAAAGTCATACTATTCACCCTACCGGTGCCGCTGAAATCAAAGTCATACTGTTCACCCTCCCGGCGCCGCTGAAATCAAAGTCATACTATTCACCCTCCCGGTGCTGCTGAAATTACAGTCATACTATTCACCCTCCCGGCGCCGTTAAATGATAGTCAGGGAAGAACCTGAAATGGGGGTGGGAGAACTTACAAAGGGACAAGATGAGCCAGGGAACGAAGCAGCCGGACGACGCCAATTATGGCGGTGACTATTCATATGCAATTAAATCAGCACTTTTCGGGGTAGCCGTTGGCGACGCGCTGGGAGTGCCCGTCAAATTCAAAAGCAGGGAGTACCTGAATATGCACCCGGTCACCGGCATGACAGGCTTCGGGTCTCACAGCCAGCCACCGGGCACATGGTCTGACGACAGCTCGCTTACTTTCTGTCTGGCAGAAGCGCTGATCCGGGGGTATGACCTCGATGCCATCGGACAGAACTTCGTGAAGTGGTATTCCAACGCGTACTGGACTGCCGGCGGTGAAGTATTTGACATCGGCAAAGGAACCGATGAGGCAATTGTGCGTCTCTCCGGGGGTACAAAGCCGGAGCTGTCAGGCGATACTTCCGTGTCATCCAACGGCAACGATTCGCTGATGCGGATACTGCCCCTGGTGTTCCGGCTGATGCCGAAACCGCTGACAGAACGTTTCGAAATAACCCGCCAGGTATCTGCCGTCACCAACGGACACATACGGTCAATAATATCCTGCTTTTACTACCTCGAGTTTGCCAGGCAGATTCTTGAAGGCCGGGAGAAATATGATATATACAGGGATATCCGGAAGGTCGTTTCCGGCCATCTCTCAGCCCTGCTTATTGATCCGGCAGAGGTGTTGGTATTTGACCGCCTGCTGAAGTATGATATATTCAGGCTGAATGAAAGCGAAATCAGCACCGGCAGCAATGTCATCAATACACTGGAGGCAGCCGTCTGGTGCCTTCTCACCACAGAGAGCTATAGTGAAGCGGTTCTCCGGGCAGTCAATCTTGGCGGCGACACCGACACCACAGCAGCCGTCACAGGCGGGCTGGCAGGATTGCTCTACGGTTTTGACGGCATCCCGGAAGAGTGGATCAGGCAGATCAGGCGCAAAGAGGATATTGAAGAACTGGCAGAAAAGCTTGCTGCAGGCCTGAACGGCAACTGACAATTTTTTACATTTTATCCTCCGTGGAGACCGGATGAACAACCCCCACGGCAGCTAATGCGGCACGGCAAATAAACATTGAAATTTCCGGCTGGCACATGTCCTGTTTCTGATCTCTTCTTCGTAAATTGCTGTCACGATTTATGAGACAGTGGCGAGGAGGTGTTCATGCGCCGCTCAATAATGTGTTTGTTTTTCTTCAGGCAATTTTAAACCAGAGAACCATGAAAAGCAGAATTCTGACAGCAATGATCACAGCGCTGGTCACGATAATCCTGATTGCTGTGGCAGTCTATATTTATCTTCGGCTTCAACTCCAAACCGGGCAAAGTCATGTCCGTCAATTCCCCGCAGGGATCATTTGAAGCATATGTGATTGAAAGTCCTTCGGCAGACCCGCCCAAACAAAGTCTTTTCATTGCAAAAGCCGGGACTGGCGAGTTCAGGCTCGTTGCCAGCCTGCCTGAGGATATTGAGTCGACGCAGACAATTTACTGGACTGAAGAGGGTGACAAAGCAATCTTCGTAACCAACTGGCACCTGTTCGTCACGGATGTGCAGACATTCAATACCATGAAGATAAGCCTCAATCCCGACTGGTGGAAGATGCACGAGGGGGAAAAGACCTTTTCAAGCTCCGGCACCCCGGTTGTTATGGAAGAACTCATCCTGGACGGGTCTGACAGCCTGACCTACAGGACGAACCTGATGACGCAGCCTGTGACCGTAAGCCTGACCGGTCTCTGATGATCACTATTCCGTATGGAACAAAGAGATTACCTGCTTCGGGAGATTGAAAAGATAGGAGCCATCATCATGGTAATCCGCCGGAAACTCTTTGGCGGGACGGATGAACCTGCCATAACAGTGGAAAATCAGGCTGAAGCATTGAAGGAGATGCTGCTGAGCGAAGCATTCATTGACCTCAATGAGCTTCTTGCCATGGATGCCGAAGACACTGATAAATACCTTGCCGGGCACGAAGGATTCAATGTTGCAAATATAGAGCTTCTGGCACAAACTCTCTCTGACCTGGGAATGACATCAACGCCGCCATTCTCTTTCGCCCTGCTTGAGAAAGCGCTGCAGCTCTATAAGATATGCAGCCTGCGTGACAGGACATACTCGTTTGAAAGAGAAGCTGCTATCAGCACTATCAGGGAAGCTCTGAAGGCCTGACAGCACGTCAGAACACAACATAAAAGCCGCATACGAAGCAACTAACCTGCTCGGTATGATCAGTGAAGGCCAGGGCCGAAGAAGCGCTAGTACATCAGGTGGATCTTCTCCTTGTTCCTCCAGCCTGCCTGATTCTCGTAATCCACGAAGAAAATCTTCAGGTCAGACTGGTTCTCATACTCCACGAAGTATATCTTCTTCTTTGCCTGATTCTCATATTTTGTAAAGAACCACCTGCCGTTATTCTCCCCTGCCTGGTTCTCATACTTCACCTTGAAAACCTTCAGGTCAGCCTGGTTTTCGTATTTAACCACATAAACCTTCACATCAGCCTGGTTCTCATACTTTACGCTGAATACCTTCTGTGCCGGGGATGCGGCTGAAATCGCCAGCAGAATCAGCGCCAATGCAATTCTTATTCCTTTCATGCCTTCGTCTATTTATGTCTCGTTACAGCCACTCCGCCTTTGTGAGACACAACAACGATATACTGGGCATTATCAACGGAAAGACGGTAGACATCAGTTGTTGAATTGATGCTTGTTATCTTGCCCGAATACTGGGGCACAGCCGGTTCAGATGCCGGCTTATGCGAAACAAGCAGAAAAACAGCGACTGCTGCAGCAATCCCTGTAAGGATTCCGGAAACATAATTCAGCTTCTTCATGATCTTCATATTTGCGCGTTACTGTTATTACATGGTCAAATTTCGTGCAAAAAGTTAACTGCCGGCCAGGGGTTTGGCTTCATTAACCGGCTCTTTGGGTTCCAAAGCTGATACCGGCATAAAGAGGGGCCTGAATTCATTGACCGGCTCTTTGGGTTCCAAAGCTGATACCGGCATAAAGAGGGGCCTGAATTCATTGACCGGCTCTTTGGGTCCCAAAGCTGATTCCGGCATAAAGAGGGGCCTGAATTCATTAACCGGCTCTGTAGACTTTAAGTCTGACGCCGGGATACTCCTGACATTACGGCCATTATCTCTCCCCATTTGAGTTCAGGCGGTTGCATGAATGACCGGCATGAGTAATATCTATCCTTGCTGAATCTTAATCTGGTGCCATGTTCAACAGGGTACTTATCTTCAAGGTCATCAGACAGCAATTCATCGGCCTGGCTCTCCTCCCAAATCGTCTGATTCATAACCTTTGTCCCCTCTTCATAAAAATCATCTCTGTCAGTCAGTTCAGATTCAAGTTCATACTTCCTGCCGGTGAGTGTGCTCAGCTTCTCTATGACTATCTCCATCTCCGGGTGGTTCACCTTGCCCCTTATTTTCAGCAACAGCCCCAGTATCTGCTCTGCCAGTCCCGCATCGGTGATGCGAAGAGTGAGTATCGAGTATCCCGGGTCAGAATAGAAATAGAGGCCTCCCTCCTGCTTTATCGGGGCATTGAACCCAAGGATGTCACTTCGCATGACACGGATATCATCACGGATGGTCCTCTCCGAGACAGTGGTATACCTGCCCCTGTCCGAGGCGAGGGCCTCGGAGCACCTCTCCCGGAGTTCGTCAATCGACCATCTGCGCCGTCCACCGCTGAGGCAGGAGTTGATTGTCTTGTACCTTATGAGGGCGTTCAGGTTTGCCGGCATGATTTTCTTTTTCTATTGCAGATAGGCTGCAATGCCGTGGTTTTTCTTTGCCCACAGTTTAAAATTAACAATTAATCCCATGAAACCCTCATGTGTCAAACAATCAAACACGTATCTATGTGATTTTCTGTCATGTGGGTTGCATAATACCTTAAAATCAAAACTGTTTTATGATGAAAACAAAAGCGATTCATTTCACAGCTTTCGGCAATGCCGCTATCGTCCAGGTCAGCAGCCAGCCTCTCTCGTCATTCCCCTTCCTCCCTGCCGGACCGGCCATCAGGAACGGCGGCCTCGTCATCTCCGAGCTGACTGCCTCGGGCTCTGTAGGCCGGCTTGCTGCACTCAACAAGACGGCTGGCTGGCTCCTCCTTACCGATGCCGATATCCTCACCGGTGCAAAGCAGAACAGGGTTGTAAACAGGTCTGTGCTGCTGGCGCCGTCGTCAAAGACTGTCATAGAGGTCTCGTGCGTGGAACGGCTCCGCTGGGACTACCGGTCGACATCGTTCAGCACCCCCGGATCGGTTGCCGATCCAAACTTGCGGAGCAAAAAAGCTGGCACCTTCTCATACATGAAGCATGAGCCTGACTTCCGCAATACGCAGGGTGAGGTATGGGATCATGTCAGCATGAACCTGGCATGTGATAGAGTTTACAGCAAGACGGAGAACTACCATGAGCTGCTGCAGTTAAGGATGGAGAAGAGACACCATGACCTCCCCGAATGCAGTCCCGCCGAAGGATGCAACGGTCTGGCCGTCATCCTCGACGGAAAGGTTATCACGGCTGACATATTCGGAAATGAGGAATCCTACAGGCACTATTTCCCGATGCTTCGGGATGCCGCCTTCACCCTTTCGCGCCACGGCGCTGACTGCGAACAGCCGGAGATGCATGAAGCTTACTTCAGGGCGCTGGAGGCGATTGATGAGTTCAGTGATGCCGGACGCCATCCCGAGGAGAAACACCCCGGGGCAGGCACTCTAAGCATGGTTGAGACGGAACGGCTGGTAGGCTTCAGCCTGATGCACGGGAAAGAGTTGATACACAATGCGCTCTTCGCAAGGCATGATCAGGCAACAAAATAATCTGCCGGATAGCCTGCCACGGCTTATTCAACTCCGAGGACTCTGTATGTCTCTTCCAGAGTTTCACTGCTTTCAGTGATTATCAGAAGATTGTCGCCTACATGAAGAGGAGTCTTAGCTGTTGGTACGAAATAAGCGTCATCACGTTTCACCATGACAACCAGTGTGTTTTCCGGAAGCGGCAGTTCCATGAGGTTTTTACCATTCTCAAGCGCCCGGGGAGTCACAACCAGCTCTGAGATTATTGTCTTGATGTCACCTGAAAACTCAACATCAAACTCCTCGAGCTTTTTTGCCTCCACCGGGGTTTCGGCAAGGCCGAGCAGCTTTGCCACCTTCGGAAGCGTGGTTCCCTGAACAAGCAGTGAGACAAGCGTGCAGAGGAATACGATATTGAACATGAGCCTGGCATGCGGAACATCAGCTGCCAGCGGAAGAATGGCAAAAACAATCGGTACAGCGCCCCTCAGGCCGACCCATGAGACAAAGACTTTATCCCTCACCGGCATCTTCCTGAAGGGAGCAAGACACAGGAACACAGTTAACGGCCTTGTAACAAAGATCATTATAAAACTGATTATCAGGCCGGGGATCAACAGCGGTATCAGCTCACTCGGGTTAACCAGCAGCCCCAGAGTAAGGAACATGATAAGCTGACTCATCCAGGCCAGGCCGTCAAAGAAATTTAAGGATGACCGTTTGTGGACCAGCTTCGAATTGCCGATGACCAGTCCGCCTATGTAAACAGCCAGAAACCCGTTCCCCTTGAGAAAGTATGTAAGTGAAAAAATCATCATGCAGAATGTAAAGACGAGGATCGGATAGAGAGAGGTGTTTTCTATTTTGATGTGGTTGATTATGTAAACTGCCAGCTTCCCGACTAAATACCCCGAAGCTGTCCCTACAATAAGCTGAAGCACAAGGGTTCCGGCTGCAAGCCAGTAGTTCGGGGAAGAACCCATATTGATAATATCTATAAAGGTGACAACCAGGACATAAGCCATGGGGTCATTGCTTCCACTCTCCAGCTCAAGCAAGGGCCGGAGGTTGTTTTTGAGGTGAAGACCCTTCGATCTCAATATGGAAAAAACCGAGGCTGAATCCGTTGATGACATGGTTGACGCCAGCAGCAGGGCTGTCAGCAGACCTATGCCGGAAGCACCAGGCGTCATCCCCAGGAGTACCCAGATAGCCAGACCGGTCAGGAATGCTGTCATCATCACTCCTATTGTTGCAAGGATGGCCCCCTGAGGAATGACCGGGCGTATCTCCGACATCCTTGTATCCATTCCTCCGGAAAAGAGGATGATACAGAGTGCAACTGTGCCGATGGTCTGCGCGATATGTATGTCCCCGAATTCTATGCCAAGGATGTCAGAGCCGCTTAACATCCCGACGG
>Ga0208939_1002215_pt1 | contig 13915 bp, 9 predicted proteins | sample AD_STIC12_MetaG_FD_184437 | JGI IMG/M metagenome (GOLD analysis project Ga0208939, IMG submission 184437) | Active sludge microbial communities of municipal wastewater-treating anaerobic digesters from USA - AD_STIC12_MetaG (SPAdes) (version 2) | ecosystem: Engineered > Bioreactor > Anaerobic >...
GAAATCGGTCCTGCCGGTCTCAGACTGAAAAAGCGCCTGCTCTACACAGCCGATGTCAGCAATGAAAGAATCAATGTGCCCGCCGAAAAAGTGCATATCTACCGCCAGGACAGCAAAGGCAACTGGGTTTTCCAGGGTGGTTCACTCAAAGACGGTATGATTTCTGCTGAACTCACCGGTCTGGGGCGTGTTGCACTGATGGCTGACATGACTGAACCTTCGGTGTCTGACCTGAGCCCCGCCAATCTTGAAAAACTCGAAACACCAATGCCCGAAATCAAGGGTTTGATCGCTGATGGCGGTTCAGGCCTCAAAAAAGACAGCTTCAAACTGTTCATCAATGAACTTGAAGTTCCGGGCGCGGTTCTCGATGAAAATGGAAATTTCAGCTACAAACTGAAGCAACCGCTGCCGAAAGGTAAACATGAGATCAGTTTCGAAGTGGCTGACCAGGCCGGCAACATTCTGAAGAAGTCGTTCCAGGTCGAAGCTACCGGGCCGTTCGCACTCGATGAATTCATGCCATACCCGAACCCGGCAACCGGAAACGCCATGTATTTCAACTACAACTTCGGTCAGAAGCCTGACCAGGTGCGGTTGAAAATCTATGACACCGCCGGCCACAAGGTCGCTGAATTCGACACCTTCGACTTCTCGAACGCAGCGAAAGGCAGGGTAAGATGGGATATGCGCACTGACAGCGGCAAATCGGTCGCCAATGGCGTCTACTTCTATCGCCTCGACATCAACCGCGGCGGTCAGACTCTGAAGAAACGCGGCAAGTTCGCAGTAATGCGCTGATTGCAGCAAAGGAGATCATAAAATGAAAAGAAAGCTTATCACAGCCCTGCTGCTGGTTACGCCCCTGATGATCGGCCTGACCGGCTGCACTGGCGGCGTTAACGGTGAAGGAACCGGAAGCTACTCACAGACAGTCGGAACTCCGATTATCAGAGGCAACGCCTTCAACGACCTCGGCTGGGAAAATATCCGCAAGGGCCAGTATGACAGCGCCATTGCTCAGTTCAACAAAGTGCTCGGCGACAACCCGACCGAAGATGAAAAAGCCGAAGCCAACAACGGCATCGGCTGGGCTAAAGCCTACCTTGGTCGGCTTAAAGACGGTATGCTCTGGTTCAAAGAAGCCAAAGATCTGTCGAATGATGCCAAAGTCGGTCTGGCGGCCGCTTACATTCAAGAAGCCTCGCGCTCAGACATGGAAATGGTGGTCGACCTGCTCTACAAGCAGCTTGGCAAAGAAAACCCGCATTTTGCCTACGCTTCCCGCCGCAACACCGGCGTATCAGATGCCGAAGCACATGCGATGCTTGCCTATGCCTTTGCCGCCATCGGCGAAAATGACAAAGCCAGAGAGCAGCTTGACTATGCCAAAGAACTGAACCCGGCCTTTGCCGGCACCTCGATCGAGCAGCTCGTTAACGTAACCGAGTTTCTTCTCAACTGATAATTAATCCGAAATAAAACGGTGCAGCAGCTGCTGCACCGTTTTTTATTTAAGGGCTGTCTGTGATAATGCCGATAGTGTTCCCATAGCTATAAATTTCCTCGGAGGCATTATGAAGAACACGCGAAAAATCGTCGCCCTGCTGCTGGCGATGGTTGTTCTGGTTGGCATTACCGGCTGCCTGAAAAGCTCCAGCTCGGTCAGGGGTAATGTTACCGGCAAGGTTTTCGATTCAAACGGTAAAGCCCTTCATAAAGCGAGAGTCGAAGTTTACGGCGCCAACCAGTCGGTTCTCACCGATGAACTGGGCCGTTACAGCATCACCAACGTCGAGCCTGGCCAGAAAAAGCTGGTTGCAACCTACGACAACAAGTCGGTTGTCAAAATTGTCGAAATCGTTCGCGGCGAGACGCTTGAGAATGCCGATCTGACCTTCTCGGTCATCGACGGCCTGCCGCCGGTTATTACAGAAGTGGCAGTGACAAGTCTCACCGAAAATTCAGCACTGATCGCCTGGAAAACCAACGAATCATCAGACTCGACCGTCGATTACGCTACCGGCCCGGTTGGTCTGACCCCTTACACGATGCTCGCTTCCGACCCGTCAATGGTCACCGATCACAAGATTACTTTGAGCGGCCTGCTGCCTGGCCAGACATACCATTTCAGAGTCAGATCACTTGACTTCGAGCGCAACGAAGGCGTTTCGTCAGACTACCAATTCGCAACGCCCAGTGGCGCGGCACCAAACACCCCGACTAGCTTCGCCATTGCTGCCCCAACCGAAATGGAAAGGGTCGTGCTGACCTGGAACAACAACACCGAAAACGATCTGCGCGGCTATAACCTCTACCGCTCAGAAGCTGCGGCCGGAACCTTCACCCGGGTTAACGCCGACCCGATTCCATCGGGTGTCGGCAGCACCACTTACCAGGACGAGGGTCTGAAAATCGCCTGCAAATACTACTATCGCCTCAAAGCCGTCGATGTGGCCGGCAACGAAAGCCTGCCCACCCAGACGCTCGCGGTCGTCACCCCCGGCACTCTTGCCGAAAACCGCATCTGGAAAGCCGCCGAAAGCCCGTATATCGTTCAGGGCGACATCAGAATCCGCGGTGGTGCAGTTCTTACTGTCGAACCCGGCACCGAAATCAGATTCACCCAGAAAGATTCTCTGCCAGATTCTCAAGGCACCAGCATGGCCGATCTCATTGTTCAGGGCGGCCTGATGGCGGTTGGCTCAGAAAACAGCCGCATATTGTTCACTTCCGCCGAGAGTTTCCCGCGCAAATCGGTCTGGGGCGGTATCGCCTTTCTTGGCACCAATCAGCCCGAAAACATGCTGAGATACGCCACCGTCATGTTTGCCGACACTGGTATCAAGAGCGAAGGCTCGACACCTTCGGTCGAGAACTGCGAATTCGGTCTGTGCGGCATGGGGCTCAACATCGGCCTGTCAACCGCACTCAACGTCAGATACAACACGATCAGAGACTGCGACGTCGGTATGGTTTCAGCGAACTCGAACGTTCGCAATAACCTGTTTATCGACAACCAGACCGGTATCGCCATTCTCGGCAACGATTTCTTCGAAAACAATACTGTCGACTGCCTGATCGGCGTGCAGGTCGACTTCGGCAATCCGACGATCAAAAACAACATCATCGCTTATACCGGCAGCACCAGAGCCATTTACGCCATCAATCAGACCCAGAGTAACGCCACGCCGAGCGTCACTTTCAACAACATTTTCAACTACACGATTCCGTTCAATGGCACCAACGGCACCGGCACTGCCAACATCGAGGTCGACCCGCTGTTCGTTGCCGGGATTCCCTATGATTACCACCTGAGGAAAATTGCTGACGGCTACGCCAGCGATTCGCCAAGTCTTACCGCTGGCGAAGCCGGAGCCCAGCAGGGCCGCTACGGACCGTAACAGGATACCCGCAAAATACGCGTAAATAGCAGGGGCTCAGCATGCTGAGCCCCTGCGGTCTTTTAGACATCGGAATAGAAAAGACGTCAGCCCTCTGCGTCTGGATCTGTGTCTGGTTCTGAATCGCCCTCGGGTTCGCCGCCTTCGGTGAGTTCACCCTTTTCGTAGGCTCTGATCCACCAGTTCATCAGTTCACCATTCTCTTTGAGAAAGTCTTTGAAGCTCTGGTGGTGGCCATCTTCGCAGTCCTGCTTGAACTGATCGGTAACGAACTGGGTAAGCGGTTCACGCACCGACGGATCGAGAAAAACGCCGGCGCCGACGAGAAATCTGGCTTCGCCCAGGCGCAGCACACGGGTAAACAAAATGCTGTCGTCAGGAACGCTGTCTGAACCGACTGACTCGGCGACCTGAAATTCTTCACCGAGAAATACATCTTTAAGCTTCATCGAAGTGCCGGGCACGACCTCTTTTACCTGCAGAAGAGTGAGATGGGTTTCCTTGAGGGCCTGGCAGACCTGCATTTCCTGAAGGTTCAGTTCGTCAGCATGGCGACGGATAAATTCATCGATCAAACAATTGCCGGCCGCATCGCTGTCATCGAGCAGAAACCAGCTGAGAAAAAGAAATTCTTCGGTCGGGTCGAATTCGTATTCTTCGCCTTCCTGCAGGTTGTAGAAAATTTCGAGCGATTCGCCGAGATCCTGCAGAAATTCCTCTTCAAGAGTGAAGGCCATCAGCTTGGCAAAAAGTTCGCTGAACAGGTTTTTAATAATTTCAATCTGTGGTGACATACTGGCCCGACTCCTTTGTTGATCAGCTAAATGTAACGCTTTTTCCCAACAAAAGCAAGTAGCAGTTAGCACCGAAAAATAGCGCTGCTATTTTTTGTGGGGTGGGTTTTAGAGTTTTCGGCCTGTTGAACGTCCCGAAAAATCTGAAAATTGGATTTTTTTGAACCAGGTCGAACGGAAAACCGATTGTTTTTTATTTTGCGCCGGAAATTTTTCTGATTTTTACTGCCTTAACCTTTTTCCGTGCGCAACAAAGCTGTTTTATTCTCCTTTTCATTGAATTTTTACGTATCGAATCAGCCTAAGTTAGCGCAAACTTGCTGATTCGCATTCTCACCTCCTCAAAGAATGGCAGGATGGCCGTTTTAATCTTGAACCATAACTGTCCCGCATGCATTACGACCTTGCCTGCCGTCTGATAAAACTTCCATCTCAGCGTTTGAACAGTGTGTTTTGCCCAGTCCTTTGGCAGAGCAACCATTTTAAACAGCTTGAAAAGATTGTATGCCAGAACGCCGATCCTGAAATAAACAGCGTTGGCCTTGGTTGTACCACAAGGCATATATTCCATGTTAAAACCAGTTTTGAGTTCTTTTATGCGATTTTCGCTTGCTTCACCGCGCTGGTTATACCAGGCGACTATATCTTCCGGTTTCCCCTTTTTGTTTGTGGCGATAAGAACATAACGTCGGCTGTCATCGGCTTCAGAATCAAGAAGGTCCGGTTGATATGGCCTTCTAATGATTATCAGGTCAAAGGCCACGTTGGTGTTTTCCATACAATGGGTTACTCGCAGAATGCCCGACGACCCTTGGTATCTTTGCCATTTGCTTTCGGCTGTTTCCTTGATTATGGTTTTCACAGATGCATCCATGCGGCCACCAATGGCGAATTCAATGTTCTTTTGCTCCAACCAGTTGAAAACAGCAGACTGGTAGGTAGCACTGTCTGCTCTGAAGTGCCTGATCTTCTTGCCATTGGGCATTTTGGCGAAACATTGTTTTATGAATTCAAGATTTCTGGTGCCGGGGCTGATGTTCCCGTCGCGAAATTCATCATGAATGACCATTCCTGTTTCAGCAATATGGCCAATAATCGGCATGTAGCCCTTTTCGCCTTTATAGGTGAATGCTGCCTCAAATTTCCAGCCTACGATCTGGCTCGCATCAGTGTCGAGAGTAAATTCCTTGGCGCCAGACTTTTTGAGGCCTCTTTTTATCAGCGCCTGATTACAACGTGAAAGCCCTGCAAGGCCATTTTTCGCATCCCCAATGAAGCGAAGCCAATCACCAATAGCGCTGCTGCTTGGAACCGCGTTGATTCCCAAAAGTTTCAAAAGAGCCTCATCGCGGGCAATTTCGCGAATGTCTTCGAGATAGCGACCGCCGCCATGCAGCATTAAAAACAGCGGAACAACAAATTCTGAGGGTTTATAACTGTGGTTGCTTTTAAACCCATTAATATTCGCATCAAGAAGTGCTGCAATACCTTGAGAATAAAGGAATTCGCCAAATAAACCCAGACCGGCATTCGGTGTAATTTTATCGTCAGTTGAAGTCAGCTTGAAAGGAAGGAGCGGAGATGATATATTTTTCATTGAAAACCCTTTGGGTGAGTTAGGTAAAGGTGTGGTAACTCTTACTAAAACACATTCCAGAGGGTTTTTCAATATCCAATATCTATTTCAGGTTAGCATTTTAGGAGTCGGCCAGCCAAGCCACTTTATTGCATTTGTCCTGAGCGACTTGAATATGAGTTGATTTTAGGCGGGGTTTGCAATAACCTGTCTTAAGGCTGAACCCATTCGGTGCAAGTAAAGAATCAGACACCCGTAGACACCGGAAAACCAGAAACGTTCAGCGATTAAAGACATGAATAAAATCGTCGAAAAGCAGAGATTATCAGAACTTGTCTTCAAATTTGTGGTAGAAGCCCCGATGATCGCCAAATCGCGCAAACCGGGCAACTTCGTCATTCTCAGAATCGGTGCGAAGGGTGAAAGAATTCCTCTCACCATCGTTGATTCCGATCTCGACAAGGGAACCATCACCCTGATCGTTCAGAACGTCGGGGCCAGTTCAGGCAAACTTTGTGCTCTCGAAGCCGGTGATTGCATCACCGACATGGTCGGCCCGCTCGGCAAAGCCACCCACATTCACAAGCCGGGCACCATTCTGGCGATGGGCGGCGGAGTTGGCATTGCGCCGCTCTACCCGATCGTCGAAGCATTCAAAAAAGCCGGCAACCGGGTCATTACCGTTCTGGCGGCCCGCAACAAAGACCTGCTGATCCTCGAAAAAGAAATGCGTGAATATTCAGATGAAGTCATCATCATGACTGACGACGGTTCTTCCGGCCGAAAAGGCCTGATCACCGACGGCGCCGAAGAAGTCATCAAACGGGAAAAGGTCGATGAATGCATCGCTATCGGCCCGGCTATCATGATGAAATTCGCCGCCCTGCTGACTAAAAAATACAATATTCCGACTCAGGTAAGTCTCAATACCATCATGGTCGACGGCACCGGCATGTGTGGCGCCTGCCGCGTCACCGTCAACGGTGAAACCAAATTTACCTGCGTCGACGGCCCTGAATTCAACGCCCATCAGATCGACTTCGACGAAATGCTGCAGCGCCTGCGTGCCTACAAGAACGAAGAAGACCTGGCCCGCAAGAAATAACCGCGAGGAACCCGAAATGACTGATTACAGCGAAATTCTCAAACAGGAAAGAAACGCCGCCTGGCGGGCTGAACTGCGCAATGCAGTGCCAAATAAAGACCGTATCAACATCGAACGGGTCCACATGACCGAAGCCGAACCGCATGAACGCATAAAATCGCAGACCTGCGAAGTCAACAAGGGCCTCAGCCCTGACCAGGCAAGACGCGAAGCCAGTCGCTGCATGGACTGCGTTAACCCGACCTGCATCGAAGGCTGCCCCGTCAGCATCAATATTCCCAAATTCGTTAAATATATCGAAGCCGGCCATTTTCTCGATGCCGCTGCCACTCTGAAAGAATTCAGCGCCCTGCCGGCCGTCTGCGGCCGCGTCTGCCCCCAGGAAAAGCAGTGCGAAGCGAAATGCTTCTACACCCAGAAAATTAAAAAAGACCCGGTGGCAATCGGCTACCTCGAAAGATTCGCCGCCGATTATGAACGCGAATCTGGCAAAATTCAGGTTCCGAAGGTCGAAAAACGCAACGGTGTCAAGGTTGCTGCCATTGGCTCAGGCCCGGCCTCTCTCTCGTTTGCCGGTGACATGATCAAATTCGGCTACGATGTAACCGTTTTCGAAGCTCTGCACGAAATCGGCGGCGTTCTCAAATACGGTATCCCCGAATTCCGCCTGCCCAATTCAGTTGTCGATGTTGAACTCGAAAACCTTCGCCAGATGGGCGTCAATTTCGAAAAGAACTTCGTGGTCGGCAGGACTGCCTCGTTTGAAGACCTCAAAGAACTCGGCTACAAGGCCTTTTTTATCGGCAGTGGTGCCGGCCTGCCCAACTTCATGAATATTCCGGGTGAGAACCTCAATGGCGTCATGTCGTCAAACGAGTATCTGACCCGAGTCAATCTCATGTATGCTAATCAGAGTGATTCTGATACTCCGGTTCTGCGCGGCAAATGCGTCGCGGTTGTCGGCGGCGGCAACACTGCCATGGATGCCGTTCGCACCTCAAAACGCCTCGGCGCCGAGCGCTCGATCATCATTTATCGCCGTTCTCGCGACGAAATGCCGGCCCGGCTCGAAGAAATCAAGCATGCCGAAGAAGAGGGCATCGAATTCATGAATCTGGCGAACCCGATCGAATACCTGCCCAACGCTGAGGGCCGCGTCGCCAAGGTTCGTCTGCAGCGCATGAAACTCGGTGAGCCAGATGCTTCTGGCCGCCGCAAACCGGTGTCGATCGATGGCGATGTTGTCGAAATCGATATCGACCTGGCGATTGTTGCAATCGGCGTTTCACCTAACCCGCTTATTCCGGCCTGTCTGGCTGGTCTGAAAATGTCAAAATGGGGAACCATCGAAGTTAACGAGCAAACCATGCAGTCGTCGATTCCCGAAGTTTTTGCCGGCGGTGACATCGTCAGGGGCGGCGCCACGGTAATTCTGGCAATGGGCGATGGCCGCAGGGCTGCCGCCTCGATGCACGACTATCTGAAGAACAGATACAATCTGTGAACGGGGAAAAACCATGATCAACCTGAAAACCAGATTCTTTGGTTTCGAACTCAAAAATCCGCTGATCGTCGCCAGTAGCAGTCTGACTGCCGATGCAGACAAAATCAAAGCCTTCGCCGAAAGCGGCGCCGCGGCCATCGTTCTCAAATCGGTCTTCGAAGAAGAGATCATCAATGAGTACAACCAGATCGGCGAAAGCAAGTCGGCTTCGCATTTCGATGAATTCATGGATTATTTCGACTACAAGATCCGCGATCAGGTTCTTGCCAGTTACGGCCGACTGATCAAGGCTGCCAAAGAAGTCAGCAAAACCCCGATCGTTGCCAGTATTAACTGCATTTCAGCCGGCGACTGGCTGCAGTTCGCCTCACAGGTTCAGGATGCCGGCGCCGATGCCATTGAACTGAACCTCTTCGTCATGCCTTTCGACCCGACGCGCAGGGCCGAAGACACCCGCCGCTTCTACATCGATACGGTCAAAGAAATTACCCGCCGGGTAAAAATACCGGTTGCGGTAAAGATCAGCAGCTATTTTTCTGATCTAGCGGCGATCTGCCACGAACTCGACGGCGAAAAACTTGCCGGCATCACCATGTTCAACCGCTTCACCAGCCCCGACATCGATATCGAAAAGGAAAAGGTCATCGAAGCAGGCACCCTGAGCAGCGAAAACGAATACCTGCTGCCACTGCGCTGGGTCGGCATTCTCAGCCCCCGCCTCAAATGCCCGATTGCCGCTTCAACCGGCGTGCACGAGGCCAGACATGTGATCAAGATGCTGCTTGCCGGTGCCAGTGCCGTGCAGATGGCCTCAGCCTTCTACAAAAAGGGCCCAGCCTACATTGGCGAAATTCTCAAAGGACTCGAAGCCTGGATGGACAAAAAGGGCTACGAAAGCATCGGCGACTTCAAAGGCCGCCTCAGCCTGACCAAAGCCGCTAACCCGGCCCTCTATGAACGCGCCCAGTATCTCAGCAGCTTCGGCGGCTACGCCGGCTCATAACATAACCCTTATCGCTATTAGATCCCTGCCTCCGCAAGGATGACGAGCAGAATACCTGAAACCTCCCGCAATGCGAAACAGCACTGCGGGAGGTTTTTTATCAACGTCATGCCCGCGTAGGCGGGCATCTTAGGCAAACAGCAAGATTCTCGCCTACGCGGGAATGACAAAGAACCCTGTAAAATCAGGGTTTTCGGCGCTTCAGGCGGCGCAGAACCATTTCGGCGGCCTTGTCGGCCTCTTCGATTTTCAGCAGGCGCGACACGAGATAAAGAACTGCCAGGCCGGCAATTACGGCCACGAGCATCGCAGTCAAAGCGTTAAAAAAGCCACCGGACGGCAGCACACTTATGTTTGCGCCAAGCAGCGGCGATGTGAAGCGGTAAACCAGTGCCGATACAATGCCAGAAACGGCAGTAGCAGCAAAAATTCGCGTCATTGCCGGCATCAGAGCGAAACGACTGAAACTGCCGATGCGCTTTTCCAGCATGAAATAAAGAATGCCGGCATTGAACATGGCGCCGATACCGGTGCTGAGAGCCAGACCCCAGTAACCGAACGGGTGAACCAGGATCATATTGAGAATGATATTGACGACCACAGCGGTGATGCTCGCCATGACCGGCACTTTCGTTTCGTCGAGCGTATAAAACGCCGGGCCAAGAATCTTGATCAGCGAGTAGAACAGCAACCCGACTGCGTAAGCCTGCAGAGCGATGGCAGTCGCGGTCGTATCGGCAGCGGTGAAACGACCGTGCTGAAAGATGATTCTGACCACCGGCTCGGCCAGAGCCATGATCGCAAAACAGGCATAAAGATTGATGAATGAAGAAAGTCTGATCGAACCGGCCAGCGTCTGGCCCATGCCATCGCGGTCACCGGCAGCGATCTGCCGTGAGATGACCGGCAGGGTCGCCTGCGCGACCGCGACGCCGAACAACCCGAGCGGCAGCTGCATGACTCTGAAGGCATAACCAAGCCAGCTGACCGCGCCTTCACCCTGCGAGGTGGCGAGAATGGTGCTGATGGCAATATTGATCTGGGTGGCGGCAAGCCCGACCGTGCCCGGAACGATCAGCTTGACGATTCTCTGAATACCAGGGTCGTTAAAGTTCAGCTGCCATCTGAAGCGGTAGCCGTGGCGAAAAAGGGCCGGCAGCTGCACAGCGAACTGCAGCAGGCCGCCAAGCATGGCGCCGATAGCCATTCCGGTGATGGCAGGCATGTCGAATTCTTTGGCGAACGGGCAGATCAGCCAGCCGGCAAGAATCATCGACAGATTGAGAAAAACCGGGGCAATTGCCGGAATGAAGAACTCACCGAGCGAGTTGAGAATGCCCATCGAGATGGCTGCCCACGACACCGCCAGCAGAAACGGAAACATGATACGGGTCATGGCCACGGTCACTTCAAATTTTTCAGGGTTCGAAGTGAATTCCGGCGCCAGGGTGCTTACCAGTAAAGGGCTGGCAATGATACCGACGAGCGTCAGGGCACCAACCACGACAAGAATGGCACAGAAAGTGAGGTTCGTCAGTTTGAAAGCTTTCTGCTGCCCGTCTTTTTCGAGAATACTGTTGAAAGTCGGCACGAAAGCCGCGCTCATCGCCCCTTCGGCAAACAGGTCGCGCAGAAGATTCGGAATACGGAAAGCGACATTGAAAGCGTCAGTCCAGATGCCGGCCCCGAAGAGATAGGCGAACGTCTGCTCACGCACCAGTCCGGCGATGCGGCTGAAAAAGGTGGCAACACCCATCACCGCCGCGGAGCGGGCAATTGAAGGCTTTTTCGTTTCCTGGCTCATGTTCAGTCGGTAACCGGGTTGATCACGAGAATTTCATCGGTGGCGTCGATCTTGTGATTGCGCGGGTTAACGATAACCGGTTTACCCTTTGGCTTGATACCAACCATGGTAAAGCCGAGCTCACGATTCAGAACGCCAATTGCCTCTTCGCTGGTTTTGCCGACCACTTCATTGGGCGGGTCTATAAAGGTCAGAGTGTTGCCGGATTCGCGCGACAGCAGGTCTTTGAAGAAGGCCAGCAGGCCCTCGTGCATGGCCACGCGTGCCAGCAGCTTGCCCGAAACTTCGCCCTGAATGACCACGTCTTCGACGCCGCCCATTTTGAGATGCGAAGCATATTCCGGGTTGTATATCTCGGCCGAGGTATGAATATTCGGGTTGAGTTTTTCGATAGTAAGGGCCGCAAGAATTGTGCGGGCGTCGATATCCTGGGTGGTGCGGTTTTCGCCGTCTTCTGAAAGAATTACGGCGGCGACGGCACGCTCAACTCCGGCTTTTTTGAGGGTTTCCATGCGGGTAAAGTCTTCTTTGAGGATACTGACACGATGGGTTTTGACATTGCGGTTCTGTAATTCTTCGAGACTGGCCTTTTCTGAAACCATAAGAATTTCGGAATGCTTAAATGCCGGATCGAGCAGAAATTCTGCTGCAAGAATAGCGGCCTTGGTGCTGAAACCGCAGATAATGATGTGTTTATTGAGGTCGTCAGGGTTTGCGGGTTTGTGCATGGCGCTCTCCTTGAGTTTATCATACATGATTGCCGAAAAAGTACCGGTCAGCATTGCAAACACACCCATCTCGAAAATCAGCAGCACCAGAAACACGATCTTGCCACCGAACGAAACCGGGTAATCGGCATATTCACCTGCCATCAGCGAAAAAAGCGATTTCCAGAAAGCATCGACGGGGGTAGAAATCCTGTCGGTGAGGCCGGCTTCAAACTGCGAAAAACCAACCGCGCCGAAAATTACCGCAAAAATGGCAAAACTCGAAATCACGCAATATTCGAGCAGGCGACCGGCAAAGATCCTCTGAAAAAAAACGAAGCGTCTCTGAATACTTGTTCCGAGCGAAAAAATACGAAACAAGCGGAGCAGACGCAGAACGCGACCGACTCTGAAAATGCGCAGCATCGGCATTACCGCGAGAATGTCGATCCAGAATTCGCGTAGAAAAGCCGTGGTCGAAATGCTTATCAGCCAGCGCAAACTGAGCTCAAAAATAAAAACCAGCGTCAGAAAATCATTGATCGTCTGAATCTTCTCAAGCCTTGCTGCCGGCAGTCCGACAAAAGTTTCGACCAGAATGAGAACGACCGAAGCCAGAATCAGAAACATCAGCGTCAGGTTGAAGCGGGCCGATTCGAACAGCCAGCGCAGCCACGGAAAAGACTTCGAAGCCGTTTCGATCTCGTATTTAAACCTGATATGCTTTTTCATAGCCCGATTGTAGAGTATCAGCCCGGCAAAATCAACCCGCCCGCCAACTAATCAATTGTCACATTTGAGTTATACAAAAGCTCATTAAAAATTGTTTTAGGCAGGCGAGGAGAGAAGCCGGGATTACTTTTTCGTAAGCTTGTTTTGCACAGGATGTGCACATGCAGAACCGCGCAGGATAGAGCGGTTCTGCTGAGCGATATGATTAATTTATATTCTGGACTAAGGATGAAGCAACCCGGCTGATAGGCCGAAGCTGCCTCTTTAAATAGATAACCAGTTAAAAACAACTGGCTATTGATAGGCATTTTAAAACTCACCGAGAATTGCTGCAACGAACTTTGCTTTCTTGTTCGTACACTCTGAGAAGGGTATGGTATAATCAGATGTTATGAGGCTTCAGCTGCACCCGAAAAAGGGCAATATCACGATCATTCTGCTCGGCCTTATCAGCGTCATGCTGATAATGGTAGTGGCGCTGTCGAAGCGCATGACCGGGCATACCCAGCTGCTGACGCTCAGCGACTACACGCAGATTACCCGCTACTTTCTCGAATCCTATGCCGGTGACGTGCTGCAGCAGATAAACATGAACGTCAACGAGCCCGATTCTGAGCTGTACAATGCTTTCAGAGGGCCGCCCGGTCGCCAGAAACTTAAAACCGGCTTTTACAAGCCGGCCGCCATGCTGAAAAAGCTCGCTGACGAACTTAAAATCGAGTTGCAGCTCCCGCCCGAGATTGTTTTTTCGCAGGCCGAAGAACTTGGTTACCCGCCAGGTTTCGACTGCCCGAATGATTTCAAGGGCAGCGAAAAGAAGGGCCTGCTCGAAATCGTCTGCAAGGCAAAATTTCACGGCCGCCAGTATGCGCTGCGTGTGCAATACCCCTTTACGGTCGTAATGCGTATGACTCCGGTTCTGAAAGACTTCATGCTGTTCGTCGACAAAATCGCGGCAGAGCAGGGCCGCGACAAGATCGGGCCGAACGACCACCTCAACATCATGTTCACCAAAGAGGGTAAACACCCAGAAGAAGCCGACAGTCAGGCGCTCAGCCATGCCGGCAACATCAGAGTCAAATCCGGCTTCAAATACCGTCCGATGATTCTGCTGCCGCCGCTCGACGAGACAGAATACAACAGCCCCGAACTTTCGGGCAAAGTCTTTCTCGGCCCTTCTGACGAGGCCGTTTATCTGAATCTGGCCGGTGATACGCGCGAAGCTGTTGCTGATGCACCAGGCAGCGACAGCTTCGCGCGTATCACCGGCCAGATTCAGATAAACG
>Ga0208939_1002221_pt1 | contig 13882 bp, 9 predicted proteins | sample AD_STIC12_MetaG_FD_184437 | JGI IMG/M metagenome (GOLD analysis project Ga0208939, IMG submission 184437) | Active sludge microbial communities of municipal wastewater-treating anaerobic digesters from USA - AD_STIC12_MetaG (SPAdes) (version 2) | ecosystem: Engineered > Bioreactor > Anaerobic >...
ATGCTTTATGACTTATATAATTCGGGTTATTTAGAGGCGAGAATTGATAATCAAATAAAATCGTTGCGAGAACAAATCATTATTGATAAAAATCAAAAACATACCATTGAGATAATCATGGATCGAATTCCCATGCAAACTAAGATGAAACAGGTTAAAAGTGAATTGGGAAAATATCAAATTGAAGATAAGGAATCGGAACGACGTCTCAGCGAAGCTATTGAAAAAGCCGTAGAGCTATCTAACGGTCTTGTTACTATAATTTTTCCTGATAAAACCGAGGAAACTTACAGTACACTTTATTCTTGCCCTCAAGATGGCTATAGCTTTCCAGAAATTGAACCTCGTTTATTCAGTTTCAACAGTCCTTATGGTTACTGCCCGGCTTGTACTGGTTTGGGAACTGAAAATTTATACAGTGAAAAAATTTGTCCTGATTGCCAAGGCAAAAGACTTAACAATAATGCTCTCAATGTCAAACTTTTGAAAAAAAATATTTGGGAAATAACTAACCTAACCATTGCTGAAGCCAAAACCTTTTTTGCTAACCTATCTGACCAATTACCGCCAGCAGCCCAAGAAATTTGTGGCGCGGTTTTAAAAGAAATTCAGAATCGTCTAGATTTTATGTTTAATGTCGGTTTACATTATCTAACTTTAAATCGTCGAGCAGGAACTTTGTCTGGCGGAGAAGCCCAAAGAATTCGTTTAGCTTCCCAGATCGGTACCCGTTTAGTGGGTGCACTTTATGTTTTAGACGAACCCACGATTGGTTTACATCAAAAAGACAACGAACAATTAGTTAATACTTTGCGCAATTTATGCGATATCGGCAACAGTATTATTGTAGTAGAGCATGATGAAGACACAATTTTAGCCAGTGATTGGATGGTGGATATTGGCCCAGAAGCCGGCAAAAATGGCGGCCAAATTATATTTTCTGGGCCAACTGATTTATTACTCAGTGGTAAAAAAGGTAATCAAACCAAAAAAGATGATTGCCTAATTATTGGTGATGCCCAAAAATCTCTAACCGGACAATACTTACGAGGAGAAATTAAAATTCCCACCCCCAAAAATAGACGCCAAGTTGATAAAGGTTCGCCTCAGCTTAAAATTAAGGGAGCCAAGGAACACAATTTAAAAAATCTTAGCCTAGAAATACCCCTGCGCCGGCTTGTTTGTTTAACTGGAGTATCTGGATCTGGTAAATCTACCCTGATGCATGACATTATTCATCAGGCGGTTGCCTCCAAACTTTATGGTTTTAAAAAACTGGATAACTTTTCTTCGATTAACGGAACTGAATATTTAGATAGAATTATCGTGATTGACCAGTCGCCCATTGGCCGGACTTCTCGTTCTAACCCAGCAACCTATACCAAGGCCTTTGATGAAATCCGAGAACTTTTTGCCGCCACCCCCGAAGCCAAAATGCGCGGTTTTGGACCTAGCCGTTTTAGTTTTAATGTCCCAGCCACTCCTCCAGAAGCCGGTAGCCGCCGCAATATTGGTGGGCGTTGCGAAAACTGCGAAGGTAAGGGGGTGCTGGAAATTGAAATGCATTTTTTACCGAGTGTAGAAATTGTTTGTGATGTTTGTAAGGGTAAGAGATTTAATAATGAAACTCTACAAATTCATTACAACGAAAAAAATATTGCCGATATTTTAGAAATGACTATTGCCGAAGCTGAGATTTTTTTTCGCGATATTCCTTCTATTTATGACAAATTGAAAATTTTAAATGAAGTTGGTTTGGATTATTTAACTCTGGGCCAATCAGCTTCCACCCTTTCGGGAGGAGAAGCTCAACGCATCAAACTTTCCAAAGAATTGGCTAAACGTGGCACCACTAAAACTCTTTATCTACTCGATGAGCCAACTACCGGTTTACACTATGAGGATGTCAAAAAATTATTAGAGGTCTTACAACGTTTAACCAGCCAAGGTAATACGGTAATGGTTATTGAACACAACCTAGATGTGATTAAATGTGCCGACTGGCTTATTGATTTGGGGCCAGAAGGTGGAGACAAGGGAGGAGAAATAATCGCCCAAGGCACGCCAGAAGAAGTAGCCCGAACTGCGGGCAGTTACACGGGCCAATATTTAAAAAGAGTGTTAAAATAAAATTATGATCAGCCTCAAACTCCAAAATCTACCCGATAATCCTGGTATCTATCTCTTTTATAACCAAAAAAAAGAGCTGATTTATGTTGGTAAGGCCACCTCTTTAAAAAACCGTGTTAAAAGTTATTGGCAAGGACCAAAAACTTCTCGACCAATTGAAGAAATGCTCGGCGAAGTAAAAAATATTAAATGGATTACTACTGATTCGGTTTTAGAAGCGATTATCTTAGAAGGTAGCTATATTAAAAAATTCCAACCTATTTATAATGTTAAATGGCGTGACGATAAAAGCTGGAATTATTTAGCTCTCACTCAAGAAAAATTTCCTCGTTTGGAAAATTTACGTGAGCATGAAATTATCAATCAAACTCTTACCAAAAAATATAAAAAATTTTTTGGTCCTTATCCCCAACTTAAAATCGGGGAGACTTTAAAAATTTTAAGAAAAATTTTTCAATATTCCACTTGCCAAACAGGACAAACTCGTCCGTGTTTTTATTTTCAAATTCACCAATGTTTAGGAGTTTGTCTTGGACAAATCAGTCCTTTAGATTATAAAAATAAAGTAACCAAACCCCTGATTCTATTTTTGAGTGGCAAAAAAACCCAATTATTAAAGCAACAGGAAAAATTAATGCGAGCAGCCAGCCGCCAACAAAACTTTGAAGAAGCTGCCAGATTACGCAATCAAATTAAAAATTTAAAAACAATTCAAGACGCAGCCCTACTGAATAAAAGTTTTATTTTGGACACTATCAATCTAAATAAAAAACAAATGATTATTGAAGGCTATGATATTTCCAATCTAGGCGCAACCGGGCAAGTAGGCAGCTTGGTGGTTTTTGACGAAAGTGGTCCGATAAAAAATCAATATAAAAAATTTAACATTAAAAAAGTAATCGGCCAAAGTGATGTTGATTGTTTAAAAGAAGTTTTAACTAGACGCTTCCAACACTCCGAGTGGCCCTTGCCAGATTACTTGTTAATTGATGGTGGTTTACCGCAAATTAATGCCATCCAACAAATTTTACAGCAAGAAAAAATTAGCTTACCTCTTATTAGTATTGCCAAGGGTCCAGAAAGAAAAAGAAACGATTTTTTCTATAAAAATCTAACTTCCGTCCAAAAAAATTGGGTTCAAAAAAACAAAAATTTACTTATTCAAGTGCGTGACGAGGCTCATCGTTTTGCAATCCAATTTCAAAGAAGCAAAAGAAAAATCGCTAGATAACTAGCGATTTTTTAAAAAATTTTGTACTAACTTTTCCGCTGCAAATTGCTCTGTAACCCAATGAATATTTTTATCCTTCTTAAACCAAGTCAGCTGCCGACGGGCATAATCGTGAGTACGAAATTTAATCAATTCTTTGGCTCGCTCTAAAGAAACCTCGCCGCGCAAAAACATACCAATTTCTTTATAACCAATACCTGTCATAGACGGCAGCGACCATTTATGCCACTTCTCCACTATCTTTTTGGTTTCTTCTATTAGTCCTTGTTTTATTTGCTCTTCTACCCGATCATCAATTCTTTGGTACAAAATTTCTCGTGGTTGAGTAATGCCAAGAGATAAAACTTCAAATTGTTTTTCTCCTTTTTGCCAATTACCTGCAAAAGATTTGCCAGTGCTTAAAACCACTTCCAAAGCTCTAGCAACACGACGCTTATTTTTTAAATCAATTTTATCAGCCGAAACAGCATCAAGTTCTTTTAGTTGATTAACTAATTCTGCAAGATCTTTTTTTTCTAATTTTTCCCGCAAGGCTAAGTTCGGCGCCAATTGAGGAATCAAAAGATTTTCCACAATCGCCTGAGTATAGAAACCGGTACCGCCAACCAAAAACGGCACATGACCTCTTTGCAAAATTTCGGCTATCCTTTTTAAGGTGTAATCTTTAAATTCTGCGACAGAAAAAATTTCACTGGAATCAATTAGATCTAAACCGTAATGCGGTATACCTTCGGCTAAAACATAAACCTGACCATTTTCATCAACTTTTGTCTCCCCTTCTATTTTAGCTGTACCAATATCCATGTCTTTATAAATTTGCCGTGAATCAACGGAAATTATCTCTCCAGAAAATTTTTGTGCTAAAACAATACTCAGGGCAGTTTTGCCCGAAGCAGTTGGACCGACAATCGTAATAATTTTAGGTATGGTTTTAGACATTTTATTTGCCTCGCAAGACCCAAGTACTAGCTTCTTGGACTTTCATTTTTATTATTTTTCCTATCAAATTTTTGCCACCAGTTAATTGCGCAAACTTCATTTCATGAGTATGACCAGAACACCAATTTTTTTCGCAGCGTTCCACTAATACTTCTACCTCCTGATTAGCATAAATTTTATTTTTTCTGGCGACAATTTCTTCCATTAAATTTTGCAACACCCACCAACGTCGGTTTTTCTCCTCTAAACCAACATCGTCTTTTAAACGAAAGGCCGGCGTGCCGGAACGTGGGCTGTACTTAGCGTTATAAGAGATATCAAAATCCGCTTGACGATACAAATCAACTGTTTGTTCAAAATCAGCTGTGGTTTCACCAGGAAAACCCACAATAATATCAGTGCCTAAAGCAATTCCCGGACGGACTTGTTTAACTTGATTGATAATTTCTAAATATTTTTCTCGAGTATATTTGCGATTCATTTTGACCAAAACGGCGTTACTGCCAGCTTGAACAGGCAAATGGAGATAATTAACTTGTTTCGGTAAGGCCAAAGATTCAATCACTTCTGGAACCATATACTGAGGATCGGCTGCAGTATAATGGATCCATCTGATTCCCTCTATCTGATTTAATTCCCAAAGCAAGGCGGCAAAATGATTTTTAAAAGGATTGGCAACGGAAAAATTTTCAGAGTCAGGAGCTTGATAACTATTAATAGTTTGGCCCAACAAAGTAACTTCCAAATATCCTCGACCAGCCAAATCTTTAACTTCCTCAATAATACTTTGAAGCGGCCGATTTTTTTCTCGCCCACGACTATAAGGTACGACACAATAAGTACAAAAATTATTACAGCCTGTTTGGATGGGAATATAGGCTTGAAAATTATTAGCGTATTGCGGTGGACAATCTAAATAATTATTTAGGGACTTGTGGGGCGATGCTTTCAAACCTAGCTGATTAAGCATTTCTGGCAAACGAATAATTTCTATAATAGGAAAAAATAAATCCACCCCGGGTAACTTCCGACGCAACTGATTATTTTTATCTCGACCGGGCATACAACCAGTAACCGCAATAACCAAATGAGGATTAGTTTTTTTTAACTCTACTAAATTATTAACTTCACCAAACACCCGATTTTCTGCGCTTTGACGAACGCTGCAGGTATTTAAAATTATCAAATCGGCTTCACTGGGGACCCCTGTTTCCTGCCAACCCAAGCCAATTAAAAAACCGGCAATTCTTTCCGAATCGCTTTTATTCATCTGGCAACCATAAGTAATTATCTGAAACTTCATAATGGTTCTAGTTTAACAGATTGTCTTTAAAAATCAACGGCTAAATAAAAAAGCGCCCGCTGGTTACAACTGACGCTTGTTAAAACTCAAAAAGCATTGTTCCCCACCTCATATACGGATTTCTCCGTAGAAGGTCTTAAAAATCACTACCGCGGGATTGTCAAAAACATAATCCCACGATGGATCCACTCCATTCAACCTATAAACCAATACAACCATACCGGGTTGCAGTGGTAGTTCCGCTGCTTCTGTGGTCATGCCACTTTCCTCAAGTGAGACCCCAGCAATGGGAAATTTTCGCCCGGCGATTTCTACTTCGTCAATCCGGGCTGCCTTAAAAAAATCCATTTTCCTGCCGTCGGCGGCAAAAAGAATGGTTAATTCACCATCGCGAACGACGGCTTTTACAATCTTCCGCCCCTCAAATTCAGGGGCAAGGGAATTAATCAGGGGGATAACAAATTTACCATCTCCCCCCTCTCCATAGGGAATGGTCATTTTGAACTCCATGTTAAAGAACATTTTATTCTAACAAATAAACCTATTTTTGTCAAGTTGGGTTGACAAAAGGCCTAAAATATGCTATAATTAAAATATAATTTTTAATCTTAAATATATGCCACGTGGTGAAAATGCAGCTAGAAAAATTGAAGGACCTTTCAACCCTCCAGAAAATGAACCAACTTTAGCAGACAAAAAAGCCCGGGAAACAATGGCAGCGGTTGAAAAAAAATCTGACGATAGAGCTTTTTTTATGGATTTTTCTAAACTTTTCGAAAGTTTTGAAGCCGCTAGCAGTTTAGATAGCGAATTCACCCCCGAGGATTTAACTAAGGACACTTGCCCAGATGTAGCTAGAAATGTCTTTAACGAAGTTGTCTCTAAATATAATACTTTTACCATTAAAGAAGCTTTTGATTTACTTGGTTCAAAACTTTTAGATTACAAGGTTCACGGTTTAACCAATGAGGAACCAGATGCGGCCAAAGTAAAAATGATGGGAAAAATTGAACAAAACATGAACAAGTGGAGATCTAGAATGGAAGCAAAAAAGGCCACGGCCAAAATAAAACAAATTAAAGAAAGCCTTAACGCTAATAAATCTCCTGAACAAATCCAGTGGGAACAAGAAATGCAAGTAGCTAGAGAAGCAGAAAAAAGGACACAAGCGGCAGCTAAAAAAACTCAAGCTGCTGAAGAAAAACAATGGGAAGAAGGTAGGGCAGCTGCAGAAATTAATACGGCTCGCTCAATGAATCAAACCCAAAACAAAGAGGGTCTTTGGTCAAAATTAAAAAATTTCCTTTCCGGACGTTCCCGAGAAAACATCTCTAAACAAATTGACACGGTTTCTCCTTTCTTAGCTAAAAACAACGAATTGGGAATTACCGAACCAGAAGCCAATTTAATTAAAGAGTTATTAAGCGGTAAAAAAACAACTCTTGAATCTAAAACCGATAAAAAACTTTTCGAAACAGCTTTAGATAAAGTTTTAAAAACTTGGAAAACTAATGAGAGCCAACAAATTGAGGATGTTTCTGATGTTTTTGTAGATTTAGCTAATAAATTAGGCGTGAGAATTGGTACTAGCGCCTATGCCTCAGAAAAACGTTTCCAACAAATAAAAGAAAGCCAGAGGCGTGATAATGATGCCACTGGTGGAGCTGGTGGTTTTGGCTGGCGTTAAATAAAAACAAAATTTAAAACCCCCGTAAAAAAACGGGGGTTTTAAATTTGTTCTCTATTGGTTAACTTTTAATTTTACTTTATTCATTTCTTTAGGTATACAATTTATCCAAGAGGGGGAAAGTTTAATCTCAGCTTTTTCAATCCAAGAAAGAGAAGCAAAATATTCTTCAACAGCAGTTTTTTTCTGTCCTAAAATTTTACTTTTATCAATCACATCTTCTAAATAACTTACTTGGATTAAGGCATCTTGAGTTACTTTTAATACAGCAGAATTATCAATATTAATTTTGCTAATCTCTATTTGAGGAGTAGAAGGTGAACCGACCACCACTTCATTATCATTTAAAGAATCACGCAAATTGTTTTCTAAAATCTTATTTAATTCTTGGCTAGAGTAAAAAATACCTGTTATTTTTACTTCTGCAGAAATTCTAAAATTATCCGCTTCTTGTCCAGCCTTGGCTTCGGTTTTAGTAGAAACTACAGTAGAAGTAAAAACGGAAGCATCCCAAGAACTTGTAACATTGCCTTGAATCATCTGGGTGCGGCCTTTTTCTATTAATTCCTTAACCAACTCATCTCCAGCAGTCTTAATATCATCTTCTGTTAATTTCCTAGTATATTTTATACCGCCGGTCATTTTTTCTTGACTCTCTGCATAAATTACTTTTTGGAGTTCAGCTGACAAGCCCGGAATACTAAACTTAGTGGGGCCAATTTCACTCTCCACACCTAATTGGTCGGCATAAACTTCTGATTCTACACTACCCTTAGCTGGAACAACTAAATTTTTTTTCATTCTGAACAAAACATTTTCCGGAGATAGTAAACGAGTTGTTGCCACCAAGGTTTGATTTTTAACTGTTTCATTATAGATAATTACTTTACCCACAGCATAACTAGGGATGCCAACAGCATTTTCACCATTTTTTTCTAAAGCAACATCTTTTTGGCCTTCCAAATCAAGTGAAACCACCGTGCCAGAAATTTGCTTTTGTTCAGAATTTTTTTCATTTATACCAACTAAAAAGTCGGCTTTAACATTTTTAGGCTTTAGATACAAATTGATTTCCGCCTTTCCTAAAGTAAAATAAAAGACCCCTAAAATCAAAGCCAAGGCCACACCTAAAAAACTTAAAGCAATGGTTCGGTAAAACCTAGGTGTAGGATAAAATTCGCCTGGGGTAGTAATTACGGGTTTAGAACTAACAGCTTCTTCTTCAGTCACGGAGGCCATAGTTGGCGGGACAATAATCTCCGGCTCAATAACTTCTGTGACTATTTTTTTCTTTCGCGGACGAGGCGTTTTAGCTGTGGTAGCAGTAGTTGTTTTGCGTGGCGGCATAAAAACAAAGATCAAATTTAATACTTAAAAAAATTTTATTGGGTAACACGAAAAACTTCTTCAACTGAGGTAACCCCCTGTAAAGCTTTCAGGATTCCATCTTGTGCCATGGTAATCATACCATTTTTAATGGCCAAATCTTCAATCACAAAACTAGAAGCTTCACTTTTTAAAATTAATTGCTCCAGTTCTTTATTCATTTCCATCAATTCATAGATGCCCATTCTGCCTTTATAACCCAAATTGTTACACTCCGCGCAGCCTGGGGCAGTAAAAAATTCCAAATGTTCAAGATCAATCTGATGTTTAGATAAAAAATCTGCTGGTAAACGTTTCATTACTTCTTGAACCTTTTGCTTTAATGTTTCTTCTAAAACAACGGGTTGTTTACATTTTTGACATAAACGACGCACCAATCTTTGACCAATAATCGCGTTAAGAGCAGGAGCTAATAAAAACGGTTTAACCCCCATTGACAAAAAACGAGGAATCGCCCCCGCCGCGCTATTAGTATGAATAGTGGAAAGCATAAAATGACCAGTCAAAGCGGCTTGGATAGCAGTTTCGGCGGTTTCTAAATCACGAATTTCACCAACCATCACGATATCGGGATCCTGACGCAGGATAGAGCGCAAACCTTTTGCAAAGGTATAATCTTTTTCCGCATCAATCTGACTCTGATTAATGCCAGACAATTTATATTCCACTGGGTCTTCCAAGGTAATAATTTTTACTCCGGGTTCATTTAATCTTTGTAAAATAGCATAAAGAGTGGTAGTTTTACCGGAACCAGTCGGACCAGTCGTTACCACCATACCAGTTGGCTTAACCACTTGTTTTTTAAGAGCTTCTAAAACGGAATCTTGCAAACCCAGCTGATCAAAAGTTAAAGAAGCCATTGGTTTTAAAATACGCATAACAACTGATTCGCCATGGACAGTAGGCAGGGCTGAAACACGAACATCGGTTTTTTCTTTTTGCAAAATAATTGTAAAACGACCGTCTTGTGGTTTATCAGTAATATTTATTTTAAGTCCAGCCAATAATTTAATCCGCGAAACAATTCTAGGCCACAAATCTTTATTTAAAAAACCAGTTTCTTGCAAAATACCGTCTAAACGATAACGAACCACAATCTGTTTTTCTTCAGCTTCGATATGAATGTCAGAACTGTTATACTTTAGGGCTCCCGCGATCATTAAAACTACTAAATCAGAGATATTAGTCAGGTTAGAAAATTCTTTTTTCAATTCTGCTAAAGTAGCAATACTGGAAGAAAAACGATTTAATTCAGTATCAGAAATAGTTACATCTTTGCTAATGGGCTTGATTACTGGCAAAGTAGCATAAAATTTAAAAGCTTCTTGTAAGCTGTTCTCACTGATGATATAAAGAGCAGCATGACTATGATGTCTTTCTTCTAAAGTATGCACTAATTCTTCCACCTCGGTATTTTGAGGATCAACTGCGCCCAAACGTATTTCCGAACCGGTAAATAAAAAACAAACCACTTTTAACCTTTCAGCCTCGGCTTGAGGGATTAATCCAATCGCTTCGGCTGTAATAGGAAAACGCACTAAACTCAAATAAGGTAAACCCAAAACGGCCGCTTTTTTTTGCGTTTCATCTTCTTTTTCTTTAATCGCGATTTTTTTCATCTTGTCGGCAAATTTAGCCGATGATTCTTTAGATGAAATTAATAATTCCTCAACAGACATAATTTAATTACGCTTTAATTGATTAACTAAACGATGTAGCTTACTTACAGCAGTCCCCTTTTCCATTCTTTTAAATAACAAAGACCAAGCGATAGTATGAAATGAACCAACAAAACCGGCTGTCCACATTAACATCACTAAACAAATTAAACTACCAATCACAATCGCGGTATTAGACAAAATTGGTAACACCATAAAAGCCCCCAGAACTACAAACAAAAATGTGGGTAGGGCCACAATCACGGTTGCTGCAACATAAATTAAACCAAACAGCATATTAACCAAAAAAATCACTAAGGCCATCTCCAAACTAACCAGCCAGTTACTTAAAAACAATTTCCAGGCCATTTTTAAAGATTTGCCAAAAGAATAACGTTTCAAAGTTAAATAGGCCGCGGTAAATACCATTAAAAATGAAGCAACTACGGCTACAGCCATTCCTAACACAAAAATTAGTGGATACAACCAGACCCAACCTTGCCAATTATTACCAGTCCAAATAAACCAAAGGGGGAAAGTGCTTAAAAAACCCGCACCCACAATAATAACCTTAAATAAAACCACTTCTCCTAAAACACTGCCGAAATTTTTTTCTCCAGCTCGCCAGACTTTATTTAAATCTACTTTTTCATCAGTCTTGTATTTATCAGTGGCAGTAATCAAAGCAATAAAAGAACGAACGGACATGAAAACTAGAAAAGCCACCAGTCCTAAAATTAATAAAATCAACATTATTAACATTGGCCAAAAAGAATAATCCATCTTCCAAATCAAACTGCCACTATTCCAAAAAATAGGCAAATGAGGAGTAAACACCCAATTCAAATTACGACTAAAAATTTCTAAAGCCCCGCCAGTAGCAATTAAGGCTGAAAATAAACCAAAAATCCACATGTTTTTTTTATGCCAAGCTATCTTCCAGGCCTCACGAATAATTTGACGATACAAAGGAACACTTTTTTCAAACATAAGAGTTTAAAAAATTAATTTAATTTTAAAGCTGAATTAACTTTAATTTATAAATCATTATTTTAATTAAAGTTGTCTTTAAAAATTATACCAAATTTTGAACAACCGGTCTAACAATCAAAAACCACCCTTATCCAGGGTGGTTTTTACTGGAACTTTTAACCTTTCATTATTTCTTTAAATTCATCTTGCTCAACAGTTTCTTTTTCTAATAACGCCTTAACTAGTTTATCCATCTGTACACGATAACGAGTAATTATTTCCCCGGCTCTATTTTTAGCTTCTTCCAAGAAAGAATTAATTTCTGAATCAATTACTTCGGCGGTTTTTTCACTATAATTTTTCTTAGAATGAATTTCTTGAGCCAAAAAAATTGTTTCTTCGTTATCCGCAAACATTCTAGGACCTAATTTATTGCTCATACCAAAACGCATTACCATGGAAGTAGCGCTTTGAGTGGCTTTTTTTAAATCACTAGAAGGTCCGGTTGATAATTGGTTATCACCATAAATCATTTTCTCGGCCATATACCCGCCAAGCATCATCGCTAAATCATCTTTCATTTTGGCAATAGTTTGATAATGAACATCGCGCTCTGGCATGGCTAAAGTGTAACCACCGGCCATCCCGCGACCAACAATAGAAACTTTTCTAACCTTGTCACAATTAGTTAAAAAATTGGCCACTAAAGCATGCCCAGCTTCATGGTAAGCTGTCATTTCTTTTTCTTTTAAAGTCATGACTCGAGATTTTTTCTCTGGACCTAAAATTACTTTTTCAATACTTTCTAAAATTTCTTCTTCGGTAACTTGTTTTTTGCTGCGACGAACAGCCAAAATAGCTGCTTCGTTTAACAAATTAGCTAAATCAGCTCCGGAAAACCCTGGAGTTCGTTCGGCAATTTTACGCAAAGACACATCTTTAGCTAGAGGTTTACCCTTAGCGTGAACCTCTAAAATTTCTTCTCGGTCTTGAATATCAGGCAAGTCAATCACCACTCGACGATCAAAACGACCTGGGCGAAGCAGGGCTGGATCAAGAACATCAGGACGATTAGTAGCGGCAATAACAATCACACCTAAATTGGGTTCAAAGCCGTCCATTTCTACCAAAATTTGGTTCAAAGTCTGCTCTCTTTCATCATGAGAACCACCCAAACCAGCGCCACGACGACGTCCAACAGCATCAATTTCATCAATAAAAACAATGGCGGGAGCTTCCTTTTTAGCTCGCTTAAATAAATCACGCACCCGACTAGCACCAACACCAACAAACATTTCCACAAATTCAGAACCTGACATGTGCAAAAAAGGTACATTAGCTTCCCCAGCTACAGCCTTAGCCAATAAAGTTTTACCTGTACCTGGCGTACCCATCAACAAAACACCTTTGGGAATTTTCGCTCCCATATCGGCAAAACGTTTGGGATTACTTAAAAATTCCACCACTTCAACTAATTCTTCTTTAGCTTCACGAGCGCCTGCCACATCTTTAAAAGTTTTTTTATTTTTATCATCTTTGCCAGTTTCTCTTGCAGTGGATTGTCCAAAACCCATGGCTCGAGAATTAACACCCTGAACCTGACGGGTCATAACAAACAACAATACGCCTAATAAAATAAACGGTAGAACAAAAGGCAACAAAGTTCCCATCCAAAAAGCAAAACTGCTTTCGCTTTTTACCGCCACCTCCACTTGTTTTAACTTTTCTGGATCAACATTATAGTTTTTAACTATGGAACCAAAAGTGTCGCCAGTTTCTTTTTTAGCTTCTTCTATCTTGTCATCTTTTAAAGTGGCGCGCACTATATCCCCCTCTACTTCTATTTTTTTGATTTCTTGATTTTGTAATTGAGTAATGATTTTGTCCAAACTAACTGACTCTATTTTATTTTTATCAAGTTTTAAACCGGTAAAAATTAACGACAAAACCACTAACACGCCAATAAATAAAAGCAAGTTTTTAACTAATGAAGACATAAAGTGCTTTTTTAGTATCTGAAAATTAATTTTTCAGATAGAGTTAATAATTACTCTTTGGAAGGAGTTTCCGCAGTACCGGCTAGTTTTAAACCTAAACGATGCTTGGCCGGTTCAATAGAGATAATTTCAAAATCTAAAGTATCACCTTCTTTTACAGTTTTAGATTCTCCCAAACTGGAAGCATGGGCTAAACCATGAATATCTTTATCCAATTCCACAAATAAACCAAAAGGATTGATTTTTAAGATAGTGCCAGAAACTTTCTGACCAACAGCATAACGCTTTTCAATATCAGTCCAAGGATCGGCAATCAATTTCTTAATAGATAAGAAAATTTTAGCGCCTTCAATTTGAATAATTTCCGCTTTGACTTTCTGGCCAACTTTTAAAACATCGCGAGGATGATCTAATCTTTGCCAAGCAATTTCGGAAATATGGATTAAACCTTCTACTTCTTCAAATTTCACAAAAGCACCAAAATCGGTTAAGGCTGTAATGGTACCTTCTACAATATCCCCTACTTTATAAGAGCTCAGCATGCTCTTTTTCTCATCTTCCCAAGCAGCTTTTTCTGAC
>Ga0208939_1002223_pt1 | contig 13874 bp, 6 predicted proteins | sample AD_STIC12_MetaG_FD_184437 | JGI IMG/M metagenome (GOLD analysis project Ga0208939, IMG submission 184437) | Active sludge microbial communities of municipal wastewater-treating anaerobic digesters from USA - AD_STIC12_MetaG (SPAdes) (version 2) | ecosystem: Engineered > Bioreactor > Anaerobic >...
GTCAGCGCAAAGCAATCGCCGCCGGTGTACACCGAGCCGTGGTCGGTTCGCAGTTCCAGTGCATCCGGCACACGTCCGGGACTGCCAAATTCAGCACGCAGGGCACGTAAGATGGGGCGCAGGACCGTGGACGATTCCTGGCTCTTGGCGACTTCCATGTCCAGCATAGTGCGGTCACCGCAGTCGATGACCACTGTAACGCCGACGATGCCTTCCTGGGCCGTCCAGACCGTTGTAAGGTCGGATGCCCAGCGACGATTCGAGTCCGGCACTGTGACGTGACCACGGCGCACCGGTCCTTCCTGACGCTCCCAGGGCGCGGCGAAGACCAGCCCGAGTTGCTTCATCATCGCCCAGACGCGTTTCCTGGATGCCAGGATGTTGCGGTCGGGCCTTCGCAGGGCCGCCCAAACCTTCAGTACTCCCCAGCCAGGATGGTCGGCGATGACGGCGCGGATGCCGGCTTCAAGTTCGGTAGCGGTGGCCCAGGGCCCCTGTCTTTCCTTGCGCGGTCGTAATTCGACCACGCGCGGATTCAGGGCATCGTAATAGGCCTGCCTGGACAGCCCGAAGGCCGTGCACATCTGCCGCACCGTCGCCTTGCCCCGGAAAGTCTCGCGGCTCATCTGAGCGACTTCCCGGGCCGTGTAGGGCGGTCTGCAAGTGCCTGTTGCACAATCTCGTGCCGGATAGCCAGGTCCGCGAAGGCCCGCTCGAGGCTCTTCAGCTTCTTTGCCAGTTCAGACTCGCGTGACGACCGTCCAGAGCCCTGAAGCATCGCTGCAGCCACCGCTTCCATCGCCAGCGCCCGCCACTTCTCGATAACCTCGGGACGGACCCCGAATCGCGCAGCCAACTGGTCAACCGTCGCCTTGCCGGACAACAGGTCCATCACCGCCGCCGTGCGGTCCTCTGCTGACCTGCGTCCGGGCCGTCCACGCCAAGTGCAATCCCCCGGCTCCTGTGCTTCGCTACGCTCCGCTCCGGACCCGGGGGCCTCATCGTCCATCGTCTGCCCCATCGCTCTCCGTCCTGCTCTTGCCCTCGCCATCATACTCCTCCACACGGGCTATTAACCCGCTGCAAAAGTGTCAACCTTCTTTGGGGGGACAAGACACGGACAGGTCAAAGCAGGTTCGATTCACCACAACTCTTTGACAAGGGGCCGGGCGGTGATATCGTTTGTCGCAATGAATGCACATCACTTTGAAAGACCCCGCATGCCGGAATTCGTGCCCGTCAAGTCTCAGGCGATTCTGAAGATCACGACAATGGCTGCGGTAATTCTTGCAACCACGGCTTCTGCATTCGCGTTGGAAATGGTCCCTGACGTTCCATGCTGCGATCTGCTCGAAACAATCAACGCCGCCCTGCGATCATCGCGGCCATCTTCCTGGAGCTGGGCGCTGATGCCGGTGGCGCTGCTTCCGCTTCCACTGCTTGTCTGGCTGGGCGCGGGGTTCATCAGGGATCAGGAAAGGCTGGGCCCGTCCAGATCCGAGATCATCGCGCTGCTTGCGTCCGCCTGTTTTTCCACCATCGTGATTTTCACCGACGTGTTTTCAAGCCTTTCACCGTGGATCGATCCCGACGATGTCGGGGAACTGGCCAGGGTAATGAGCCTGTCAAACGGCGAATACTTCCCAATCCAGGGCGACTACATCCACATGTGGCGACTTTACCAGGGGCCCATCGCCACGATGTGGTTTGCGCTGTTTGGCGTCTTCTTCAAAAACCACCTGCCGTTCGCGCTGGCACCGCTGATTTCGGTGTTCATGACACAGATGACCGGCGCGGCGTTCCTTCGACGCACATTCGGCAGGAACGCCGCCGTCATCTTCATCCTGCTTGTCCCGTTCCACATGGCCTTCATGATGTCGTCGTCGTCCCACGTGATGTTTGGATTACCGCTGGGCATCATGATGGTCTGGATCCTGGCCGACGCGGGCAGGCGCAATACCGACCGGCACATTCCCCTGTACCTGCTGTGCGCCGGCATCGCCGTTCAGCTCTACGCCGTCAATATCGCATGGATTTTCACCCTTCCGATTATCGTGACGGCATTCCGGCGGCCATCCGTACGCATTCGAAGATGGATTGCCGGCTTTCTGCTATTCCTGCTGCCCCAGGTTTTCACGCTGTTCATGCTGGTGGCGGATCTGCAAGCGGGTAAATCGATTTCCGGCAACAGGCTCGGGGGTCCGCCGTTTGCCCTGCTGATCGGATCGGCTGTCGTAGCCCTTTTATCGGGAATCGTGCTGATCGGAATCAGGTTCATCCTCGGGCGAAAATCTCTGGGACAACGCATGGCCGCCAAGCCCGCAATCATGATTCCGTCGATTTTCATTCTCCATTGGGGTGTCGTCGCCGCCGCCGCGGCTTTCGATCTGATCGAAGGCACCAGTTTCACCTTCGCGCTTGCTTCCGCATACCTTGCGGGCGCCCTGCTGGTTGACCTGCACGCGCGCCGCCTTCTTGCGGCATTCGAGCCAATCAGGTCCCGATTCATCCCGGCGGTTGTCGCATTGTCGGCGATCGGATATCTGGCCGCATGGTGCAGTCACGCTGAAGGATTTCGACCACCGCTTTCAGAACCTTTCAGAACCGATACGACCATCGCGCCCAGGCTGATGAACTTCCTTAAGGATGCCGGGCTGGACGATCGTCAGGCATACCGTGAAAACGCCCATCACCTTCACCAGGTCACGATTTCCGTTCCCCTGTACCCGATGTTCTTCCTGCCCAGGGCGGACGGCACCGTGGACGACGAAGAGCCACTTGAAGTCGTATTCCTGCCAAGAAGAGATTCCGGCGATCCGGCCGGGGATCCGTTCCCGGATGATCCGCACGCCCAGATGTTTTCGCATAACGGGCTCGACGTGCTTGCCTATCCGTCACGCCTTTCATACGCCGGGCAAGTGGCGACGACCGTCAACTGTTACGGAATCGCATCGGACTTTCGGCCACCCTGGCCCTGGCAGCCAAGGCCCCTGATGGGCGACAAGATGACATCGGCAAGGGCCATGCTGGGAATTCCCCTTTCCGACGCAAACGACCCGTCCAGACTCGGATACGGCACCGCCGAAACGGGCCCTGACAAACCGATCCCATCCCGAATCAGACTCAAGACCCCACTCAAGCCGGGCTCCAGGCGCGTGCTGGCGGTTCTTGTTTCAACGGAATGCGAATCGTATGTGACGATCGACCAGAATCCTGCCGAACTACTGGTCACCCTCGACTACCCCGACTTCTTTGAGGACGGCGACGGCTATCGGGTCGATCTTTATGAAATCGACGAAAACGGCGGTTTAATCACCGTGAAAGTCCAGGTCGAGGACTGTTCACTTCAAATGCTGGATCTGCTGGATCCCCCGATGGACTGGCAGTCGATGATGCAGGTTCTGCTTGAACACGGGTTTGACGTAAGGGCCTTCTGACGACTGTCCCTGCTAAATCCATCGGCTTGCCGACGCAACATGCTGGAAATAATCCCGTAACCATTGCGGTTGTTGTCCTGTGCCGCCACCGGCTGATACGATTGTGTCCCTGCCGGTCGCGACAGAACCGCGAATCCACGGCTGTTGAACCAAGTTGAAAGGGGAAACCACGATGAAAACCGATGTCGAAATCGCCCAGGGGGCCGTAACGCGGCCGATTGCCGACATTGCCGAAGATATCGGTATCGGGCCGGACGAGCTGGAGCAATACGGGCGCGGCAAGGCCAAGGTATCGCTTGCGGCCTTCCGGCGCCTGCGCGAGCGGCCGGACGGCAAGCTGGTTCTTGTCACCGCAATCAACCCGACGGCCGGCGGCGAAGGCAAGACGACGATGAGCGTCGGACTTGCCGACGCATTCCGCAAAATCGGCATCAAATCGGCGGTCGCACTGCGCGAACCTTCCCTTGGCCCTTGCTTCGGGATGAAGGGCGGCGCCACGGGCGGCGGATATTCCCAGGTCGTCCCGATGGAAGACATCAACCTTCATTTCACCGGGGACTTCCACGCGGTCACCACGGCCCACAACCTGCTGGCTGCAATCATCGACAACCACATCCAGCAGGGGAACGAACTCGACATAGATGTTCGACGGATACTCTGGCGGCGCGTGATGGACATGAACGACCGCCAGCTTCGCAACATCGTCTGCGGGCTGGGCGGAAAGGCCGACGGCGTCCCGCGTGAAGGCGGTTTCGATATCACGGTGGCGTCGGAGCTGATGGCGATTCTTTGCCTTGCCGGCGACATCGATGACCTGAAGGCACGCATCGGCAGAATGATTGTCGCGTACACGCGTTCCGGAAGGGCGGTGACGGCTTCCGAATTCAAGGTTACCGGGGCGATGGCGCTTCTTTTCAAGGACGCAATCAAGCCGAACCTGGTTCAGACGCTGGAAGGAACGCCGGCATTCATACATGGCGGCCCGTTTGCCAACATCGCCCACGGATGCAACAGCGTGATCGCGACCAGGCTGGCGATGAAGACCGCCGAAGTCGTCGTCACGGAAGCCGGGTTCGGGGCGGACCTTGGCGCCGAGAAGTTCATGGACATCAAATGCCGTTACGCCGGAATCCATCCGGACGCGGTGGTGATCGTGGCGTCCGTCAGGGCGTTGAAGCTTCACGGCGGCATGCCGAAAAACCGACTTGCCGAAGTCGATATGCGCGCACTGGAAGCCGGCACGGCAAACCTGGAAAAGCACATCGAAAACGTTGCCATGTTCGGGGTTCCGGCCGTCGTCTGCATCAACGCGTTCCCGACCGACACAGACGAAGAAATCGCATTCGTTTCCGAAAGATGTGCCGCGCTGGGGGCCGAATCGGCCGTGTCGCGCGCGTGGGCCCTGGGCGGGGAAGGAAGCGTCGATCTGGCCAAAAAAGTCTGGAAGGCCGCGGGAACGCCGGCCGATTTCAGGTTCCTTTACGACGTGGACAGCCCGGTTCCGGACAAGATCACGACAATTGCACGCAAGATGTATGGGGCGGACGGAGTCGAATTTTCGGATTCGGCAAGAAAGACCATCCGCGAACTGGAGGAAGCCGGGCTGGACAAGGTGCCAATCTGCATGGCCAAGACCCAGTACTCGCTTTCCGACGACCCGGCCAGGATTGGGCGTCCGACCGGATTCACAATCAACGTCCGCGAGATCCGGCCATCCATCGGCGCCGGCTTCATCGTGGCGCTCACCGGAACCATCATGACGATGCCGGGCCTGCCGAAGCGGCCGGCCGCGGAAGGCATGGACATTTCGAACGACGGAACGATAACCGGATTGTCGTGATTCGGCTTATGGGTGTCGGTTTCAATCCATGCGGGCGCCGCAAAGCCGGTTTCTTAGCACTGTCATTGTCTTGCCGCTCTGGTCGGCCGTCAGGATGTCCACGCAGCCGTCGGCATCGACATCGGCCGCCTTTATGGCCACCGGCTGGGTACCCGTGAAAAATTCGACCGGGTCGGCAAAGTTGCGCTTTCCGCGGTTCTCGAAGACCAGGACCGACGAACGGACGAAGTCCAGCACCAGGATATCGACAAGGCCGTCGTTGTTGACGTCGGCGATATCCAGCGCGACCGGATGCGGGACCGGGTTCAAGGTGACGGGGCCGCCAGGTTGATAGATGATCATGGCGTGCGGAACCTCGAAACCGACCTCAAGGCCGCGCGCCTGAAGTTCATCCGGCTTGAGGGCGTACGACACGACAAGCACCGACGAGTTGCCGTCGCGTGTAAGCGAAACCACGTCCGGCAGTTCTTTCCCGGCGTCCAGGGCTCCCGAACCGAACGCACCCTCCAGATACCCGGCCGCCACGTCCAGCGGTGGCTGACCGACGGCGAAATCCAGGCTTCCGTCGTACTTGGCCAGGAAACGCCCGTCGCCGATTCCCAGAAAGACCGTGAAATCGCTGGTTCCCCTGTTTGCTACAATCAGATCGGTGGGGACGGCGGCCCCGGCTTCGGCCTGGGCAAGCGTGCGGCGCAATGCAAACGCGTACATGGCGCCCGGAAGGCGGTTTTCCTGGATAAGCAGCGATTGGATCCCAAGCCCCTCAGGGGTGTGGACGGTGAAGCCGCCCAGGCCGTCGCCAAGCATCGGCCTCAGGTAATATCTGGCTTCCTGAAACTCGGTTTTATCTTCATGCCAGACAAATGCGACATCCGTCATGCCATCGGGGTCGGCCAGGTCAAATTCGCCTGTCGCGAGCACCGCCGGGCGATCTCCCGCAAAGAACGGATTCAGGGTGAACCACCCGATCTCATGGCTTTCCGCCTGAAAGCTGACCGCCAGGGATGAACTCGGGTCTGCTGGACCGGCAAGATTGGAACCGGCCATCACAAGACCGTGCAGGTCCGTGCGCAATCCCGAATTGGCGTCGAAGATCGGCGGCCCGAACATTCCAGAAGCGACCCCGCTGTATGTGCGGCCGCCAAGGAAGACCCCCTGTTCCTTCGAAATCCGCCCGTTTTGCGAACGAACCGATCCGGCAAGCGGATCGGATGGAATCAAAGTGACCGTATCGATGGGCTGTCCCGTCCGGGGCCCGGAGGCCAGAATGTTGACTTCGTACCCGGTCAGGATCGCCGCATCCAGGAAGTCGGCGCCCGAAGATTCCAGCGGCTTGACGAAGTGCCCGGTCGCCACGTCCAGCGGAACCAGCTCGAAGCGGGCCTGGTAGGACGCGTCGAAATGACCGCCGTCCGGATCGGGCCGGAAATACGTCACCGATATGCCTTCCGGCGTCAGACCGAAAAGATCCCCGTACCCGTCGTTATCCCAGTCCGAAATCCAGATGTGCGTCGCCCCGCCCGACGCCATGCCGATCCCGTCGCCGTCGAACCCGAACTCCAGGCAACTGTCGCCCCCACGGAAGAAGACGACCATGTTTGCACCCGAACACAGCACCAGCACGTCGCCGACGCCATTGCCATCGACGTCCCCGGCCGCGATTCCGGTCGGCTTCAGGCCGGATATCCGCCCCTCGATCAATTCCACGCGACCTGAAACTTCATCCAGCCTTCCCACGTACATCGTGGGGGCCTTCGGGCAGTTGTTGCAGGCGACCAGCGTGTCGGGCACGCCATCGCCGCCGCACATATCGGCCGCGCCAGCCGCCGAGAACGGAAGTTCCCCGAAATAGCTGTTTTCGCCCATCAGCAGGTTCCCCGCGAAATCCACCGGAAATACCGTGAAAAGGCCGTTCAGCTCGGACGAAACAAGCACCGCGTTACGTCCGTTGTCGGCAAACCGGCCAATCTCGACGGCGTTCGGACTTGCTGCGCCGATGTATTCAACGACAGGCCCCCAGCCGACCAGCGAACCGTCTTCCGCCGTCATCGACAACGACACCTTGACCAGGGACAGCGGCGTTTCCTCGACCTCGGCGAAGGCAATATCGGCAAACCCGTCGCCGTTCAGGTCGCCCGCGGCCAGGTCAATCAGTTTTCTTTCGCCCTCGACTGCCGGCACCTCGGAAAATCGGCCGTCGACGTCCTGGAAAAGGAACGCTATCTTCCAGGCATCCTTGTCTCGACAGTAGGCAGCCACGTCGTCGGTTCCGTCGGAATTGAAGTCGCCCACGCCCCAAAGGATCGCATCGCAATCAAAGCCATCCGAAACTGTCCTGACGCCTTCGGGCTCGCGCACGAAGACCCCGCGGGAGGTCACGATTCCCCAGCGGTTTTCCGTCGCCGGGCCGATCCTGATGCCGGAACCGCCGATACCCGCATCGACCGGCGTCGGCACGCTGACGGCCTCGGCCGCGAACTCGACGCCACGGGTCACGGACACGGTCCGAAGCAACGATGACCGATGCGATTCGACCGCGTCCCAGGCTGTGATCTCAATGGTGTACAGGCCGGATCTGAGACCCGAAACCGGGATCACCAGGTTGCCGGCGTCGGCCGTGGCATACTCTTCGACGCCACCGCCACCCGGACTCCTCCATTTCCACTCATAATCCTGCATCACGACCCTGATGCGCCGGACCCCGGTGCCGCGGTCAGTCACCCTGAATGCCAGTTCGAACTGTCCGTTTACTGCGGCCCCGGCCTCTGGCGTCGGTGATTCAAAAGATATCTCCGGGGGCAACTGATCCACCTCGACCGGAAGTTCGCCCGCATCAACCCCGCCAAAGTCCGTCCCGGGTTCGACATCGCCGAAGTCAGGCCCGACTTCGACATCGCCCGAGTCGGGCCCCGTGTCGGCCGGGATGTCCCCGCCCAAGTCGAACGGGAACGTCGTATCCTGGCAACCCGCTGAAGAAAGGGCCGCCACCATGGTCACAAGTACAAGAACCGGCACCTGAATGGCGTTCTTCCTCATGGCCGCACCTCCTGCCCCGGGCAGGCCAGTGTCCTGTTATGCAGCGTGGAAATCGTGCGGCCCTTGCGGTCGGCCGTCACAACATCAGGGCATCCGTCGTCATCGACGTCGGCCACGACCATCGCGATCGGATCGGTTCCCACGGGATAGACGTAAGGTGGCGCGAACCTCCTCTGGCCCAGTCCCGGAAAAACAACCAGCGAGGACGAAAATCCGTCCAGAACCAGGATGTCGGCGATACCGTCAACGTTGATGTCGGCAATCGCCGTCGCCACCGGGGCCTTCGCCGGACTCTCGAGTGCAACCGGCGCTTCGAACGCGACCTCGCTCCCGGCCACATCCTGCGCCGACTTGTCCAGCGAATAGGAGACCAGCACATGGCGAGTCAGCAGGGTCACCAGGTCTGGAAGCCGGCTGTCGGCCTCGGCTTCGTCAAGGTTGTCGTCAAGCCTGGTCCTCAGGTATCCCGCCGCGATGTCCACCGGCTGCCCGCCGACCGCGTGATCCAGGCTCCCCAGTTCCTTCGGCCTGAACATGCCGAACCCCATGGACAGCAATATGGTTACGTCGCGGGTGAGCTTGTTAAGCACCATCAAGTCGGGCGACGACGGGTCTTCTTCAAGGTATCGCTTCAGCGACCGCCTCATCGCGAACGCCTTCAGCCCGAACGGACGGTTCAGTTCGCCAACCGGTACCGCACCAAGCAGGCCGGCCTGTTCGCTGATATTGCTGAACGTCCCGTCCCCGGCACCGAGCATCGGCTGCACCAGCCAATTGCGGTATTCGCCGTCCAGAAGATGCCACATGAACGCGACATCCATAGCAGCCTTGCCGCCAACGCCCGGGTCAAAATCGCCGACCGCCGCGTACATCGGTGATTTATCGACGAAGATCCCTACGGTCTGCGCGACCGCGCTGTTGTGCCCCGCCTCCTGGAAGAGGATGGCCCACGCGGTATGAGGATTCTGGGGCGAAATCGTGTCATCGCTTGTTACGATCAGGTCGTCCAGCCTTGTCAGGGAAGTCGCCCCGCCACCGTTCAGGTCGATGTCGAAGTTGCCCGCGACCAGCCCGGTGGGGTACTTGGGCGACAGAAGCAACTCCCCCGCGAACGACACCGGCTGCCCGGATACCGCCTCGGCCGACGCCACCGTAAGGGCAGGCCCGCGATTGTCCGGTAACATGTACAAAACCGCCGCGTCAAGGAAGCCGGCGCGCGTCCCCGACAACGGTTCGACGAAGTGACCGACCGCCAGCGAGATCGGGGCGGCCGGCACAAGTGCCTGCCGGGAGCCGGCCATCCATCCCCCGGCCGCGCTCTTCCGGTAATAGACCACCTTCATCTCCCGCTTGCCGGTCAAAGCCACCACATCCAGGTAGCCGTCGAAATCCATATCGGCCAGCGTCACGTCGGTCGCCGAACCGACCAGGAGCGGGCGCCCGTCGGAGACCGGCTCGTAGTAGCCTCCCTCCCTGACGCCCATGAACACGTCCACCATGTTGGAACCGCCGCACAGGACGGCGATGTCCGGCGCACCGTCCACGTCGATGTCGCCTGCCGCGATGTCCGTGGGCATGGCGCCAGTGGGCCACTCGTGCACCGATTCCACCCTGCGCGAGGCGTCCTGGCGCAGGCGGGCCACGCCCAGCACCTCGACGTTGCGGGAATCGACGACCACCAGCGCGTCATTGTCCTGGCTGGTTTTGCCGAAATTGACCGCAACCATGTCGGAAACGTCGTCAATAAGAAGGTTGTCAGGATCCAGGCTGCTGTTTTCGCCCATGGAAGGCACGCCGCTTTCATCAATCGGATAGGCCGTGACAAGCCCGCTGCCGGACGCCCCGACCACGACTGCGTTGTTCTGGTCGTCGGAAAAACGCCCGATGGCGACGTGCGTCGGCCTGACCGCGCCCGAGTAGAACGACGGCGGCCCGTATCCGAGAAAGTCTCCGTACTGGTCCGTGATGGACAGCATGATCCCGGTCCACAGGGGCTGGACGTCGGAAACGAACGCGATGTCAGGGAAAGTATCACGGTTGAGATCGCCTGCAGCCAGGTCCTTGACCATGTGTTCGGTCGGATACGAATCGGCCGCCACGAAAGCGCGATCCGCCCCCTGCAGGAACACGACGATACGTCGGCTGGCGCCCAACCCGCACCAGGCCAGAATGTCGTCCATGCCGTCGATGTTCATGTCGAATATCTTGTGAATCTGGCACTCTTCGGCCAGCACCGTCCCGACCTGAACCGCGTGACCGGGGGTGGATCTCTGGAAAAGCACCAGCTCGTATCCGACCTTCTTCCGGACCCTCCCCAGCACCGCCCAGTCACCGTCGTCCGCAGGCCCCAGGCGAATGCCTTCCACGCTTTCAAGCGCATCGTTTTCGACAAGCGGCAGAAAGACCCTTTCGCCGCCATCCAGCCCCGGCCTTTCCACAAACACCAGGGGGTGCTCGACCACCGCGTCACGCCCCGCGACCCCGTCACGGGCCACAACCTTCATGACAAGGTCAGCGCCACGCCACCCCTCTGTCGGAACCACGACGTCGATGTATATTCCCTTGGCGGCGTCCTCGACAATCCTTGTGTCAACCTCGGCCGCAGGCTCCCCGTCCTGCGGGATCCACTCCCAGGTGAACTGGCCGATGGTAACCCTGACGAAATGAACCTTGCTGCCCGAATCCGTCACGCGAACCCGGAACGAAAGGTCATCGACAAACCCGGCACCCGCTGCCGGAGTGGGTTCCAGAATCTCGATTTCGGGCCGGTTGTTGTCGACCAGGATCTTACCGTTCTTTGAAACGGTCCTGCCGTCGCTCGAAAGCGCGATGATTTCGACCGACCGGTTGCCGTCCTCGACAAGGGTCGTATCGACATTTATGGAATAGGTGCCAGGCCCGTCCGCCTGAATCACGTATGGCTGTATTTCCGGGTGCTTGTAGAAGCCGGCCGTCAGAGTGGCCGGCTTGCCTTCAGGATCCGAATAGTCAAAAACCACCTGGTAAATTCCGGAAACGACCGGCCTTGATTCAGGGGCTGGTGTCGTAAAGCGGATCGCCAGATCCGATATCGCGACTTCAGGCGAGATATCCGCCGGCAGATCGCCCCCACCGGTGTCAAAGGGGAACGGCTTATCGCCGCAGCCGGATGCAGCCGCAATGAAGACCAGCACGAAGGCCGGAAACCGGGCCTTCACAAGGCGTCCGTCAGTCATTTCATCCCCCCGCGAAACGATCACTCATCGACGTCGAACGTAGCTGCCTCGGCCCTCTTCTGCAACCTTCGGCCCTTGATCGTGAACCGATCCATCCAGATATAGACGACCGGCACGACGATCAATGTAAGAAAAGTCGAGGAGATGACGCCGCCGATGACCGATATCGACATGGGCACGCGGAACTCGGCCCCCGCACCGGTCCCGATCGCCGTCGGAAGCATGCCCAGAACCATGGCGGCCGATGTCATCAGGATCGGACGCAGCCTGGTCGGCCCGGCTTCCAGAAGGGCGTCGGTGATGGACAGGCCCTTTTCGCGAAGCTGGTTCGTGTAATCGACCAGCAGAATCGCATTTTTGGTGACAAGCCCCATCAGAAGGACAATCCCAATCATCGCGATGATGTCCAGGCTGATCCCGAAAAGGAAAAGGGTCACCAGCGCGCCGACCAGCGCCAGCGGCAGCGAAAGCATGATCGTCAGGGGATGCACCAGCGATTCGAACTGGGATGCGAGCACGAAATAGATGAAGACCACGCCCAGAATCAGTGCAAGGGCCATGTTCGCAAACGTTTCGTCCATCATCTCCGCGTCGCCGGCGAATTCGATGCGGTAGCCGTCCGGCTTCTGTATGGTGTCCAGCTTCGGCTTCAGATCCTTGATCACGCTTCCAAGCGGCCGCCCGGCAAGGTTCGCCGTTATCGTCACATACCTTTCGCGGTTCTGGCGTTCTATGGTCGCCGGAAGCACGGTGTCCTTCACATTGACCACGTCACGCAGCCCGACCATTCCGCCGCGGTTCGTCGGAACCTTCAGGTCAAGCACTGATTCCACGTCGGCCCTGTCTTCCGGACGAAGCTGGACGCGCACATCGATGTCCCTGCTTCCGTCGCGGAACCTGGCAACGGGGGCACCGGTCAGCCCGATTCGCAGGGTCATCGCGGCCTGGGCGAAAACGACGCCCATGTCGCCCGACCGCTTGCGATCGACGACAAAGCTCTTTTCCGGCATGCCCGGTCGGAACGAAATGGCGGCGTCACGGATGCCTGTGGTCGATTTGACCATCTCAAACGCTTCATTCGCGATCCTGCCCAGTTCCTGATAGTCCGACCCGCGGATCCTCATGGTGAATGCGGCCGACATCAATGCGAAGGACTGGCCGAAGATGTCGGCATCGTTCAGGCTGTAAACCAGTCCCGGAATCGCCGCCAGCCGTGGACGCAGGACTTCCATCATGTCAGTCACCGAACGGTCGCGTTCGTTGCGCGGAGTGGTCAGAACATATATGTACGCCCGGTTTACGGCCTCATCCGGCCCGACGGTCGTTGAAATCGTCGTGACTTCAGGTAGTTCGTCAACCATGCCTTCAACAATGGCGGTCACGCGATCCATTTCAGACAACGGGGTCCCGGCCGGCAGTTCAAGGTTCATCGAAAACGCGGACTGGTCGCCGCGCGGGATGAACTGGGTGCCCATCAACTGAACAAGCCCAAGGCTGCCCGCAAACAGTGCGATTGCCGCAATCACGACGGTCTTGCGGTGGGAAATGGCCCACAAAAGCATCCGGCGATATGTGGAATCAAGCGCGTCGTAACCACGTATGAAGAAACCGAAAAACTTGTGCTGACGCCGCTTCTGGTGATAGTCCGGCGGGATGTCCTGGACAAGACGGGCCGAAAGCATCGGGTCCACCGTCAGCGAAACGACCAGGGACACCAGAACCGCCGCCGCGACCGTGATCCCGAATTCCTTCAGGAACCTGCCGACCAGGCCGGCCGTGAACGCGATCGGAACAAAGACCGCGACGATCGTGAAAGTCGTCGCCATGACCGCCAGCGCGATTTCGGCGGTTCCCTTGCGGGCTGCCGTGAACGGATCCTCGCCGCGCTCAAGGTGGCGGAAGATGTTTTCACGCACGACGACCGAGTCGTCAATCAGCATGCCTATGGCAAGTGACAGGGAAATCATCGAAATCAGGTTCAGGGAAAACCCGAGCTGCCAGATCACGAAAAAGGTGCCGATGACCGAAATCGGCAGTGCGATTGCCGAAATGACGGTCGAGCGCCAGTCGAGCATGAAAAGGAAAATCACGAAGATGGCGAAGATGGCGCCAAGAATCAGGGCCTGGCGCAATTCGACATAGGTCGCCTCGGTGAAGGTCGAGTTATCGACGATCTTCTGGATTTTGAAGTCCTTCGGAATCTGGCCCGAAACGCCTTCAAGCGCCTTTGCCAGATTGCTTGGGGGACTGTCGGAAGTCACCACCGGGCACACAGTCTATTTCTCGACCCCGGTTTCATGGGATGGGCCGACCCACCTGGCGATGACACCATCCACTTACGAAAAA
>Ga0208939_1002224_pt1 | contig 13868 bp, 11 predicted proteins | sample AD_STIC12_MetaG_FD_184437 | JGI IMG/M metagenome (GOLD analysis project Ga0208939, IMG submission 184437) | Active sludge microbial communities of municipal wastewater-treating anaerobic digesters from USA - AD_STIC12_MetaG (SPAdes) (version 2) | ecosystem: Engineered > Bioreactor > Anaerobic >...
AGGGCAGCGGCCGCTTCGAGCCTGTGAGCTGGACCACGGCGCTGGGCGACATCGCTGCGCGCCTGAAGGCCATTGCTGAGCGAGACCCCCAGGCCATCGTTCCCTACAGCTACGCCGGCACCATGGGGCTGCTGCAAGGCGAGAGCATGGCGGCACGTTTCTTCCACCGGCTCGGCGCCTCGCTGCTGGATCGCACCATCTGCGCCAGCGCCGGCGGCGACGCGCTGACGGCCACCTACGGCGGCAAGCTCGGCATGCACCTGGCTCACTATGCCGACAGCAAGTTGATCCTCCTCTGGGGCAGCAACTCGATCGCCTCGAACCTGCACTTCTGGACTTTCGCCCAGGCCGCCAAGCGCCAGGGGGCCAAGCTGGTCTGCATCGACCCGCGCAAGACCGAGACGGCCGACAAGTGCCACCAGCACATCGCGCTGCTGCCCGGCACCGACGGCGCGCTGGCGCTCGGGCTGATGCGCGAATTGGTCGTCAACGACTGGCTGGATCACGACTACATCGCGCGCCACACCGAAGGCTGGCCGGCGCTGCGCGAGCGCGCGATGGCCTGGACGCCCGAGCGCACGGCACAGGTCTGCGGCATCACCGCCGACGAGGTGCGCGGCCTGGCGCGCGACTACGGAACCACGAAGCCGGCGGCGATCCGCCTCAATTACGGCATGCAGCGCGTGCACGGCGGCGGCAATGCGGTGCGGCTGGTCGCCATCCTGCCCTGCCTGGTCGGCGCCTGGCGCGACGCGGCCGGCGGACTGCTGCTGTCGGCCTCGGGCTGGTTCAAGCGCTTTCGCAACGATGCCGCGCTGCAGCGGCCCGACCTGCTGGCCGGCCGCGCCGTGCGCACCATCAACATGGTCACCATCGGCGACGACCTGCTGCGCGAAAGCTCGCCGGCCTTCGGCCCGAAGATCGAGGCGCTGGTGGTCTACAACAGCAACCCGGTGGCGGTGGCGCCCGAGTCGCCCAAGGTGGTACGCGGTTTCATGCGCGAGGACCTGTTCACCGTGGTGCTCGAGCACTTCATGACCGACACCGCCGACCATGCCGACTACGTGCTGCCCGCCACCACGCAGCTCGAGCACCTCGACGTGCACACCAGCTACGGCCACACCTACGCGATGATCAACGAGCCGGCGGTGGCGCCGCTGGGCCAGTCGAAGCCGAACACGCAGATCTTCCGCGAGCTGGCCGCGTGCATGGGCTACGACGAACCGTGCTTCCGCGACGACGACGAGACCCTGGCGCGTTGCGCCTTCGGCGCCGAGGTCGACTTCGCGACGCTGCGCCGCGACGGCTGGGTGAAACTGCCGCTGCCCGAGGCGCCATTCGCCGACGGCGGCTTCCACACGCCGTCGGGCAAGTGCACGATCGACGCGCCTGGCCTGGGCGTGCCCGACCACGTGGCCAACCATGAATCGGTGCTGAGCACGCCCGAGCTCGCGCAGCGTTACCCGCTGGCGATGATCTCGCCGCCGGCGCGCAACTTCCTCAATTCCACATTCGTGAACGTGAAGAGCCTGCGCGACATCGAGGGCGAGCCGGTGCTGGAGATCCATGCCGCCGATGCCCGGCCGCGCGGCATCGCCGACGGTGCCACGGTGCGTGTCTTCAACGATCGCGGCACCTACGTCTGCAAGGCGGTGCTCAGCCCGCGGGCGCGGCCCGGCGTCGTCAACGGCCTGGGCATCTGGTGGCGCAAGCTCGGCCTGGCAGGCACCAACGTCAACGAGCTCACGCACCAGAAGCTCACCGACATCGGCCGGGCGCCGTCGTTCTACGACTGCCTCGTCGAGGTGGCGCCGCTGTCGCCGTGAAGCGCTGGCTGCTGATGAGCTTCTTCGGTCTGATCGGCACGCTGGCCCTGGCGGCTGCCACCCTGTGCCTGACCAGCGGCTGCAGCTCGATGGGCTACTACGCGCAGTCGGTCGGCGGCCACCTCTCCATGCTGCGCGCGGCCCGGCCGGTGCCCGAGGTGCTGGGCGATGCGCAGTCCGATGCGGTGCTGAAGGAGCGGCTGGCGCTGAGCCAGCGCATGCGTGATTTCGCGGTCAGCGAGCTCAGGCTGCCCGACAACGCCAGCTACCGCCGCTTCGCCGACCTGAAGCGGCCGGCCGCGGTGTGGAACGTGGTGGCAGCGCCCGAACTCGGTTTGCAGCTGAAGACCTGGTGCTACCCGATCATGGGCTGCGCCGGCTACCGCGGATATTTCGACCGCGACGAGGCCGAGTCCTATGCCACCGCTTTGCGCGAGGAGAAGCTCGAAGTCAGCGTCTACGGCGTGCCGGCCTACTCGACGCTCGGCCGCTTGCCGGGCGACTGGATGGCCGACCCGCTGCTCAACACCTTCATCCAGTGGCCCGAGGGCGAGCTGGCGCGGCTGATCTTCCACGAGATCTCGCACCAGGTGGCCTACGCGGCCGACGACACCGAGTTCAACGAATCCTTCGCCACCGCCGTCGAGCGCATCGGCGGCGCGCGCTGGCTGGCCGCGCACGCTTCGGCGCAGGCGCGCGAGGAGTACGCCCGTTTCGACGGCCGCCGGCAGGATTTCCGCGCGCTGACCATGGCCTGGCGCGACAAGCTCGACGCGCTGTACCGCTCAAACGCGAGCGACGCCGACAAGCGCGAGCGCAAGGCGGCGCTGATGGCGCAGCTGCGCGCCGAGTACGAGTCGATGAAGGCGCAGCGCTGGGGCGGGTTTTCCGGGTATGACGGCTGGTTCGCGCGCGCCAACAATGCCTCGTTCGGCGTGCTCGCCGCCTACAACGCCCTGGTGCCCGACTTCGAGCGGCTGTTCGAGCGCAGCGGCCGCGACTTCGAGCGCTTCTATGCCGAGGTGCGTCGCCTGGCCGACATGCCCAAGGCGCAGCGGCGCGCCTCACTGGCTTCCACTGGAGACTGACCGATGCCCGACATCCGCATCCACCGCAAACATGCCCTCGGCCTGAGCAAGGCACGCGAGGTCGCCTGGAAATGGGCCGAGCAGGTGGAACAGAAGTTCGACATGGAATGCACCGTCGTCGAGGGCGAGACGAGCGACACGGTGGAGTTCACGCGCTCTGGCGTGAACGGCCGCCTGATCGTGGCGGCCGACCACTTCGACCTGGACGCCAAGCTCGGCTTCCTGCTCGGCGCCTTCAGCAAGACGATCGAGGGCGAGATCGAGAAGAACCTCGACAGCCTGCTCGCCGCCGGGAGCAAGGGCGCGGCGAAGAAAGCCGCGCCCAAGGCAGCGAAGAAGAAGTAGAGGAATGTGGCCCCCCAGTCGCGGCGCTCCTGCCCCCGAGGGGCGCGTTCCGGCTTGGGGCGGCCCGGCGCCGGAACCTACTCCTTCAGGCCCTCGATCAGGTCGACGTATTCCTGCATCGCCTCGTCGGCCGACTTGCCCTTCAGTTCGTTCCAGGCGTCCCACTTGGCGCGGCCGACCATGTCGGTGAAGCCGGGGCGCTTGCCGTCCACGTCACCGCCGCTGGCCTGCTTGTACAGCGCATAGATCTTCAGCAGCGTCTGGTTGTCGGGCTTCTCGGGCAGGTTCTTCGAGTCGGCCACGGCCTTCTCGAAGCGCTTCTTGAGGTCGGACATGGGAGCGTCTCCTGTGGGTGAAAATGGGCATTGACGGTGCGGATGTTACCCAGCATCTTGGCCGATTCGAAAAACGCCCCGAGGAGACCCCCGATGTCGCAATCCGTCGAGCGCATGTCGCGCGTGGACACCGCGTGGCTGCGCATGGACAACGACGTCAACCTCATGATGATCGTCGGGGTCTGGCTGCTGCAACCGGGCATCACCCACGCGGCATTGACGCAGCGCATCGAGGACAAGCTGCTCAAGTACGGCCGTTTCCGCCAGAAGGTGGTGCAGGACGCGATGGGTGCCAGCTGGGTCGACGACGAACATTTCGACATCGGGCGGCACGTGGTGCGCGAGTCGCTCGAGCCGCGCTCGGGGCAGTCGATGCGCGATGCCCTGCAGGAGCGCGCCGGCGAACTCGCCACCACGCCCTTCGACCCGCGCCACCCGCTGTGGCAGTTCCACCTGATCGAGCACTACGACGGCGGCAGCGCCATGCTCGCCCGCGTGCACCACTGCATCGGCGACGGCATCGCGCTGATCTCGGTGGTGATGTCGATCACCGACGGCGGCATGGATCCGCCGCAGCGCAAGAAGCGCGAGCAGCCCGATGAGGCGCATGAGGAGGACTGGCTGTCCGACGCCGTGCTCAAGCCCTTGACCGACATCACCATCAAGGCGATCGGCATGTACGGCAGCGGCGTGGCCAAGTCGATGGAGGTGCTGGCCCACCCGCAACAGCCGCTGCTCGGCTCGCTCGATGTGGCACGCATGGGCTACCAGGTGGTCAGCGACGCGGCGGCCCTGCTGCTGATGCCGGACGATTCGCCCACCTCGCTCAAGGGCAAGCCGATCGGCAAGAAGATCGTCGCCTGGAGCGAGCCGATGCCGCTGGATCGCGTCAAGACGGTCGGCAAGGGCCTGGGCTGCTCCATCAACGACGTGCTGTTGGCCTGCGTGGCCGGCGCCATCGGCGGCTACCTGCTCGAACAGGGCGACGATCCGTCGGGCAAGGAGATCCGCGCGATGGTGCCGGTGAACCTGCGCCCGCTCGAAGAAGCCTGGAAGCTGGGCAACCGCTTCGGCCTCGCACCGCTGGTGCTGCCCATCGGCCTCGACAACCCGGTGGAGCGGGTCTACGCCGTGCGCCGCCGAATGAACGAGCTCAAGGGCAGCTACCAGCCCCTGCTCGCCTTCGCGGTGCTGGCCGTGGCCGGGCTGACCATCAAGCCGGTGCAGGACGCGATGCTCGGCCTGTTCGCCAAGAAGACCACCGCGGTGATGACCAACGTGCCCGGTCCGGCGCAGCCGCTCAAGCTGTGCGGCGCCACGCTCAGGCAGAACATGTTCTGGGTGCCCGCCTCGGGCGAGGTGGGGCTGGGCGTGAGCATCCTGACCTACAACGGCGGCGTGCAGTTCGGGCTGATCAGCGACGCGCAGCTGTGCCCGCATCCGCAGAAGATCATCGACCGTTTCGAACCCGAGTTCGAGAAGCTGCTGCTGCTGACGCTGATGCTGCCCTGGAACTGAAGCCGGCGCGGCCAACCGAGGGCAGGGTTCGTCCGACTCGATGCAGTCTCACGCTGTTTCCCAGGCCGAAACGCCGGCGGTCCGCCTCGGCCGGCCGCTGTTGCTGCTGAACCTGCTGCTGCTGGCGCTGGTGGTTGCGCTCGTCGTGCTCTCGCAGACGGCCAGCCGGCGGAACTTCGTGGAGCGCGCCTCGGTCGCCACCGAGAATCTGTCCACCACCCTGACACAGGCCATCGAGGCCGAGATCGATCGCGTCGACATCGGCCTGCGCAACGTGCTGCTCGATCTCGAGTCCGAACATGCCGTCGGCAAACTGGATCCCGCTCATGTCGAGTCGCTGCTCGGGCAGCAGCTCGAACTGCTGCCGCAGCTGGAGAGCCTGCGCATCGCCGATGCACAGGGCGTGGTGCGCTATGGCCGCGGGGTCGAGGCCGCCGGGCATGTCGAGATCGGCGATCGTGCGTTCTTTGTCGGGGCGCGTGACGCCGGCCCCATGGGGCCCGTGGTCGCGGGGCCGGTGCTGGCACGAGTCAGCAAGAAGTGGGTGGTCGTGGTGGCGCGCGCCTGGCGAGCCCAGGGAGGGGCGTTCAGAGGCGTGGTCTACGCCAACTTGACGGCCGAGCGTTTCGGGCGGCTGCTCGATGGCGTGGACCTCGGCCGGCACGGCGCGATCTCGGTGCGCGGCAGCGATCTTGGGCTGGTGGCGCGGCGCATCGCGAATGCGGGGGCACCGGCGGAGATCGGGTCGACCGCGGTTTCGGCCGAACTGGCACGGGCGCTGGTCGAGAAGCCGAACGGGGGCAGCTACGTCGCGCGCACGGCGATGGACGGCATCGAGCGTGCCAACGCCTACCGCCGGGCCGGCCGGCACCCGCTGCTCGTCATCGTCGGGCTGTCGACCGACGACTTCCTCGGGCCGTGGCGAGTGCAGACCACGGAAGTGACGGCGCTGGCGGTGCTGGTGACGCTGGCGCTGGCCATGGGCTCGACGCTCTTGTACCGCGCCTGGACCGCCGAAGCGCGCTCGAGCCTGGCGCTGATCCGCGAGGGTGAGCGTTACCGCGCCCTGCTGCGTTCGGCCGGCGACGGCATGCACGTGATCGATCGTGCCGGGCGGCTGGTGGAAATGAGCGAGTCCTTCGCCGCGCTGCTCGGCTACCGCCGCGAAGAATTGCTCACCCAGCATGTCTCGTTCTGGGCGCCGGACATCGGTCTGCCCGAGATCGACCGGCGCATGAAGGCCTTCGAGATCGGCACCACCGAGCGCATCAGCTCGCGGCACCGCCGCAAGGACGGCAGCAGCATCGAGGTCGAGATCATCTGCCTGGGGGTGCGCATCGACGGCGAGGAACTGCTGTACTGCTCGTCGCGCGACGTCACCGAGCGCAAGGCGCAGGCGCGCGAGCTCGAGCAGTACCGCCACCACCTCGAGGCGTTGGTCGCCGAGCGCACCGAACAGTGGCGAGTCTCGGAGCAGCGCTTTCGCGCGCTGGTGGAACAGTCTCTGGTCGGCGTGTTCGTGCAGGTGCACGACCAGCTGCGATTCGTGAATCCGGGTTTCGCCACGATGTTCGGCTACGACTCGCCCGAGGAGATGATCGGCCGCATGCCGGCGCACACCGTGGTGGCGCCGGAAGACCGCGAGCGCGTTCGCGACATCGGCCGGCGCATCGTCTCGGGCCAGGACCGCATCACCAAGCTGTCGTTCACCGGCATGCGGCGCGACGGTACGCGGGTTTCGATCGAGGCCTACGGCTGCCCGATCGAGGACGATGGCGGCCCGGCGGCGGTCGGCCTGCTGCTGGACGTCACTGCGCAGCGCCAGGCCGAGGCCGAGCGCGCTGCCGCGCTGTTGCGCGAACAGGGCCTGCGCAACGCGGCCGAGCAGCAGGCGAGCTCGCTGCGCGAACTGCTCGAGCAGCGCGAGGAGTTCGTGCGCGTGCTGGCCCACGAGGTGCGCCAGCCGCTGAACAACGCGTCGGCGGCGCTGCAGAGTGCTGCGGCCGGCTTGATCACCGATGGCAGCGGCGACCGCGCCGGCGCCGCGCAGCGCATTGCGCGGGCGCAGTCGGTGATCGGCCAGATCGTCGCCAGCCTCGACAACACGCTGGCCTCCACCGCGCTGCTGGCCAGCACGCGGCAGATCGACGCGCGCGACGCCGACGTCGGCGCACTCATCGACCTGAGCCTGGGCGACCTGGATGCGGCGCAGCGCCCGCGCGTGCGCGTCGAGCGGATCTCATCGACGCGCACCGCGAGCATGGACATCGGCCTGATGCGCTTGGCGCTGCGCAACGTGCTCGGTAACGCGCTGGCCTATTCGAACGCCGGCAGCGAAGTGATCCTGCGCGTGATCGACAGCGACGAGCCGCTGGCGCTGGTGTTCCAGGTCGCGGACCTCGGCCCGGGCATCGCCGAAGAGCTGCTGCCGCGCCTGTTCCAGCGCGGCGAGCGAGGCGCCCATGGACTGCCGGGGCACGGCATCGGGCTGCACGTGGTGCGGCGAGTGATGGAGCTGCACGGCGGCAACGTCGACGTGCTGCGCCACCAGCCGCACGGCACGGTGTTCAGGCTGTGGCTGCCGCAGGGGCAGTAGCGCTCGCCTGGGCGGCTCAGGCGCTGCGCAGCGGCCCGCGGAACACGTAGCCCACGCGCGACAGCGCTTGCAGCGGCACCGGGCTGGCCGTGGCGCGCTCGATGCGACGGCGCAGCCGGTAGATGATGGCGCTGAGCGTGTTGTCGGGCTCTTCGGTGACCGGCCTGCCCAGGTGATGGCACAGCGACTCGCGCGTCACCGCCTGGCCTTCGGCCTGCACGAAACGCTCCATCACCGCGAGGTCGAGATCACTCAGATCGATGCGCACGCCGTCGGGCGCGATCAGGCGGCCGGCCTGCCGGTCGAGCAGCCACTCGCCGGAACTGCCGCTGTACGAGGCCACGCGCCGGTGCACCGCGCGGATCGCCACGACCACCTGGTCGAAGCTGGCCGGTTTGGACAGGTGCATGTCGGCACCGGCATCGACGACCGACGAGAACACGTCGGGCGCAAGGCGGCCGGAGACGACCAGCAGCCCGGCCTGCGTGCGCCGGCGCAGGATGCGGATCAGCTCGACGCCGTCCACGCCCGGCAGCATCAGGTCGAGGATGTAGAAGTTGAACGAGAAGGGCGAGGTGTGCGCGAGCAGCTCGTTGCTGTCGCCGAAAGTCGACACCTCGATCTCCAGGCCGCGCAGGTGGGCGGCGAGGTACTCGCGGTACTCGGGGTCGTCATCGACCAGTGCGAGCGTGCGGGGCAGCGGAGAGGCGTTGGTATGGGGCATGTCAGCGTGTCGACGGGAGCATCAAAAAATTCTAGCGATCGAATGGACCGAATCGAAGCGTATTGCTACCTGTTCAAGGTCGATTGAGATGCCGACATCGCCCCTTGTACTCACAAGTGATCAACCTGAGTTTGCGTTGGGTCACTTGTCACGCCGCCGTCAGCCGACGAGCGCGGCTGACGCGCCGATGCGTGGCCCGCGCATGGGCCAGCCAGCCTCGCCTTTGCCAGCGCGCGGCCATCAGCAGGCCGCGCAGCCACTCGTCGGCCGTGTAGGCAATCCACACGCCGACCAGGCCGAGCCCGAAGTGCACGCCCAGCAGCCAGGCGCCGCCGGCCATCACCAGCAGCATCGACAGGCTGCCCGCCGCCACCGGGTAGCGCGCGTCGCCGGTGGCGCGCAGGGCGTTGATGACGACCAGGTTGAAGACGCGCCCCGGCTCGAGCAGCACGGCGATCCACAGGAGCTTCGAGCCCCACGACACCACCTGTGCGTCACGGGTGAACAGCGGCAGCGTCCAGGGCGCGCTCAGCGCGGCGGCGAGTGCGCCGAAGGTGCCGACGGCCAGGCCCCAGCGCATGCTCCGGTGCACCAGCCGGTCCGCCTCGTGCAGGCGGCCCGAGCCGATCAGGTGGCCGACGAGGATCTCGCTCGCAAAGCCGACCGCCACGCCGAACAGCAGCACGAAGTGCTGGATCTGCAGGGTGTAGCTCTGCGCGGCCAGCTCGGGCACTCCCATGCGCGCCGCCATCGCCACGGTGACCATCATCGCCAGGCGCCAGGCGATGTTCTCCGCCGCTCCGGGCAGCCCGATGTGCAGCACCGGCGCGAGCCGTTCATGGCGGATGACCCACCAGTCGCGACGCGTCGGCACGATGGCCAGCCGGCGCCGCCACAGCCACAGGTGCAGCACCAGGCCGAGCGCGCGGCTCGCGGCCAGAGCGATCGCGAAGCCCGGCAGGCCGAGCGCCGGAAGCGGCCCGCTGCCGTCCATCAGCGGCACGCACAGCAGCAGGTGCAGCGCGTGCATGGCCAGCATCACCAGCAGCGTGTCGCGGGCATGCAGGTGGGCGCGCATCACTGCGGCCATGCTGGCGTTGAAGGCGTCCAGCGCCAGCCCGATCGCCAGGTACTGCAGGAAAGGCTGTGCCAGCGGCAGCACCGCGTCGGGTGCGTTGAGCAGCCGCAGCAGGCCGCCGGCACCGGCAGCCACGCACAAGCCCGCCCCCAGCCCCAGCCAGCTGCTCGCGCCGAGCGCGGCGCGAGCCGAGGCGTCGGCCCCGGCCCGGTCGCCGGCGCCGAGCTGCTGCGTGATGACCACGCTGACGCCCATGCTGACGATGCGAAACAGCAGGAAGAAGGCCTGCTGCACGTGGTTGGACATCGCATAGGCGCCGGAGGCCGCATCGGACACGCGCGCGGCCAGCGCCAGGCCAGCCAGGCCGACCAGCGTGCCCAGCAGCAGCTCGGCGAACAGCGGCCAGGTGATCGCCACCAGCCCGGGCCGGCCGGGCGCAGCACGCGGTGGGTTCATTCAGACGCGCTCGACCTTGACCGCGGCACGCAGCCAGGCCGGCTGCGCATCGCTGACCACCAGATCGAGTTCCTGCAGGCTGGCCACGGCGCTGGGCGCCACCACGTCGAGCTTGGTGGCGTCGGTCAGCACGATGCGGCGTGCGGCGCCTTCGACCATGGCGCGCTTGATCGCCGACTCTTGCGCATCGTGCGCCGTCAGCCCGGCACGCGGGTGCAGCGCGCAGGCGCCGAGGAAGGCGATGTCCGCGCGGTGCGCGCGCACCGTGGCCAGCGCAGCCTCGCCGACGAAGATGCGCGGCGCCGGCAGCCAGTCGCCGCCGGCGAGCACCAGGCGGATCTGCGGCTCGTCGGAGACGGCCAGCGCCACGTCCAGAGAGTGCGTGATGACCGTCAGCGGGCGTGGCGAATCGGCAGCCTTGAGCTGCTGCACGAGCGCCAGCGTGGTCGTGCCGCCGTCGATGAACAGGCTGTCGTTGGCTTGCACGTGGCGTGCACCGGCCATCGCGATGGCGCGCTTGGCGCCGGTGAGCACGCCGGCACGCTGTGCGGTGGGCAGCACGGTGGCGTGCAGGGCCACGGCGCCGCCGTGGGTCTTGTGCACGAGGCCGCGGGCGGCGAGCTGGCGCAGGTCGCGCCGCACCGTGTCTTCGGAGACCGCGTACTCGGCGGCGAGCTGCGCCACCTCCACACGGCCAAACTCGCGCAGCGCCTGGGCGATGCGCTGCTGGCGCTCGGCGGCGAAGCGCGGCGGCTCGGCGGGGCGGGGTCGGGCGGTCACGTCGAGTTTGCTGGTTTGTGCACGAACGTGCAAATTACAGCACAATGCAGCACATGCAAGCAAGCGACTTGTCCCATCCCGCTGCCGCGCCGGCCTCCGGCGACGCGCTGCGTCCGTGGCACCGGGCGATCCGCGCGCAGTTCTTCGTGCTCGGCGGCGCCATGGGCGCCTGGGGTGCGCAGGTGCCCGCGGTGAAGCAGCAGTACGCCCTGGACGAGCAGTCGCTGTCGGTGGCCCTGCTCGCCGCAGCGGGCGGCGCCGTGCTGTGCCTGCTCACCGCCGGGGCGCTGGTGGCGCGCTTCGGCGTGCGCCGCTGCGTGCTGGTGGCCGGGATGCTGATGTGCGCGGCGCTCGTGGGCGTGCTGCTGTCTAGCCACTACGGCGTGCTGCTGTCGCTGATGCTGCTGCTCGGGGCGGCAAGTGCGCTGTTCGATGTCTCCATCAATTCCGACGGAAACCACCTCGAAGAGCAGGCGCGACGCAAGGTGATGAGCGGGCTGCATGCGATGTTCAGCCTGGGCGGCATGACCGGCGCGCTCGCCGCCGCTGGTCTCCACCGTGCCGGGCTGCCCGCACCGGCGCAGCTCGCCGGCAGCGCGCTGCTGCTGGTGCCGTTGCTGCTGTGGGCGGCAGCGCGCATGAGTTCGATCCGCTCGGACAGCGAGGAGTCGCCCGCACCGATTGCCTGGCCGCGCGGCGTGCTGCTGTGGATGGGCTTGCTCACCGCGCTGTGCATGGTCGCCGAAGGTTCGATGTACGACTGGAGCGCCTTGTTCGTGCAGCAGGAGCGCCACACCGACGCGGCCACCGGCGCACTCGGCTTCGCCGCCTTCAGCGCCGCAATGGCGATCGGCCGGCTGTTCGGCGACCGCGTGCGCGAACGCCTCAGCTCGACGGCGCTGTTGCGCCTGTCGGGGGCAGTGGCCGCGCTGGGCATGGCACTCGCGCTGACCGTGGCCGCGCCGTGGGCAGCGCTGCTGGGCTTCATGCTCGTCGGCCTGGGCCTGGCCAACGTGGTGCCGGTGCTGTTCGCCGCCGCTGCGCAGGTGCCCGGCGTGGCTGCGGCGCACGGCGTGGCCGCGGTGTCGTCGGTGGGCTACCTCGGCTTCATGGTCGGCCCGCCGCTGATCGGCGCGCTGGCGCGCTGGAGTTCGTTGACCACAGCGCTGTGGGCGGTGGCGCTGTTCGCCGTGCTGATGGCGGCGGCGGCGCGTGCGGTACTCACCCGCGCGCGTTGAACCGACTCAATCCTCGAGCTCGGCCTTGGCCATCTCGACGTCCAGCCGCTCCATGGCGTCGGCCGGGTCGAAGGCAGCCGCGTCGGCATAGAGCTTCTCGGCTTCCTTCATCTTCTTGTCGCCCTCGAGCATGACCAGGCCGTTGGCGTATTCGACCATCGCGATCGCCGAGTTCGGGTTCAGCTTGAGCGCGGTCTTGTACATCAGCAGGCCCTGGTCCTTGCTGGCGCCCTGGGTGCGGCCGAGCAGCGAGCCCACCTTGTCGATCACCTCGGCGTGGAAGGCGCCCAGCGCGATGTGCGCGTCGGCATGGCGAGGCTGCAGCTTGATGGCGGTTTCCAGCGCGGTCTTCACCTTGCTGCCCAGGCCCTGCGCCAGCGCCTTGGCGACGCTGATGCCCTGGCTGTAGCGGCCCAGCGCGTAGGCCTGCCAGTAGTACGCGTTCGGGTTCTTCGGCTCCTCGGCCTGCTGGGCCTCGGCACGCTCGGAGACTTCCATGAACATCGCCAGGCGCGTCTTCTCGCTCTTCTCGAGGTAGTTGGCGTAGATGGACATTGCCTTGTTGGCCACCGTGATGCCGGCGCCGCCCGCCTTCAGGCCGGCGTCGTAGGCCTTCTGGAACTCGCCAGCATGGAACAGCGACCAGGCCGCCAGCACCTTGGCGTCGGTGGGCAGCGGCTCGGCATCGCCGCCGTGCAGGCGCGTCCACTTCTTCTTGAGCGCCGCGGCGTCGTAGGTGTAGTCAGAGGCGTCGTGCGGGAAGGCGGTCCATTTGGCCATGTTGGTGTCTCCTGGGTTTGCTGCAGCAGCGTCAGTTCTTGTTGTAGTGGCCCACCAGCGCGTGCAGGTGCTCGCGCTGCGAGGGCTCGAGGTAGGGGATCAGCAGGCTGAGCACGTGGAAGGCGCCGCGCATCAGCGCCGCGCCGGCCGACTCGGGCTCGAGTGCGCGGCGCGGGTCGCGCACGTACTCGTAGCTCAGCCAGTAGGTCAGCACCACCGCCATCGCGGTGGCCACGGGTTCGATGTCGCGCGGCTCGATCTTCATCGCGCCGCCGCGCACCAGGCCGGCGATCACCGCCTGGATGGCCTGGTTCTTGTTGCGCAGCACGAACTGGAAATGCGTCTCCAGGCGGCGGTTCTTGGAGAGCAGATCGTTCAGGTCGCGGTACAGGAAGCGGTACTGCCAGATCAGCTCGAAGAGCATGTGGAACAGCAGCCAGGCGTCCTCGACGTTGCGCACCTGGTCGGCGGCCTGCAGCAGCTCGCCGAGCGACTTCTCGTAGCGGTCGAACAGGCTGTTGATCAGCTCGTCCTTGGCCGGGTAGTGGTAGTAGAGGTTCCCTGGGCTGATGTTCAGCTCGGCGGAGATCAGCGTCGTCGAGACGTTCGGCTCGCCGAAGCGATTGAACAGCTCGAGCGTGACCTCCAGGATGCGTTCGGCCGTGCGGCGCGGTTTTTTGGCTTGCGTGGCCATGGGTGCCTGCAGTGGGTGGCGGGAATCTAGCACCCTTCGCCAGCGCGGCACACGAGCGTCGCCCCTAATGGGCAGCGCCCGGCAAGCCGGGAACACGCTGCCTACAATCTGCCGCCCATGCCAGCCATTTCCTTCCAGAGCGTCGCCAAGACCTTCAGCGGCGCCCGTGGCGACGTCCACGCCTTGACCGACGTCAGCTTCGACATCCAGGCCGGCGAGTTCTTCGGCCTGCTCGGCCCCAACGGCGCCGGCAAGACCACACTGATCAGCATCCTTGCCGGCCTCAGCCGCGCGACGCGGGGCCGCGTGACGGTGATGGGCCACGATGTCGTGACCGACTACGCTGCCGCGCGCCGCAGCCTGGGCATCGTGCCGCAGGAGCTGGTCTTCGACCCCTTCTTCAGTGTGCG
>Ga0208939_1002225_pt1 | contig 13866 bp, 7 predicted proteins | sample AD_STIC12_MetaG_FD_184437 | JGI IMG/M metagenome (GOLD analysis project Ga0208939, IMG submission 184437) | Active sludge microbial communities of municipal wastewater-treating anaerobic digesters from USA - AD_STIC12_MetaG (SPAdes) (version 2) | ecosystem: Engineered > Bioreactor > Anaerobic >...
GGCAGGACAGCTGGTGCACTAGAGGTTCGTCGTTTCCGGTCCTCTCGTACTAGGAAACGATCCTCGCAAATTTTGGCGACCATGGTAGATAGGAGACCGAACTGTCTCACGACGTTCTGAACCCAGCTCGCGTGCCCTTTTAATTGGCGAACAGCCAAACCCTTGGGACCTTCTTCAGCCCCAGGATAGGACGAGCCGACATCGAGGTGCCGAACCTCCCCGTCGATGTGGACTCTTGGGGGAGACCAGCCTGTTATCCCCGGAGTAGCTTTTATCCGATGAGCTTCCGCCGTCCTATATCGCACGGTCGGATCACTAAGTTCTGCTTTCGCAACTGCTCGGCTTGCAGGCCTTGCAGTAAAGCTGGCTTGTGCCTTTACACTATCACTCCGATTTCCATCCGGAGCTAGCCAACCTTTGTAAACGCCTCCGTTACATTTTAGGAGGCAACCGCCCCAGTTAAACTACCCACCAGACACTGTCCTTCTCCCGGATTCACGGGAGTAAGTTAGGATTGCAATATAACAAGGGTGGTATTTCACTGGTGTCCGCCTTGCGGCGGACTCCCACCTATGCTAAACATGCAATACCGCAACCCAGTACCAAGTTGTAGTAAAGCTTCACGGGGTCTTTTCGTCTAACCACGGTAATGTCGCATCTTCACGACACTTGCAATTTCGCCGAGTACATTGTCAAGACAGTTGCCAAGTCGTTATGCCATTCGTGCGGGTCGGAACTTACCCGACAAGGAATTTCGCTACCTTAGGACCGTTATAGTTACGGCCGGCGTTCATCAGCGCTTCAGTTCAAAGCTTCTCCCGATTGCTCGGAATAACCTCTCCCCTTAACGTTCTGACACTGGCCAGGCATCAGCCCCTATACATCACCTTGCGGTTTAGCAGGGACCTGTGTTTTTGATAAACAGTCGCTTGGCATCTTTAGCTGCGCCCGCCTTGCGGCGGGAGGCCTTATCCCGAAGTTACGGCCGCTATTTTGCCGAGTTCCTGAACAATGTTTCTCTCGTACACCTTAGGCTACTCGCCTCACCCACCTGTGTCGGTTTACGGTACGGTTGCCTTGGTCTTAGCCCTAGAGGTTTTTCTTGGCACCAGTTTTGATTGAATCGGGTCTGCCTTGCGGCTTTCCCTTTTGCCAGCCTTGGCGTTTAATGACAGACGGATTTGCCTATCTGTCACGCCATTGGCTAGCAACGTCATAAGCCAAATAACGATCAATCTCCACTAATGCGTCACCCCATTGGAAAACCAAGGTAGTGCTGGAATATTAACCAGCTCTTCCATCGACTACGCCTTTCGGCCTCGCCTTAGGATCGACTAACCCTGGGTCGATTCGCGTTGCCCAGGAAACCTTAGGTTTACGGTGTCAGGGATTCTCACCCTGATTTTTGCTACTTATGCCAACATTCTTACTTCCAACCAGTCCACCGGCCCTCGCGGGTCCGACTTCATCCCGATTGGAATACTCCTCTACCACCTCAGCGCTAAGCGCTGAGATTCGCATCTTCGGTACCATATTTAGCCCCGGTACATTTTGGGCGCAAAACAACTTGACCAGTGAGCTGTTACGCTATCTTTAAAGGGTGGCTGCTTCTAAGCCAACCTCCTGGTTGTAAAAGTCGTAATACCGCCTTTTACACTTAATATGGATTTAGGGACCTTAGATGGCGATCTGGGCTGTTTCCCTTTTGACTGATGGAGCTTAGCCCCCATAGTCTGACTTTTGAGATACGGATACCTAGTATTCGGAGTTTGGTTGAAGACAGTAACCTTGCGGACCCGCCCTCAGTCAGTGCTCTACCCCTAGGTCTAATCTCAAAGCTAGCCCTAAAGCTATTTCGAGGAGAACCAGCTATTACCGAGTTCGATTGGAATTTCTCCCCTAACCACAGCTCATCCCCTCGTGTTGTACGGCGAGTGGGTTCGGGCCTCCTCCTGATGTTACTCAGGATTCACCCTGGCCATGGTTAGCTCACCCGGTTTCGGGTCTTATCCACGCTGCATTTGGTGTAAACACCAAACGGGCTATTAACCCTCGCTTTCACTGTGCCTTCTCCCTGTCGGGATTAAACAGGCAACGTAGATAAACTCGTTGGCTCATTCTTCAATAGGAACGCCGTTATCCAGTAATTCCCGACAAGTCGGGACACTTGGACTTCGACTCTTTGTAAGCAAATGGTTTCAGATACTATTTCATCGCCCTCACCGGGCTGCTTTTCACCTTTCCCTCACGGTACTAGTTCACTATCGATCATCAAAAGTATTTAGCCTTACCGCATAGTCACGGTTGGTTCCCTCAGGATTTCACGTGTCCCAAGGTACTCTAGATAAAAACCGTAAAGAAATAACCCCTTTCGCGTACGGGACTTTCACCCTCTGTGGTTGGCCTTTCCAGACCATTCTACTAGGGAAGCTATTTAGCCTTACCTTGCCTGTGTATGCAGGCAAACATTTCTATCATCACACCTATTTAGCAACGACATACATCTTTAACCGCCGGCTTAGCTTTGTCCCGAAGGACTCGGCCTTACCGACAGAACACTAAAAGGGTTTGGGCTGCTCCGCGTTCGCTCGCCACTACTAACGGAATACAGGCCTACAGATTAATTGTCCACCGTTGGCGGACCATTAATCTATAGACGCTTAACTTTTTTCTTTTCCTCCAGCTACTGAGATGTTTCACTTCGCTGGGTTGTCTTCCATACCCTATGGATTCAGGCATGGATTTTCCGTCTTCAACGGAAAGGGTTTCCCCATTCGGATATCCCCGGGTCAAAGGTTGCTTGCCACCTCACCGAGGCTTTTCGCAGGCTGCGACGTCCTTCATCGTCTTTTGATGTCTAGGCATCCACCATTTGCTCTTGTTTGTTTAATCACAAGAATCAGATTATAAATGATTCTTAATATTTTTTGTATTTCGGCGAATTATAATTGTAATTTTTTAATTCGTTTTTAATTGATATTCAATTGTCAAAGTTCGGGGATAATTGTCTCCCAAAGAGCGATTAACATTTTGCTTAATATTAGCCGAATCTTCGGGGGGCAAAAAAACCGCCTTTCTCCAAGCGGTTTATCCCAGGGGCGCGGAAAAACTGTCCTCTTAGCTTGGAGAATGATTATTAGTTTGATTGATAGTGTATCTCATATATTTGTCACTTAATGATTTTAGCGGATTTTTAATTCTTTGTCCATACTTTAATAGGGATTGAGTGTGGATAAAGAGTTGGTTACATTGAAAATTATATCTTTTTTCAAAATTCTTGTCAAGCTTCCGGTTGGTTTTTTTTGTCTTTTTCCAGCTGTTTTTTGGCAAAATCGGTAATTTTACCCAATCTTAATGTAATTATAACAATAAAAACCGTGATAACAGCCGCATAAATAAACTGGGCAATAATATTGCCGGCCTGGGGGAAAATGGCGGAAAACAAGGACTTAATAGCATCATTCCAGGCTAAGGCGGCAACTAAACCGAAGCCGGCGGTAGCCAAATCAGTCATTTTTTCCAAAATTTCAATATGTAATGATTTTTGTTCAGTGGTTTTTTGTTCGGACATAGATTTTTAATTAATTATTAATAAAATTAAAAAAGCCCGCACTCGTATTGGATTTTTTTAGATTATTAAAATTATAATTCGTTTACTGGGGGTTGTCAATAACTTGGTTGTTTCTGAGTTGTTTCTAAGTTATTCGCTCATTGGGAAAATTGGGTGAAACAACATGGGCGGCACAAAGTGCCGCCCATGATCTCGCTCTCAAAAAGCCGAAAAGTTTTGTGATGGTGCCGGAGAGAGGACTCGAACCTCCAAGCCCGAAGGCACTTGCTCCTAAGGCAAGCGTGTCTACCAGTTTCACCACTCCGGCTGATTATTTCGTTAATAAAGTCTCGGCTAATAAAAATAGGTTCTTATTTTTTAAAAATACAAGAAATATAGCTTGTTGTCAATTAGTAGTGTATAATAAATATAATAAAATTTCTTCATTATTAATAAAATTATTAGCCATGAAGAAAATCATCGCAATCCCTTTCTTGCTGATAGGGATTTTTTTGTCTATTTTTTCGACTGTGGCCGCCGCTGATCCGAGTGTTGTCATTAATGAAATCGCCTGGATGGGCACTTTAATTTCCACTGACGACGAGTGGCTTGAGCTTAAGAACAACACTGGCCAGTCCATTGATTTGACCGGTTGGCATTTGACGGCTGCTGACGGCGCGCCGGATATTGAATTAGTCGGCGTTATTCCCGCCCAAGGTTATTTTTTATTGGAGCGAACCGACGACGACAGTGTTGCGGCGATTACCGCCAATCAGCTTTACACCGGCGCCTTGTCCAATAGCGGCGAGTCTTTGTCGCTTTATGATGGAGAGGGTAATGTTGTTGATGGGGTTTTTGCTTCTGGCGGTTGGCCGGCTGGCGACAATTCAGCCAAAGCGACTATGGAAAGAATCAATTCTTTATTGCCGGCTGACAGCAATAATTGGCAAACCGGTTTTACTGTCGGCGGCACTCCGGCGGCCGATAATAGCCGGCTTGGTATGCCACTATCTGATGAGCAGCCGGCAGATGAACAACCGGTGGATGACATTGACGAAAATATTAATGACAGCCAGCCAGCCGATTGGTCGGCTGGCGTTTCAGATATTGTCATTAATGAATTTATGCCCGATCCTCTAGTTGGCCAGTCGGAATGGATTGAGCTTTATAATAATAGCGATTTTTCCATTGATTTGTCCGGCTGGAATATTGAGGATGGTAAGGGAAAGGTTTTGTCTTTGATGGGTGTTATTCAGCCGGGGCAAATTATGGCTTTTGATTTGTCGGCCAGCAAATTGAATAATGACGGCGACTTATTGATTATTAAAAGCAATCAGGGGGTATTAATTGATCGAGTCAGTTATGGTAATTGGGCTGATGAAAATATTGCCGACAACGCTCCTCGGGCAAAAACCGGCGAGACAATCGCTCGCAATCTCAATGGTTATGATACTAATATTGATAAGAACGATTTTTCTTTGACCATCCAAGCGACCCGCGGTTTGTCCAATATAATAATCTTGCCGCTTAAAGAGCAAACCGAGGCAGTGGAAGCTGAAGTTATTCGGCCGCTGGGTCATCAGTCGGCAACCGGACAGATAATAATAAATGAATTATTGCCCAATCCGGCCGACGACGAAACAGCTGAATTCATTGAGCTTAAAAATATTGATAATAAAGAAGTTGATATTACCGGTTGGATTCTACAGGATAATAGTCGTCGTCAATATGTGATTGATTGTGATTATTATGAGGATTGTCTATTGGCGCCGCTGGAGTTATTGGCGATTTATCGCTTTCAGTCTGGTTTAGCTTTAAATAATACCGGTGGTGATCAAGTCCAGTTGTCTTCAGCCGAACACCAACTGATGGATGAGGCGGTCTATCAAGACAAAACTGAAGCGGGCAATTCTTATAGCCGGACAATTGATGATCACTGGCAATGGACTAAACGGGCCACTCCCGGCAGAGAAAATATTTTTGTTTCTATTGAGGAAAACAATCTTGGCGCCGGCAAAGATAATGGTTTTGAAAGTACTACCACCGAAATAGTCGTGTTTTTGCCGATTAAAATAAACGAAATTTTGCCCAATCCGGTCGGTTCGGATATGGTTGGCGAATTTATCGAATTATATAATCCCAATGAGCAGGAGGTTGATTTGATTGATTGGCAAATTGATGATGATGAGGGTGGCAGTCGGCCGTATCAAATAAAAACCGGGAAAATTAAAGCCGGTGGCTATTTGGTTTTACCGCGGACCGAAACCAAGTTGTCCCTCAATAATGATTTTGATGCGGTTAGGATTTTTTCACCGGATGGATTATTGCAAGACGAGATTGATTATGAGGGTGCCAAAGAGGGCCGGAGTTATTCATTGTCAGGTGGTGATTGGTTTTGGAGCGAGCGGCCTACCCCCCAAGCCGATAACCTTATTATTTCGGCGCCGGCCATAAGCGGAACTAGGTCTGGCCAAAGCGCCAAGGGGTTGATAGACATTGAATTGGAATCAATCAGAGAGCTGGCGGTTGGTGACCAGGTACGCACCAGGGGCGTGGTGGCAGTGGAGCCGGGTGTTTTGGGTAGTCAGATTTTTTATTTGGCCGGGTCGGGTATTCAAGTTTATTCTTATAAAAAAGATTTTCCCCAATTGGCAGTCGGCGATTATGTGGAAGTGATTGGCGAAATATCCGAGGCTGGCGGTGAACGCCGGATCAAGACCGCTTCGGCCGCTGATATCAGGGTTTTGGATCGTCAACACCAATTCGAGTCGCAATCGTTGGATATTGCCGAGGTCGGTGAGTCCTGCGAAGGCTTCTTAGTGAAATTAATTGGAACGGTGGTTGAGAAAAACGGCAATAATCTTTATCTTGATGATGGCACCGGCGAAATCAGGGTCTACCTCAATAAAAACACTGGCATCAATACGGCCGATATTGGGGAGGGCGAGTCCTGGTCGGTGACAGGAATCGTGTCGGAAACAAAATCCGGCTATCGGATTTTGCCCCGTCAACAAAGTGATTTGCAGTTGGTCGGCGAAGTTAAGGGCGCGGCAGAAGAAATCGCTGCTCACACTAATTGGTCGCAACTGGAAAAATATTTTTTGGCGCTAATGATTTTTTTGGGTGTGACAAATGTTTGGTTGATGTGGCACAATTGGCAATTAAAAAAATCCGGCTGGCGGATTATTGAAGAGGAAAAATAATCAAATTACAAACTTAGAATCGCCCCTCTCGGCTTGTTTGTGGCAGGTAAACTGGTAGGCGGGAATAACAAATAAATCACAAATTCAAATTTGAATTTGTGATTTTTAGATTTAAATATTTTTTCCGGTCTATTAAGTTCAGCCTCGCCATAATAGGAATAAAATATAAATCAGATAAGCGCCAAATAAACCGGCGCCCTCTCGGCGGACAATGTGTCGTTCTTTTTTGCCGGTTAAGACAAAATAAAACATTAGAGAAATTGCCAGTAAGGCGATGGCCAAGTCGAGATTAAGCGAGGGATTGAACGATAGCGGTTTGATTAGGGCGCTCAGGCCGAGAATAAATGAAGCGTTAAAAATCACTGAGCCAATAATGTTGCCAATGGCGATATCGGCGCTTTTTTTAATCACCGCCATGACCGAAGCGGTCATTTCCGGCAGAGTGGTGCCGATGGAGATAATGGTTAATCCGATAATTGTTTCGCTTAGCCCCAAGTTTCTGGCAATGGTGATGGCGCTACTAACCACCCAATGGCCGCCCAAGCCCAAACCAATGACGCCCAATAATACATAAGTCAGAGAAATCGGCATTTTGAATTTTTCATAGCTTAGATTTTCTTCGCCTTTAATCTTATTGATGCCGAAGGTGTAATACATAAATACGGCAAAAAATATCAGCAGAATAATTCCGTCAAACCGCGATAACAGCGAAGGTTTGTCTATGCCCGGCAAGCTGTCATTGGCCAAGAAGAACAGCAGAATCATCACTGCCAGGGCTAGCGGTATTTCTTTCCAGGCGGTGCCGGTTTTAATTCTAATCGGAGAAATCATAGCGGCAATGCCGGCAATTAGTAAGATGTTGGCAATACAGGCGCCAATAATATTGCCGATGGCAATATCGGCTGAGCCGCGAAAATTGGCAATAATATTGATGGTCAATTCCGGCGCTGAGGTGCCGAAAGCGACAATCGTCAGGCCGATAAACAGATCAGACAATTTAAATTTTTTGGCGATTGAGGAGGCGCCGTCAATTAATAGGTCAGCGCCCTTAATCAGAAAGACAAAACCAATGAGCAATGAAAGATAGGTGAGCATGGGAGATTATGAAAAAATTTTAATTTTTTTCGCCAAAGGTGGATTTAATAAAATATCGAATTACTATTCCTTAAGGATTGCTTTTCAAATACTTTAACAATTCTTTATGGTCAGAAAATATTTTATCGGCCTGCTTTAAGTATTTTTTATTGAGGGTGGTGGCCAGGGCAAAGGTTTTTATCTTGGCGCTCTTGGCGCTCTTAATTCCCAAGGGGGAGTTTTCAATCACTAGCGCTTCGCTTGACTTGACATTAAGTTTCTTTAAGGCCAGGCGATAGGGCGCGGGAGATGGTTTGCTGTATCTGACATCGTCACCGCTAATGACCACTTGAAAGATTTGAAAAAATTCTTTTTGGATAATTGGTTGGACGAATTTTTTATCGCTACCGGTGACGACTGCCAATTTCAAACCCTGTTTTTTTAAAAGGTCAATTAGCGGATAAATCTCTTTATAGATTTTCAGTTTAAAATTATCATTGATTATTCTTCTTTTTTCCGCGCCAAGTTTCCGTTTAGTAAGGGGGGATAATTTTTTGCCGCCTTGGGTCGAAAAAAATTGGACCATGGCCCGCGATGGCATACCTTCAGCCAACAGAACATCCTGTCGGCTGATTTTTATTCTCTGCTGGGCGAAAGTTTGTTGCCAAGCGAGAGCATGATAGCTCATTGTATCGGCCAAGACGCCGTCAAAATCAAATATGACTGCTTTAAGCATGGTAATTTTAAATTGTTATATTGTCCGCCACGGCGGATTGTTAAATTGTTTGGTTTTGGTTTTATTAGCGGGCAAAAACAATTTAACAATATGACAATTTGATAATTACTGTTTTTATGATTTGGATTGTTACCCGTATGTCATCTATTACGCCGAACTATATGTCATAAGCCATTTAGATCAAAGTAACATTCGCCACCGTATCATTGTCGGCCTTAAAGCGCATCACGCGCACGCCTTGGGTGTCACGGCCGAGGACATTGACATCTTTAGCAGCCAAGCGAATAACTTGGCCATTATGGGAAATGACAATCAGATCGTTTTCATCGCCATAGACTACGTGGCCGGCGATAATATTACCGGTCTTGGAAGTTATTTTGGCGGTTTTAATACCACTGCCGCCGCGGCCTTGGACTTTGTAGGCGTTAAGCTTGGTTTGTTTGCCAAAACCTTTATCCATAATCACGAGTAGCTTGGCGGTCTTGTCTAACTTGGGATCAAAAATACCCATTCCGACCACCATATCGCCAGTTCTTAATTTGATACCACGGACGCCCGAAGCCGCTCGTCCCATTGAGCGGACAGCCGCTTCCTTAAATCGAATCGCTTGGCCTTTGGCGGTTACCAAAATAATATTCTCCGTGCCATTGGACGGAATAACCCATTCTAAGTTGTCGCCCTCTTTGAGTTTGATGGCAATCAGTCCCGAGTTTCTGACTTTAGCAAAATCTTCCATTGGTGTTTTCTTGATGGTGCCGCGATTAGTGACCATTACCAAGAATTTGTCATTTTCAATTTTAGTCGAGGGAAGAATGGCGGAGACTTTTTCATTAGGCGCCAATTGGAGGAAGTTGACCAGCGCCTGGCCCTTGGCAGTCCGTGAGGCTTGAGGGATATCATAACTCTTGAGTCGAAAAATGCGGCCGCGGCTGGTGAAAAAATAAACGTCGGCGTGAGTGGAGGTAATGAAGAAATGCTCAACGCCGTCTTCTTCTTTGGTGGTCAAGCCAATAACGCCTTTGCCGCCGCGACTTTGTTTTTTAAAGGTGTCCGGTGGCAGGCGCTTGATGTAGCCGTCATTGGTCACCATGACAATCGCTTCCTCATCCGGTACTAAATCTTCCATTTTGAAGCTGTCCACGCCATGGGCAATGACTTGAGTCCGCCGTGGCTCGTCAAAGCGATTTTTTAGCTCAGTCATTTCAGTTTTAATAATCCCTTTAATCTTGGCCGGTGATTTCAAAATCCCCTCTAATTCTTTGATTAATTTTTGTTTTTCTTTCAGCTCGGTTTCGACTTTGAGTCGTTCCAAGTTGGCCAGTTGTTGGAGTCTCATTTCCAAAATGGCAATTGCCTGTCGGTCGCTTAATTTGAACTTTTTCATCAAGTTTTCCTTGGCCTGCTCTTTGTCTTTTGATTTTTTGATAGTGTCGATTACCTGGTCGATTTTGGCCAAAGCCAGCACTAAGCCTTCCAAGATGTGGGCGCGGTCTTTAGCGCGGTCAAGCTCGAATTGGGTGCGGCGAGTAACCACTTCTTGACGATGTTTAATATATTCTTCCAGCACCGCCTTCAGGGTCAAGACTCGCGGTTGAATGCCGTCAACCAGCGCTAAAACATTAAGATGAAAAGTTGATTGCAGGGCGGTGTGCTTGAATAATTGATTGAGAATTTTTTTGGGATAGGTGTCTTTTTTCAGTTCAATAACGATTCGGACGCCTTCTTTATTGGATTCGTCACGCAAGTCTCTGATGCCTTCAATTTTTTTGTCTTTGACTAATTCGGCGATTTTTTCCAACAGGGTCGCTTTATTGGTTTGATAAACCACTTCTCTGACGATGATTCTAAATCCGCCGCTTCGGGTTTCTTCAATGTCAGTTTTGGCGCGGCAGACAATGCCGCCTTTGCCGGAAGCATAAGCTTGTTTGATGTCTTGGTGATTGTAAATAATGCCGCCGGTTGGAAAATCCGGTCCTTTGATAAATTTCATCAGGTCGTCAATTGTGCAGTCGGGATTGTCAATTAGGTGGCTGGCAGCATCAATTACTTCGCCAAGATTGTGGGGCGGAATATTAGTCGCCATACCGACGGCGATGCCTTGGGTGCCATTAATCAGCAGATTAGGCAATCGAGCCGGCAAGACCTGCGGTTCTTGATGGGCGCCGTCATAATTGGGTACAAAATTGACGGTATTTTTTTCAATATCCAAAAGCATTTCTTCGGCAATGTTTTTCAGCTTGGCTTCGGTATAACGCATCGCGGCCGCTCCGTCGCCGTCCATAGAGCCGAAGTTGCCTTGGCCGTTGACCAAGGGGTAACGCAAAGAAAAATCCTGAGCCATCCGGACTAAGGTATCATAAATAGCGGCGTCGCCGTGGGGATGATATTTGGCCATTACTTCGCCGACCACATTGGCGGATTTGCGGAATTTGGCGTTGGCTTTCAAGCCGATATTCCACATCGCATACAGAACGCGACGATGGACAGGTTTTAAGCCGTCACGAACATCGGGCAAGGCGCGAGAAATAATAACTGACATAGCATAATCCAGATAGCTTTGCTGGACTTCCTCACTGATAACCTGGTTGGATATGCCGGGCTCGATTATTTGATTGGAATCAGTTGCGGCAGTTTCGATCGGTGTCGGATTATTTTGTTTCGGCGCCGGTGAAACGCTCGGCTGGTTGTTTTTTCCGCTGGTTTTTTTGGGCATAATTATTGAAGAAATTTAAGAGTAGAAATTATTTTTTCCAGAATGGCTAAATAGGCGTGGCCATTTCTGGTGTAAACATTGAGTTCATACAGGTCGCCATTTTTTTCGGTGAAAATAGAATAAGAGATTTCAGTGGTGGTGGCGTTGGTTCGGTGGTATTTAAGCGCCGGCTGGAAGTCAATGAAAATTTCTTTATCAAAGGAATAGTCGGCGTTAAGATTTTTATCGGTCCAATCAGTGAGGGTGGTTTTGGTGGGATTTTCTCGCTTAGTAATCATTAGTTGCCCCAATGATTCGGGCAGATTGTTCGGGTCATCATAGCTGGCGATTACGATTGACTGGCCATCATTTTTGCGGGTCCAACCGGAGGGTGATTTCAGAGAGAGGTTCAAAGATTTTTCAATATTCTCCGGCCAAGCAGCGCTATCCAGATTCAATTCGATTTCTTTTAAAGTATTGGTTTTCAGTTGCTCAAGCTGCTGGAGATCTTGGTATTGGCTGACCGTTTCTTGGCTGGTTGCCTTAACCTCGGAAAAAATATTTTTTATTTCATTGATGTTCTGGCTCACCTGGTCGGCGATTTCTTTTAAATCGCCAGCGCTGGCGGTTTGGGCGATATTTTGGCGCAGAGTAGAAAACCAGAAACCAGTTATCATTAAGCCGATTATTGCCACAATCAGCCAAACCAGCCGATTTTTCTTAGTCAGGTCGTCATTATCGGCATCAACAGCAATGTAGTGAGTTTGCTTGGTTGTTTGGTCGGGAAACATTTCGGTTGTCGCTATTGATTGATTAAGCTCGGCAGTCAAGCTGTCGTTGTCGAGTTGGCGGTTTTTGGTTCGGGTCGTTTGATGGCCGGTTTTTTTAGGAGCGGTTTTTCTTCGAACAGCTTTTTTTCGAACAATCTTTTTTTTAGTGGGGGGCATGGGATTGATAAAAATTTCTAATTTCTATCCGCCCAAGGCGGATTTGATTTGCCGTTTTTAATTTTAGGGATTCAAGATGACGATTTTAGTTTCTTCCTGGGGCAAATCTTTTTTGTTGATTTTTAATTTGTCGGCTTTTTCTGTTGGTAAACCGGAAATTTTTAGGAATGTTTCCAAAGGGTCAAGTTTCAATTTGAGGCCGGGAATTTGGTAATGCATCGGAATGACGATTCGCGGCTCTATTTCTGCGATAATATCGTTAGCTTTTTTGGCGTCAATGGTCACTGCTCCACCGACTGGAATCATTAAGACGTCAACACCATTCATTTTTTCCAGTTGTTCGTCATCGAGCGTATGTCCCAAGTCGCCCAAATGGATAATGTTCATATCTTCGACCGTTAGTCGGTAAATAGTGTTATTCCCCCGTTCCCGGCCCTGTTGGTCGTCATGCCAAGACGGAATACCATAAACAAAAATATTTTTAGTTTCATATTCGCCCGGACCGTTAATAATAAATGACTCGCCCTTGATGGCGTCAAGATTGTTATGGTCGGGATGATTGTGAGAAACAGCCACAATGTCAGCTGAGAATTTTGGCACCCTGAGACCATAGCTGTCATCATAAGGGTCAATGGCGATAATCACCTCTTCCCCATTATTTTTTGCTTGGAGTTTAAAAAATGATTGACCGAACCATTGAATTTGCATATTTTTTTTGCTAAGATGAGTTAGTTGGCACAATCATATTTTACAATAAAATTTATTAAAAATCAATTAGCGGTCTCAGCTGATTTTAAGATTAGGAGTTGATTATTTTTTGGTCGGATTTAACTGGCGGCAATTGATTGGCGTGAAAAAATGTTTGCCCCTATAGTTCAATGGATAGAACAAGCCTCTCCTAAGGGCTAGATCTAGGTTCGATTCCTGGTGGGGGCACTAATATTACTCAATTATCAAATCTTGACAAAATTTAAAAATTGTGATAGAAATTTAAACTGAAGGATAGGTGTTCTATCTATTGGTCTTTGACAAAACTCAAACAAAGAAAGGTGAAGAAAGGTGGGAAAAGAAATTTTCCGGGGTCACCTGGAGGAGTGTTTTGATCATTATATTGAAACACTCAGCTTCATTGCTCCTAAAGGGACAAGAGGCAGTCCGGAGGCCAAAATGCCCCTGGTAGGCTTTTGTGGGGTAACCATTTCAACGGTTACCCGCTGGTTTAACCAAAAAATTCTGCCAATCGGGGAAATATTAATAAAATTGACCTGTTTTCTCCAGTTGCTCGGTTATCGGGTAATCGAATTTGAAAGATTGCCCCAAATAAGGCGGAATTTTGCCGAGCTTATCGGTTTTGGCCTGTTGTCTGGTCAAGAAGCTTGCCAACTACTCGGTTACAAAAAATCAAACTCTCTTTACCTGGTTCTTCAAGGAAAGGAAGGAATGAGCCAGGAAAAGAAAGAAAAAATGTGGGAAGTATGGAAAAAAAGGAGGGTGGAATTAGAACAGAGAAAGAGCGAGCTGGAGAAAAAGCTAGTCGGAGAAAATAAAGACGCCAGCGTCTGGCAACTGATTCGTCGGTTGCTAGATATTATTGAAGCCGGAGAATTTTCAGCCGAACAGAATTGGCCAGAATTGATGGTTAATGATGTTTTTCGGCTGGGAAC
>Ga0208939_1002233_pt1 | contig 13825 bp, 11 predicted proteins | sample AD_STIC12_MetaG_FD_184437 | JGI IMG/M metagenome (GOLD analysis project Ga0208939, IMG submission 184437) | Active sludge microbial communities of municipal wastewater-treating anaerobic digesters from USA - AD_STIC12_MetaG (SPAdes) (version 2) | ecosystem: Engineered > Bioreactor > Anaerobic >...
GCTGCTGATGTTTGGCCACGAGGCCAAGGGCGCTACGCGCTGGATCCGCTTCTGGGGCACGACGTTCCAGCCCTCCGAGATCATCAAGCCGGCGCTGATCGTGCTGTCGGCGTGGCTTCTTGCCCAGAGAGAGAAGTTTCCGAGCGGGCCGTGGGCGGTGATCGCGTTTGCGTTCTATGCGGTGACGGTCGGCCTGCTGCTGCTTCAGCCAGACGTGGGGCAGTCGGCGCTGCTGACGGTTGGCTTCATCATCGTGTTCTTCATTTCGGGCCTGCCCTGGCTGTGGGCTTCGGGGTTTGTGGTTGGCGGCGCGGGACTTGGCTGGAGCCTCTACGCATTGCTGCCGCACGTTCGGCAGCGGGTGGATTCGTTTCTCAATCCGACGCAAAACGACACCTACCAGATCGATCGCGCGCGCGAGGCGATCGAGCGCGGCGGCCTGTTTGGCGTGGGCCCGGGCGAGGGCACGGTGAAGCGCGTGCTGCCCGATGCGCACACCGACTTCGTCTATTCGGTTGCGGGCGAGGAGTTTGGTCTCGTTCTGCTGACCTTGCTGACGCTCCTCTTCGCCGTGATCGCCATCAAGGGCGTGATGGATGCTTCCCGGCACCAGGACACGTACCGCCGGGCTGCTGGCGTTGGCCTCTATGCGATCTTCGGCCTGCAGGCGGCGGTGAACATGGCGGTGAACCTGTCGCTGATTCCGCCCAAGGGCATGACTTTGCCGCTGGTTTCATCAGGCGGATCGTCGCTTCTTGGCAGCGCTTTGACGCTCGGCCTTGCTTTGGCCCTAACTCGCAAACAGCCTGAATCCACCCTCGCTCATCTGAGACATGCATGACCTCTTCTTCCAAGCCTCTGGTTGTCATCGCGGCGGGCGGCACGGGCGGCCACATGTTTCCGGCGCAGGCGTTCGCCGACGAAATGCGCGCGCGCGGCTGGACCATCGCGCTGGTGACGGATGAGCGCGGGAAGAAATACGCGACCAATTTCCCAGCCGACTGGCGGCTGGAAGTCGATGCGGCGACGTTCGGATCGAAGATGCCGCACAAGCTGCTCGCGTCGGCGCTGAAGCTGCGCAAGGGCACGAACGAGGCGCGCAAGAATTTTGAGAAAACCAAGCCTTCACTGATCGCGGGCTTTGGCGGGTATCCGTCTTACCCCTCGCTGTCGGCGGCGCGGTCGATGGGATTGCCGATCATCATTCACGAGCAAAATTCGGTTCTGGGTCGCGTGAACCGGCTGTTTGCGAAGACGGCGAAGTTCGTGGCGTGCGGCTTCGACCGGCTCGATCGTCTGCCGCTGGCGGCGGAGGACCGCAAGAAGGTGGTGGGCAATCCGGTGCGTAGTCCGATCAAGGCGGTGCGCGACAAGCCTTATCCTGAGCTGAGCGATACAGGACCGCTGAATATTCTCGTCACGGGCGGCAGCCAGGGCGCGCGGCTGTTCGGCGAAGTGATCCCGCAAGCGATTGCGTCGTTGCCCGAGGCGCAGCGAGCGCGTCTCACCGTGGTGCAGCAGGCGCGGGAAGAACAGCTTGAAGCTGTTCGCGCCGCCTATCGGGCAGCCGGCGTGAAGCACACGGTGGATTCGTTCTTCTCGGACATGCAGGACAGGCTTGCGGCGGCGCACCTAGTGATCGCACGCTCGGGCGCAGGTACAGTGACCGAGCTTGCTGTGGCGGGCCGCCCCGCGATCCTGATCCCGCTCGGCATCGCCATGGACGACCACCAGACAGCCAATGCCGAGGGCATGGTGACCGGCGCAGCCGCGGATGTCGTCCCGGAGCCGAAATTCACGGCGGAGATGCTTGCCCCGCTGCTGCTGGAGCGTATTTCCAACGCTGGCGTGCTCAAGGCGCGGGCCAAGGCGGCCTGGCAGCTCGGCAACCCGAACGCGGCGCGCGATCTGGCTGATCTTGCGGAGCAGGCTGCTGGCGTGACAGGAAAGCGGGATGCGTAAGTCACTTCCTTTCGATACGGGTCCGGTCCACTTCGTGGGCATTGGCGGCATTGGCATGTCGGGCATTGCCGAGGTGATGCTGAACCTTGGTTATGATGTCTCCGGTTCGGACATCAAGGAAAACGCGAACGCATCGCGTCTGGCCAAGCTGGGCGCCAAGATCATGATTGGCCACAAGGCCGAGAACATCGAAGGCGCGGGCGCGCTGGTGATCTCGACGGCGATCAAGAGCGGCAACCCGGAAGTTGATGCGGCGCGGCTGAAGGCCATTCCCGTCGTGCGCCGGGCGGACATGCTGGCGGAGCTGATCCGGCTGAAATGGACGGTTGCGATTGCCGGCACGCATGGCAAGACGACGACGACTTCGATGGTGGCGGCGCTGCTGGATGGCGTGGGCCTCGACCCGACCGTCATCAATGGCGGCGTGATCAATGCCTATGCGTCGAACGCCAAGCTTGGTCAGGGCGAGTGGATGGTGGTGGAGGCCGATGAGAGCGACGGCACGTTCACCAAGCTGCGTCCGACCGTGGCGATCGTCACCAATATCGACCCTGAGCACATGGATCACTACGGCTCGATGGAGGCTCTGCGGAAGGGCTTCGACACGTTTGTCGAAAACCTGCCTTTCTATGGCTTTGCTGTTCTGTGCGCGGATCATCCCGAAGTGCAGGCGCTGGCGTCGCGCATTCCTGATCGTCGCCGCATTACCTATGGCTTCAATCCGCAGTCCGATCTCTGGGCGGTGAATGTGCGGTCGGAAGCGGAGGGCTCGACCTTCGATCTCGTGCTGCGCTCGCGCGGGGCGACGGACCAGACGCGCTGGGTTGGTCTCAAGCTGCCGATGGCTGGGCGACACAACGTGCAGAACTCGCTGGCGGCGATCGGCGTCGCGCGCGAACTCGGTGGCACGGAAGAACAGATCCGCGCGGCGCTGTCGAAGTTCGGCGGCGTGAAGCGGCGGTTCACGCCGGTGGGCGAGTGGGGCAAGGTCAAGATCATCGACGACTATGGCCATCACCCGGTGGAGATCGCGGCAGTACTGCGCGCCGCGCGCGATGTGCAGGGCCGCGACAAGCGGGTGATCGCCGTGGTGCAGCCGCATCGCTATACGCGCCTGCGTGACCTGTTCGAGCAGTTCTCGACCTGCTTCAACGATGCGGACGATGTGATCATCACGCCGGTCTATGCGGCGGGCGAGCAGCCGATAGACGGTGTCAATCACGAGACGCTGGTGAAGGGGCTGATCAATCACGGCCACCGTTCCGCGCGTGCGCTTGGCGGGCTGGGGAGCCTCGCTTCGGAAATCCGCAATGCCGTGAAGACGGGCGATGAAATGGTGGTTTGTCTCGGGGCGGGTGACATCACATCCTATGCGAATGCGCTGGCGGATGACCTGAGGGCCCTCAAGGGCTAAGCGACGGAACTTCCGGTTTTCCGCGTTCTCTGGTTCTTGAACGGGCTGGGCCTTGTGCCGTCCGTTCCCTGGCGGCAAAGATCGCCGCAACAAGCGCCATAAGGCGCGGCCAGACGGGGAGATATCAATGCGCAGGTCCATGTTGGTTGGAACGGGGCTGTTGGCGCTTGGGCTGGCGATCGCGCCGGCAGCGCTGGCGCAGGCCGGGTACACGCCGCCGAAGACCAGCTGGGGCGTGCCGGATCTTCAGGGCAACTGGACCAACGCCTCGATCACGCGGATGACGCGACCGCCCGGTATCGATGCGCTGGTGCTGACGCCCGAGCAGGCGAAGAAACTTGAGGACGGCGACTACAACAATATCCGTACGCGCGAGGAGCTGAAGCCGACTGACCAGAAGGAAGGCGCGCCAGAGAAGGGCAAGCCCTTGCCGCCTGTCGGCAACTACAACGCGGTGTGGGTGGATCCGGGCGCGCATGTCGCGGTGGTGAATGGCGAGGCGCGTTCGTCGTGGATCACCGTGCCGGCGAACGGAAGGATTCCCTACAAGCCCGGACGCGGCGCAGGGCGTTACGAGGAAGCTCCGCTCCCGGCGGCCACCGCGGCGAAGGCTGATCCGAAAGCTGCAGCTGCCGCGCGTGCAAGCGCCGCATCGCGCTCCTATGAAGGTCCTGAATCGCGCAGCGTGGGCGAGCGCTGCATTGTCGGCTTCGGCAATACGGGCGGGCCGGTGATGAACAACGTGCTGTACAACAACACGTACCAGATCGTGCAATCGCCGGGTCATGCGATGATCCTTGTCGAGATGGTTCACGATGCGCGCATCATTCCGATCGTCGCGAGCAAGGCTGACGCGAAGCACGATCCGAGCGCGATCAAGAAGTGGCTCGGTGACAGCGTGGGCTGGTATGAAGGCTCGACGCTGGTTGTTGAAACGAAGAACGTTCACCCGCAGCAGCGTGGGTATGTTTCCGATAACGGCAAGATGACGGAGCGCTTCACACGCACCGAAGACGGCGTGATTCTCTACCAGTTCGAGATCGATGATCCGGACCAGTACAGCCAGGTCTGGAAGGGCGAGATGCCGATGCGGACCGCCACCGGCGCCGTTTACGAATACGCGTGCCACGAGGGCAATTACGGCCTGCTCGGTATTCTCGAAGGCGCGCGGCAGCAGGAAAGACGCGGCGGAAAGCTTGAGCTGACGGCCGACGACGAAGGTTAACAGCCTCGCGCCGTCAAGCGTTACAATGCAGCAAGGGCCTGGCCTTGTTAGGTTTTCGGCAACCTTGCGAGCGCTCTTCCTGTCATCGTAGAAGGGGCGCGGGGCGCCTCGTTTGCAGATCTGTTTGTGATGAAAAAGTCCCATTCCTTTATCGCGCTCGGCGCTGGCGTCATGATCGCCCTGTCAGGCGGCGTGCTGCTGGCGAACTGGCGTTCGGCGGAAGCGGCAGCAGGCGGCGTTCATTTCGCGCGGCCGAGCTATGATGCAGCGCGCGCCGGCGCGACCATCGACCTGCAGAAGTATGGCGCGCTCGGCGATGTGAAGCGGCTCGCCGGTCTGTCGAAAAATCTTGGCGCCTGCCATGACGCGCTGGCGGCGGCGGGCGTGGATTTCACGATCGCGCCGGCCGAGCATGATGGCGCGTGCGGCTATGACGAGGCCGTGGTGGTCGATGCTTCACTGTCGGCGTGGAAAGCGCCGGACGCGATGCCGATGACCTGCGACCTCGCAGCCAAGATGCATCTGTGGGAGCGCCACATCGTGATCCCGGCGGCGGAGAAATATCTCGGCTCGCCCGTGAAAGAGATCAAGGCGTTCGGATCGTTCCAGTGCCGCCGCGTGGCGGGGCATGATCGCCTGTCGGAGCACGCCTTTGCGAAGGCTGCGGATATTGCAGGGTTCATTCTGGAAGACGGGCGGGAGATCAGCGTGCTGAAGGATTTCCGCAACAAGGGCGCGAAGGGTGATTTCCTGCGCGAGGTTCACGACCGGGCTTGCGGCCTGTTCGATGTGACCCTGGGCCCGGACTACAATGCCGATCACGCCAACCATTTCCACCTGGATGTCGGCGGCCAATACTCCTGCCGGTGATTTCTGGCCGCTAGCCTCGAACGCCAGCGCGCGCTAAGTCCGCAGGCATGAGCATTTTTCTCGACAGGCTTCCCCCGGTTCGCGGCAAACTGCTGGCGGATGAAGCTCTTGCGCCCTTCACCTGGTTCCGGGTTGGCGGCGCCGCGGATGCCTTGTTCCTGCCGAAAGACGAGGCGGATCTCGCGGAGTTTCTCGGCAAGCTCGATCCGATCATTCCGGTAACTGTGCTGGGCGCCGCGTCGAACGTCATCGTGCGCGATGGCGGGATACCGGGCGTGGTTGTGCGGCTGGGGCCGAGCTTCGGGAAAGTTGCGACTGACGGGCTGCGTGTGACGGCGGGCGCCGCGGCGCTGGATGGCCGCGTATCGGTGGCGGCGGCGAATGCCGGGATTGCGGGGCTGGAGTTCTTCTCTGGCGTGCCGGGCACGATCGGTGGCGCGCTGCGGATGAATGCGGGCTGCTATGGTCGCGAGACGAAGGATGTTCTGGTCGAGGCCTATGCGCTGGACCGGCAAGGCAAGCGGGTGAAGCTTGCGAATGCGGATTTCCATTTCAGCTATCGTCATACCGACGCGAGCGAAGAGCTGATCTTTGTGGAGGCCCTGTTCGAGGGAACCCCGGATGAGCCGGCGGCGATCACCGAGCGGATTGAGGCTTTGAAGGCCAGACGCGAAACCACGCAGCCGATCCGCGAGAAGACGGGCGGGTCCACGTTTGCGAACCCTGATCCGCCAGGTACGCCGAACCAGCGCTCGTCATGGAAGCTGATTGATGAGGCCGGGATGCGTGGGCATCGCCGGGGCGGGGCGCAGGTCAGCGAGCTGCATTGCAACTTCCTGCTGAACATTGGCGACGCGACGGCGGCCGACATTGAAGGGCTGGGCGAAGATGTTCGCGCAGCGGTGAAAGCCAAGTCAGGCGTTGAGCTGCGCTGGGAGATCAAGCGGATTGGTCGTCCGCCGGTTGATGCGACGGCCGAAGGATTTCTCGCCAAGGACGCCTGAGATCAGGCGGGCTGACGGCGAAGTTCAATCGCCTTTTCCAGCGCCGCATGAAAGAGCAGGGCGTCGCCTTTGCGGGACGTGCGGTAGAGCGTGATGAGCTTGCCGCCCGTGAGGCGGGCGGTGACCTGGTAGAGCCAGCTGTCGCGGTAGAGCCAGACGCCGGCGGCCATGAGGATGACGCCCACGATCATCGCATAGAGGAATGACAGCGTGGCGAGGTAGACCGCCGCGCCTGCGATGGGCCCGAGGATGAGCAGGATTTTTGGCGTGAGTGTGAGGCGATGGTCGGCGTCGATGAAGGCCGCGTCGCTGATATCTGCAACGGGCGTGATCCTGCCGCCTGCCTGAACGGTCTGCGTCGTCACGCGGACCTTCGCGCCCCTGAGGATTTCAGTTTCCATAGGGGCGCGAAGTAGACCGCGTGGCGCTATTTCACCAGACCCTTATTTCGCGAGGGCCTTGTAGACGAGCTGGGCGGATTCGCCGCGCACATCGACGGCGCCCGCGCCGGCCGAGCCACGGCGCTGGATCATGCCGACGAAGGCGAGGTTGTTCGCGGGATCAACCCAGAACCACGTGCCATCGATGCCGAACCAGTTGAACGAGCCTTTGGGCGCCGGCGCGCGCTCGGTGGGCTCGCCCACGACGACCATGCCGCCATAACCAAAGCCGCCGCCGCCGAAGACGCCTTTCAGAGCGCCGATATGGTTCTGCATCATGTAGTCGACGGTTTCGGCTTTCAGGATACGCTTGCCATCCAGCTCACCCTTGTTGAGCAGCATCTGCGCGAAGCGTGTGTAGTCGTGCAGCGTGGAGGCGAGACCGCCGCCGCCGCTTTCAGCCTGCGGGCGCAGGAAGAAGTCGCGCGCGGCCGGATCCGGGAAGACATCCCAGGCATTGGTTTGCGGGTTGCGCGTGTAGACGGTGGCGAAGCGGGGACGCTCTGCCTCGGTGAGCCAGAAGCCCGAGTCCTTCATCGCCAGTGGGGCGAAGATGTTCTGTTCGAGATAGTCGCCGAACTTCTTGCCGCTGAGCTTCTCGACGATTGCGCCCTGCAGGTCGACGGCGATGGAGTAGCTCCACTTCTCGCCCGGCTGGGCAAGGAGCGGGATTTCCGACACGCGCTTCACCAGTGCGGGCAGGTCCTTCTTTTCCATCGGCTGGTCGGCGATGAAGGCGCGGTCGACGGCGTTGCTGGCCGAGAGGCCGTAACCGAAGCCAGCCGTGTGGGTCATCACCTCGTTCATCGTCGGCGCGCGATTGGCGGGCACGAGATTGTCGAGATTGTCCGATGACGTGGCGACCTTGAGGTTGCCGAGCTCGGGCAGGAATTTGGTGACCGGATCTTCCGGCTTCCACTTGCCCTGTTCCCAGAGCTGCATCATGGCGACCCCGGTGATGGGCTTGGTCATGGAGCGGATGCGGAAGATCGTGTCTTCCGCCATCGGCGGGCCGCCACGCGACTGGTTGCCGAAGATGTTGAAGGCGACGACCTTGCCATCCTTGATGAGCGCGTATTCGAGGCCGGCGACTTCATCCTTGTCGACGGCCTGCTTCATGCGGGCGTCGAGGGCGGCGAGGCCTTCGGCGGTGAAGGCGGTCTGGGCGGAGACGACGCTGGATTTGGTCGGCCATGCAGCCTGCGCCGGCGATGCGCCATCCATGGCGGCGCAGGCGGCCAGCACAGTGGCAAGGCCGGCGGCCAGCCAGATCTTTCCGGTCGTCATGATTTTCTCTCGCGTTGCGGTCTGGCGCATCGGCGTTAGCTCCCTCTAGTCCCTGTCGTGATTGGTGTCTGAAAGAAAAACGGCGCTGGTTGGATCAACCAGCGCCGCTTCAATGTCGCCCGTTCTAGTGCGCGGGTTCCGGTTCTTTTGCAGCTTCGGCCGGGGCCGCTGTCGCGGCGGCGGTGGGCTTCAGCGCTTCGTAGACCAGCTTGGCCGAGTCAGCGCGGAAGTTCATCGCATCCGGACGGAAGCCGCCCATTTGCTGGATCATGCCGACGAAGAAGAGGTCGCTGGCGGGGTCGATCCAGAACCAGGTGCCGGCAGCGCCGCCCCAGTAGTGCGTACCCTTGGCGTAGGGCTGCATGGTTTTCGACGGTTCGTCGTAGATGGCGAAGTCGAGACCGAAGCTCACGCCATCGAGGCCGTTCGGGCGCGTACCGTCTGTGGAGACGCCGAGCGTGCCGATGTGGTTGGTGCGCATCAGCTCAACCGTTTCCGGCTTGATGACGGTGTTGCCGGCGAGCGTGCCGTTGCCGAGGAACATCTGGGCGAAGCGCGCATAGTCGTGCGTCGTCGAGACGAGGCCGCCGCCACCGGATTCGAGGCGGTTCGGATCGGTGAAGCCGGGACGGTCAGGACGATCCTCGTTTTTCACGAGCGCCTTCTTGTCCTTGTCCCAGTGATAGACGTCCGTGAAGCGCGGCTTGTTGGCTTCGGTGACGAAGAAGGACGTGTCGTTCATGCCGAGGGGCGTGAAGACGTTGGCCTTGAGGTAGTCGCCGAATTTCTGGCCGGAGAGCTTCTGGACGATGTAGCCCTGAATATCGACAGAGGCGGAGTAGAGCCATTTCGTGCCCGGATCGACAAGCAACGGGATCGCTTCGATCTTGGTCATCATTTCGTCGAGGTTCGCCGAGGTGAGAACACCGGTGTCGCGGAAGGCGGCGTTGACCGGATCTTCGCAGCACAGACCGTAGCCGAAGCCGGCGGTGTGGCTCATCAGCTGGCGCATGGTCGGCGCGGATTTCGGATCGGCGAGCACGGGCTTGCCGCCCTTCATCACGACTTTGCCGGCGGCGTCGTAGGTGAGGACCTTGAGCGTGCCGAGTTCCGGCACGTATTTCGAAATCGGATCATCGAGCTGCCATTTGCCTTGCTCGAACAGCTGCATCATGGCGACGCCGGTGATCGGCTTGGACATGGAGTAGATGCGGAACATCGAGTCGTTGGTCATCGGCGTGCCGGTGCCGGGCTCGCCAGACTGGACGCCGTGCGACTTGAACGCGGCGATGTCGCCGCCCTTGCCGAGAATGTAGGTGACGCCGGCGACGTCACCGTCGGCGACGGCCTTGGCGAGGCGCGAATCGAGGGCGGCGAGGCCTTCGGCGGTGAAGCCGAGCGTGGCCGGATCGGCGACGGCGGCGGCAGGCCAGGCGGCTGTGTCAGACGGTTTGGCGGCAACGACGGCGGGTTCGGCCGGGGCTGCGGGTGCGTTTTCGCTGCAGGCGGCGAGAACGGCGAAGGATACGGCTGCCAATAGCAGGCGTGATCCCATCATGAGTGGGCGCTTGGACATCTCTTCCCCTTTAATGCGCCGGCTCTCAGGCCGGTCGGCAGGGGCGGACAATAAGACTGATTACACGCAAACGCCAAGGACGCAGGGTCAACACTCCCGAAAGCGTGAAAGCCGCCAAAACGTGGAGCGCAGGGAGCGTGGATCAACTGTAATGTTCGGCAAGACACCGGCGTCGGGAATGAACCCGACGCCGGCCTGCCTAACCCGTTAGTGGGCCGGTTCGAGTTCTTTCGGCGCTTCCGCGGGTGTTGCTGCGGTAGCCGCCGGTTTCAGTGCGTCGAGGATGAGCTTGCCGCTGTCATTGCGGAAGTTCATGGCGCCGGGGCGGCTGCCGCCCATCTGCTGGACCAGGCCGACGAAGAAGATGTCGTTGACTGGGTCGATCCAGAAGATCGTGCCGGCAGCGCCGCTCCAGTAGAACGTGCCCTTGCCGAACGGGTTCTGACCGGCTTCGGGGTCGGTGTAGACCGCGAAGTCGAGACCGAACTTCTGGCCGGGGCGGCCCGGATTGGCGGCTGTGCCGTCTGAATAGATGCCGAGATCGCCGATCTGGTTCTGCGCCATCAGCGCGATCGATTCCGGTTTGACGATGGTGGCGCCCGCCAGCGTGCCCTTGTTGAGCAGCATCTGGGAGAAGCGCGCATAGTCGTGCGCCGTCGATACCAGGCCGCCGCCGCCGGATTCCATTTCATTCGCCGCGTCATAGCGGGTGAACGGAGCAGGCGGCTGAATGGCGAGCAGGTTCTTGGCCTTGTCCCAACCATAGACGTCGGCGAAGCGGGCGGCCTTATCTTCCGGGAGGATGAAGGACGTCTCGTTCATGCCGAGCGGGGTGAAGATGTTGGCCTTCAGGTAGTCGCCGAACTTCTGGCCGGAAATCTTCTGGACGATGTAGCCCTGGATATCGACCGAGACCGAATACGACCAGCGCGTGCCCGGATCGTAGATCAGCGGGATGCCGGCGATCTTGGTGATCATCTCGTCGAGGTTCTTCGACAGGAGAACCTTCTGATCGCGGAACGCCGTGTTGACCGGATCATCGCCGCCCAGGCCGTAGCCGAAGCCTGCGGTGTGGCTCATGATCTCGCGCATCGTCGCAGGGCGCGAGGAATCGGCGAGCACGGGCTTGCCGCCCTGTATGACGGGCTTGCCGTCCTTGAAGGTGAGGACCTTCAGGTTCGCGAGTTCGGGCGCGTATTTCGTGATCGGATCATCGAGCTGCCATTTGCCTTGCTCATAGAGCTGCATCAGCGCGATGCCGGTGATCGGCTTGGTCATCGAGTAGATGCGGAAGATCGAATCCTTCGTCATCGGCGTGCCGGTTTTCGGATCGCCCGACTGGATGCCGTAAGCATTGAACTGTGCAACTTCACCGCCCTTGGCGAGCAGGGTGACGATGCCGGCAAAGTCCTGATCGGCGACCGCCTTGGTGAAGCGTGCATCGAGCGCTGCAAGGCCTTCGGCGGTGAAGCCGAGCGTTGTGGGGTCAGCAACTGCGGCAACTGGCCAGGCCGGATCGTCGGCGGGCTTGGTGGCGACAGCGGCTGGTTCGGCCGGGGCTGCGGGTGCGTTTTCGCTGCAGGCGGCGAGAACTGCGAAGGATACGGCCGCCAAAAGCAACCGCGATCCCATCATCAATGGGCGTTTGGACATCTCTTCCCCTTTACTCGCCGGCTCTGAGGCCGGTCGGCTCGGGCGGACAATAGGATCGATTTTACGCGCGCGACTAGGACGGTGCGGAAGGTTCTCGAAAGCGTGAAAGGCCGGGAATTCGGGCAAAAGCCGCAGTTTGCTCTTGCTTCTTGCGAACAAATTGCAATCTGGAACAGAGCGCGGCTAGGGTCGCACTGTAATCCAGATTTCTGCCTGACTGGCCCCCCATGACCGACCCAGCCCCGAAAGGACATCCGCTGACCCGCCCGCTGTATTTCACGGCGGGGCTGGTGTTCGTTGGGTTGGGGGTACTCGGCTACATCTTGCCGGTGATGCCGGGGACGATCTTCCTGATCCTGGCGGCGGGGTGTTTCGCGCGGTCGTCGCGGCGGCTGGAAGCGTGGATCGAGAACCACCCGAAATACGGGCCGACCGTGGTGGCGTGGCGGAGGCATGGCGCGATCCCGCGCAAGGCAAAATACCTGTCGATCGGGATGATGACGCTATCGTTCGTGGTTGTTGCGATCGCCCATCCGCCCGCGCTGTGGTTCTGGCTCACGGGCGCCGTGCTGCTGGTATGCGCGCTGTTCGTGGCGACGCGGCCCGAGGGGCCGAAGACGACAAGCTGAGATCAGCCCACAGGCTTCCATACCTCCGCGAGCCTGCTGTCACGGCCACAGCCCTGACGGTAGGCGTCATAGTCTACCTTGTTCTGCTTGGCGTAGTTGCGGTGGTATTCCTCGGCTGGCCAGAAATCACCCAGCGGCAGGATCGGCACGATGACCTTGCCGTTGACGCGGCCCGACGCGATGATCTGGCTCTTTGAGCGTGTGGCCGCGACTTGCTGTTCGGGCGTGACGAAGATGGCGGGCGCATAGCTCTGGCCACGATCGCAGAACTGCCCGTAGGCATCGGTCGGGTCGATCAGCGGCCAGTAGCGCGAGAGCAGCTGTTCGTAGGTGATCTTCTTCGGATCGAAGGTGACGCGCACGGATTCATAGTGGCCGGTGCGGTGCATCGCGACCTGACGATAGGTCGGGTTCTGTTCCTTGCCGCCTGTGTAGCCGGACTCAACGGAGATCACGCCGGGCAGGTGCTGCATGTCGCTTTCCATGCACCAGAAGCATCCGCCTGCAAAAACGGCCTGAGCCTTTTCCTGCGCCAGTGCGGCGGGGGAAAAGATGAGGGCGAGGAGAAGCACGAGGAAGCGCATGGGAAACAGCTCCGGAACCGTGTGTCGTACGTGCTTTATACGCCTGCGGATCGCAAGACGTTACATCAACACGATCGCAGTGAGTTGAGTGGCGCGGGCCTTCAAGGCCGATATAGTTATAAAACTATAACGGAAATTGTATGGAGACGCAGCTTTTCGGTCCGAATTCGATGCGGTTTCCGCTGCGCCTCGCGCTGGCGTGATGCAGTTCAAGGGTGTGCCTACGGCGTTTCGCCACTAGGTAGATGACCAGACTTCAGAAATTTCAGGGGAGCTTTGCTTTATGCGTTTCCGTACAGCCGCCATGATTTCCGCCGCCGCATGCGCGGTCGGCCTTGGCCTTGTCGCCGTGGCGCAACCACCGGCCGAGACGCGCGATGGCAACAAGTCTGGCTACAAGCCGGCGTTTGCCGGGCAGACCCGTGCGCCGGCCCTGACCACCGACACCAAGTATGACGTGAAGGAAGTCGCCAAGGGAATTGTGTCGCCTTTTTCGGTCGAATTCCTGCCGGGCGGAAAGTTCCTGATCTCCGAGCGCCTGGCGGGGCAGTTCCGCATCGTCGACAAGGACGGCAAGGTATCCCCGCCGATCAAGGATGGCGTGCCGGCGGTAGTGTCGCGCGGGCAGGCCGGCCTGCTGGACATTGCGCTTGATCCGAACTTCGCGACCAACCAGACGATCTACTGGAGTTATTCCGAGCCGCAGGCTGACGGCACGAACAACACGGCTGTCGCAAAGGCCAAGCTGGTCGATGGCGCGCAGCCCAAGCTTGAGAATGTGAAGGTCATCTATCACCAGCGGCCTGCGCTGAACTCGCCGCTGCACTATGGCTCGCGGCTTGTGTTCGCGAAGGACGGCACGCTGTTCGTCACGCAGGGTGAGCGATCCATCCCCGCCGGCCGCGTGCAGGCGCAGGACCTGAAGAGCGGGCTCGGCAAGATCGTCCGTATCAACACGGACGGTACGATACCCAAAGACAATCCGTATGTCGGCAACAAGGATGGCGCACTGCCGGAGATCTGGTCCTACGGCCACCGCAACGTGCAGGGCGCGTTCCTGCATCCGGCGACGGGCGAGCTGTGGGAGCTTGAGCACGGCCCGCAAGGCGGCGACGAGATCAACATCGCCCGCAAGGGCAAGGATTATGGCTGGCCCACGATCACCTATGGCGTGGAATACG
>Ga0208939_1002235_pt1 | contig 13819 bp, 14 predicted proteins | sample AD_STIC12_MetaG_FD_184437 | JGI IMG/M metagenome (GOLD analysis project Ga0208939, IMG submission 184437) | Active sludge microbial communities of municipal wastewater-treating anaerobic digesters from USA - AD_STIC12_MetaG (SPAdes) (version 2) | ecosystem: Engineered > Bioreactor > Anaerobic >...
CTCTCGGCCCTGCGCATCTGCCTGATCGCGCTCAAGGCGGACCTTCACCCCGAGCCTTCTTGGCCGGCCCTGCAGGAGCGCTGCCAGAACAATCCCCAAATCCCTTTCCAGATACTCGTCAAGCACCACTCCAAATGAAAAGACCGTGCCGGCCCGCCTGGTTCGCATCGTGGCGCAACCGCTCTTCCAGGCCACCGTTCACGAGCTGGAGCGGCTGCGCTGCGGCCTCTGCGGCGCCGTCTTCACGGCGCCCGCCCCACCGCAAGCGGGCACCACCAAACATTTGCGAACAGGCCCTCAAGATGGCCATCCTGCACCGGAAAAACTCGATGTCTTACAAGACGCTCAACGGCGCCCGGGTCGGCGGCATCTACATGAGCCTGATCCACACCTGCGAGCTCAACCAGATCAATCCCTTCGAGTATCTGGTCGCCCTGCAGGAGCACAGCCAGCAAGTCGGCAAGGCCCCCTCCAGTTGGTTGCCCTGGAATCACACCGAGGCGTTGGCACCTGCCGACACCGGCTGATCCTCGAATCCCATTCCCACTCGCCGTTCCTCAAATATCGCCGCCCGCCCGGCCGATCTCGCGGTATTTCCAGGATTCCCGACTTTCCGCATGTCTACCGAAGGCACACAGTCGAAAGGAACTGCGCGACCTCTGCGGCTGGAGCTTGACCCAAGTGCGCGTCCACCTGGAGCGGCTGGTTGAACTCGAATACCTCGCGATCCGGCACGGGCGTTTGGGCAGCCAGTTCGTTTATGAGTTGCTGCTCGACGTGGACGCGCCGGAGACCGTCGCGCACGTCGGCCTCATTGACGTGGCGAAGCTGCGGCACAACTACAAAACCAACCTGGCGGGTTTTGCGGGTGGGGTGGCAGGCGGAAACGGCCACCTGGCGGGGGGTGGCAAAACCACCCCGCCACCGGTTTGCGCCAATGCTGGCGCGGCTTTGGTGAACACCTGACGGCCTGACGGGTTTGCACATCAGAAGCACGCTTGAAAACACGGCATCGTAACTACAACTCCGCATCGTAACTATGGCTGGCCCGAAAGGTATTGCCGGAGCGTTGAAGCTCGCCGAGCGCGCCAAAGACCAGCGCGGCGGCAACGAGAAGCAACGCGACCACTACGACCGCAGCGCGCCCGACGCGCTCGGTCTGTGGCACGACGCCTATCTCGAATCGCTCGCCGCCCGCAACTACTCGGCGAGCACCGTCGAGCATCGTCGCCACACCTTGAAACTGTTCTTCACCTGGGCAGCGGAGCGCGACCTCACGCGCGCCAGTCAAATCACGCGGCCCATCCTCGAAACCTTTCAACGCTGGCTCTGGCGCTATCAAAAGCCCAACGGCCAGCGCATGGGCTGGAGCACGCAACGCAAACGGCTCGGCACGCTCAAAGACTTCTTCCGCTGGCTCACCCGGCAGAATGTCATCCTGCACAATCCCGCGAGCGAGCTTGAACTGCCGCGACCGGAGAAGCGTCTGCCCCAGGAAGTGCTGTCGCTCTCCGAAGTCGAAAAGCTGCTGTCCATCCCCGACGTGAGCGATCCGCTCGGCGTGCGCGATCGCGCCATGCTCGAACTGTTTTACTCGACGGGCCTGCGGCGCACCGAACTTTGCCGGTTGGAACTCTCCGACGTGAACACCGAACGCCGCACGCTTCACGTGCGACTCGGCAAGGGCAAGAAAGACCGCGTCGTGCCCGTCGGCGCGCGCGCCGTCGCCTGGCTCGAACGCTATCTCAAGGAAGTGCGTCTGCGGCTCTGCCTGGACACGCGCACGCCGGCGTTGTTCCTCACCGGCTACGGCGACGCCTTCAATCCCGACGTCCTCTCGCGCATGGTCAGTGCGTGGCTCAATCCTCCAGCAGTTGCTTGGGCACGAGAAGCTCGACACGACGGCCATCTACACCGAAGTCAGCATCAAGCAGCTTCAAGAAGTTCACGCCCGCTGTCATCCTTCGGCGCGAGCATCCGAACCCGAAAAACCGCTTCCGCCAGGCACGCCGAACGAGTAATCTTTCGGCGTGGTTCAAAGCTGTCAGACTCGCTTCACTCTTTTAGCCGCTGACCGTTCGTCAGCCGCCGCAGTTTTGCCGACCTCCCCTCTTCAAACTCGCGTCGGGGTCTCGCGCTGTCGCACATCGGGTCGCCTCTGTCGGCGACACCGTGTTCGCTCAATGTTCACGGCGGGTTTGCACGCCTGCGCCTACGAAACGGCGTCGGGTCGGCGCAAATCGCTAAATAGGGACCCGTTTGGGGGACATCGGCAGTTTGGTAGTGATGACCGCTGGTCTGCTTCCTGGACCTGACTTCGGGAACACTCCATCACTGACGGACGATGAGGTCTTGAAGGCGTGGACTGCAATCAACCGAAACCTCTACACTTACGTTGACAACAACCCGCTCAATCGCATTGATCCGTTTGGCCTTGAAGGACTCGACAGTCCGTCGGCGTCAATGAACTCCGCCATTGCTCGAGGCAATGCGCAGGCTATTGAGAATTTGCTGGAAAGCATCGGAGAGGATCTCTCGGCAGGAGCTCGTGAAGCAGCCAAGGCTGCTTTGAAAAGGCTACATTCCAAATGTGGAGACTTGGTTCGCGGAAGTCTGAAACGGTCACCGTCCTATCACTCCGAGTTGGAAGGCAAGACCTACGAGGAGTTGCTGAAAGACTCGTCGAAGGCAGCGAAGCAGATGCGCAAACTCATTTAACAGTCAAAGCGGCTGATGGAGAAAAACAAGTAGCGGGGACTTCGATGAGCTTGAAGGAAATAAAAACGCTGTCGAAGCGGAAGAAGTTCGAGAAGGCACTGGCAAGCTTGGAAAAACTCTTGGCTCGCCACAAGGAATGCCCGCACCTGTGGAATCTTCGCGGCGACCTCATTCAACTTCTCGAAACACAAGACGGCCCGCCACTAGCGGAAGCGGCAAAGAGCTACAAGACGGCACTCCGGCTGAATCCGAACAATCTCGAAACGCTCGAAAGCCTGGCTCACTTCTACGACGCAGTTGAGCCAAAACCGGCGACAGCAAAACGCTACGCCGAAGCTTACATCACCAAAGCGAAACGCGGTATTGCTGAAATGGAGCGCGTCATCGCAGACGAAGCGTAACCCAACCCGCCGAACCGCTCGCAGCCCCGCGCCGTCATGCCGGCTGCGGGAACAAAGGCCAGTCGTAAAAAAGTGCGCCGTCCAGGCCAGTTTCACTGGCGGGGAGGTGACCAGCGATGGCGGCATCGCGCGCTGCTGCGCCAGACCGACCGGCGCCTCGGCTTGACCCAGGCGCTGGCCCAAGTGCTACCCGATCCGCGCGATCCCGGCCGGATCACGCATTCGCTACTTTCGCTGCTCCGTGTTGCTTCGGCAGTAGTGCGTGAGGGGCAAATCGGCGGTGGCTACGGTTCGTGGCAGACAAAAGATACGAACCGATTATGCCACGAACGCAATTCTCAGCAACCGACCTCAAGCAGCTCCGCCACCAGTTGGACCGTTGGCACCAGTGCCAATCTGGGACCATTCGACTGCCGCAGGCCCTCTGGACAGTCGCCGCGACTTCAGCCCTCACCCACGGTGTGGGGCCGGTGGCGCGGACCCTGCGATTGGACTACAAGCATGTCAATCCCTTCGAGTAACTCGTCGCCCTGCAGGAGCACAGCCAGCAAGTCGCCAAGGACCCCTCCCGCTGGTTGCCATGGAATCACACCGAGGCGCTGGCACCTGCCGACACCGGCTGATCCTCGAATCCCATTCCCACTCGCCGTTCCTCAAATATCGCCGCCCGCCAGGCCGATCTCGCGGAATTTCCAGGATTCTCGACCTTCCGCATGTCTACCGAAGGCACACGCTTCATGGGAGAGTTGCGGAGGCGGCGGAAGTCGATAGAATAGACGGCATGATGACCAAGAAGCGTGGCACTTTCAGGTTCGGTATTGGGATTCGAGCGCTCGCGGCTGCGTGCCTTGTTGTTCTCACCGGATGCACCTCGTTGTCCAGTCGCGGTCTCGAGTACGTCGGCGCGCCCCGATTCGGCCCTACCGATCCGGCGGGCATCGAGATTCTGCAGGCGGAGCCGGAGCGGGCGCATGACAAACTGGGGGAGGCGGTGGTCAACGCGTCGGTGGACCCGGCCCCGTCGGTGGAAAAGATCGAGGCCCGGCTGCGTCGCGAGGCTGCCCGCATGGGGGCGGACGCCGTTTACCTGGTGCACGACCGCACGGAAGCGGTCGGCGCGGTCGCAATGGGGCCGTGGTGGAGCCAGAGTTTCAGTCCGATCCAAGGTCGCATTGTGGTGGCTGTGGCGATCAAGTACAGGTGAGGCGATCGCCCGCGGATTCCAGCCCACAGGTTTCATGGAGTTGTGACCGCCGCGGGGCCTGAATCTCCGAGGCGTGGATCCATGCAGGCCAGCACTCACAAGCCCGGTGGCCGTTGACTTCAAACAGTTGCGCGCTCTGGCCCAGTCCGAGGTGCGCGTCACGATCGCCCATTTGCCGGCCCGCCTGCGTCGGCATGCCGAGAGGCTGCCCGTGACCTACGAGCCGCGCCCCAACAGTGCGATCGTGTCAGACGGTTTCGATCCCGATCTGCTCGGGTTGTTTGTGGGCATCCCTTTCGGCGAGGAGGAATCCGGGGCCATCGATGTGCCGGCGCAGATCATTCTGTTCCTGGAAAGTCTCTGGGAGTTCGCCGAGGAAGACGAGGAGGTCTTTCGCGACGAGGTTGTGACGACCTACTTGCACGAACTGGGCCATTACCTGGGGCTGGACGAGATCGACATCGAGGAGCGGGGACTCGATTAGCCCTGGCCGTCGAGTCTCTGGAGATCTTGTTCGAGGAACTCGGAGACCTGTTTGAACTTCGGGATGTTCGCCGCGTGGACATCCATGAGCGTCTGGTGGGCTTCGATCATGAGACGGCACAACTGGCTTTTGTTGGGCGGACCGGCCTGGACCGGTTCGAAGGCCGCGCCGGGCTCGAGCTGGCACTCGGTGAGCGTGAAGTGATCGAGCACAAAGAGGTCGTCCAACTGCCGCCGGACCTGCGGGGTGGTGTTGATCAACTCGACCGGGCCGGGCTGACCCCGATCGCGCCGCAGCCGGCGGCTCAGCCCGACCAGCACGCCGATGAAGGTGCTGTCCATGGACTGGCACTCCGTCAAGTCGATCACGAAACTCCGCAGCCCCTGGGAGCAGAGGGTTTCGGCGGCCGCCTTGAAGCCGGTGGATTGGGCGGCGGCGGCCTGGCCGCGCAGGCGGAAGAACGCCGTGTCGGCGGCGACAGCGACCATGACTTGATTGGCGGGCATTCGGATGAGGGGCAGGGTGCGGCTGGCGGACCCGTTCAGTTCGTTTGCACCTCCCTGGCCGGGAACTCGAAGCCGACCTTGCCGTTTTCGTCGAGGACCAGGTAGGCCGAGAACGGGCGTCCGGACTTGGAGATGAACTGAGTCAGCAACTCGGTGCGTCCGTTGGCCAGGAGCGCCGCGAGTTCCGCTCGCTCGATGGGGCGATGCAGAATCACGCGTCCGGTCTTGAACTTGCAGGCCCTGGTCGTCGCCTGGGTTCGCTCGCAAAGATAATGGGTATCGGATTCGAACACCTTTGCGCCGCATTTCGGGCATGTGCCGATCGGGGTTTGACCTGCGAAATCGAGCGGCGCGGGCGGTTCCGCTCCCTTCTTCCGAGCGCCGCCGCCTTTGGCCCGCGGTGCGCGGGGGGCAAACTCGAAGCGGACCTGACCGTCCTTCAACACGAGAAACGCCTCGAATCTCCGTCCTGTCTTCTTCGAGACGAAGCCCGTGAGCAGGTCGGTCTTTCCATCGGCAAGGAGCTTTGCGAACTGGGCCCGATCGACCGGCTGTTGGAGAATCACCGCGCCGGCCCGGAAATCGCAGTCGCGTTTGGGGCCCACGGCCTTTTCGCAGACATAGCTCATCCTGTTTTCGAAAACCCGATGGCGGCACTTTGGACACGCTCCCACCGGTTCCTTGCCGGTGAAATCGACGGCTGCGGCGGGGCCGCCGCTGTCTGACGCCGGGCTGACCTTGCCGAAGTCGAACTCGATCCGGTATTCCGGGTTCAGCCTGATGACCGCCGCGAAGGTCTTGCCCAGCTTGCTGCGAAACCCCTGCAGCGGACCGATCTGTCGCTCCGCGATCAACCGCCCGATTTCGTCCGGTTCGAACTGGCGTCCGGAGATGATCTTCCAGAGGCCGAAGTCGCAGGCGGGGTTCTGGCATTGGAACTTCTTGTAGTTCTCGTGCACTTCGCCGCTGCATTTCGGGCAGCGGGCGCTCAAGACACCGAAGTCGCCCGGGATGGTGTCATGCTCGTATGACTTGGCTCGTCGCACGATGTCCGCGGCCAGCTCCCGGATTTCCTCCATGAAAGCGGCGCGCGGGAGCCGGCCCCGTTCCATCTGCTTGAGTTTGTATTCCCAATCGCCGGTCAGCTCGGGCTTGGTGAGCGCCTCGACGCCCAGGCCATTGAGCAGCACCATGAGCGAAAAGGCCTTCGCGGTCGGCTGCAGTTCCTTGCCGTGCCGGAGCAGGTAGTTTTCCGAGAGCAGACCCTCGATGATTTGGGCTCGGGTGGCGGGTGTCCCGAGGCCCTTCTCGGCCATCGCCTCGCGAAGCTCGTCGTCCTCGACCAGTTTCCCGGCGCCTTCCATGGCCGACAAGAGGGTGGCTTCGGTGAATCGCGCCGGGGGTTTGGTCTGGCAGGCTTGGACGGCTATATCGACGGTGGCCACCTGTTCGTTGGGCGCGATCGAGGGCAGGCTCGGGGCATCCTCGTCCTGGACCTGGCGCCCATAGACCTCGAGCCAGCCGGGTCGGACCATGACTTTGCCTTCACTCTTGAACGGCTCGGACTCGACGCGCGTGATTCGGGTGGTGATCAGGAACTCCGCGGCGGGATAGAACACGGCCAGGAATCGCCTGGCGACCATGTCGTAGATTTTCTGTTCGGCTTCAGTCAGATGCTTGGGCGGCAGCGGTGTGGGAATGACGGCGAAGTGGTCCGAGACTTTGGCGTTGTTGAAGATTCTCTTGTTGGGCCTGACCCAGCCCTGGTCCAGAATCCGACGGGCGAAAGCGCCATAGGCGCCGTCACCGAAGGACTCGAGAGTTCCCCGGACCGTCGGGGCGTAATCCTCCGGGAGCGCTCGCGAGTCGGTGCGCGGATAGGTCAGGACCTTGTGCTTTTCATAGAGGGCCTGGGCGATCTTCAGCGTGCTGGCAGCCGCGAATCCGAAACGGTTGTTGGCATCGCGTTGCAGACTCGTCAGGTCGTACAGGAGCGGCGAGAGCTGAGTGGTCGGCTTGCTCTCCTCGGTGACCGTCCCCTGCCGGCCCAGGCACTTGGCCCGGATCGCCTCGGCCTTGGCCTGCTCCCAAATCCGTTCCGGCTTCAGATCGTCCTTTTCCCCATTCGTGCCGGCGGTCTCCTTGCTGAAACGCTCGTCGAACCAGCGGCCTTCGTAGCGTCCGGTCGCCGCTTCGAACGTCCCGTGCACTTCCCAGTAGTCCTTGGGCCGAAACGCGCGAATCCGCTGCTCGCGCTCGACCACGACAGCCAGGGTCGGCGTCTGCACGCGCCCGACGGTGGTCTTGTTGAAACCGCCAGTCTTGTTGTTGAAGGCCGTCATCGCGCGGGTACCATTGATCCCCACCAGCCAATCGGCCTCCGCCCGGCAGACCGAGGCGTCCGCCAGCGGACGCATCTCGGCATCCGTGCGAAGCCGCGCAAAGGCCTCGCGGATGGCCGCGGGCGTCATGGACTGCAACCAAAGGCGGCGGATGGGCTGTTTGGCCTGGGTGTACCCGACGATATTGCGGAAGATGAGTTCTCCCTCGCGCCCCGCGTCGCACGCGTTGATCAGCCCCTCGATGTCCTTTCGCCGAATCAGTTTCTGAAGCACTTTGAGTCGGCTTTCGTTCCTCTCGATCGGCGCCAGACTGAATCGCGGCGGCAGATGCGGCAGATGCGTAAAGGTCCATTTGCCGCGCGCGATCTCGAACTCCTCGGGCACCGCCAACTCGAGCAGGTGGCCGACCGCCGACGAAAGAACGAACCGATCGCTCTCGTAGTAGTCCTCATGCCGTTTGAAGCCGCCCAGCGCCTTCGCGATGTCGGCAGCCACGGACGGTTTCTCGGCAATGATCAATTCCTTTCCCATGTGTTGTTCCCTCGATCCGCACACGCCGCGGGCTGGTGGGCCGCGGCCCCTTCGGTCCAAAGCGGGGGGAACCTCGCCAAAAAGCCGCAGGAAGTCAAAGGCGGAGTGCGGCAGGGCGAAGAAGGACGTCTTGTGGAAGCGAGGCGCGCCTCAGGCCAAACCCAGTCCTCCCCTCTTGGCATGAGGAGTCCCCGTGTCTCCCCGCCCTTCTCTCCCCACGCCCCGCCCGGTAGAATTCTTGCCTCGTTTAACGCAGCACAGAAACTTGACTTTTCTGCGACATGTGTTGCCGGTCAAGGCTAGGGGCGCGGCCGATGAACCGTCAGCCAGCGACGAATGGCCGCGGCCTCCGGATACCGGGGATCCAACTGCAGCACCTTCGTGTAGTGCACACGCGCCTTGTCGGGATCACCCAGTTTCTCGGCGCACAGACGGGCGAGCGTGGCGTGGGCATCGACCGTCTCAGGGGCGCGGGCCAACAGGAACTCGAGTTCGCGGGCCGCGTCCACGGGATAATTCGCCCGTTCGAGGGACATTGCGAAGTTGAGTCGCGCGCTGGCGTCGTCCGGCTTCAACACCAGCGACCGCTCGAATGCGGCGAGGGCCTCCGCCCAAACGCCGGCGTCAAACGCCGCCACCCCGAGGTTGTACTGCGCCTCGAAGAACGACGGATCCGCCTCGACGGCTTGTCTGTACGCGGCCACCGCCTCCTCGTGCTGTCCTGCCGTGTGGAACTGGACGCCCCGCGTCAGCGCCTCCTGGGCTCGAGCCCGATCGCCGGACACCGGCGTCTCGGGGCGCACATACGTATAACGAAGAAGAACCGGTGGCTCGGGTTTCGGGGGCGCCGCGGAGGGCGCTGCCGCCATAGGCAGAGTGGCTTGTGCTGGCCTGGCCGCCGCACTCTCGCTCGCGAGCGATCTCAGATCCCTCAAAGGTGTCGGGGCGTTCTCCATCCTCGACGCAGACTCCTTTTCCGCCTTGTCCTTGCCCCCAAACCAGCCCAGCGGATTGAGTCTCTGGACGAGCGTTTTCTTCTTGGGTTCCTGCGGCCGACTCGCCGTCGGAATCGAGTCCGCGGCGGACCTCGCCGGCGGGGGCGCGGATGCTGTTGTCGTCTCCGGGACGGCGACGGGTGCAGGGGGGGGGGCCGTGGGCGCAGCGGTTACGGTTGTTGTCGCGGAAGCGACCCTGGATGGAACGGGAATGTCCTGGGCGGCCTTGACCTCAGGCTCTGATTCAAGCCGGACCACCTCGACCGGCGGCAGAGTCGGCTCGACCGTCGGCGTTGGCTCGGTCGTCGGCGTTGGCTCGGTCCGCGCCGCCAGCGTGGGTGCAGGAAAGGCGTCCGGCGTCCCAATGGGTTCGGGTGTTGGCATTGCCGGCTCCGTCCGGACGGGCGCGGCGGGGGTAGCCTGGGCGGCGATGGTAGGGAGAGTCTGAGTCGGCGGCTTGGGGGCAACCGGGGGGGGCAGTTCGGCCGGTGCGGGCTCGGGCGCAGGGACAGGGGCGTCGGCGACGCGAGCGATATTGGTCGGCGATGGGCTTGGGGTCGGTTGGGCGGGTGACGGCGGCGGTTTGGTTGTTGAGGGCGCGGGTTGTGGGGGAGTCGCCGCCACAAGTGCCGCATTTGTGGGCTGCGCGGGGAGATTCGTGACGAGGACCAGCGCGGGCACAGCGCTCGTGGCGGCGGCGCGCAGGCGCAACTCGCCCTCGATCTGGCTTGCGAGATTCGAGACCGCCTCGGCGTGGGGGAGGGGACCGGATGCGGCGAGGTAGGCGCGGTAACGGTCCAGGGCGAGGGTGCGGTCATTGATCTGCTGGTGTGCGACGATGGCCTGATTGAGCAGAGTCGGCGGGAAATTGGTCTGTTGCCGCAGAGCGGAGTTGAAGTACTCGAAGGCATCGTGCGATCGGCGGCGCAGGGCGGCACAAATGCCGAGATTGTTGAGGGCTTCGGCGGTCTGAGCGGGGGTGGGATTCAAGTCGAGCACGCGCTGAAAACTTCGCTCGGCCTGATCGACCAAGCGCGCGCGCAACTGGGCGGACCCGAGCCTGGCCCAGCCGAGCAAATCCTTGGGCTGGTAGGTGGTATAAGTGGTCAGTTCGTTGATGGCGGCGGACAGGTTATTCTGCTCGAGGAACAGACAGCCGCGGTTGTAGCGAACAACGGTCAGATTGAAGTCCCTGGCGAGGGCGTTTTGGTAGGCCTGAGCTGCCCCGGCGGGTTGACCGGCGTAATGATAGGCCAGGCCGAGGAAGTTCCAGGCCTGGGCGTTAGCCGGCGCGTTTGTCGCCAGCAGCTTGACCGCTCTTTGCAGCGGTTCAATGGCCTCCAACGGACGCCCCTGCCGAAGCAAACGCTCGCCTTCGAGCAGGCTCCGGCGTTCGGGCGGCGCGCAGCCCGCCAAAACGACAAGCGCCAGCAGCCCAAGGAAACACCCGGCGATGCCGCGCGGCGAGAGCCGAGCATCGACGGCAGAGGCGCCGCGCCACTTTTTGATGGTCTGCATGTGGTCCGGTGGTAACATTGCCCGCCCGACGAGTCAAGAAAGGCACGGTCATTTGCGTTGATGAGGCGAGTCCCCAGGCTAGTGAGCGACTTGATGCGAGGCCATTGGCCCGCCGTTCCATTCCCATCGTCTTTTCAGATGGCTTTCACCGCATGCCTGTTGGCTGCGGCAAACGCCGGGGAGAGCCTGCCCACAAACGCGGTTGCCATCGTGGGGCGGTTGGCCTCGCCCAAGGCGCGCGTCGTGGTCGTCGAAGAGCAAGGGGCCATCGTTTCCTTCAATCCGAATCTGCAAGTCATCCGGCGCATGGTGGACCGGGGCCTGACGAATCTCACCCTTCAACCGACCCCCCAGGCCGCCTGGCGCAGCCTGGTATCACCCGAGGATGTTGTCGGCCTGAAAGTCTATTCCGTACCCGGCGCGACCAGCGGAACCCGCCCTGCTGTGGTCGAGGGCGTGGTCCAATCGCTCCTGGATGCGGGGCAGGCGCCGGCCCGCGTGATTGTCTGGGACCGGCAGATCGGCCCTCTGCGGCTGGCGGGATATTTCACCCTGGCCGAACGGTACGGAATTCGCATCGCGGCGAGCACGGAGACCGGATACGACACAAACTACTTTTACGACAGCGCCTTCATTGGGCAGCCGGTCTGGGGCGATCACGAGTTTGGCCAGCGGGGGCCGGGTATCGGACGCAAGTCCTACGTGTCGAGGCTCGTCACCCGCGAGATGACCAAAATCATCAATCTCACGCCGCTGCTCAATCACAACATGGCGGGTGTGTCGGGCAACCTGTTCAGCCTCGCGATGGGGAGCGTGGACAACACGGTGCGCTTCATGAACGATCCCAGGCAGCTTGCGCTGGCCGTGCCGGAGATTTATGCGCTGCCCGTTCTGGGCGACCGCGTGGCGCTCAACATCGTGGACGCCCTTCTGGCCCAGTACCACGGCGAGGCCCGCAGTCTCCTGCATTACACAGCGGCCCTCAACCAACTGCGATTCAGCGTCGATCCCGTGGCCTTGGACGTGCTGTCGATTCAGGAACTCGAACGCCGGCGCGAGTTCGCGGAAACCCCTGCAGCGAAGCCGGACCTCCAGCTCTACCAAAACGCCGCCCTGGTCGAGATCGGCGTCAGCAATCCCCAATTCATCGAAGTCGAGTGGGTCAAGTGACCGCCGGCACGCGCGGGAGCGACACGCCGCGCCGCGGGCAGATGCCGGCCGTCTACTTGCTGCGTGTCGAGCGTTCCTGCATCCAGAAAACGTCCACGTTGTTGGGAGAAGCCACGTTCAGGTCCAGGCCCTGATTCTTTTTGAGCTTCGGCACGGTGCGGCCGTCCTTCCATCTTCGGATTTCGGCATGACCGTCGGCAAATGAAAAGCCGCCGGCGCCGTTGTGGTAGCTGGCGGGGTAATCGATGATGCGCCAGCTCTGCGGTCGATCCGGGTAGCCGGTCATATCGACGCAGAATTCGCCGTCGTTGATGCTGTCCTCCCGCTCGTCCAGCAGCAGCCAGGTCATCGTCGGACCCGGATCAACCAAGTCGCTCAACTTCTTGTAGCTGCGCCACCCGGTCGTCCACTCCGTTCCGCCAAACCAGTTGTTCATCGCCATGCTCCGGACACGCGGCCAGACCCGCCCGCCAACGGAGACGGTCGACTTGTCGGCTGGGCATTTCCAGATGGCGGTGTTCTGGCCGCAGTAGGGCATGAGCGGGCTCTTCTTGATATCCTGCGCGACATCCCAATTGGACCGATTGCCTCCGTCGTTCAGATTCAGGCTGCCAGTGACCCAGGGGGTCGTTCCGGCGTACGCGTTCGGCAGCTTGTCGCCGTTGTCCTCCGCATACATCAGCCACGCCAAAGTAAGCTGCCGGTAGTTCCCCATGCACTCGATCCCCTGCGCCTTCGATTTGGCCCGACCCAGCGCGGGCAACAGCATTCCCGCCAGGATCGCAATGATGGCGATCACAACCAGCAACTCGATCAGCGTGAAACCCGCCTTGCGAGAGACTCCGTTCAGCTTCATGGCTTGTTCCCTTTCCGCGTTGTGATCCAGTCCGACGCCCGGACGCCGCGGCGTCTTGGCGTGTTGTCTGGAGTGTGCTCCTGGCGCGGGCTTGCCCGCGGCCATCGGCTGACTTCAGGCAATCTTCACCTCGCACCGTAGGCGTCGATGGCCAGGCGGGTCAAGCGGGTTTGCATCGGGGTTTGCATCGTCGATCCCGGATTCCTTGGCCGGGCGTCGGTCCGCCGCGTCTGGCCACGCGGCCTGCAGCGGGAGTCTCTATCCGTTGATCGGAGCCCCCTCCTCATCGGCTTGGCTGCGATCGCCCTGAGGCGGCGCAACTGAATCGAGTCAAAGGGATCATCAGAAGGTCAGATTTGGCTCGGCCTCTTGTTTCAAAACATCGCATCGCAGACGAAGACAGAGGCCACAGGGGGCAAATCGGCTCCCCCGTCAGCGGCGGAGGCGCTCATGCTTGCTTAGGGTCTGTGCAAAAACTAATCGGAAGTAATTTTTGCACAGACCCTTAGCCGGTCACTTCTTGAACTTTCGGACGTACACGATGAGGTCTTTGATCTCCTGATCGCTTAGCAACTCGGCGTAGCCCCTCATCCGGTTCTTGCCTTCCTTTGTGATCTTGAAGGCTTCCTCATCCTTGAATGACGCATGGACTTTCGGGTCGGTATAGTCCTTGGCCTTGGTCCTCTTGCCCATCGCGGTCTGGCCTTTGCCGTCCTCGCCGTGGCATTTGGCGCAGTGCTTCGTCCAATTCGCTTTGACATCCGCCGCTTCGATCGAAGCAGGGCCGGCAATCAGCAGCCCCATCGTCAACCAGAGCACTTTCCTCATCGCACGCCCTTCCTCGTTTTCCTGAGTAATCGAGCGAGGTGCGCCTGCCCAATCCCCGTGATCGGCATTATGACCGCGCTGCATGTTCTGCGCAGCCTTCTTCCGCGCCTCGCTTCAGAGAATCCTTGACCCCGTCAACCTAGTGTTTAGTTGCACAGATTAACGATAGTATTCCGAAGCTGGGCCCCTTTGACTTCCCGCTTCCTCCACTTGAAAGGTCGCGCGTGCTGGGCGTAAGCGGCAACGAATGCTTCGATGGCCTCGCG
>Ga0208939_1002257_pt1 | contig 13673 bp, 12 predicted proteins | sample AD_STIC12_MetaG_FD_184437 | JGI IMG/M metagenome (GOLD analysis project Ga0208939, IMG submission 184437) | Active sludge microbial communities of municipal wastewater-treating anaerobic digesters from USA - AD_STIC12_MetaG (SPAdes) (version 2) | ecosystem: Engineered > Bioreactor > Anaerobic >...
CCCCAATGCTTTAACCGCAAGATGAAGTTCTTTTTCATGAGTATCTTTGGGAAGCCCATCGAAAAGCGATTTCTCCGACAAGGAAAAAACCGCATAAAATATCTCTTTCCCCTCCTGCAACAACCGCGCGACCGTACCGCCGCAACCAAATTCTCCGTCATCAGCATGCGGATTAAGCACTAAAATTTTATTAATTACTCTCAAGAACATAAAATATTAAATTTATCAATACTAGCTTCTTCTAAAATAATGATATATCGCAATCAGCCATTTGTAACGGTAAAATATTTTTTTGTATGACGGGTAATCGTAAAAATCTTTCGGTTGCGCATGGATGATCGCGTCAAACTCCTGCATGGGTATACCAAGCTTTTTGACGACAAATTCTTTATCCTGTGTCTGAACCGCTTGGGGATAATCTATTTCCCCCATTTGCTTTTCCGCCTCTTCGCGGGTAAGTTGTCCCGACCAAATCAGCGCCGATAGATGCAATCTCTTTTTATCATATCCGAATTTCTTAACAAGAATATAACCCTGATAGAATCTGGTGTAAATAGATTCATAATGCTTGCTCCCATAATTTCTCCATCCCAATTTTTTTTCAATCGTCGCGATCGCTACTTTTTTATCGTATTCAAAATAATCCAAAATCGGAATAAATTTGATCCTTTGGAAAACCGCCCACTTGATAAAATTACGCACTCCGATATGGGGGAATTTCTTGAGGTTCTTGCCGGTGAACAGCTTATATATTCCCTTGATATATCCCCAGTCATAGTGACCCTGAGACCAAGCCGCCACCCCGCCGCCTTCGGTGGCAGTGTTGTGTCCGCTTAATATGAAACGGATCCCGTATTCGTCCGCCGCGCGATAAAGCGACGCCACAATGGCATGATCGGACGGAATTTCCGAATCGGGAGTCGAGGCCTTCAAAAAAGCCAACTGGAGAGCCTTAAATTCCTCCCAGTCAAGAACCAGCGTATGCAGATCAATGTCAAGTTGTTTTAAAAATTTTTTGACGTTATCGACCGCAAGCTCTGAATCCCAGCCATTATCAAGGTGCACTGCCAACGGGCGCAACCCCAATTGCTTCACCTTATACATGGTATAGGTGCTGTCAACACCCCCAGAAACACCGACAATACAATCGTATTTTTTCCTTTTTCCTTCTCCTTTTATTTGCTGTACCAGACGGTCAATGGCTCCTGGCTCTTTCTTGGACAAGTATTTTTTATCTTTTATCCGTTGCTGATAATCATAGCAATGGTTGCATACTCCAGCCTCATCAAAAAAAATATCCGGATCGCTGGTGTCCATGAGGCAACGGGAACAAATTCTATACGCCATATTTGCGGTTTCCATTATTGATTTTTATTAGTTTATTATATCACGCCGGCCAACTCATTGCGTTTCGGATAATTGATCAGAACGGCGCGATTCGGGCCATAAAACACAAACATGCTCCCCGCGGCCACCGCCGCCGCTCCGGCGGCGATCGCTTGGCGAAAGTCTTCAAATTTACCGGCGCCGCCGCAAGCAATCAGCGGAATTTTCACCGCCGCCGAAACGTCATTAATAAGCTTTAAATCATATCCTTTCATCGTGCCGTCGCGATCAACTGAATTCAGCATAATTTCGCCCGCCCCTCTTTCCTCCATTTGTTTGGCAAATCCGATAGGATTAATCCCCGTCCTATTTTTGCCATCACATCGGAAAACCTCGTATTTTCCAAAAATATTTTTCTTGGCATCAACGGAGACAACCACGCTTTGGCTTCCAAAAATACGAGCGGCTTCCTCGATCAGACCCGGATTTTTTTGAGCGGAAGTGTTTATTGCGATCTTTTCCACCCCAAGCGCGTAAATTCTTTTCATCACATCAATATTCTCAATGCCGCCGCCATAGCACAACGGCATAAAACATTCGTTGGTGATGGAAGAAATAACATTCATCAGCGGAGCGCGCCGATGGGCAGAAGCCTTAATATCAAGAAAGATAAGTTCGTCAACCTCTTTGTCGTTAAAAATCTTTACCGCGTTAATAGGATCGCCCACATATGTCGGTTTGTCAAATTTTACCGTTTTAACCAAACCCTTGTCCTGCAAAAGCAAAACCGGGATTACGCGCGTAGTCAGCATATTAATAATTATGGACAAAGTTTTTTAAAAGTTCCATGCCAAAACGATGGCTTTTCTCCGGATGGAACTGCACCCCCAGAACATTTTCCCTGCCAACGGATGCCGCAAAATCATAACCGTAATTTGTTACCGCGGCCACATCTTCCCGATCTTTGCACACCACGTGGTATGAATGGACAAAATAAAAGCGGGAATCATTTTCCAGCCCCTTGAACAGTTTGTTTTTTTTAACCGCGACGGTATTCCAACCCATATGAGGTATCTTCAAATCTTCTTTAATCCCTGAAAAATCAAACTTTTTTGTTTCGGCATCAAGAAATCCCATCCCCTCCCTTGTCCCTTCTTCGCTTTTTTTAGTTAAAAGCTGCATCCCCAGGCATATCCCCAAAATCGGAGTTTTTTCAATCATCGTTTTTTTGCGTATTACTTCCAGAAGCCCCAAATATCGCAAATTATCCATCCCCGCGTCAAACGCGCCAACTCCGGGAAGAATTAGTTTTTCGGCCGCCTCGATTGCGGCAATATCCGATGTTATGGATGCCGCCACGCCAATGCGTTTCAGCATATTTCGCACCGACTCAAGATTTCCCATTTTGTAATTAATTACGGCAATCATATTTTCAAATATAAATCACAAGCTCCCATAAATTGCCAAAAGTTTCTTGCCTTCGCTTTCCCAATTATACACCTCTCGGACCGCCTTTCTACCCCTCTGGCCCATTTTTTCGGCTTTCCGGGGATTTCGTGCAAGAAATTCAAGTGCCGCCGCGATTTCCCCGGAATTTTGAGGATCAACGGCAACGCCGCAATCGCCGATAATTTCTTTCCATAACGGAAAATTGGAATATATCAATGGCAATCCGGCCGCCATATATTCAAAAATTTTATTCGGAATTGCGTCGATATTTACCTTTGTCGGTAGAAAACAAACAATTCCCGCATCGGCTTTCCCGAGGGCATCATAGACATCTTCTAGCGGCGCCCATTCCAAAAATTCAACCGTTTTCCACCCCTCAAGATTCATTATCTTTTTCTTAAACGCACCGTCGGAAAACTTTCCCATTAATTTCAACTTTATGCCAATCTGCCGGCGGGCAATTCCTGTCGCCGACACTATTTCTTTGATTCCCCGCACTCCCTCAAAATTACCGGTACAAATCACGGTAAAACGACCTTCCTCACTGCCATTTTTCTTTTCTCCCGAAAGAATATTTTTAAAATAAAGCGCCAAAGGATAATTGAAAAGAACGATTGTCTGCCCGCGGAAAGACGAAGCGATATGCGGTGTCGCGCCAATAACGTAGTCAAAAAATCGCGCCGCGATTTTTTCAAAAATATTAAATGAGAATGAAAACGCAGATCTTAAAAATTCCGGAAGCCATTCTCGATAAAGAATTGCCTGCGAATAATTTTCGTGCGCATCATAAATAACCGGCTTTCGGCGAAAAAATTTCAAAAACATTCCTGTCGCAATCAATTCGGGATCATGAAAATGATAGACATCCGCCTGACGCCGCACCGCGTAAAAAAACATTTTCAACGGCATCAAAAAAAATCTGAAAAATCTTTGAGAAGGCGGAAATGGAAAAATCTCAATCCCGCTAATATTCTCCCGCCGAGGATTTTGCCCAATGATTTCCACTTTATAGCCCGCTTGAGAAAGTGTTTTGGCTTCTTTGTGGAAAATTCGAATATCTGTGGCGGTGTGAGCCGTAGTCAAAATGCAAATTTTTTTAATCATATTATTTTATTCGTTTTTCGGACTGCCCCGGAGCAGTCCATTGCCAGAATACCCTTCCGTTTCAACAGGCGCCAAATAAAGCAAAAGGAGTGCAAAAAGAAATCCGTGCGTCAGCATTACCGTCAATAATCCGCTTTCGGTAAAAACAACCGCGGGCATCGCCATCAATGCAAAGCAAAAACAAAAACTCTTGCCGCGGGACAACGCATCCGCGACAATCAGCAGAAACGATAAAACGCATCCCCACAGCGCCATCCCCAAAAAACCGAAATTCATAAAACCATCGGCATAAATTCCATTGACCGCATTTGTTTCGGGGCGGTTGAAATATGTTTTTGCAATCAAATGGCCGGGCGACATATCATACGAATAATGAAACAAGCTTTTAACAACACCGTGCTCGGAGAGAAACAAAAACGGATTGGCGGAAAAAAAATCGTAATACAAGTAAGACAACTGGGCCGGTACCATCATAAACCGGCGCGTAAAAAGAAAATACACCCACTCGCTTCCCATTACATAATAAACGGCAATTCCCAAAAAAACAACAAGACTAAATCCTCCGAACATCAAAAAAATCACGTTCTTTCTTCGCGCAATAAAATATAACCCCAAAACTAAAAAAAGGGAGAACAAAAAAATTTTATTGCCCGTGGCAAAAAAAATGATGCTTTGAGAAAGAATCACCGATAAAAGTAGCCACCATTTTTTGTTTTTAACCGCCCAAACCGCAAAAAAAGAATTGGCGACATAGGCAAGCCAATTGAACAGATACCCGCCCAAAAAAATTTTAGCGGCGGCAAACGCTTCCCTGACGCGATAAACTTCAACCAGATTAAAATTAATGGAAAATTTTATACCAAGAAACAGAAGCGACATTCCCAAAAACGACATTGCGGCAAAAATAAAACCGCACACAAGCACCGATTGTCTTGGAAATAAAAATTTTAATTTTGGCCGGGGCATAATGGCAAGCAAGAAAAAAACCAAAAGCCAAAAAAGAGTGACCGCCCAAATATAAATCCGCGGCTTATCCAAGAAGCCGTAAAGCGTCAACATTGGAACATAAGAAACGGCAAGCAAAAGCCAAACTATCGCACTGGAAACAATTTTTTTCCGGGGCATCAAAGAAAATATCAAAAACAACATCATCCATGATTCGCAATATTTGATCAAATTGAAATTCGTTTCGGAAAAAAAGATATAATCAGCGAAGCGGTCGGCCACGAAAAAATAAGCGGCGTCAAGCGACAACTTGAACATAACCCATGCGAAAAAATCAAAAAATTTTTTATTTTGGCGAAGCATTTTCTCTAAAATATTAAAAACTGCAATTTAACGATAGAATTGATTATTTTTCACGGATAATTGACCGACCCGGCGGATATTCAAAAACCAAAAAAGAACCGAATATGCCGCAACTAAAATAACGCCAAACAATATCGTCAAAAATAAATTTTCGGCAATAAAGGGCTTAATTGATAACGAAATAATCGCCAACGGCAAATTAACCGCCAATGCTGCGGCGACACAAAATAAATCTCGGGTAATTTTTTGAGGATAGATTTCTCTTACCGAACGATAAGCCAAAATTCCCAAAAAAATTATCGTCGCGGAAAAAACACACGCCAGCGACACAGTGGGAGGGAAGATCGGCAAGATAAAAAGCGCCGCGCCCGCTAAAAAGATGAAAAAAACAATTGCCGAAAAAAGATTGGTCGTATCTATTGGTTTGTTTTTGGAAGCGTTCAAAATGCTAACTGACGCCGCGTAAAAACAATAGAACATTGCCGAAAAAAATAAAATACGAACAATCGGTACCGCCGGCAAAAATTCTGCGCCAAGCCATATCTTGACCGCCACATCGGCAAAAATCATTGCTTGAAACGAAATAAATATTCCTATATGAAAAATCGCGGTAAACAATAAATTGACGCCATCGGCAATTTCATTCTTTTTCCCCTGGGCGATCATCCCGCTTATTTTCGGAAGCAAGACCAATCCCAGCGGCGCAATCAGCGACCCCAAAGCCATCACCAATCCTTGGGCAAGAGAAAGATATCCCGCTTCCACGGCACTTCCAAAATGCGCGGCCGCGGCCGGACCCAAAAAAAACAACGCCCCATACAGAATATCGCCGGCACAGCGAGGCAAAGAATATAAAAACAATTCGCGCCAAAACGGTCGCAGTGAAACGGCGCGGAAAAAATAACCTTTCGCATAGAAGCAAAAAAGAGCAACCGAGAAAGCGCCGGTTAAAAATCCGATAAAACAAATCGCGGATCCGATTGACGACTCGGAAAAAAAGATGAAAGCAAAAACCGGTAAAATTGAAATATTTAAAAGCTGGAGAATATTAAAATATCCGGACACCATCATCCCGCGGAAAAAAGAATAAATCAAGCTGTGCATCAACAAACCGCCGATAAAAAAAGAAAAAGGAGCCACCAACGAAACAAAGTCCGCGGACCCGAGAAAAAAATAGGCGAATTCCTTTTGGAATATGTTGGCGGCGATTAAAAACAATCCGGCAATAATCATCACTCCGACCACGCCGCTTTTAAAAAAGGCCATTTTTCTTTCCGGTGAAACCGATATTGCTACATATCGGGTTATTCCCACGCCCAATCCCAGCAAAAGCAACGGCTGAATCATTCCGGCCGCCCGCTTGACCAAAGAATATTCCCCTACGCCTTGCGGGCCGAAATATTGCGCGATCAAGCGATAAAGCAAAAAAAATGACGCTAAAACCGCCATTTCGGTAATGAATGTTAAAACAACATCTCTAAAAAAAGGTTTAATGGTCATTGAAGAACATCAAGCAATTTATCGGCAATTTTCCGGGCCGCAACTCCGATCCCGTAATAGTTTTTTTCTGTTTTTGGAAAAACGAAGTGATGTGCCAGACGGATTATCTTTTCTTTGTCTGTGCCGACCAGAACGTTTGCGCCAATGGCAACAGTTTCAACCCATTCGGTTTCATTGCGCAAAGTAACGCACGGTATTTTCAGCCAAAACGCTTCCTTCTGAACCCCGCCACTGTCAGTCAAAATCATTTTAGCGTTCTTCTCCAAAGACAGCATTTCCATATATCCCACCGGATCAATTCCAATGATATTCCCTTGGGGGGCAAAAAAATTTTTCAAGTCAAGATTATTTAATTGCGCCATCGTGCGCGGATGTGTCGGAAAAACAACCTTTTCCCCGATGCGAGAGACCGCGTCAATGATTTTTTTAAAATTTTCCGCGTTATCAACATTTCCCGCGCGATGAACCGTCAGCAATAAATATTTTTTTGGTTCAATTCCCAATTTTTCCAAGATTGCCGGATGGCATTTTTTCAATTTTGCATTTAAAACGTCCAGCATAATATCACCGGTGTTAAACACGCCCTTAATAATTCCTTCCCGCTTTAAATTGGCAATCGCGTTCCGCGTCGGACAAAACAAAAAATCGGAAATATGATCCGTCAACACCCGGTTAATTTCTTCGGGCATTGATTTGTTGAAACTCCTCAACCCTGCCTCAATATGCGCCACCGGTATATGCAACTTTGCCGCGGCCAGAGACCCCGCAAGCGTTGCATTAACGTCGCCAATCACCGCAACCGCGCCGGGTTTTTTTTCCGCCATGATTTTTTCCAATTCGATCATGGATTGGCCGGTTTGCCAAGCATGGGTTCCGGAACCGATTCCCAAATTGATATCGGGGGCGGGTATATCCAGATCTTTGAAAAATATTCGCGACATTTCATAATCATAATGTTGGCCCGTGTGTATCAAAATTGGTGCGAATTCCGGCCGTTTTCTAAATTCCCAAAACAGCGGCGCAATTTTGATAAAATTGGGCCTTGCTCCGACCACAACCATAATTTTCAAAGGATTCTTTTTGTTCTTGATTTTTTTCATGTTAATCTCCACCGTTAAAATATGGTTTTAAGTTATTTTCCGCAAAACAACACATTCTATTGAATCGGATCAATCCAGTCTTTGGTTAATAATAAATCAGAATTGAAAATAAATAAATTGGATTGGCTGATGGGCGCCGAAAAGAACAAGGAAATGAAATAAAATTGCGCATATTGCCCCGAAAGCCAGAGAATGGACCGATATAATCTTATCTTTTAGTCGCCATTTCAAATCAAGCGCTTCAAGTATCACCAAGGTAAAAATAAGGATCGCCCCAAACACCATTCCGAGCTGATACTGCAAAGGATGTGCCAGCGAAGGACCAAATATTGTTTTTAGAATCAACCACGCCTGGCCAGCGTTTTGACTGCGAAAAAAGACCCATCCCAAGTTTACAGATATAAATGTCAATATTATTCCCACTACGGTCGGAGTCTTAATTTTAACAGTGGAAAAAATTTTATGAAAGACCAAAAGTAATCCGTGATAAAATCCCCAAAGAGCAAATTGGAAACTACTTCCATGCCACAATCCCATGATTGCCATTGTGATAACAAGGTTAAGATATTGGCGCAATTTTCCAAAACGGTTCCCGCCCAATGATATATATAAATAATCGCGAACCCATTCAGACAAGGAAATATGCCATCGCCGCCAAAATTCGGTAATATTTGCCGAAAAATAAGGTTTCTTGAAATTTGAGACAAAATCAATTCCTAAAAGCTTCCCCAAACCGCGCGCAATATCAATGTATCCAGAAAAATCACAATACAACTGGAAACCAAAAAAAACCGTGGCCACAATTAACGTTAATCCGTTAAAATTTTGGGGATTTTGGTATATCGGATCAACTACCACGCCCAAAGAATCGGCAATAACTAATTTTTTAATATACCCGGCTAAAATAAGAAGAAGCGCTTCTCGGAAAGGAATTGCCGCCAGTGAAAAACGCCGGGTTAATTGAGGAATCAAATGTTGCGCCCGCTCTATCGGCCCAGCCATAAGCTGGGGAAAAATTCCGATAAAAAGCGCAAATATGCCGAAATTTCTCTCCGGAATAATTTTACCCCGATACAAGTCAATCACATAGGCCATCCCTTGGAAAGTATGGAAAGAAATTCCGATCGGAACCGTGAATAATAAAGCCGCAAACGGATTACTTCCCGATGCCGCCTCCCAAAGTTGCCCAAAAAGACCCAAATATTTAAAAACCACCAGCGTACCGATATTGGCCGCCAAAGAAAAAATCAAAAAAAATGTTTTAGGCCGGCCATCGCTTATAACGATGCCCTTCCCACAAAAAAAATCGACCGCAGTCAGACCGATTAAAATTAAAAGATATTCCGGCTTGAACGTGAAATAGAAAAACCAACTGGAAATAAGCAACCAAGCCCATTTCGTTTTCGACGGCCACAAAAGAAAAATTGGATAAAAAACCAAGCAAAAAATTAAAAAATCTATTGAATTAAAGACCATATTCATTTTTTATCAATTCCCGTAAGTCTCGCGAAAAACGGAAACGTCCATCGGCATTCAGATGATTAAAATCAATAAAATTTCCCCGGGAATAAGCAAATGAATAATCGACAAAGCGCGACCGCGGTGCCAACAAATCAATACCAGCAACATAATTTGAAACCAGCCCATCTTCATAGATGTTTTGCTTATAAGGATTTACCGGCATATCGACGATGATCGCAGGAATTGATTTTTCTTCCATCTCGCGAAGCAAAATTTCAAGTGATTTCATTTGGATATTTTGGTTTTTATCCCAATAATAATTTGAATTGCGGTATTCTTCATAGTTGCTTTCTTTTCCCAATTCTTCGGCAAAATATGATTCTGGTTTGTTTTCCCAGTATTTATACGGTATCCACGTTTCGGCAACCGCCCGCTCGGATTTAGTTTTCCAGAAACTTATATTTTGGTGATCAAAAATTTTATGAAGATAATCACCGTACCGATATAATGGCATGACGTAAAAAATGCTCTGCCGCAAAAGCCAACTTCTGTCAGTATCGCGCCAATCGGCAATACGGTAGAAAACGAAAGGATCAAATAAAAGACTGGTAAAAACATCTGTCCCGCGGGTCAAATCATCGGTATATCTTTTCTGAAATACCCAAGGAGAGATCGTAATTACCGCGAGTTTTATATTCTCTTTTTGTTTTATTTTGGAAAAAATGAAATAAAAATCAGAGGGCTTGCCACTGGAAAAGGAGAAATTATAAAAACGATAGCCTCTAAATTCGTCCTCTAAATATCGCCGGTCTATCCCTTCGCGAGCCATTGAGCTCCCGAAAAACACCACCTTGGAAGCATCATCCTTGTTGATAAGACACAAATCTTGAATTGCAATCGCATAATCGTTGTCAATCGTCCGGGAATGGCAAAAATTTTCCAATAGAAAATCGCCGATCAGCAAAACGGCAAAAAAGAAGCCCAGAGAAATAACGGCAATATCGCAAACATTACGGGGAATTTTTATGTTATTGGCAAGATTCCGTTTGCCGAAAGCGCTAAACCAGCGATAACCGGCCTTCCATTTATTGTTTATTGTTCGCATGATAAAACCCCCGCACTGATCAATTTTTTGGTCAAATAGTAAAATCCGCTTTAGCAAAAATCATTTCCTGGCAAAGAATTTTCCAACTTCAAAACAAACCGCCTCTAGGTTGCCTGTGTCCAATTCCGGGTAGATCGGCAGGCTCAAAACTTCGGCGGCGGCGCGTTCGGCTTCGGGAAAATCGCCCATCTTATAGCCCAAATACTTCAATGCGGGCTCCAAGTGCATCGGAAAAGGAAAGTATATTATTGCGGGAATTTCCGCGTTCTTCAAAAATTGCGCCAGTTGATCGCGTTTTGCGGTTCTTATTGTGTATTGATGATAGATGTGGCGATTGTTCAGCGCAACAAACGGCGCAACAATGTCGCCAACACCTTCAAATGCCTCGTCATAGCGTTTGGCGATTGCCGCGCGCTGGTCATTCCATTGATCAAGATATTTGATCTTGACGCTCAAAATAGCGGCTTGAATCGCGTCCAAACGAGAATTGACGCCAATTTCCAAATTTTTGTATTTATTTTCGGGAGATGATCCGTGGACTTTCAACATTCTGATTTTCGCCGCGATTCCATCGTCATTGGTCGTTGCCATTCCCCCGTCACCATAAGCACCCAAATTTTTTGTGGGGAAAAAAGAGAAACAGCCGCAATCGCCAATATTGCCGGCCTTAACTTCCTTGCCATTAATAATTTGAGTGGCGCCGATTGCTTGCGCGCAATCTTCAATAATTTTCAGATTATGTTTTTGCGCAATCTTCTTAATTGGCGCCATATCTGCCATTTGGCCGAAAAGATGCACCGGTATGATCGCTTTTGTCTTTTCCGTAATCGCCGCTTCAATTTGGTCGGCGTCAATGTTAAAAGTTTTCGCATCAATATCAACGAATACGGGTTTGGCGCCGGCGGCCGCGATTACTTCGGCCGTGGCAAAAAAAGTGAATGCCGTGGTAATCACCTCATCTCCCGTGCCGATTCCTAATGCCTTCAACGACAAATAAAGCGCATCTGTGCCGGAATTTAAACCGATGGCATGCCTTACCCCCAAAAAATCGGCAACCTCTTTTTCAAATTTTTCCACCGCCGGGCCGCCGATAAACACTCCGTCTTCAAGCGCATCCAAAACCGCCGCGTCAATCTTGGATTTTAGATTATGATATTGCATTTTTAGATCAAAAAACTCCATATTCGAAATTTAAATCAATTCATTTTCAGCAACATCCCTCACGATGCGTGCAGGGACCCCCATTACTATTTTTTTATCGGGAACGTCCCGCGTTACCACCGATCCCGCGGCAACGATCGCGTTTTCTCCAATTATTATGCCGGGTAAGATAGTCGCGTTTGACCCTATTCTCACCCCTTTTTTAATCGTCGGCCCCTTGCACTCCGAGTTGCCCCGGCCCATGCTGTTATCGTTTGCCGTGCTTACTTCATCACCAAAAAAAACATCATCCCCGATGACGGCATTCGCGGTGATATGTGAACCGGTCTGGATTCTGGTTCCATCCCCGATTTTCGTATGCGGTTCCACCATTACCAGCCGGCCGATGACCACGCGCTCCCCGATAACATTATCCTCCCTTATTGAAGCAAGGTCTCCGATCATGCTTTTATTGCCAATTCTGGTTCCCATATATACGATAGCGCCAACGCCAATCACGCAATCATCCCCGATGATAAGCGGACCGAATTCCGGCGCCGCCTTCCGGCGTACGGAAAAGCCCGTTTTAGGAATTCTTCCCAAAACGGTATTGTCATCAATGTATGCATTATCGCCGATGGCGACATTTTTATGGATAACTACATTATGCCCTATATATGCGCCGGAACCAACCGTAACCCCTTCTTCCACGACAACATTATTGCCCATTATGCAATTATCACCGATTAACGCATCTTTAGAGATTATTTGCGAGTATCCAAAAGATTCCATTGGTTTTAATTATTGGAACAACGGCGCGATTTGATCGCCGTTTTTTTTATAAGATCGGGCGCACATCCCGCAATCCGCCTTGTCATTTTTAAAAACCAGCTTATTGCCGCATTCGCAAGCCCAACCGATAATTTTGGCAGGATTGCCCACGACAATCGCATAATCCGGGATTTCTTTGGACACGAGGGAACCGGCCCCGACAATCGCTGATTTCCCAACAATGGTATCGCAAAGAACCGTGGCATTTGCACCGATAGATGCACCATTTTTCACCAATGTCGGATGCCATTTGCCATAAGATGGAAAATTCTTTTTGGGATATTTAGCGCGCGGTATCAGGTCGTTGGTAAATACCACGGAGGGACCAACAAACACATAATCTTCCAAAGTTACAAGATCCCAAACGTCAATATTTGATTCCAGCTTCACACCATTGCCAATTTTTGCGGTAGAAGCGATAAAGCAATTATGGCCAATCGTGCAATTTTCACCGATTTGCGCCCCCGCCAATACTTGGCTATGATGCCATATTTTTGTGCCTTGGCCTATTTTCGCCTCGGAAGAAACTTCGGCGGTTTTATGAATGATGGGATTCATAGAGTTTTTCAATCAGCGCAATCGCGGGCAAAACTTCAATCGGAGAGACGCCCCGTTTTTGCAACAAATCTTGATAAACGAAGTGGTGCAGGTTCTCCTCGGCCAGATTTTCTTTTGAGGAAAGATTGATCTCTTCCCCGTTGATGATAAACGCGCGCTTCCATGATTCGTCAATCCTTGCTCCCACCGACACGCGCCATCGGCAATCATAATTGGCTCCTTTGATAATTCCTTCGCCGGTTTTTCCGTCAAATTTATTCATTTTCGCCTCCAAGGCCGGACCGAACAAATGCAACAATAATTCAAAATAGTGAACGCCCAGAGTGAACAGCGGCCCGCCGGATTTTTCAAAATCACCTTTCCAACCGTCAAAATAATGCCGGTCGCGGAACACGGAAACATCAATTGAAATATCGTATTTTTTATTTTTATCAATTTGTTTTTCCAAGCGCTTCACTTCGGGATGGTAGCGCAGCTGCTGAACAACGAAAATATTTTCCCGGCCGGCCAGATCTTTTACATGGTCAGATTTTAACGCCAGTGGTTTTTCGCATAAAACGATCTTCCCCGCCTCATTGGCGGCCTTGGCGATTTCATAATGCAAATAGTTGGGCGCCAAAATCACCGCGCAGTCCGCCTCGGAATTTTTAACGATATTTTTCCATGCCTCTCCCCGTCCGTGCGTGATATCGCAAACATCAACAATCTTGCCGCCGGTTTGATTGATCGCCTGCAAATGTTTGCGGAAAATAAATCCGGTGCCGATAACGGCATATTTCATATGATTGTTT
>Ga0208939_1002258_pt1 | contig 13673 bp, 14 predicted proteins | sample AD_STIC12_MetaG_FD_184437 | JGI IMG/M metagenome (GOLD analysis project Ga0208939, IMG submission 184437) | Active sludge microbial communities of municipal wastewater-treating anaerobic digesters from USA - AD_STIC12_MetaG (SPAdes) (version 2) | ecosystem: Engineered > Bioreactor > Anaerobic >...
CCGGTTTCACGCATCTGGCTGGAGGATGTGAGATAAATATGCGCAGTGCTTGGAAGTTTTTGGCGCTTAGCGCCGCCAGCCTCGTAGCCGGCGGTTCCGCCTGGGCTACGCCTCATGCTGGGGGTATCGACTTCCAGGCTCCGGCAACGGAGACGGCGAAGCACGTTCAGGCGTTCCACAGCGAGGTCCTGATCATCATCACGGTGATCACCATCTTCGTCACGGCGCTGCTGATCTGGGTGATGATCCGCTACAACAAGCGTGCGAACCCGGTGCCGAAGAAATTCTCGCACAACACGCTTATCGAAATTCTCTGGACCGTCGTGCCGGTGCTGATCCTCGTGTGGATCGCCAAGGGCTCCTTCCCGCTGCTCTACGAACAAGACGTTCTGCCGGAGCAGGCGCGCGAAGAAGAGATCGTGGACATCAAGGTCTACGGCAACATGTGGTTCTGGGACTACACGTACAACGTCGGCACGGACAACGAGTTCAACGTCGAGTCGCGCATGCTGAAAGTTGGCGCGCCCGATCCGTCGCTCGAGCTGCAGGCTGCGCGTGGCGACATCGCCCAGCTGTCCGTGAACAACCCGATGGTTGCGCCGATCGGCAAATACATCCGCCTCAAGATTTCCGCCAAGGACGTCATCCACGCGTGGGCGATGCCTCAGTTCATGCTGAAGGTCGACGCTATGCCGGGCAAGCTGAACCAGCTCTGGTTCAAGGTTGATGAGCCGGGCGTGTTCTACGGTCAGTGCTCCGAGCTTTGCGGCAAGGACCACAGCAACATGCCGATCGAACTGCGCATGGTCACCCAGGCTCAGTACGAAGAGTGGCAGACGCAATTCAAGACATCGCCGGAAGCGGCGCGGGCTTACCTCGACCGCGTGATGCCGGCGAAGAAGCCTGCTCAAGTCGCTTCTGCGCAGTAGTAGGGATCAGGGAGCCGTTTGATGTCGAGCGAGCCGAAAACCGCCGCCGCCGGACACGGTCATGACCACGGTCACGACCATGGACATGATCATGCGCATGATCACCACGATCCGAAATGGTACAGCCCGGCTCGCTGGCTGTTCTCCACGAACCATAAGGACATCGGTACGCTGTACCTGATCTTCGCGATGTGCGCGGGGATCATCGGTTTCGTGTTCTCGGGCTTCATGCGCGCCGAGCTGGCCGAGCCGGGCCTGCAGCTGTTCAACGGAACGGCTTTCGGCGGCTTCTTCGGCTCCGAGCACAACTATAACGTCATCACCACGATGCACGGCCTGATCATGATCTTCTTCATGGTCATGCCCGCCCTGATCGGCGGTTTCGGCAACTGGTTCGTGCCGCTGATGATCGGCGCGCCGGACATGGCGATGCCGCGCATGAACAACATCTCGTTCTGGCTGCTGCCGGTTTCGTTCTTCCTCCTTCTGCTCTCGATGTTCGTTCCGGGCCCTGCGGGCGCCAACGGTTTCGGCGGCGGCTGGGTGCTCTATCCGCCGCTCTCCAGCACGACGGGCCACCCGGGTCTGGCGATGGATCTCGTGATCTTCTCGCTTCACCTCGCGGGCATGTCGTCGATCCTCGGCGCAATCAACTTCATCGTCACCATCCTCAACATGCGCGCTCCGGGCATGACGCTGCACAAGATGCCGCTGTTCGCCTGGTCGGTGCTGATCACAGCCTTCCTGCTCGTGCTGGCCCTGCCGGTTCTCGCCGGCGCGCTCACCATGCTGCTGACGGATCGTAACTTCGGCTCGAAATTCTTCGAAGTCTCGGGCGGCGGCGACCCGGTCATGTTCCAGCACTTGTTCTGGTTCTTCGGCCACCCCGAAGTGTACATCATGATCCTGCCGGGCTTCGGCATCGTCAGCCACGTCATCTCGACGTTCTCGCGCAAGCCGATCTTCGGCTACCTCGCGATGGCTTACGCGATGGTCGCCATCGGCTTCATCGGCTTCATCGTGTGGGCGCACCACATGTACACGGTCGGCATGAACGTGAACCTGAAGGCGTACTTCGTGGCCGCCACGATGGTGATCGCGGTTCCAACCGGTGTGAAGATCTTCAGCTGGATCGCCACGATGTGGGGCGGCTCCATCGAGTTCAAGGTGCCGATGCTGTGGGCGATCGGCTTCATCTTCCTCTTCACGCTGGGCGGCGTGACGGGCGTCGTGCTCGCCAACGCCGGCGTCGACCATGCTCTGCATGACACCTATTACGTGGTGGCGCACTTCCACTACGTGCTGTCGCTCGGCGCCGTGTTCACGCTCTTCTGCGGCTGGTACTACTGGTTCGAGAAGATGTTCGGCATCAAGTACAATGGCTTCATCGGCGGTCTGCACTTCTGGCTGATGTTCATCGGTTCGAACCTGATCTTCTTCCCGCAGCACTTCCTTGGTCTGCAGGGCATGCCGCGTCGCTACGTCGACTACGCCGTCGCGTTCCGCGAATGGCACCACTGGTCGACCATCGGCTACTGGGTCGCCGCAGCTGCCACGATCGTGTTCTTCATCGGTATCCTTGAGGCGGTCGTTCGCCGCCGCAAGGCAACGGCAAGCGGCAATCCGTGGGGCGAGGGGGCAACGACGCTGGAGTGGACGCTCTCCTCTCCGCCGCCGTTCCACCAGTACAACGACCTCCCGCGGTTCAAGTAACAGGGCGCAAGCAGCCCGGGCCTGAAGGTCCGGGCTGCAGCGCAAAGCAGATGTCCGACGCGACCATCGCCAGCACATCCACCGCAACCGCTTCTTCGAGCGCGATGGACTATGTGCGCCTGATGAAGCCGCGCGTGATGTCGCTGGTCGTCTTCACGGCGTTCGTCGGTCTCGTAGCTGCTCCCGTCGGCATGCATCCGTTCGCGGCCGCTGTTGCGGTATTTGCGGTGGCGTTGGGTTCTGGCGCAGCTGGCGCGCTGAACATGTGGTACGACGCCGATATCGACGCTCTGATGGCGCGCACCGTCACGCGCCCAGTCCCCGCCGGCATCATCGCGCCGACAGATGCGCTGTCGTTCGGCCTCATCATGTCGGCGATGGCTGTCATGCTGATGGCGCTGGCCGCGACGCCGCTCGCCGCCGCCCTGCTGGCCTTCTCGATTTTCTTCTACGCCGTTGTCTACACGATGTGGCTCAAGCGCTCGACGGCGCAGAACATCGTCATCGGCGGAGCCGCTGGCGCCTTCCCGCCGGTGATCGGCTGGGCCGCTGCGACAGGCAATGCGCCGGCCGACGCCTGGATCCTGTTCGGCCTGATCTTCCTCTGGACGCCGCCGCACTTCTGGGCGCTGTCGCTCTGGACGCAGAAGGAATACGCCCGCGCTGGCGTGCCCATGCTGCCAGTCACCAAGGGCTCCGCTGAAACGCGCCGCCAGATCCTGATCTACACGCTCGTGGTCGCGCCCTTCGGCCTCGTGCCGGTTGCGACCGGCCTCGGCGGCTGGATCTATCTCGTTGTCGCTGCCGTCGGTGGCGCGGCCTTCCTGTGGGGCGCGGTCCGTGTCTTCATGAGCCGGGCAGGCGACGCTGATGCTCCGGCCGACATGCGCCACGCCAAGGCGCTGTTCGGCATCTCGATCATTTACCTGTTTGCCCTGTTCGCCGCCTTGCTGGTCGAGCGCATTCTTCCGCTGCACTTCGTTGTCGGAGGCGGCGCCTGATGCTCGACAAGGGACAGATCAAGGATTGGGAAGGCGACCCGGAAGATCCGGCGAAAGCTGCGCCGGTCGCTCCGCGCCCCGGTCTGGCGGGCGCAATCTTCGACAGCCATGAGGCGTTCCCGACGGGCGAGCGCGTCACGCTCACGCCGGAGCAGACCACCGCCCGCAAGCGCCGCGGCCAATGGATCGCCATTGCCCTGTTCGCCTTCGTGATCGTCATCTTCGTGCTGACGATGACGAAGATGGGCGCCAACGTTCTGGTGCGCGACCTGTGAACAAGCGCGCGCGCATAACCACCTGGATCGTCTCGGGCGCTGCTCTCAGCATGCTCGGGCTCAGCTTTGCAGCCGAGCCGATCTATTCGACCTTCTGCCGTCTCACGGGTTATGGCGGCACCACGCAGGTTGCAGTGGAAGCGCCCAAGACCGTTCTCGACCGCAAGGTCCGCGTCATGTTCGACGCCAACGTTGCGCCGGGCGCTCCCTTGAAATTCCGCGCCGTCCAACCTTTCGTCGAGCTGAAACTCGGTGAGAAGATGATGGCCTATTACGAGGTGACGAACACCTCGTCCGAGCCGGTTCGCGCCATGGCGTCCTACAACGTCGTGCCGGAGAAAATCGGCCTGTATTTCAAGAAAATCGAATGCTTCTGCTTCAAGGAGCAGACTTACGAGCCTGGCAAGACGGTTACCTTGCCGGTGGTGTTCTTCGTCGACCCCGACATGGCCAAGGACTGGCAGGCGGACGACGTGCGGGGAATCACGCTTTCGTACACATACTTCCGCGCGACAGGCCCGCAGGCCTCCGCGCGGCTTGAGGACGCATCCGCGGTCAACTAGACCGGCGGTAGGAAAACCAGACTGCGGGGAAGGACGTGCCGTCCGATTCCCGCGCGAATTGAGGGACTGGAGCCATGGCCGGCGACGTCAAGCACGACTACCACCTGGTGAAACCCAGCCCGTGGCCGCTGCTCGCATCACTTGCGATGCTGGTAATGGTGCTCGGCGGCGCCGGGTACATGAAGGGCCTGTGGTTCATTCCGCAGGGCGCCTGGTGGGGTCCGCTTCCGGGCCTCGTCGCGCTCATCTTCGTGCTCATCGGCTGGTGGGGCGACGTCCTCAAGGAAAGCCGTCAGGGCGACCACAAGGAGGTCGTCCAGATCTCCCTGCGCTACGGCATGGTGTTGTTCATCGCCTCCGAGGTGATGTTCTTCGTCGCGTGGTTCTGGGAATTCTTCGAGATGGCGATCTACCACACGCTGCGCGCCAACCCGGAGCATTCTGACCTTGCCAACCCGGCGCTTGAGCCGCTGCTGAAATGGAGCGAGTGGCCGGTTGCACAAATCAACGGCGCCGCTGTGCGTCCGTTCGATCCGTTCCACCTGCCGCTCATCAACACGCTGATCCTTCTGCTGTCGGGCACGACCGTTACCTGGGCGCACCACGCGCTGCAGTCGGGTGATCGCAAGGGCGCGAAGATCGGCCTGCTGCTTACCATCATCCTCGGGATGGCGTTCACCGCGCTTCAGGTCGTCGAGTATTCGGAAGCTGGCTTCTCGTACGACGGTTCGATCTACGGTTCGGCCTTCTTCATGGCCACGGGCTTCCACGGCGCACACGTCGTGATCGGCACGATCATGCTGATGGTCTGCCTCGGCCGTCTGATGGCTGGCGGCATGAAACCGGAGAAGCACCTCGGCTTCGAATTCGCCGCCTGGTACTGGCACTTCGTCGACGTGGTGTGGCTCTTCCTCTTCGCCTTCGTGTACGTGGCCCCGCATATCGTCTGGGGTCCGGGCGCGCCGGGCGTCGGCCACTAACGGGCATTAAAGCATGAGCAGGAAGGTCGCCCTTGTCGGCTTCCTGCTTGTGCAGGTCATCGCCGTTGTCCTGTGGGTGACGGCGATCTTGCCCTATCTGGGCGAGGCAGTGATCAACGCCCAGCAGATCTGGAGCGGGCGCGGCTTCTCCAACATCTCGAGCAATTTCCGCTCAGGCAGTCAGGTCGTCCTGGCAGCGCCGTTCCAGGCAAACGGTCCGCTGATGTGGGCGACGCTGTTGATGCTTGCTGCGGGCGCAGCCGCAATCGCCGCCATTTTCGTTTTTCGGAAATCGCGCATCTGGTTTGCGGTCGGCCTCGCCGTGCTGGCGCTTGCGCTTGGCGCAGCGGGCAACTGGTTCATCGCCGACCAATGGCTCAGCGGCGACACATCGTTTCCGCAGGGCTTCCTGCACGTCTACCTGCTCTACGGGCTCAGCCAGGCCTTCAACATCCAGTTCTTCGTCGGCTTCATCCTGCTGGCGCTCTCTGTCGTCCTGCTGATCGCTGGGGTCGCAACCAAACAGAAGCCGCTGGGCTTCCACGTTGTCGCACTTAACTGGGCAGTCGTTGCCGCTGTGTGGGTCGTCACCTATCTGGTTTTGTATCTGGCGCCGTCGCTTTCAGCGGGCGCTTCAGCCTGAGGTCGTCATGGCCGTTTCTGCTTTATCTGCCGGACTGAAGTGTCGCTGTCCGAATTGCGGTGAGGGCAGGGTGTTTCGTGGCTTTCTCACCTTCAAGGAGCGCTGCGATGCTTGCGGCGCCGACCTGACGATTGCCGATGCCGGCGATGGTCCTGCCTTCTTCGTCATGTTCGCCGCGCTGATCTTCATCGTGCCCTCGGCCATGTTCTTCGAGTTTGCCTTCCGCCCGCCGGGCTGGGTCCACATCCTGATCTGGCCGCCGATCACGTTCGCGTTCTGCCTATTCTTCCTTCGGCCCGTGAAAGCCCTGCTTTTCGCGCTGCAATGGAAGCACAAGGCCGGTGAAGGCCGGGTTCAGGACAGCTCGCAGGAGTAGTCCCCGGCTGATTGGGGGGCTACACCCGGCTGATGTACTTTCGACCGTTCCCCATCCTGACGATCATCGCCGTGCCGGCGCTGGCCGCGCTGATCGCGCTCGGCGTCTGGCAGGTCCAGCGCGCCAGCTGGAAGGCGGATCTGATCGTTCAATTCGAACAGGCCGCGAAGGCGGAACCCCTGGCGCCGGAAGCCGCCCTTTGCGCCCAGACGCCAACGACAGGCGAGGTCGTCGCGCCGCCTCAGGCGAGTGGGAGCTCGTTGCGGGTGTTTGGTCACGCAGCTGACGGCGCTGCTGGCTGGCGCCTTTTCCAGGCTGTGCAGCTCTCCTGTGGCGTCGTGCTCGCGGAAACGGGCTTTGAGCCGCTGGAGATCGGCGGGCCGGGTGGTGTGCTGCTCACGGCGCCCAAAGCGCCGCCAGATCGCTTCCTCGTTGGTGCCTGGCCTGCAAAGCCCCTGATGGCGGCACAGAACTCGCCGGCCACGAATGAATGGCACTGGTTCGATGCGCCTCTCATGGCGACCACGCTCGAGGCCGCGCCCCTCAACGCCGCCTTCATCCTGACACCGCTGGCCGGAACTCCGGATTTTCTCACCCGCACGCCGCCTGAGAGCCATATCGGCTATGCCGTTACATGGTTCGGGATGGCGGCGGCTTTCGCGGTGATATACGCCGTGTTTCACGCACGGGCGGGCCGTCTGCGCTTCCGCCGAAGGCCAACTGACAAAGGCACGACGAAGGAATGAAATACGTCTCCACCCGCGGTAATGCCGAGCCGGCCGACTTCGTCTCGGCGAGCCTCATGGGCCTTGCGCCCGATGGCGGCCTGTTCAGCCCTGACAGCTTTCCGCAGGTCGAGCGTCCCAACGCGACCGCCACCTATGTCGAGACAGCCACCCGCATTCTTTCCGCCTTTGCTGGGGCCAGCCTGCCCGAGCAGGTGATCCGCGAGATGTGCGTGCGCGCCTATGCGCCGTTCGCTCACCAGTCGGTTGCTCCGCTCACTGAAGTCGGCCCCGGCCGCTGGATGCTTGAACTGCATCACGGCCCGACGCTGGCCTTCAAGGATGTGGCGATGCGCCTGATCGCGCAGCTTTACGACCATATCCTCGGCATGCGTGGAGAGCGCATGACCATCCTTTGCGCCACGTCGGGCGATACAGGCGGCGCCGCCGCTTCTGCCTTTGCCGGCTCGAAGCACGTCGACATGGTCATCCTCCATCCGCTGAACCGCGTGTCGCCTACCCAGCGCCTGTTCATGACGGCCACAGGCGCTGACAACATTCACAACCTCGCGCTCGAAGGCGACTTCGACGGCACGCAGGCAATCCTCAAGCAGTTGCTTGCCGACGATCAGCTCCGCCGCCGCACGCGCCTCGCCGCCGTTAATTCGATCAACTGGACGCGGGTTGCGGCGCAGAGCGTCTACTTCGCGCAAGCGCAGGCGCAGCTGGGGCGCGATCGCAATGTCCGCTTCGTCGTGCCGACCGGAAACTTCGGCGACGCGCTCGCCGGCTATGTCGCATCGCGCTGCGGCCTGCTGAAACATTTCGACGTCGTGTCCGCCGTGAATGCCAACGACGCCATGGCGCGCCTGATCGCCGGCTTGCCGCTCAAGAAGGGGCACACCGCAGCCACACTCAGCCCCGCAATGGACATCCAGCTTCCCTCCAACTTCGAACGCCTGTTGTTCGAAGCCGCTGGCCGCGATGGCGCCGCTGTCGCGAGCGCCTATGCGCAACTCGCCAATTCGGGCGAAGCACCGCTGCCCAAGTCTGCCGCCGCGAAGCTCGGCACTATGGGTTTGTCCGCCGAGCGTGTCAGCGATCACGAAACGATCGACGAAATGAAACGCACCCACGCCGAAACCGGCTGGATTGTGTGCCCGCATACCGCCGTTGGTCTCGCCGCCGCGCGACGCAGCCCTCACGTGGATGGGCCAGTCGTGACCCTCGCCACCGCCCACGCCGCGAAATTCCCGGAAACCGTGAAGCAGGCCCTCGGTATCGATGTCGGCCTGCCAGATCGCGCGCACGCCTTCATGTCGAAGCCCGAGAAATTCGAGACGGGCCCGATGAGCGCCGATTTCGTTCGTCAGCGCGTCGAAGCCATCGTCGCGAAGGCCGGCTGATGGCTGACGCGCGCGAAGTCATCACACTGCCCAACGGCGCCCGGATCGTGTTCGACACGATGCCCAATCTGCGCACATCGGCAGTCGGTGTTTTTCTCGGCGCCGGCGCGCGCCACGAGTTAGACGCGCGCAACGGCCTGGCCCACTTCCTCGAGCACATGGCCTTCAAGAGCGCCAACGGCATCAATGCGCGGGAAATCGCTGAAGCGGTGGAAGCCCGCGGTGGCGTCATGAACGCCTCGACCGGTTATGAACTCACGAACTACTTCGTCCGCTGCCTCGCTCCCGACGCGCCCGAGATGCTGGATGTTGCGCTCGCACTCGCCTTCGCACCCGATCACCCGCAGGACGAAATCGAGCGCGAGAAGGGCGTCGTGCGCCAGGAGATCGGCGAAGCCGCAGACCAGCCCGACGATCTTGTCTTCGAACTGGCTCAGGTCGCCAGCTATCCCGGCCACCCGCTCGGCCGCCCCATCCTCGGCACGGAACAGACGCTCGAAACCATCACGCGCGACGATCTCGTCGGCTTCGGCGCCAACAACTACTCGCCGCAGCGCACAGTCGTCTCCGTCGCCGGCGCGTTCGACCGTCAGGCTGTGCTCAGCGTCGTCGATCGCTGGCTTGCCTCGCGCAAAGGCGATCCCGCGCCCATGTCCGCCGCGCCCGTAGCCGGCGTCGCCGCTCTCCGCGCCGAACAGCGCAAGCTCGAACAGAGCCACATCGTGCTCGCCCGCCGCACAGTCTCCGCAACGTCTCCCGACCGCTTCGCCGCCCGCATCTTCGCCGAAATTTTCGGCGGCGGCATGGCCTCGCGTCTGTTTCAGGACGTCCGCGAGGCGAGGGGCCTTGCCTACACGATCGATGCCTCCTGCGATCAGCACGCCGATTGCGGCCGCATCTCCGTCTACGCCGGCAGCGATCCCAAGGACGCCGCCGAGGTCGTGAAAATCACCAAAGACATCTGGGCCGATCTGGCGACGGCTGGCCCCACCGAAGCCGAAATGGCGCGCGCCAAGGCCGTCGCCGCCGCTCAGTTTGCCATGTCCGCCGAAGCCCCCGCCGCCCGCGCCGGCTCCGCCGCCTACGAACTCCTCACCTTCGACCGCCTCGTCAGCGTCGAGGAAGTGCTCGGCCATATCGGCGCCGTAACGACTGCTGACGTCAGGCGCGTGGCCGCAGAAACACTGGCTAATCCGGGTATTGCTTCGGCGGTCGGCCCGAAGGCTGGACTTGCCGCTGCCGAGGCGTTTGTCTCCGCCTGACCTGATTCGCCGGGGCGAAATGAACCAGCTTGCAGCCAACTCTCTAGCGGCGTCCGCGCGTGCGGCGCTCTGGTCGTGGAACGAAACCACTGGCGTGCTCACCATCCGCGCCGAGCCCGGCGGTCCGCTGTCGTCGATCGATGGGGCGTGGTCGCTGGAAGCGTTGCTAGCGCAGTTCGACGGTCTCGCGCGCGTGCGTATCTCCACGCCGCTACGATCCGGCCGGCCCGGCGATCCCATCGACATTCGCGTCACGCTGCTGGACGGCCGCCCCGCGCATTTCTTCGGCGCCTTCCATGATCGCGGTCTGGCCCGCGGCCTGATTGTCCCTGCCGAAGCCGGCACGCGCCTCGTCCACGGTGAGAGCAATGTCGAGCCCGTCTTCCAGCCCATCCGCCGCCTCGACACACTGGCGGTCGCAGGCTTCGAAGCGCTCGCCCGCTTCCGTGCGCCTGACGGCCAGCTCGTCGGGCCCGACACGCTCATAGGCCTGGGCGGCGATACGGACTGGACAGCCATCGCCCCCGTCATGCTTGAGAAGTCAGCCCAGACGCTGGCCGATCTGCGCGCCGCCGGGCACGACGTGTTCATGCAGGTGAACCTGTCCGCCGCCGAGATCGCACGTCCGCTGCTGGTGGAGGAAGTCGCCGCCATCATCCGCGACGCAAAGCTGCCGCACGGCGTTCTGCGCGTGGAGCTGACCGAACAGGCCGCGCTGCGAGACTTTGAAGCCGCCCTCGGCGCACTCGCCGCCTTCCGCGCCGCCGGCGCTGGCATCGTGCTCGACGATTTCGGGGCAGGGCACTCCTCCTTCGCCTGGCTCGCCGAAATCCCGGCGGACGGCGTGAAGCTCGATCCCAAACTCTCCCGCATGGTGCGCCAACCGCGCGCCTGCCGCATTATCACGGCGCTCACCGGCCTCATTCGCGGCCTCGGCATGACCGTCACCGCCGAGGGCATCGAAGACCCGGCTGTTGCTGGCGAACTTCACGCAATCGGCTGCGATTTCGTCCAGGGCTATGCCTACGACATGCCGCTCCGCCTGCCGGATATCGCGGTGGCGTTTGACCCGCTGGCGCCGCGCTAGTCCGTAATCTCCGGCATCACCAGCTTGGCCAGATACTCCAGCGACTCCTGCCAACCCAGATAGCAGGCCTCCAGCGGTATCGCCGCCGGCACATTGGTCTGCTCGATGCGGAGCTCCGTGCCGACCATCATCTTCTTCAGCGTCACGGTCACCACCATCTCGCCCGGCATGTTCGGGTCATCGAACCTGTCCGCATAGACCACGCGCTCACCCGGCACGAGCTCCACGAACTTGCCCGTCCACGAATGGCTGTTTCCGGTTGTGAAGTTGGTGAACGACATCTTGTACGCGCCGCCCACCTTGGGATCGAAGCTGTGAACCTTGCAGGTGAACCCGTTCGGCGGCAGCCACCGAGCCTTCGCGTCGGCGTCGACAAACGCCTTGTAGACCTTCTCAGGCTTGGTCGGCAGCACGCGGTGAAGGCGGATTGTGCGGTCGGTCGTCATGGCTTTCTCCCTTCCAGGTTCCGTATGTTCATGCCTGTAAGACGTAGGCCAAAGCTTCATTCCGACACGCTTTTCGGACTTTTCTTACCTCGGGGTGACGCCCCGGGAAAACCTCGCTAGAACCCGGAAATCACCCCCGTCGAGGACGCTATGGCAGACCGTAAGCCCTATCTGATTTCAGGCCGCACCGGCGACTGGGAAGTCGTCATGGGGCTCGAAGTCCACGCGCAGGTGGCCTCCAACTCCAAGCTGTTCTCCGGCGCCTCTACGGCGTTCGGCAACGACCCGAACACCAACGTCTCGCTGGTCGACGCGGCCATGCCGGGCATGCTGCCGGTCATCAACGCGTTCTGCGTCGAGCAAGCGGTGAAAACCGGCCTCGGCCTCAACGCGAAGATCAACAATTTCTCGCGCTTCGACCGCAAGAACTATTTCTACCCCGACCTGCCGCAGGGCTATCAGATCTCCCAGTTCAAATCGCCCGTCGTCGGCGAAGGCGCGATCGATGTGGATGCCGAAGAAGGCTACACCTTCACGGTGGGCATCGAGCGTCTTCACCTTGAGCAAGACGCCGGCAAATCGATCCACGATCTCGATCCCAGCTCGACCTATGTTGATCTCAACCGTTCGGGCGTCGCCCTGATGGAGATCGTCTCGCGCCCGGATATCCGCTCGCCCGCCGAAGCCGCCGCTTACGTGAAGAAGCTCCGCTCCATTCTCATCGCGCTCGGCACATGCGATGGCGACATGGAGAAGGGCAATCTGCGCGCCGACGTGAACGTGTCCGTCTGCCGCCCCGGCGGCTATGATCACTACAAGAAAACCGGCAGCTTCGAAAAGCTCGGTACGCGCTGCGAGATCAAGAACGTCAACTCATTCCGTTTCATCCAGATGGCGGCCGAGTTCGAAGCACGCCGCCAGATCGATATCCTGGAAGACGGCGGCAAGATCGATCAGGAGACCCGCCTCTACAACGCGGACAAGGACGAGACGCGCTCCATGCGCTCGAAGGAAGATGCGCACGATTATCGCTACTTCCCCGATCCCGATCTTCTGCCGCTCGAACTCTCGGGCGAGTACGTCGAAAGCATCCGGGCCAAACTGCCCGAACTGCCAGACCAGAAGCGCGCCCGCTTTGTGAAGGACTACGGCCTCAAGGAATACGACGCCGGCGTCATCGCCAGCGACGCCGAAAAAGCCGCATACTTTGAAGCCGTCGCCAAGGGCAGGGACGCGCGCCTTGCCGCCAACTGGGTGACGCAGGATCTGTTCGGCTACCTCAACAAGGAAGGCCTCGAACTGAGCCAGTCGCCGATCAAGGCCGACCAGCTCGGCGGCCTCATTGGCCTGATCGCCGACAGCACGATCTCGGGCAAGATCGCGAAGGACGTGTTCCTGAAGATGATCGCAACCGGCGACGCGGCTACGGCCATCGTCGAACGCGAGGGCCTGAAACAAGTCACCGACACGGGCGCGATCGAAAAGGTGATCGACGAAGTCATCGCCGCCAACCCGAAGCAGGTTCAGGAAATCGCCGATCAGCGCGCCGCTGGCCACGAAAAGCCGAAAACGCTCGGCTGGCTCGTCGGCCAGATCATGAAAGCCTCAGGCGGCAAGGTGAACCCCGCCGCGGTGAACGAGATCCTGCTCAAGAAGCTAGGCCTCTAGGCTGCTTTCACGTCGCTCCGGACACACGCCAAGCGCGTGATCCGGAACAGCGAGACACCACCCACAACCTGTCATCCCGGAAGCGCGCAGCGCTATCCGGGAACCGTTCAACAAGTGGGATCCGACTTACAATGGCTCCCGGCTCTCCGCTCCGCCGCGGCCGGGATGACAAGCTCTGGTGATGTCGAGAATGGGGGATGGAGCCATCCCAAATTCGTAGGACGGCCAAAAACCTTCGCCTCTGAATTCAACCCGCTAGCCAACAAAGATGGGGGATGGCGCCTCTCAGAATATACGCCCCCATGGCCCGGCGTATGATGCTCTCCATGACACGGCACAAACACACGCACACTGGGCTGGTAACCCCGTCGCTTCCTCAGCGCTTGCTGACAGCGATGCTGCAACTGTTTGCGATGCTCGTGTCCAGCGTCAGCTCAACCCTCCAGATGACCCGCCGCCGTCTTGCCGCTGAATGCCACAGCGATGTGACGCCTGCCGGTCTGCCCAGAGAGACGAGCGACACCCATCAGGAAACAGAACCGGCTGCGCAACACCGCAGCCCGATAGCCCTCATGCTGAGCAGCACGCAAAGCGTGCGC
>Ga0208939_1002267_pt1 | contig 13656 bp, 10 predicted proteins | sample AD_STIC12_MetaG_FD_184437 | JGI IMG/M metagenome (GOLD analysis project Ga0208939, IMG submission 184437) | Active sludge microbial communities of municipal wastewater-treating anaerobic digesters from USA - AD_STIC12_MetaG (SPAdes) (version 2) | ecosystem: Engineered > Bioreactor > Anaerobic >...
CGCCAGTGGGACCGCCGCCATCGGCAGCACCCGCCCCTGGGCCTGGAGGAGCCGGCCGACGAGGTCGAGCCCGGCGACCGGGTCGTCGTGCAGCTCCCAGAGCGCGACGATGAGGAGGTTGCCCAGAGCGTGCCCGCCGAGCGGCCCGTCGCCCGCGAACCGGTGCTGAAGGACGTCGCGCCAGGTGTGCCCCCACTCGCTCTCGGCACACAGGGCGGCCAGGGCCATCCGCAGGTCGCCCGGGGGAAGCACCCCGAACTCGTCACGCAGCCGGCCGCTCGAGCCGCCGTCGTCGGCGACGGTGACGATGGCGGTGATCTCGTCGGTCACGTATCGCAGCGCGGTCAGGGTCGCGGCCAGTCCGTGCCCTCCGCCGAGGGCCGCGACGACGGGCCCGGTCACTCGCGCCCCAGGTCACGGTGGACGACGAAGGTCGCCACCTGCTCCGTCGTGAGTCGTGCCGCGATCGCCTGGGTCATCGCCACGGAGCGGTGTTTGCCTCCGGTGCAGCCGATCCCGATCGTCGCGTAGCGACGACCCTCGGCGAGGTACCCGGCGGTGACCGGGCCCATCAGCTGCACCACGGCATCCACGAACTCCTGCGCCCCGTCCTGGGCCATGACCCAGTCGGCGACCGGTTCGTCGACTCCGGTCAGGGCCTTCAGTTCGGGCACCCAGAAGGGGTTGGGCAGGAAGCGCATGTCGAACACGAAGTCGGCGTCGAGGGGGACGCCGTACTTGAAGCCGAAGGACATCAGGGCCAGTCGCAGGCTCGGGCCGCTCTCGACCCCCAGGAGGGGCGTGAGCTTGCGGCCGAGCTGGTGGATGTTCAGGCCCGAGGTGTCGATGACGACCTGGGCCTCGGCGCGCAGGTCGCGCAGCATCTCGCGCTCGGCCTGGATGCCGTCGAGCAGCCGACCCTCTCCCTGGAGCGGGTGCGGGCGACGCACGCTCTCGAATCGGCGCACGAGCGCCTCGTCGGTGGCGTCGAGGAAGATCAGGTGAGGCCGCCAACCGGCATCCCGCAACGCCGCGAGCCCCGCGTGCAGCTCGGAGTGGAAGGCCCTGGCCCGGACGTCGACGACCGCGGCGATCTGCAGGTCGGTGCCACTGTCGGTGCGCACCCGGCCCGCGAGCTCGGCCATCGACGACAGCAGCTGCGGTGGCAGGTTGTCGACGATGAACCAGCCGCGGTCCTCGATGACGTTGGCCGCCGTCGACCGCCCGGCCCCGCTCATTCCCGTGACGATGAGGAAGTCGTTGGCCTCGGGGACACCTCCCGTGGGCAGGACTGCTGCACCGTCAGGCTGCTCGTGGTCCGGGGTCACGGCTCGTTCCCTTCGTCGACGACCTCTCCGGTCGCGAGATTCACTGCGGGCATGGTGTCCGCGGAGGCCAACTGTGCCGCAATCACGGCTGCCAGCGCAGGCCCGATTCCGGGAACCTCGCAGAGCTCGTCGACCGAGGCCGCGGCGATCCGCTTGACCGAACCGAACGCCTTGAGCAGGGCCTTGCGCCGCTTCTCGCCCAGACCCGGGATGCCGTCGAGCCGGCTCGCGGTCATGGCTTTGGACCGGCGTTGGCGGTGGAAGGTCACGGCGAAGCGGTGTGCCTCGTCACGCAGCCGCTGCAGCAGGTAGAGGCCCTCACTGGACCGCGCGAGCACCAGGGGGTGGCCCTCCCCCGGGATCCAGACCTCCTCGAGGCGCTTGGCGAGCCCCACCACGGCGACGTCCTGGGCACCCGCGTCGGCGAGGGCGCGGGCGGCGGCGTTGACCTGGGGCAGGCCGCCGTCGACGACGACGAGGTTCGGTCGGTACGCGAATCTGGCCGGGCGGGCCGCTCCCGCGTTCGTGTCGTCCTGGCTGCCGTCAGCCGCGGCGGCCTCGTCGTCCTCCCGACGCCCGCGCCGGAACCGGCGGGTGAGCACCTCGTGCATCGCTGCGGTGTCGTCGGTGGCCCCGGTCTCGTCGCCGCGCACGATGAAGCGGCGGTACTCGGACTTACGGGGCAGCCCGTCCTCGAAGACGACCATGGAGCCGACAACCTGGGTGCCCTGCACGTGGCTGATGTCGAAGCACTCGATGCGCAGGGGTGCGTCGTCCAACCCCAGTGCGTCCTGGATCTGCTGGAGTGCCTGACTGCGGGTGGTGAGGTCACCAGCCCTGGCCACCTTGTGTCGCGCCAGGCTCTGCGTCGCGTTGCGGGCCACCGTCTCCATGAGCGTGCGCTTGTCACCACGCTGCGGAACGCGCAGGTCGACCCGGCTTCCCCGCAAGCCCGACAGCCAGTCGGCCAGGGCCGGCGCGTCGTCCGGGAGGACGGGAACGAGCACCTCACGCGGAACGGCCTCACCGGCCTCCGAGCCGTAGACCCGCTGAAGCAGGTGCTCGACGACCTCGGGGGTCGACTCGGCATCGCGCTCGGCGACCCAGCCCCGCTGCCCGCGCACGCGCCCTCCCCGCACGTGGAAGAGCTGCACGGCAACCTCCAACTCGTCCTCGGCGAGGGCGAACACGTCGGCATCCGTCGCGTCGGGCAACACCACGGCCGACTTCTCCAGGACCCGCTCCAGCGCGCCGATGTCGTCGCGCAGGCGGGCGGCGCGCTCGAAGTCCAGCTCGGCCGCGGCATCCTTCATCTCGCGGGTGAGGCGAGTGACGAAGCGGCCGGTCTCGCCTGCCATGAAGTCGCAGAAGTCCTCGGCGATCTCACGGTGGCGCTGGGCGTCGACCCGCCCCACACACGGTGCGCTGCACTTGTCGATGTACCCGAGCAGGCAGGGACGACCCACCTGACTGGCCCGCTTGAACACCCCGGACGAGCACGTGCGCACGGGAAACACGCGCAGGGCGAGATCGAGGGTCTCGCGGATGGCCCACGCGTGGGCGTACGGGCCGAAGTACCGGGTGCCCTTGCGCTTGGCCCCCCGCAGCACCTGGGCGCGGGGGAACTCCTCCCCCATGGTCACCGCCAGGTAGGGGTATGACTTGTCGTCCCGGTAGCGGACGTTGAACCGCGGGTCGAACTCCTTGATCCACGCGTACTCGAGCTGGAGGGCTTCGACCTCGGTGGAGACCACCGTCCACTCCACGCTGGCGCCGGTGCGCACCATGGTGGCCGTGCGGTGGTGCAGAGCGGAGACGTCCTGGAAGTAGGACGACAACCGCGGGCGCAGGCTCTTGGCCTTGCCGACGTAGATGACGCGACCGTCGCGATCGCGGAACCGGTAGACCCCCGGCTCGGTGGGGATCTCGCCGGGCCGCGGGCGGTACGTCGACGGGTCGGCCACGCGCCAACCCTATGTCGGCGGGCCGACAGCCTTCACGAGACGGTGATGCCGTCCGCGCCCACGGTGACGCCCTTGGTCGGCAGGCCCGAGGTGGCCGGGCCCTTCGTGACCGCGCCGGTCGCGATGTCGAAGGCACTGCCGTGGCACGGGCAGGTGATCTGTCCGCCCTCGACGGCGTTCACCGTGCACCCCTGGTGCGGGCACACGGCCGAGAACGCCTTGAAGTCACCGGCTGTCGGCTGCGTGACGACGACCTTGAGCCTGTCGAGGATGACACCGCCCCCGACGGGGACCGAGGCGGCAGCGATGGCGTCGCCCGCGACGGAGGCTGCCGCCGACGCCGCAGCGGAGGCTGCGGAGGACGCGGCAGCACCGACGGCCTCGCCCGAACCACACGCGGCGAGGCCGGCCGCGCCGGCGACGACGACTCCCGCGGCGAGCAGGCTCTCGCGTCGCGACGTGCAGCCGCACCGCGCGGCTGAGGGGTCAGGGTGCGGACCCGCCGGGGCCGAGGTGTCGTGGTGGTCGCTCGATCGCGTGGTGCTCATGGTGGTCCTCCGACTCGTCGACGAAGCGCGCCCGTGCAGTGGGCGCGACGGCTGCTGCAGTATCACCATGGAACCTGACAGAACGGTGTGAGAACGACGCCGTCGTGTGACTGCAGCGGTTGCGGGTTTGGTCAACCTCAGATAACAAGTCGGCACCAGACTGCACGCAATGCTGGGTCGAGGGGTGCGCGTGTGGTTACAGTTCGCTTGCTCGCCAGACGCGCGCAGGAGCTACCCGCTCATCTCACTCAGTTATCCCAGGAGGAAACGTGCCCCAGCGTTCCGTGGTCGCCGTTGGCGCCTCGCTGCTCGTGGCTTCGCTCGCGCTTGCCGGTTGTGGCTCGCGCAGTGACGACACCGAAGGGACCGACACCGGTTCCGCAGAGAACAAGGTCGCCAAGATCGGCGTCATCGCTCCCCTGTCCGGCGACCTCGCCGCACTCGGCAAGGGCATCCAGAACTCCGTGGACCTCGCGATCCGTCAGGCCAACGAGGCCAAGACGATCCCGGGCTGGACCCTCGAGCTCGCTGCCGAGGACGACCAGGCCACCCCCGACGTCGGCAAGAACGCCGCGACGAAGCTCGCCGCTGACAAGGACGTCGTGGGCGTCGTCGGCACGCTGAACTCCAGCGTCGCGCAGAGCGTCCAGCCGGTTCTCGCCGCCGCCAACATCGTTCAGGTCTCGCCGGCCAACACGAACCCCTCCCTGACCCAGGGTGCGGACTTCGCGACGGCCCCCAAGCGCACCTACCCGACGTACTTCCGTACCTGCACGACCGACTCGGTCCAGGGCCCCTTCGCGGCGCGCTACCTGTTCGAGACGGCCGGCATCAAGGAGGTCGCGACGGTCCACGACAAGAAGACCTATGGTCAGGGTCTCGTCGAGGCCTTCACCGCGGAGTACGAGAAGCTCGGCGGCAAGATCGTCGCAGCCGAGACGATCAACCCGGACGACGACAAGTACGACGCCGTCATCAGCAAGATCAAGCCGTCCAACCCGAAGACCGTCTACTACGGTGGCGAGTACCCGCAGGCCGGTCCGTTCTCGCAGCAGATGAAGGCCGCCGGCCTCAACGTCCCGCTCATGGGCGGCGACGGCATCTACTCCGGTGAGTTCATCAAGCTCGCCGGTGCGACCGCCGAGGGCGACCTCGCCACCTCGGTCGGTGCCCCGACCGACACCCTCGAGTCGGCCAAGGACTTCATCGCCGCCTACGAGGCAGCCGGGTTCGCCGAGCCGTACGAGGCCTACGGTGCGTACGCCTTCGACGCGGCCAACGCCATCATCCAGGCCCTCAAGGTCTCGCTGGCCAGCGCCGACTCGGCCGAGGCCGCTCGCCAGGCGACCGTGGACGCCATGGCCAACGTCTCCTTCGACGGTGTCACCGGTGCGGTTGCCTTCGACGAGTTCGGCGACACGACCTCCCGCGTCCTCACCGTCTACGGTGTCAAGGGCGGCAAGTGGGAAGCCGTGAACACCTCGGAGTTCAAGTAAGACCCAGCACTGACGGCCCTGCCGTGATGCACACCTGACAGCGGGGGTGGTTCGCCCGAACCACCCCCGCTGTTCGTGTCCCACAGCGGTTGCGCGTGGCGCCTGACAGCGACGCCGACTGCCGCTACGCTCCCCCCAGCCTGTCGATCGGACAGGTGACCAAAACCACACTCAGAAGTCCACACATCCGTTCGCGAACACCGAGGAGACCCTCGTGGACCAATTCGCCCAGCAGCTCGTCAACGGGCTGACCCTGGGATCGCTCTATGCCCTCATCGCCGTCGGCTACACCGTCGTGTACGGCATCGTCCAGCTGATCAACTTCGCCCACGGCGAGATCTTCATGATCGGCGCCTTCGGTGCCCTGTCGACCTGGCTGATCTTCTTCGGGGGCGAGACGGCCCTGTGGACGCTGCCGATCATGCTGGTCGGCGCGATCGCCGCCTCGGTGCTCACCGCCGTGACCATGGAGCGCATCGCCTACCGTCCCCTGCGCAACGCGCCACGCCTCGCGCCGCTGATCACCGCGATCGGTATCTCGATCTTCCTCCAGGAAGCGGTGCGCCTAGGGTTCAACGACCCGACGTTGTTCCTCTCCAACTGGAACCCCCTCGACTTCCCGAGCGCCAAGCAGAAGGTGCCCTTCCCGCAGATCGACGTGGTCACCGGCCAGGCGTTCACGCTGGGCGGTGTCACGATCCAGCGCTCCGCCCTGTTCACCATCGGTTGCCTCGTGATGTGCGCGGCCGGTCTGTGGTACTTCGTCAACCGCACGAAGACGGGGCGCGGCATGCAGGCCGTCTCCCAGGACCCCGACACCGCCCGTCTCATGGGCATCAACGTCGACCGGATCATCATGGTCGCCTTCGCCGTCGGTGCCACGCTGGCCGCCGTCGCCGGTGTCGCGCAGGGTCTGCAAGTCACGAACATCAACTTCAAGATGGGCTTCCTCGCCGGTCTGAAGGCATTCACCGCGGCCGTCCTCGGCGGCATCGGAAACGTGTGGGGCGCCGTCGTCGGTGGTCTCACCCTGGGCATCGTCGAGGCCATGGCCGTCCAGTTCATCCCGGGCACCTTCGGTGGTAGCCCGTGGAAGGACGTCTGGGCCTTCGCGCTGCTCATCATCGTCCTCGTCTTCCGGCCCCAGGGCCTCCTCGGTGCAAAGGTGGTGGACCGGGCATGAGCTCCTCACGAACGGAGAACCTCGCAGCAGCCCACGGTGGCAAGGCCCCCATGGTGGCCATCGCCGGTGGTGCGCTGCTGATCCTCAGTGGGTTGCTGTCGTGGTCCTACGACGACCGCATCCTCGACGACATCTCGGTGCGCTTCTTCCCGATCGGCATCCAGATCTACGCCATGGGGCTGGGCCTGGTGGCCGTCGCTCTCGGGGTGCTGCTCATGCGGCGCCCGGCGTGGTTGGACCCGGGCAAGGGCCTGCGCATCCTCGGCATCGCCAGCATCGTCTTCGTCCTCGGCACGCTCATCGCGATCGCGAAGCAGGCCGGCGGCGTCGTGAACGCCAATGAGGGTCTGTACGTCGCCCTCGCGGGTGCCGTGCTCGCCACGGCCGGAGGCTTCCTCTCGCCCGAGGTGCACATCGACGTCCGCAAGTGGCCCCGGCTGAACTCCAACGTCGAGATCCTCATCATCGTCCTGGCGATGGCGCTGCTGCTCTTCACCCTCGCGTACACCCTCAACATCGAGGACGGCGCGGTGTTCGGCGTCTTCCTCGTGGCCGTCATCGGCATCGTCGGTGGGTTGCTCGGCAGTGGTCTCGGTGCGTACTTCGGCTTCATGGGCGGCAACAACCGTCGCCCGCTGATGCTGGCGGCCTTCCTCGTCGCCTTCCTCTTCCCGTTCACCCAGAACGGGTCGGACGAGAACATGTCGATCGCCACCCAGATCCTCGTGTTCGCGGCGACGGCCCTGGGCCTCAACATCGTCGTGGGCCTGGCGGGTCTGCTCGACCTCGGGTACATCGCGTTCCTCGGCACCGGTGCCTACGTCGCCGCCATGATGTCGACGTCGGCCTTCGCGACGATCGGATGGAAGCCCCCGTTCCTCGTGGTCATGCTCATCGGTGCCTGCACCGCGGCGGTCTTCGGCCTCATCATCGGCTCACCGACGCTCCGGGTGTCCGGCGACTATCTGGCCATCGTGACGCTCGGTTTCGGTGAGATCTTCCGCCTGGCGATGTTCAACCTCGATGGCAACAACGGTCCCGACCTGACCAACGGGCCCAACGGCATCCCAGCCATTCCGGACCTCGTGTTCTTCGGGTTCGACTTCGGCGAGGTGCACTCGATCGCGGGCATCCCGCTGGGTCGTTTCAGCAACTACTACTTCTTGCTGCTGGCCCTCATCGCGTTCGTCATCCTCGTGTTCACCCGCCTCAACGACAGCCGCATCGGTCGCGGCTGGGTCGCCATCCGCGAGGACGAGCGGGCCGCCGAGGCCATGGGTGTCAACACCTTCGGGCTGAAGATCCTCGCCTTCGCGGTCGGTGCGTTCCTCGCCGGCCTCGCGGGCACGATCAAGGCGCACGTCGACACCTCGGTCAGCCCCGACCAGTACATCTTCCTCGAGTCCGCGTTCCTGCTCGCCGCCGTCGTCCTCGGCGGTATGGGCACGGTCCTCGGTGTCCTCGTCGGAGCGACCATCCTCAAGCTGCTTCCCGAGAAGCTGCGCGAGGTCAACGACTACCGGCTGCTCATGTTCGGGTTGTTGCTCGTGGTCATGATGCGGTTCCGCCCCGAGGGACTCATCGCCAGCAAGCGCCGGCAACTCGAGTTCCACGAGGACGACGAAGAACTCAGCGAGCTACTTCAGGCCGAGCACCTCCAGGAGGCGAAGTGACCATCACCGAACCCCAGCGCACACCTCACGAGGTGGGCTCCAAGATCGTGCTCGAGGCCAGTGGCGTCACGATGCGCTTCGGCGGTCTGACCGCCGTGGACGACGTGAGCATGCAGGTCCACGAAGGCGAGATCGTCGGTCTCATCGGCCCCAACGGAGCCGGCAAGACGACGTTCTTCAACTGCCTCACCGGCATGTACATCCCGACGGAGGGCACCGTCACGCTCAACGGCACGAAGCTGCCCCCCAAGCCGCTGAAGGTCGTCCGGGCCGGTATGGCCCGCACGTTCCAGAACATCCGGCTCTTCGGCAACATGACGGCGCTGGAGAACGTCATGGTCGGTCGCTACTGCCGCACGTCGTCGATGGCGCTCACGTCGATCCTGCGCGGCCCGAAGTTCAAGCGCGAAGAGGCCGCCACGCGAGAGCGTGCGCAGGAGCTTCTCGACTACGTCGGGTTGAGCAAGAGCACGGAACTCCTTGCGCGCAACATGCCCTACGGCGACCAGCGCCGCCTGGAGATCGCCCGCGCCCTGGCCACCGACCCGCAGATCATCCTGCTGGACGAGCCCACCGCTGGCATGAACCCCAAGGAGACCGAGGAGACGATGCACCTGATCTTCAAGATCAGGGACAGCGGTATGGCCGTCGTCGTCATCGAGCACGACATGCGGTTCATCTTCAACCTCTGTGACCGGGTGCTCTGCCTGGTCCGTGGCTCCCTCCTCGTCGAGGGAACGCCTGGTGAGGTGCAGTCCGACCACCGGGTCATCGAGGCCTACATCGGTGGCGACGAGGACAAGGAGGAGATCGCGTGAGCGCGATGCTGGAGGTCCGTGACCTCACCGTTGCCTACGGCAAGATCAAGGCCGTCAAGGGCATCAGCTTCGACGTCGAGCAGGGTGAGGTCGTCACCCTCATCGGCACCAACGGTGCCGGCAAGACGACGACGTTGCGCACCATCTCCGGTCTCCTGCGCCCCTCGGGCGGTTCCATCACGTTCAAGGGCAAGGACCTCAGCACGGTCCCGGCGCACGACATCGTCCAGCTCGGTCTGGCGCACTCCCCCGAGGGTCGGCGGATCTTCCCCCGGCTGAGTGTCGAGGAGAACCTCCTGCTCGGGGCGTTCGCCCGCAAGGACAAGGAGATCTCCAACGACCTCCAGGCGGCCTACGAGCTGTTCCCGATCCTCGAGGAGCGGCGGGCCCAGCCCGCCGGGACGTTCTCGGGTGGTGAGCAGCAGATGCTCGCCATGGGTCGAGCGATGATGAGCCGCCCCGAGCTGCTCATGCTCGACGAGCCGTCGATGGGTCTGTCACCGCTCATGATGAAGCGCATCATGACGACGATCACGACCCTGCAGAGTCAGGGCACGACGATCCTGCTCGTGGAGCAGAACGCGCAGGCAGCCCTGCGGCGGGCCAACCGCGGCTACGTGCTCGAGGTCGGCAAGATCGTGTTGTCCGGCACCGGCAAGGAACTGCTCGCCAGTGACGACGTGCGCAAGGCCTATCTCGGCGAGGACTGAGGTCGACCCGGCGGGGTGACCCGCCACGACGACGAACCCCGGATGCCGTGACTCGGCATCCGGGGTTCGTGGCGTTGCGCTCCCCCACGCAGCAGTTCGGGCACGACGCAGCAGTTCGGGCGCGACGTGCTGTGTGCGCTCAGGCCGAGCGGCGTGGAGTTGCCTTCTTGGCGGTTGCCTTGGCCGGAACCTTTGCCGCGGTGGCCTTCCTGGCAGAAGCCTTCGCCGCGGTTGTCTTGGCCGGGGCCTTCTTGGCGGTCACGGCCGCGGGTGCCTTCACCGCGGGTGCCCGGGTCGTCGTGCGGGCGGTCTTCGCCAGCACCGGCGCAAGGAAGCGGCCGGTGTGTGACGCCTCCACCTTCGCGACCTGTTCGGGGGTGCCCTCCGCGATCACTCGACCGCCGCCGCTGCCACCCTCGGGGCCGAGGTCGACGATCCAGTCGGCGCTCTTGATGACATCGAGGTTGTGCTCGATGACGATGACCGTGTTGCCCTTGTCGACCAGCCCCTGGAGCACCCCGAGGAGCTTGCGGATGTCCTCGAAGTGCAGCCCGGTCGTGGGCTCGTCGAGAACGTAGATCGTGCGCCCGGTCGAGCGCTTCTGCAGCTCGGTGGCCAGCTTGACGCGCTGGGCCTCACCACCGGAGAGCGTCGGCGCCGGCTGGCCGAGGCGGACGTAGCCCAGGCCGACGTCGTTGAGGGTCGTCATGTGCCGGGAGATCGCGGGCACCGCGGCGAAGAAGTCTGCGGCCTCCTCGATCGGCATGTCGAGCACGTCGGCGATCGTCTTGCCCTTGAAGTGCACCTCGAGCGTCTCGCGGTTGTACCGCGCACCGTGGCAGACCTCGCACGGGACGTAGACGTCCGGAAGGAAGTTCATCTCGATCTTGATCGTTCCGTCGCCCGAGCACGCGTCGCAGCGACCGCCCTTGACGTTGAAGCTGAACCGGCCCGGCTGGTACCCGCGGATCTTGGCCTCTGTCGTCGTCGCGAAGAGCTTGCGGACGTGGTCGAACACTCCGGTGTACGTCGCGGGGTTGGACCTCGGCGTGCGACCGATGGGGCCCTGGTCGACGTGCACGACCTTGTCGAGGTGCTCGAGCCCGGTGACGGTCTTGTGTCGACCCGGCACGTGCCGCGCACCGTTGAGCTTGTTCGCGAGCACGTTGTAGAGGATGTCGTTGATGAGCGTCGACTTGCCCGACCCCGACACCCCGGTGACGGCGACGAGGTTGCCGAGCGGGAACGTCACGGAGACGTTGTCGAGGTTGTGCTCGTTCGCACCGACCACACCGACGGTGCGGCCCTTGTCCTGAGGGCGGCGTACCTGCGGCGTCGGGATCTCGCGGCGACCCGAGAGGTACTTGCCGGTGATCGACTCGGGGTGGGTCAGCAGGTCGGCCACCGTGCCGGAGTGCACCACCTGCCCCCCGTGCTCCCCCGCTCCCGGGCCGATGTCGACGACCCAGTCTGCGGTGGCGATGGTGTCCTCGTCGTGCTCGACGACGATGAGCGTGTTGCCGAGGTCGCGCAACCGGGTGAGGGTCTCGATGAGGCGGTGGTTGTCACGCTGGTGCAGGCCGATGCTCGGCTCGTCCAGGACGTAGAGCACGCCGACCAGGCCCGACCCGATCTGGGTGGCGAGGCGGATGCGCTGGGCCTCACCGCCGGACAACGTGCCGGCCGGCCGATCGAGGCTGAGGTAGTCGAGCCCGACGTCGAGGAGGAAGCCCAGGCGGGCGTTGATCTCCTTGATGACCCGCTCGGCGATCTGCCGCTCGCGCGCGGTGAAGTCGACGTCCTCGAAGAACCGGGCGGCATCCGCGATGGCGAGCCTCGACACGTCAGCGATCGAGCGCCCACCGATGAGTACGGCGAGGGACTCCGGCTTCAGGCGGGCCCCCTTGCACACCGGGCAGGGCACCTCACGCATGTAGCCCTCGTAGCGCTCCCGGCTCCACTCGGAGTCGGTCTCGGAGTGCCGGCGCTTGATGAAGGGCACCACACCCTCGAAGCCGGTCGAGTAGGACCGCTCGCGCCCGAACCGGTTCCGGTAGCGCACGTGCACCTTGTGGTTCTGCCCGTGGAGCAGGGCCTGCTGCGCCCGCTGGGGCAGCGCCCGCCAGGGGGTGTCCATGGAGAACGTCAGGTCGTCGGCCAGTGCGCCCATGACCCGCTGGAAGTAGTCGGCCGCTCCTGACCCGCTCGCCCACGGCGCGATGGCGCCCTCGGCGAGGCTGAGGTCCTCGTCGGGGACGATGAGATCGGGGTCGACCTCGAGCTCGGTGCCGATACCCGTGCACTCGGGGCAGGCGCCGAACGGGCTGTTGAACGAGAACGAGCGCGGCTCGACGTCATCCATCTGCAGCGGGTGGTCGTTGGGGCAGGCCATCCGCTCGGAGAACCGCCGCTCACGACCCGGATCGCCGGGCTCGCGGTCGACGAACTCGACGACGAGCAACCCGCCGGCCAGGCCGAGGGCCGTCTCGACGGAGTCGGTCAGCCGTCGCTTGGCGGTGGTGTCGTCGGCCCCCTTGGCGACGAGTCGGTCGATGACGACGTCGATCGTGTGCTTGATCTGCTTCTCGAGCTTCGGCGGGTCGGTGAGGGCGACGACCTGGCCGTCGACCCTGGCCCGCGCGAAGCCCTTGCTCTGCAGCTCGGCGAAAAGGTCGACGTACTCACCCTTGCGGGCGCGGACCACCGGTGCGAGCACCTGGAAGCGGGTCTTCTCGGGAAGCTCGAGCAGGCGGTCGACGATCTGCTGGGGACTCTGCCGGGTGATGGCCTCACCACAGGTGGGGCAGTGCGGGCGGCCCGCCCGCGCGAACAGCAGCCGCAGGTAGTCGTAGACCTCAGTGATGGTGCCGACCGTCGACCGGGGGTTGCGGTTCGTCGACTTCTGGTCGATGGACACCGCAGGGGACAGCCCTTCGATGAAGTCGACGTCGGGTTTGTCCATCTGGCCGAGGAACTGGCGCGCGTAGGCCGACAGCGACTCGACGTAGCGGCGCTGCCCCTCGGCGAAGATCGTGTCGAAGGCCAGGCTGGACTTGCCGGATCCGGACAGCCCGGTGAACACGACGAGGGCGTCGCGGGGCAGTTCGAGGCTGATGTCCTTGAGGTTGTGCTCTCGGGCACCACGGATGACGAGGTGGTCATGACTCACGCACGTCATGCTAGGTGGGGCCACCGACAGACCCTTCATCGGAGCCTGTCGAGGGTCGGTGGTCGGGAGTAGGTTCGCCCCATGGACCCGACCTCGCGCGACGACCCACGCCTGGTGGATGCCGTGCGCAGCCACACCGACCGCCTTCTGGGCACGGCGCGAGCTCTCGACGACGCGGCCTCGCCATCGCTGTGCACCGGGTGGTCACGGGGCCACGTGCTCACCCACCTCGCCCGCAACGCCGACGGGATGGCCGCGCTCGTGCGGGCCGCGGTCGACGGCACCGGAGAGACGATGTACACGAGCGACCAGGCCCGGGACGCCGACATCGACGCCGGCGCCTCCCGCCCGCTGACCGAGCTGGTCGCCGACGTCGAGCACAGTGCTGCAGTGCTCGCAGCGGCACTGCCGCGGCTGGGACCCGACCACCACGGCATCCGGCTCGAGCGCACACCGGGCGTCCACCTCATGCGCGCCGCACGCATTCCCTTCCTGCGGCTGCGTGAGGTGGTCTACCACCACGTCGACCTCGATGCCGGGTTCACGTTCGTCGACGTCGAGCCCTGGCTCGTCCAGCTCTTCTTCGCCGACGAAGGAGCTCGGCTCGACGAGAGCGAGCGGCACCGTGCACTGGCGGGCGACCTGCTCTGGCGAGCCCGCGGCATCCGAACGGAGAGGACATCATGAGCTACACCGGACACGTGGTCCCCGGGGGCCCGACCGACACGCGGGTGCTTGGCCGCGCGACGATCCGCAAGATGTCGGTC
>Ga0208939_1002272_pt1 | contig 13641 bp, 9 predicted proteins | sample AD_STIC12_MetaG_FD_184437 | JGI IMG/M metagenome (GOLD analysis project Ga0208939, IMG submission 184437) | Active sludge microbial communities of municipal wastewater-treating anaerobic digesters from USA - AD_STIC12_MetaG (SPAdes) (version 2) | ecosystem: Engineered > Bioreactor > Anaerobic >...
TGGTCATCGAGGGGGTCGCCGAAGACCTCGCCGCCCAGATCACCCGTCAGGTCAGCTGCCCCACCGTCGGGATTGGCGCATCCGCTTCCTGCGACGGCCAGATCCTCGTCACGGACGACCTTCTGGGCATGTTCGACTGGACCCCCCGATTCGTGCGGCGATATGCCGATCTTCGCGTCCAGATAGCCAACGCTGTAGATGGATATGCCTCTGATGTGAGGTCCCGGGCGTTTCCCGGTGAAAAAGAGACCTACACACTCAAAAAACAGCCATAATCTCAACGGTTATGGCGAATTGCCGGGGCGGTCCGCCCCAGCTAAGTTGCCCCACCTTTCCGGAGCATACCCGCGCGTGACCGATATCTTCGAAGAAGTCGACCAGTCCCTCCGCGAGGATACCTTCGCGTCGTGGTGGAAGCGCTGGCAGTGGGTTGTCTACGGCGTGGTCGGTACGGCCATCGTTGGCGTCGCCGGCTTCCAGGTCTGGCTCGGCATGCGCGACGCGGAAATCGACAAGTCCGCGGTCATCTATGACGCCGCCTTCGCAGCGCGCGAGAAGGGCGACCTGACCGCCGCCCGCACCAGCTTCACTCAACTCGAAGGCGACAAGACCGGCTTCAACGCCTTGGCAGGCCACATGCTCGCCGGTGTCGAAAAAGACCTGACCAACGACATGGCCGCCGTCGAAGCCCACCTCGCGACCGCCGCCGCCGCCGACAAGGGCGTGATGGGCGACCTCGCTGTCCTCAAGCTTGCCTACGCCAAGGCCGACGCCGCCACGCTCGCCGAGCTTGAGACGCTGCTCAAGCCGCTGCTCGATAGCACCGGTCAGTCCACGGCGCTCGCCCGCGAACTCATCGGCGCCAAGGCGCTCGCCGAAGGCAATGTCGATCGCGCCCGTTCCGAATTCGAAGCCCTCGCACTCGACCTCGAAGCGCCCCGCGGCGTGCAGGCCCGCGTGCAGCAAGCGCTCGCCACGCTCCCGGCGCGCAAGATCGATCTCGACGCCCCGACCGTGCCGGCGCCGGCTGCTCCCGCAGCCACCCCGGCCCCTGCGACCCCGTCCCCCGCACAGGCGCCCCAATGACATCAGTGATGCGTACGCTCATCCTCGCTCTGCCGTTGGCTGCCGCACTGGCTGCATGCGGCAATGCGCCGATCGTGCTGTCGGAAGAAGAGAAGGCGGCGCGGGTCACCGTGAACCCGTTCCAGGACACGCTCACCCCGGATCCGACGCTCGCAGGTTTGACCATCGCGCTTCCCGCCGCCCAACCATCGGGTGACTGGCTGCAATCCGGCCTCAACGCATCCAAGGCCCCCGGCAATCTCGTTGCTGGCGCGCAGTTCAAGGTCGATTGGCGCGTTGGTGTCGGTGAAGGCTCGGGCGAACTCAAGCGCATCGTTGCCGCGCCTGTCGCCAAGGCCGGCCGCATCTACACCATCGACAGCAACCAGAAAGTCACCGCGATCGACGCCGCATCCGGCAAGCGCGTCTGGGAAAACCAGCTCAAGGCGGCCAATCCGCAATGGGACGAATACACCGTCGGCGGCGGCCTCGCGATCACCGGCGAGAAGCTGATTGTCGCGTCCGGCTTTGCCTATGTCACTGCGCTGAACCTCGCTGACGGCAAGGAAATCTGGCATCGCCGTGTCGATAGCCCGCTCTCGTCCTCGCCCGCCATCCTCGGCAACCGCGCCTTCCTGACGTCCACCAACAACGATTTCTACGCCGTCGACACAGACACCGGCGAAGTCGTCTGGAACGACCAGGCGCTCTCGGAAACTGCGCGCGTCCTGTCCTCGCCCAGCCCCGCCGTAAACCAGGATATCCTCGCCGTCGGTTACTCGTCGGGCGAACTGATCGCCTACCTGCCGGCCAACGGCCGCCGCTTGTGGACCGACACGCTTACCTCCACCGGCCGTTACACGCCGCTGTCCGTCATCAACGACATCGCCGGCAAGCCGACCATCCAGGACGGCATCGTCTATGTCGCCAGCCATTCCGGCATCCTCACCGCCATCGACGCCCGTCTGGGCACGCGCCTCTGGAGCAAGACCTTCGGCTCGCGTCAGGGCCCGGTCATCGGCGGCGATTACCTCTATGTCGTCGGCACCAACAGCAAGGTCGCCGCCTTCAACAAGATCGACGGCAAGCTCGCCTGGGTCCGCGAACTCCCCGAGTTCAAGGACAACAACAAGGAAAACCGCATCGTCTGGACCGGGCCGCTCCTGGCGTCAGACCGCGTGGTGATCGCGTCCTCCGAAGGCGACGTCATTGCCTTGTCGCCCCAGAACGGCGAAACGCTGGCGGATATCAAGCTCGGCCAGGCCGTCTACATCGAACCCATTGCCGCCAGCGGCAAGATTTTCGTCCTCACCGACCAGGCGCAACTGGTCGCGATAAAATAGGCTCTCTGCTATAGAGGCCCGAAGACTCCCGGCATCGGGGGTCGAATTGGAGTTTCCCATGACGCTGAAGGTGGCCATCGTCGGTCGCCCGAACGTAGGCAAGTCGACCCTGTTCAACCGGCTCGCCGGCCGGAAGATCGCAATCGTCGATGACCAGCCTGGCGTCACGCGCGACCGCAAGGAAACGACTGGCCGCCTCGGCGACCTTGAAATGGTTCTGATCGACACGGCCGGCTTCGAGGACGTCAACGACGACAGCCTCGAAACCCGCATGCGCCGCCAGACCGAAATCGCGATCCGCGAAGCGGACGTGTCGATCTTCCTTTACGACGCCCGCGCGGGCGTCACCACGATCGACGAACGCTTCGCCCAGCTCCTGCGCAAGTCCGGCAAGCCCGTCGTGCTTGCCGCGAACAAGTGCGAGGGCAAGCAGGGCGACGCTGGCCTGATGGAAGCCTGGCGCCTCGGCCTTGGCGATCCCGCGCCCATCTCCGCTGAGCACGGCGAAGGCATGTCGGATCTGTTCGCCGGACTTGCCGCTGCGCAGGCCAAGCTTGAAGCTTCCGGTTCCCTGATCTCGCTCGAACCCGAGCAGGAGGAAGAAGAGCCCTTCGATCCCGACGCCGAAGCGCCGCCCGAAGACCCCACCAAGCCGATCCGCATCGCTTTCGTCGGTCGCCCGAACGCCGGCAAATCGACCCTGCTGAACGGCATCCTCGACGACGATCGCTTCATCACCGGCCCCGAAGCCGGCATCACGCGTGACAGCGTCACGGTCGCGTGGTCATGGGGCGGTCGCGAGATCCGCCTCGTTGACACAGCCGGCCTGCGCAAGCGCGCCAAGGTTCAGGAAAAGCTCGAACGCGCCTCCACCATGGAGACGACGCACTCGATCCGCTTTGCTGACGTGGTTGTCCTGGTCATGGACCCGCGCGACGCCTTCGAGAAACAGGACGTCCAGATCGCCAACCTCGTCATCCGCGAGGGCAGGGGTCTCGTCTTCGCACTCACCAAGTGGGACGCGGTCGATAATCCGTCCGAAGCCCGCAAGGAAATGGATCACCAGGCGCTGGCCCACCTGCCGCACGCTGCCGGCACGCCGCTGGTTCCCGTCTCCGGCATTACCCGCAAGAACCTCGACAAGCTGATGGACGCCTGCGTGAAGGTCCACAAGGATTGGTCGGCAAGGGTGAAGACGCGCGACCTCAACGACTGGCTCGCCTACGTCACGCAGAAACATCCGCCGCCAGCCCCCAACGGCAAGCGCATCAAGCCGCGCTACATGGCGCAGATGAAAACCCGCCCGCCCACCTTCGTGCTCATGGCCAGCCGCGCCAACGAGATGCCCGAAACCTACAAGCGCTATCTCCTCAACGAACTCCGCGAAGCCTTCGACCTCCCCGGCGTCCCCATCCGCCTGGTCCTGAGACAAGGCAAGAACCCGTTCGCGGACAAGGACTAGCCACCAAGTTGTTGTATGGAAGCGGACCTTCAGGTCCGCGTTCCCGGCGAAGGCCGGGATCCAGAGCCTCGCGCACATTTCCAACTGTATCCGCAGTCATCCTCGGGCCTGACCCGAGGATCTTCCTGTCCAGCAGCCTGCACCGCTCAAGAAAGATCCTCGGGACAAACCCGAGGATGACGCTGCCCGATAGTCCTCATCCTGAGGGATCGCGAAGCGATCGTCTCGAAGGACGAGGGCGTGCTCACGAACATCGCGATTGGGGGATGGAGCTATCTCCAATTTGTGGGACGGCCCAAAACCTTCTCGTCTGAATCCAACCCTCTAGCCACAAAATTTGGAGGATGGTGCTCCACAAATTCTACGGCGCCCGGCGTCAGCCGTATAATCCCGCCCATGATCGATCTGCTGATCACCCTCTTGCGCATCCTGTTCCCGCTCGACCCCGTCGCGCGGTTGAGAGAGATCACGCGCGACTACATCAACGCCATCGTCAGCTGCCTCGAAGATCCCGCCCGCCGGGAGGCCATACGCAACACGCCCCACCTGTGTGCGAAACTCGACGCCGACATCGCCGCGATGGAACACGGCATCCATCTGTTGATCCACGAGCGCGCGAGACAGATTCTAGGCCTGCCTTACACCTACACCCCACGCATCGCGTCGCCCGAGCCACGCCGCGCCAGACCCCTCACCCAGATCATCGCCCGCCTCGGCCGCATGGCCGCGCTGTTCCACAACCTCGAACGCCTCGCGCAAAGACGCGCCGAGCGCATGCGCCGTGAGCTGAAAGAGAACCCCCTCCGTCTCGATGCTTCGCATCGATCCACCTCCCCCGCGCTTTGCGCGGAGGAGGAAAACCACCGGCGCCTTTCCTCCTCCAGCGCTTCGCGCTGGGGGAGGTGGATTGCGCGCCCTTGCGCGCAAGACGGAGGGGCCTGTGCGTTCGCACGCGGACCTCCGTCAGACCAAGCTTCAGATCGCCAATTCCCGACAGCCTCGCAGTCACCTGCGAGGTCGCACCCGCATGCGTTACGTCCGCGCAGCCGTCTTCCGCGTCCCGGCCGCTGGTGGCGGCTCCGCATCTCCGGCGAAACACTGCGCCTTCGACACCCAGTTCTGCGCATTCGCGCCAACGACTTTCAGCCCAGTATCCGCAATATTCCGAACCTGCGTCACGACCTGGCAGAACTCTTCCGCCAGCCCCTCGATCAGCTCGCCCTCGCTCGGCTCATTGTATAACCACACCTCGCCCGAAGGCGCCGTCAGTCTCAGATGCGGCCGCGGCTCGGGCGCCGCTTCCCGCCGCACCTTGAAGGTCCAGCCATACGTATTGTTGCCCAGCACCACGATGTTTCTGATCCGGTCGCCATTCTTCCGCACGACGCCGAGCGCATCATACACTTCCTGCCCATGCGCCCAGGTCTCCATCAGCCGCGCGGTGAGGGAAGACCGCACACTCATGTCCGGCCCCGCCCATTTCACACGACCAGACGGATCAGCTGTTGAAAACCGCGCCGCCGTACCGACGAAACCTTCGCGCCACGCCTCAACCAGCTTCCGCCCGCTCAGACCCTTCAACCATTCGCGCTCGAAACTCCCCATCGTCCCGCCGCCAATCCGATGCGTTTCAAGTTGCGCATAGTAAGCTTCGAAAGATCCGTCGCCCTTCAGCGACATTTCCGCCGCCATGTTCCATGCATGCAGATGCTGGATCACCCTCGCAATCGGCCAGTCCTTGAAAGCCGTCGCTTGCTCAAGCTCGGCATCGCTGAGCCCCGCGACCAGTGCGTGCAGCGCCTCGCTCTCGGCAAGGAAGTCGTTCGCAAGTGTTTTCATGCCGCGTCTATCGCAGCCCGGCATTGATCTTGGCAAGCGCCGCGCTTCCCGGCGTCAGCTGTTCAGTCTCCAATTGGTTCAACGGTCTTGTCGTTGTTCCGAGCCGGTCATGCAGGTCAGTCGCTTCAGGGTCCACATACAGAAGCCCCGTGACAATCTCCCCCTCCGCATGTCGCTCCTGCAGGTAGTTCGCCGCCACGATCTTGTTTGTCGGATCATAATCCTCGGCCAGTTTCCGAAGCCGCAGCACAGACCCGTCATGCTGCGTCACTTCCCGCAACTGCCCTGGCGCATAATCCGTCGTGATCGGCGTCCGTCCGAGTATCACGTCCAGCCGGTTCACCGCCTCATTGTGCTCGCGCACATAATCAAAGCTCTTGGTCGAGCCCGCGTGATTGTTGAAAGCCACACAGGGGCTCAGCACATCCAGAAACGCCGGCCCGTGATGCGACAGCGCGCCCTTGATCAGCGGCACAAGCTGTTCCTTGTCGCCCGAAAACGACCGCCCGACATAGGTCGCGCCAAGCTGCAGGGCGAGGGCGACTAGATCGATCCCGCTCTCGGTGTTCTCGACGCCCTTCTTGGATTTCGATCCCTTGTCCGACGTTGCCGAGAACTGTCCTTTGGTCAGTCCATAGACGCCATTGTTTTCGACAATATAGCTCATGTTCACGCCGCGCCGGATCGAATGCGCGAACTGCCCCAGCCCGATCGAGGCGCTGTCGCCATCCCCCGATACGCCCAGATAGATCAGCTCCCGGTTCGCAAGATTGGCCCCGGTCAGCACGCTTGGCATGCGGCCATGCACCGAGTTGAAGCCGTGGCTCTGTCCGAGAAAATAATCCGGAGTCTTCGACGAGCACCCGATCCCCGACATCTTGGCCAGCCGATGCGGCTCGATATCCAGCTCCCATGCCGCCTGCACGATGGCCGCACTGATCGAGTCATGGCCGCAGCCCGCGCACAGCGTAGAGACCCGCCCCTCATAGTCGCGCCGGGTGAAACCAAGGTCGTTCTTCGGCAGGCTCGGGTGATGAAGTTTCGGCTTGAGGATGTATGTCATGGTTTCCTCGTGATCTGCCGCGTCGCCTGCCGGGCGTCGAGCCGTTTGCCGATGGCGTCGATCAGGAAACGCGCCGTGATCGGCGTGCCATCATAATGCAGGATGGATGTCAGGCGCGCGGGATCGATCCCGCCCTCGATCATCAGCAGCGATCGCAGCTGCGCATCGCGGTTCTGCTCCACCACGCAGATCTCTTCGTGCGCGTGGATAAAGTCATAGACGTCCTGCCCGAACGGGAAGGCCCGCACGCGCATCGCGTCGATGTGGTGCCCCTTGGCTTCAAGCGTCTCGAGCGCCTCATCCATCGCTGCGCTGGTCGAGCCAAAATAGATCGCGCCGATCCTGGTCTTCTGCGTCGCCGGTTTGACAACCGGGCCGGGCACGAGCGTGGCTGCCGTATGAAATTTCTTGAGCAGCCGCTCCATATTGTCCTGGTAGTCGACGCCCTTCTCGGAATAGCCCGCCATGCGGTTGCGCGATGTTCCTCGCGTGAAATATGCGCCCTTGGTTGGATGCGTGCCGGGATAGGTGCGGAACGGAATGCCGTCGCCATCCACATCCGTATAACGCCCGAAGAACTTGCCCGCTTCGAGCTCTTCCGCCGTCATCACCTTGCCGCGGTCGATCTGCTTCGCATCATCCCATTTGAACGGCGGCACCAGCCATTCCTGCATGCCGATATCGAGATCCAGCATCACGAACACGGTTGTCTGCAGCCGGTCTGCGAGATCGAACGCCATCGCTCCCATCTCGAAGCACTCGCCCGGATCGGCAGGCAACAACAGAACGTGCTTGGTGTCGCCATGGCTGGCGTAGGCGGCAAGCAGAAGATCCGACTGCTGCGTCCGCGTCGGCATGCCGGTCGAAGGGCCGCCGCGCTGGACATCGAAGATCACCGCAGGAATTTCGGCGAAATAGGAAAGCCCGATGAACTCGTTCATCAGCGAGATGCCCGGGCCGGACGTGCAGGTGAAGGCCCGCGCGCCATTCCATCCCGCACCCACAACTATGCCGATGGATGCGATCTCGTCTTCGCCCTGAACGATCGCATAGCGCTTGGTTCCATCCTCATCCGTGCGCAGGTCTTCACAATAGCCCGTGAATGCTTCGGCCAGCGAGGTCGACGGCGTGATCGGATACCATGCACACACGGTCGCGCCGCCATACAACGCGCCCAGCGCCGCCGCCGCATTACCTTCGACAAAGATGCGGTCGCCCACCGCATCGGCGCGCTGCAGTTGCAGCCCGATGGGATCGAGATGTTTCGCCGCCCAGTCTCGCCCCAGATTGAAGGCGTTGAGGTTCGCGCCGATCAGCTTGGGCTTGGAGGCGAACTCTTCTTTCAGCAGCTGCTCGATGACGGCCGGTTCGATGCCGATCAGGTGAGACAGCGCGCCGACATAGCAGATGTTCTTGAACAACTGCCGTTCGCGCGGAATCTTGTAAGCCTCATTGCAGATCGCCGTGAGCGGTACTCCGATGATGTGAATGTCGTCGCGAAACTTCGATGCGGGCAGGGGCTTGGTCGAGTCGTAAAAGAGATAGCCTCCCGGCACGATCTCCTTCACATCATCGTCCCATGTCTGCGGGTTCAACGGCACGGCCAGATCAACGCCGCCGCGCCGACCCAAATGCCCTGCGCCCGACACGCGCACTTCATACCAGGTGGGCAGCCCCTGAATGTTCGACGGGAAGATGTTTCGCGCCGCCACCGGTACGCCCATGCGGATGATCGATTTGGCGAACAGCCCGTTGGCGCTGGCCGAGCCTGAGCCATTCACGTTGGCAAACTTGACCACGAAGTCGTTGACTGCCGTCAACGGCGCGGGCCGGATCTCGTTCGCTTGCGTTATCGTGTCCGGCATTTCGCGCCTGCCTGCGTTATGTCGATCAGATACTTCTGCATGTCCCACGCGCCAGTCGGACAACGTTCAGCGCAGAGCCCGCAGTGAAGGCAGACGTCCTCGTCTTTCACCATCACGCGGCCTGTCGGCAGCCCGTCAGCGACGTAGAGATCCTGCGCGAAGTTGAATGCTGGCGCCTTCAGTCGCTCGCGCAGCTCTTTCTCTTCGCCGTCTTCGGTGAAGGTGATGCAGTCCATCGGGCAGATATCGACGCAGGCGTCGCATTCAATGCACACCTTCGCGGTGAACACGGTCTGCACATCGCAGTTGAGACAGCGCTGCGCTTCCTTGAAGCCGACGGCCTGATCGAAGCCGAGTTCGACTTCCGCCTTCACGTCCTTCAGCGCGACAGCCTTCTCGCGATGTGGAACCTTGTAGCGCTGGTCGTTCGCAATGTCGTTGTCGTAGCTCCACTCGTGAATGCCCATCTTCTGTGAGATCACGGTGACGCCCGGTTCGGGGCGAATGTTGATGTCTTGCCCGTTCAGGAACATGTCGATCGAAACCGCTGCTGCGTGTCCGTGCGCCACGGCCCAGATGATGTTCTTCGGCCCGAATGCGGCGTCCCCGCCGAAGAAGACATTCGGAATGGTCGACTGCATCGTCTCCTGTCCGACAACGGGCATGCCCCATTTGTCGAATGTCATGCCGATGTCGCGCTCGATCCACGGGAACGCATTCTCCTGGCCCACCGCCACCAGCACATCATCGCATTCGAAATGATGATCCGGCTCGCCGGTCGGAACGAGATTGCGCCGGCCCTGTGCATCCTTCTCGGCTTTGACCCGCTCGAAGATCATGCCGGTGAGCTTGCCGTTCGTGTGTACGAACTCCTTGGGCACAAGGTAGTTGAGGATCGGGATATCTTCCCCGATCGCGTCCTCCTTCTCCCATGGCGACGCCTTCATCTCCTCGAAACCGGAGCGGACGATCACCTTCACATCGTCACCGCCAAGCCGTCGCGCCGTGCGGCAGCAATCCATCGCGGTGTTGCCGCCGCCCAGCACGATGACGCGCCTGCCGATCTTGGCTATGTGTTCGAACGAGACGCTGGAAAGCCAGTCGATGCCGATATGGATGTTAGCTGCTGCTTCCTTGCGGCCGGGCAGGTCAAGGTCACGGCCACGCGGCGCGCCTGTGCCAACGAAGATTGCGTCATAGCCTTCGGTGAGAAGCGCTTTCATGCTGTCGACGGTTTGCGAGAGATGCATCACCGGCCCAAGGCTTGTGATGTAGCCAACCTCTTCGTCGATGACTTCTTCCGGCAATCTGAAGCGCGGGATCTGGCTGCGGATCATGCCCCCGGCGCGTCGGTCGCCATCATAGACATGAACTTCATAGCCGAGCGGGGCGAGGTCGCGTGCAACGGTGAGGGAGGCTGGCCCGGCGCCGACACACGCAACTTTCTTTCCGTTGCTCGGGGCGACCTTGGGCAGGAGGGCGGCAATATCGCTCTTGTTGTCCGCCGCCACCCTTTTCAGGCGGCAGATCGCCACCGGCTCCTCTTCGACTCGGCCGCGGCGGCAGGCAGGCTCACACGGACGATCGCACGTGCGCCCCAGGATTCCCGGAAACACGTTCGACTTCCAGTTGATCATGTAGGCGTCGGTGTATCGCCGGTCTGCGATCAACCTGATGTATTCGGGCACGGGCGTATGCGCTGGACATGCCCACTGGCAGTCAACAACCTTGTGGAAGTAGTCCGGACGACCGATGTCCGTGGCCTTCAAAGGCGACCCCCTCACAACAGCGGCGGCCCCCCAACGGGCCGCAGACTTGTTACACCTGATGAGAGGCGCCACGCGCAGCTGCGTCAGCAGTCTTTCGCAGTTGCGAACAGCGCCCATATTCAGGCGGGCGCATACTGGCGAGCCGGCTCAGACCCGCGAACACGGGATGAGACTACTCCTGCCGTAAGAAAGGTCTACTGCCTTGTGGCGCCGCCTGATCAGCGCGGCAGGCTGCTCGATCCCATCAGGTATTCATCGACGGCGCGCGCGCACTGACGGCCTTCGCGGATGGCCCACACGACCAGCGACTGGCCGCGACGCATATCTCCACACGTGAAGATCTTGTCGGCAGACGTCTTGTAGTCTGTGGTGGTCGCCGCGACGTTGCCGCGAGTGTCGAGCGTCGCGCGCGTCTGGTCGATCAGGCCGGGCAGAACCGGGCCTGTGAAGCCCATCGCGAGCAGAACGAGATCAGCCTTCAACTCGAACTCGCTGCCGGCGACTTCCTTCATCTCCATGCCGCGAGCGCCGCGCACCCATTCAACACGGGCGCAGATGATGCCGGTCACCTTGCCGTCCTTGCCGACGGCGCGCTTGGTCACCACGGCGAAGTCACGCTCGCAGCCTTCTTCGTGGCTCGACGACGTGCGCAGTTTCAGCGGCCAGTCCGGCCAGGTCGCGGCCTTGTTCTCCTTGGTCGGCGGCTGGGGCATGATTTCCAGCTGCGTCACCGACGCTGCGCCATGGCGGTTGGACGTGCCGATGCAATCGGAGCCCGTATCGCCGCCGCCGATGACGACGACATGCTTGCCTTTGGCGGTGATCGTGCCGCCCGGCGCCGCCGTTTTCTCGTCGTCGCCCGCAACGCGCTTGTTCTGCTGCGTCAGGAAATCCATGGCGAAGTGAACGCCGTCGAGCTCGCGCCCCGGAATCGGCAGGTCGCGCGGCTTCTCGGCGCCGCCCGCAAGGACAAGCACTTGATAATCGTCGAGCAGGCGCTGCACCGACACATCGATGCCGATGTGCATGCGCGGACGGAAGATCACGCCTTCGCCCTCAAGCTGACGCACGCGCTTGTCGATCAGGTGCTTTTCCATCTTGAAGTCGGGGATGCCATAGCGGAGCAGGCCGCCGATGCGATCCGACTTCTCGAACACGGTTGGCGCGTGGCCGGCGCGCGCGAGCTGCTGGGCGCAGGCGAGGCCAGCCGGGCCAGAGCCCACGATAGCGACGCGCCTGCCTGTGCCGCGCGGCGCGAGTTGCGGTTTCAACCAGCCTTCATCAAAGGCGCGATCCACGATCTCGCACTCGATGGTTTTGATCGACACCGGATTGTCGTCGATGTTGAGCACGCACGAAGCCTCGCAGGGAGCGGGGCAGACGCGGCCCGTGAACTCCGGGAAGTTGTTGGTCGAGTGCAGGTTGTCGCTCGCGGCCTTCCAGTGGTCGCGATGGACAAGGTTGTTCCAGTCAGGAATCTGGTTGTTCACCGGGCAGCCCGGCGTGCCCGGCGCAACGGAGCCTGTTCCCTGGCAGAACGGAATCCCGCAATCCATGCAACGCGCGGCCTGGGTGCGGATCTCCGCATTGTCCATGCGCTTCAGGAATTCGGAATAGTTCTTCTTCCGAGCTTCCGGCTTTTCGTAGCCACGCTCTTTCTTCTCGTATTCAAGGAAGCCTGTGGGTTTGCCCATGTGTGTGCCCCTGAACTCTACTCAGCCGCGATGATGGTGCGCGTGGACTTCATGTCCTTCAATGCGCGCGCATAATCGGTCGGCATGACCTTGACGAAATGGGTGAGCGCCTCGCTCCAGTTGTCGAGCAGTTCCCGCGCGCGGGCGCTGCCGGTGTGGAGCAGGTGGCGCTCGACAAGAATGCGAAGCCGCTCTGCGTCGAACTTCAGCATGTCGCCCATGCCATTGTTGTCGACCGCGGGCGCGCGCTGGGTGGGAGCATCCGCTTCGGCTCCGCCCTCGGCTGGCTTCACGACTTCCAGCGCAACCATTGATGCGTTGCAGTTGCTGGTGAAGCTTTTCTCGGGATCGTAGACATAGGCGATGCCGCCGGACATGCCAGCCGCGAAATTGCGTCCTGTCTTGCCGAGTACGACGACAACGCCGCCGGTCATGTATTCGCAGCCATGATCGCCGCAGCCTTCGACGACGGCGACAGCGCCCGAGTTGCGAACCGCAAACCGCTCGCCTGCGACGCCTTCAAAGTAAGCCTCGCCCGCGATCGCGCCGTACAGCACCGTGTTGCCCACGATGATGTTCTCCAGCGGCGAGCGATTGACGTTGTCGGGTTGCTTCACGATCACGCGGCCGCCCGATAGGCCCTTGCCGACATAGTCGTTGCCATCACCCACCAGCGTCAGCGTGACGCCGCGCGCAAGGAACGCGCCGAAGCTCTGGCCCGCCGTGCCGGTGAGCTCGATCTGGATCGTGTCTTCCGGCAGTCCGGCGTGTCCGTAGCGCTTGGCGACTTCGCCAGACAGCATCGCGCCAACCGTGCGGTTGACGTTGATGACGTTGTCTTTGATCTGTACCGGCTTCGGCGCCTTGGCGAGCGCGGCCTTGGCGGCCTTGATCAATTTGTGATCCAGCGCGCCTTCAAGGCCGTGGTTCTGCGTCTCGCTCAGCTTGATCGCAACGCCGTCTTTCGGCTGCGGCTGATAGAGCAGCTTGGACAGGTCAACGCCCTTGGCTTTCCAGTGGTCAACCGCCTGTTTCATGTCGAGCAGGTCGACGCGCCCCACCATCTCTTCAACCTTGCGGAAGCCGAGCTGGGCCATGATGCCGCGCAGTTCTTCGGCGACGAAGAAGAAGTAATTGATCACGTGCTCCGGCTGGCCGGTGAAGCGGGCGCGCAGGATGGGGTCCTGCGTCGCGACGCCGACCGGGCAGGTGTTGAGATGGCACTTGCGCATCATGATGCAGCCAGATGCGATCAGCGGCGCCGTCGAGAAGCCGAACTCGTCCGCGCCGAGCAGCGCGCCGATGGCGACGTCGCGGCCCGTGCGCAGGCCGCCGTCGACCTGCACGGCGATGCGCCCGCGCAGTTCGTTCAGCACCAGCGTCTGTTGTGTCTCGGCAAGGCCAATCTCCCACGGCGAGCCGGCGTGCGTCAGCGACGTAAGGGGCGATGCGCCCGTGCCGCCTTCGAAACCAGAGATCGTGACATGATCCGCGCGCGCCTTGGAAACGCCCGCCGCAACCGTGCCGACGCCCACTTCCGA
>Ga0208939_1002277_pt1 | contig 13630 bp, 20 predicted proteins | sample AD_STIC12_MetaG_FD_184437 | JGI IMG/M metagenome (GOLD analysis project Ga0208939, IMG submission 184437) | Active sludge microbial communities of municipal wastewater-treating anaerobic digesters from USA - AD_STIC12_MetaG (SPAdes) (version 2) | ecosystem: Engineered > Bioreactor > Anaerobic >...
CCTTGCAAGCGGCATTAGGAACTTCCATCGGCGAATGGGGTGGCGAGAGCCGCAGTCGCGACGCCGATGGAAGTTCCTAATGCCGCTTGCAAGGATCCGACGCCCACAGCCACGGCCGCCGTACCGGTAGCGAGCAATGTTCCGGCGGCCGCGAGCATGGTGGCTCCGATGGGTGCGGTGAAGACGCCTGCGACAAGAGCAGCGCCAATTCCGGCCATGATTGAACTGACCATCGATACAACGATTTGCATCGTCGCCATCGCCGCGTTACCAACAGCCGCGATTCCGCTTAATGCTCCAATTACTCCGGCCGAGATAGCCTTGTTCGTCGCCATCACGATTCCGAGTCGAGCGGTTTCTCCGGCAACGGTTGCCGCTGTCTTGGCCGATTCCGTAGCGGCATGTTGAGCCGCCTGTGCGCTGGCCGCCGTTTGGCCGAAGATGAGTTGCTTGCCTTGCTCGAGGATAAAGGCGAGGGTGGCTTGGACGGCCATGTTCACAAATGAGGTCAGAATGGTCGTCCACACTGATTGGAGGAAGTCCGCGAAGGTTTTGGTACCCTGCAGCATCCCCACAATCGCCTGCGAGAAGCTTTGGACAATCGACGACCAGGTAAAGGCCGCACTTTGCCGAATAGCGTCCATCTGCTCCGTGAAAAAGCTTTTATGTTGAACCCCGAGGGCATTGAGCTTGTTCGTTTTAGCGATCTCGATATTTTCAATCGCCATCGCCTGCAATTGTGCGTCCTTGATGGTCTCCATCACCTGTCGACGCCGGGCCTCTGCGGTGCGTTCGATCTCGTAGCGTTGCGCGTCTTCCCCGGTCATCGCGGCCTGGCGAATCTCTTCGAACATCTCGATTTCGCGTTTTTGTTCCTCGATCTTGATGGCGCTGAGCTTCATCGTCTTGGTGCGCTCGACGCTCTCCAGCAAGGACGCCCGCTCAATTTCATCGCTGACGTTGTCTTTGATGAATCGGGCGCGGGTGGCGGCCTCTTCTTCGATGAGTTCGATCTGTTTTCGACCGTCGGTCATATGCTCAAGCCACAGTGTGTGCTGCAGGGCCGACGTCTGCTTGGCCAGATCCTGCTCATTTTTGAATCGGGCGTTGACGATCCCCCCGAGGGCCTCTTGAGCCTTGCCCTCGGCCAGCGTCTGGCGGTATTGCTCCAGCGATTGTTCAAGGATGAGTTTCCCCAACGCGGCTTCCCGCTCGGCGTTATAGAAATCGATGGCCTGCGCGTCTTGTTGAGGCCCATTCACGGTCGGAAAGGCTTTCAGAGCATGACCGGCCCGCTTGACGGCCGCGACGGCCTGTTCGACCTTCTTCGTCACCACGTCGATCGGACCGGTCGAGTTCTTCGACATCAGTCCGAAGTCCATCGCGATCTGTTCGGTGTAGAGCTTCAGCTGGTGCTGGTTCTTCGCGAGCATCTCCTCCAGGGTCTTGGCGTGCTCCTGGAAAATCTTTCCCCCTAGCATGTCAGGCAGCTGCGCCCCCAACTTGGTGATGTTCAGGGCGAACTGCTCCAGCATCCCGATCATCACCGTGAAGGTGGAGACCACCACATACCCCAGGGCCTTCAGCCCCAACAGCAGATAGTCCACAAACGAACTGTTTTTGATGTCGATCGAGGCCTTGGCGATGGAGCTCATGATCGAGAGGAGATCGGTGGCGGCCGTGACGAGGGCCCGCACGTCTTTCTGAATCTCGTCTTTGATCCACTCCCGATTCGCCTTGACCCAGCTCAGCACGCCGTCCGTGACTTCGGTGAGAATCGGGATCAAGACCTGCGCGATATCGTTCTTGAAGCCCTCGGCGGCAAACCCCAGGCGGGTGAGGCTATCGTTGAAGGCTTCGGCCCCCTGCGCGGCGTCGGTCGTCCAGACCACCCCGAGCGCCTTCGCTTCTTCCATCTGTGCGCGGATGGCCGCAGACCCCTGGTTGAGCAGCGGCAACATCTGCATGCCGCTTTTCCCGAACACCTCTTGGGCGAGGGCCGCGCGCTTCGTCTCGTCCTCCATGTGCGCCAGCTGGTCGGCCGCATCGAGCATGACGTCGTTCAATGGGCGGAGGGTGCCGTCGGCTTCCTTGTACGTGACGCCGAGCGCCTGAAAAGTCGTTCTGGCCTGTGTGGACCCTGTCGCCGCGTCCTGTTGCGCCCTGGCGAGCTTGCCCATGCTGGCGGTGAGCTGATCCATGGATACATCTGAGAGATCAGCCGCGAACCGAAGGCCGGACAACGTTTCTACCGCCACGCCGGTCTTTTGAGAGGCCTTATTGATCTCGTCGCCCACCAGGGCGGAGGACTTGGTCATCGAAATCAATGCGGCTCCGGTGGTCGCGGCTACCGCCGTCAATGCCCCGAGCGCGACGGTGCCGATCTTGGCCGCGTTGGAAACCAGCTTCCCGAAGTCGTCTGTATTGCGGGCGGCGCGGTTCAGTTCCTTCTCCATATTGGAGGCATCCATTTTTAGCCTGATAATGAGGCTGCCTGTGTCACCCATTCTTCACCTCCTCAAAGGGCACATCTTCATAGGGATACCCAAACCCGGCGCAGATGGCCTTGATGACTAAAAATCCGAAGCGCTCATAGTTGTCTTGTGTGATGAATCGTTTCACCAACTTCAGCCGGAGAGGTGGGCCTCCTCGTTGTAACCCGGCCCAGATCATGTGCTGAGTGAAGGGGAGATCCACCGGGCATTCGAGTGGTCGGGTTGTTTTAAACATTCCAAATTGATCCGTGGCCAAGCGAATGGCGCCTGCGTCGATGAGGAGTTGACGTGGGCCACTGAGCTGGATCGGTAGACTTCGCGGAGTGGTTCGGCCTGGTAAATGTTCCGTCATGCGGACATCTCCTTCAGTCGTCGATTCGGGTGATCTGTGTTCATAGGCCTGTCCGTTCGGTCATCGACCGCTGCAAATATTCCCGGATGAACCGGATCAGCTCGGCGCGCAAGACGTAGGCCTCGCCGATGTTGTCCCGGTAGCATTCGAGCTTTCCGGCAGTCATCCAATACTGAACAGTCGATCGATACACTCCGAGCAGCTGAGCTATGGCCGCCGGGCTGAAGCAGGGAAAGGCCGGCACGCTCACGGGGACGGGCTGTGGCGATGTCGGGACAGGTTGAGAAGCACGGGGTGCTTCCGTGGAATCTGACCTCCGGTCGAGTGACTTGCGCGGAACCCATCCCTCTCGGCGTCCTCCTGTCCATGTCATCGATCACGTTTCACCCAGCTCGTTCGTGGTCGCGCTTCTGGGTCCCGATGGACCCAGCTGGATCGATCCGGATCGACCGGTGCAGGCGCCGGCGGCGGCTCATGTCGCATCACTGTTAAGGTGTCGAGGTTCGGATTGAGGATCGCGAGCGCCGTCATGGCATAAATCCGGAGATCGAGCGCCTCATTGCGGCTACGCTTCTTCCGGTAATACGATCCCATCAATACGCCACGTTCCCACTTGTTGACGCGTTCTTCTGCTGTGAGTTGCTTGAAATATTCGAATTCGTCTTCGGTGTAGGCCGTGAGGTTTGGGAAATGGCAGTACCCTGGACCGAAGTCTTCGAGCTTCAAGCGGTCGAATAGCGTGTCTTTGGAGGTGTCCGTTCCGGCCAAAAACAGGCGGATGCCGTTGATGATGCTGCCCATCTTGTAAACAGGGGCACCTGGCTGGCTGGATCCCTTCACGGCCCAGATGCGGCGATTCTGCCGTGGTAGGACAAACTCATAGACTTCCTTTGCGTGGTGACCAGTGTCGATGCAGGCTGTTGCGATGGTCAGAAACCCACCGGTTTCATGATCCCAGGTTCGCTTCAACCACTCGTCCACTTGATCCCATAGAGTCTTGTCCGTTGGCGATCCGAACCACTTCCGGTAGTCGATCGACCAGCTTTCCTGGCCCTTGCCCCAGCCGACAAGCTCCGCCTCAATGCGGTCTTTCTGCACATCGATCCCGGCGGTCAACACCACGACCCCTTCGGGTACCGGTGCCGGATAAATTTCGACTCGGTTGTGAAGGTCGGATTCCTCAATCCGTTCGCCGCCTTCTTCCCACGTCTGCGCAAGATTCGTGTTGATAAACGTCTGCATGGCTCGAAAATCATGGTTGTGGTTGATCTCCGTCCACTCAGAGGCTAACTTGGCCCAATTGTTGACCCAGCCATAGGGCGCATAGAGCGCATTGAGCCAGAACCCGGCGGCCTTGGGCATTCTTCCGTTTCCGGCTGCCTGAGCGATCCACTGACCATCCGCCAGCATCCGCGTCTTATGCTCTTCGCCGATCAGTTCGTGACACTGTTCACACAGAACCTTCGCCTCTTCTGGCTTACCTTCCGGCCAACTGAGGTTTTTCCACATCAGGACCTGTCCATGGTCACAAAATGGGCAGGGGACGAAATGTTTTCTCTGGTCGCTTTCGAGGTACGCTTTCTCGATCACGCTCGTTTGCTTCAGCAGTGGAGTGGAACAGCGGTAGATCTTATGTCTGGCATAGGTCAGGGTGCGTTTTTCAGCAAGCTCGCATGGAGATCCTTCGCCGTTGACGTCGAACGGGTAGGCGTCGCACTCATCCAAAAATAGATTCCTCGCAGACATGAATCGCAGGCCTGGACCGGAATTCGCTCCAGTCAAACACAACATTCCTCCGGTAAATTCCTTCGACGTGATGGTGTTGCCTGAATCGCGAGAGCGGGATTCACGAACTAATCCCCTGAGGCAAGGCACGAGATCGAGCATGGGCTGAATTTTCTGTTTCGAGAGCTTGCCTGCGAGGTCGAGACTCGGCTCAACCAAAAGCATAGTGGATGGGGCTCGATGGATCGTGAACCCGACCCAGTTTTTCCCTGCCTCAGTGCCGCCGATCTGCGCGGGCTTCATGAACACAATCTCGCGTACAGGGGAGCCTGGAGATAGCACGTCCATGATCTCGCGCAGATACGGCGTTCGGCTTGTACGCCACCGCCCAGACTCTGAATTCCAGGAAGGCAAGACCATGTGCTGATCTGCCCACTCCGAAATGGTTTCGATGGGGTCAGGTGTCAGGCCATTCAGTAGATGTTCGACAGCTTGTGTCGGCTCGGCCAGTTCCATCATGGGAGCTGCACGCGCTTTCTATTCTGAGTTGGAAGCCGAAATCCTTTTCTCAATGCGTTTCGTATGAGCATTCTCACCGCCTCGATTTCAGACCGCCGCCAACATTTTTTGTCCTTTGACATCGGGTGCCTTGGCTAAGTTTTCGAGTACGTGGTGAATCTCATCGCGCAGCAGATTGAAGACCGCTGTTTGGTCACTTTCCGCAGCCAGCGGGCCAGCCAACCTGTCAGGTAGATTCTCGAGAGTGTCGCGGATCTGCCGGCCAGCGGTGAACCAGGCCTTCGTAACCGCATCCCGCGACATCAATTCTCCCGTGATACGCTTCAGCCGTACTTGTTTGAGTTCATTGTCCAATTCGAGTTTCCGGGTAAGTTGCTTATCACGGCCCTGCCGTAGATCCTTCTTCTTCAAGAGTTGGACGTAAGCCAGCACAGCCTTTTTGGGATCGTGCACCCCGTTCACAGGTGAGGGCAGAATGCCTTCCTTGATCATGGCGCCGACCCGCTGACCCGACACTCCCAGAGCCTCGGCTAACTCGGTGTTCGACCATCCATAGGCTGCGAATAAACTGGGTTCGGCGAACATTAGAAAATAAAATCCTTCATAATTGCCCTACACGCACGCGTTTCTTTCTTCCTGGCTCACGCTATGGATCGCTTCCTGATCGCTTTCCTGAGCCTTGCACGCTCTCTCCATCAACCCAGAAAAAAAACATCATAGCCTACCCAAATACCGAGATCAGGCGACCCCCGATAATCTATTTGGCGCGGAAGGACCCGCTAAGCCTGTAAAGGCAATGCGATAGAGACGACCATCCTTCATCGTCGCAAGGCTCTCCAATACGCAAGAAATTGGCTGATGGATGAGAACTCGCGACGAAGTGGATCGCTCATGTTCAAGGCCATGGTTGCTAGCTCTTCGTTCGGGATGCGGGCGAGCGCGGCATCAGGCCACGGCGTGGAACTCAGGCGTTCAGCCGCAGCCAGCGCCTCATCAAGTGACCTGGTCTTCATTCGCTCGAGGCGGACACTATCCGATGATGCAGGCGGAGCTGTGTGCGGCATGGCCTTCTGGATCTGCGGCCGATGTCCCAGCGTGGTACGCACTGTTCGACCGATGGTGTCGCTGAGTATGTGGCGAAGCTTATTGTCCAGCGAGGATATCTGAGTGGTATTCAAGGTCGTCATGCGCATCCTTTCATTGTTATGAGCGATGGCCTCAGGCTCTTGGGCCATTCAATCAGGTAGCATCGTCTCCACATGCCGGCGCCACGTGCGAAGCTCCTGGCTTGGTTCCCCAGACGGTTGGGAGAGGAAGCACCAGGCCGGATCAGCATGGAACAGTCTGAACGACGGCGTGCCGGCCATGGCAGATTTGAGGTCTTGTTTTTGGCAATGCCGGTGAAGCCGATGAAGCTCCGAATTCAATTCAGCCGCATGATCGAGGCATGCGGCTAAGGCTTGAACTGTGGCGCGGATGGTGGCTTCAACCGGTCGCGCCATGCGCACCTTCGCTTGCCGCTCGATGTCCTTCAGTGTCTGTTGCAGCTTGGTGACAGCTGACGCAATTGGGGCGGCCTCGACCGCGAGGCGACCGAGTTCCTCCCGGCAGCTGACCAGCTGGTGCTGAATTGGATCGTCAGCGCCTTCGGGGCTTTCGCTCAGGAGGATGCTTGCTCGCACCTGAACAAGCTCTTGCTCATGGTCAGCCACGAGTTGTCTTAGCTCGGACATACGCTGTTCAATTTCTTCTCCGCGCGTTCTGAGACGCTGCATCTTGTGGGATGCCGCGACGAATTCTTGATCGTTTCTCCAGTCCATTCGCTCAACTTCGCTGATGTCCACAGAAACCTCCTTGGATCGCAGGCAAGTCCGTTGCCGATCGGGGCCATGATGGCCGGTCAGTGTTTGTAGGCGGGAACGCCCGTCTCAACTCGGTCGTTCCCGCCGAGGCACGGCGCCGTGACGTTCGCATGATCGAAGCCACGGAGCCCTGCTCTGAAAGAAGGATGTCGTCAGGAGATTCGAACGAAAGCTCGTTCAGAAAGTGCGCCGCGAGCTGTCGAATGAATTGGAGAATCGGCCCGCTGGGAAAGGTCTCATGCTGGTTGTTCGGCATCATTCTCTCACCCACGATTCCGTGTCTCTCTGCTGCGGAGCCGAGCCACCACAAGGCGACTCGACCCCAGGTGAGATGCAGACTTGCTGATGCCGGTCACCCGCCGGAATTCAGTTCCCAAACCGTGTTCGCCCGACCGCGCGCTCCCCAGGACTAGAGCGGGGAATCTCATGCTGAAGGTGAGAAGAGAAGAGCAGAGAAGAGTTGAGCTGAGATGAGGGCTCATCTTGCTCCTCCGCCGAGGCGTCCGACGACGGCAACAATTTGCGTCACTCGGCTGCATGGTTCGCAGGCCGACTGGGAGCTATCCTTTGTGGACGTTTCGACTTTGACGATAAACATGTAGTTCGCGAAGGTGCTTACTTTGAACTTCACGACATCGATTGACGGATCAAATTTGGCGATCGCACGCATCCATGCAGCAAGTTTGGAGCGCAGCGGGGCCTTTCTCGTAGATCCTTTGCCGGAGTCCAGATTGAGGTAGGCATCGAGAACCATGCCGAAGTATTGGCACTGGGTGGTTAGTTTGAATTTCAGAGCGAGCAGGTCGCGCTTGAATCGTTTTTCTTTTCTGCAGGAGATACAGACGGCTTCATATTCCCCAGTTTCCACCAGGAGCAGAGCTTTGGGCGTCGAAATGATCAAGTCGTCGAATGCGGGCTTCAGCCCGACATCATCAAGCAATCGTCCTGCGATGTCTGTCTGATCAAGCATGCGATTTGCCGCCCAGTTTATGATTTCCCATCTGGTGATCTCTTGCTACCCTCTCGAGTCGGAGGCGCTCAACATCGCCAAGCATGAAAATTCTCTGGCCCGTCGATGTTTGTCTGGCTGCTAACTTTCCGCATCGATGAAGCTGACGAATGCGCTCTGGACTGAGGCCTAGCAACTTCGCGGTTTCTGACGTGGTGAGAATTTCAGACGGCATGGCTTGAGCCTACAGGAGCCGTAAGATTGCCAACACCCCGAGGGGATTAAAGGTGTATGGTGGTGGAGATACGTAGTTATTTGAGGCGGGCGAGGCAGGATTCGATGCGCTGCTTATTTAGGAAGTTCTCGATCTCCTTATGAGTAATAAGGAAGACTCTGTGGGTCTGTCCATCCTCTATGGCTTCAGTAGCTGCTTGTAGGCGAGCATGGGCCGTCCGTGGAGTGAATAGAGTTGTAAGGACGCCTATCGCATTAAGCTTGCCCACATGGCCCGATTGAGATCTGGAAGAGGGCTTTTTCTTCGTTCGCTGATTCCATTTGGTATATGCCAGAAGTTGCTGTGTGCAGTAATCGTCCAACTCATTGGCCAGGCGCTGTGCCCCGTGAGGTCCGCCACTTCTCGTGCTTCGCTTCAGGATGGTCAGCAAGGGATGAGGAATGCCTACCGTTTCTGGCTCAGGTGTCCGAGTATTGCCAGGCGAGGCCAAACGCCCAGGGATATCATCGGAAAGAGCGGAAATAAAACTCCTGATGGATTGCTTAACTGCTTGGAGTTCCTTGCGGTCTCGAGTATCGGCGGCCCGCAACCTTTCCAGAAACCGTTCGCGAATCTCAGAGTTCCTAGGTGCTAACTCGAATACGCTAACCAATGGCAGCCTGTCGATGAAGTTCAAGAGCGTGCGCCATGGGCTGTCCGAAAGGGTTTTTGCGGCAGAGATGTAAGCTTGATGCCTTTCGCGATTTCCTCGAGCTTCCAACCATGCCTCATGCAGTTTTGTGTATTGAGCGACGAGTTCATTATCGAGGGCTTTAAGACGCCTGTCGTTAATCAGATCCAGGAATTCCTCGTCCATCTGGCTGTTCGGTTCTGATTTGGCTATAACTGTCAGAACTCGAGCTCGGTACCATTCTGCAGAAAACTTCTTCGCCATTGTGAGCCTCGGCTAGTTCATAGAGAAAAGCTCTCGTCCGATTGTTGCTTTGGAGCCGAGCCACCACAAGGCGACTCGATCCCAGGTGAGATACAGGCTTGCTGATGCCGGTCACCCGCCGGAATTCAGTTCCCAAACCGTGTTCGCCCGACCGCGCGCTCCCCAGGACTAGAGCGGGGAATCTCATGCTGAAGGTGAGAAGAGAAGAGCAGAGAAGAGTTGAGCTGAGATGAGGGGTCATTGAGACCTTCTTTTTTGGCGGTCAATGAAGTTCATTTCTTGGTTTCTCCGGGCTTTCCCGGCGCGGTGCGGCGATCAATGATATCTCGTCGCGTCACGCCGCCAGTCCAGCATTCTATGAGAATTTGGCCGGTGAAATTTGTCGGCAGATTCCGAATATCTTCTAAGACCCAATGCGGTAGTTCCAAGGAAAGGCCTCCTATTTTAGGTCGTTTCAATTGGTGCGGGTTTCCATTTTTTCGCGCTCGGTGGCTGCGATCGCATCTCTTCATATAGTTTCATTATCAGTCCATCAGTGTAGCTCAGGTATAAACCAAGAAAAATTGAGGTCTCTTCCGCGAGGCCTTGTTCGCCGCTATCGACCAGGCGGTCACGTAACTTTCTGAGACCGATCTGCGCGCCCTCGAAATTTCCAAGGACATCCTGCAGGTTGTTCACTGGGGCATCACACGAAAGACTGAGTAGCTGGTGACTCATGGAAGGACTCCTTTCAGTTGGTCGCAGAGCGACGGTGGTTTGTGAATGGGGTCGATGTCCTGGGATGCGACTCCCACCAGGGAGGGAGTGTGTGCTGGTGATGCGATGACGGGCGCGGTGTCGCCCTTGCGAGATCGCACACGCGCTCATCCTTCGCGGCCTCTCGGAAGCGCTCCACCACTAGCTTTTCTAAGACCGTCACGGCCGCGCGCAGCTTGGGGTTCCAGTTGTGAATGTACTGCTCACCCATGCCATGCAGGCGATGGCCGAGGAGCTTTTCAGTCGTCGCATACTCGACACCCGCCTCGCAGAGCCACGTCGCCGCTGTGTGGCGCAGATCATGGAAGTGCAGGTCCTGCACCACGGCCCTCGCGCACGACTCAGCCCATCGGTGCTTGAATGACCCGGCGTCGCGCCACTGGCTGAAAAATCGGCCTCCGATGCGCGGAAGTGTTCCACGTAGAAACCAACTGGCGAGAGGAGACAAGGGGAGTTCCTCCGGCACGCGCTTGAGCCGACTGCCACGGACCGGAATGAGCCATTCCCCATCTGTCCGCTCCGTCACCCAGTCCTGCTCGATGGCGATGATTTTCGCCTCGCGCAACGTTGTCAGCAAGGCCAGCATCATCATCCGCTGAATGGCCGGCGCGCTCAGCTGATAGATCCGATACAGTTCCCACGGCTTGGCGACGCGGGTGCGCTGCGCGCCGATGGGGAGATCGAGCGCAAGAAGGCGATTCTTGTCAAGGTCCTCATTGGCGACGGCATAATTCAGTAGCCCGAGCAAGACACCGCACTCCCGCCGGATCGTGCCGTCTGCGGCCGTTTCTGCTCGCCGATGGGCGATATAGGCCACACCGTCCTCGAGTTTCAGTGAGTGGAGCGGGCGGAGACCAAAAAACGGGATCAGATGGCGCGTCAAAATGGTGCTCGGGCGATCGATCGCCATGAGGGCCTTGCCGTGCAGGCGGTCCAGATACTTGGGGACGAATTGGGCGAACGTCAGGCCGGTAGCGGTGGAATCCGGCCGCGCGTGCGAGTGAATCGCCGCGAGTACCTGCACCATCGACTCGTGCTCCTGGTCGCTGGTGAGGTTGTAGCCTAGAACCGGCCGATACCTGGCGCCACGATAACGGCAATCGAGAATGGAGCGGACCCCCAGCGGGGTGGCTGTGCGCGTGATCCTCATGGTGCCTGCTTTCTGGCCAGCGCCGGGCTCCGATGCCGGATGGGTTTGCCAGGCTTGCTCGGCGGCATGTCATTGTACCGCACCGCCAGGAGAGGCAGCGCTGGGCTACGCACAACGGTCTTGGGTGTGGCGATGTCGATGACGAGCCCTTGTTTCTGCCGCAGCACGTAGGCTTCCAGGTCGACCACGTCATAACGCAGCTGGCCTCCGATTTTCGCCCGCGGCACAGGCAGGCGTCGCAGCGTGCGCAGGGAAATTTTGAGGAAGGCGGCCGTTTCCGCCGGTGTCAGTAGCGTCATCGGCGCACCGTTCCTGTCGCCGTCGAGGGCCTGCGATTGCCCCCGATGGCCTGTTGTTCGATGTGTTCGAGTTTCGTTCGAAGGAGACCGAGCACGCCGGTCACCTCTGGCATGTCAGGATAGGTCTGCCAGGCTGCGCGAAGCACCGCCTGCGCCTCTCGGATTTCGCTCAAGAGGTCATCATTCTGTGATCGGTGCAGAATCTGCGGGGTCATGGGTCACCGTCCTTTCTTGGGCTGTTTCATCTCTGCATTCAGAAGCGGGTGCTCGATCAACGGGCCCCAGTGCAATTTCTGGAACTCTCCTTCGCAGCTGTGCGCATCGCGCACGGCGTCGATCTCCGTCAAGGATTCACTGAGCGTGCTGATCGCCGCGTCGAGAAAGCGCACGGCTTTCCGTTTGGAGACGAATGGGCCGTAGAGGCGCGGAAAGAGGCCGGTCACAGTGAACCGGCAGTACCAGACCCGCCGGCCGCGTGGCGTCGTTGCTAACACCAACCAATCTTCCTGCGGGGGCATCTCAAGCTGGGTGATGCGCTCGGTCTGTGGTCGTGTCGGCTGTGCTGGATGCATGATGGTGAGTGCGGTCGTCATGAAGACACCTCCTGGTTGATATGAGTAGCTTTCCTTGTATGGGTCACGGATGTCAGTCCCGTTGAATCGCGGGCACATCCGTTTACCCATCAGCGGCCTCCGGTAGGCTCTTCCCGAAATATTCTTCTGAAAGCTGACGAACAGAAGAGACGGTCTCAGTTGCCCTGAGGTGGGGCGCCAGCCGTTCCTCACGCATGTCCCGTAGAGACGCTCCGGAGCTCATAGATGATGAAGATAAAGATTTAGTTTTAGGTTCAGGTGAAGATGAAGATTGAAGATTAAGAGTGTCCCCTGCTGGGTACAACTGTTCATTGAAGTGTTCGAGTAACAGTTTGTCCAACAGTTGCGCGAACGCTTGCGCTGAGGCTGAGGCCCCTTTCCGGTAACAATGCTTCCGGGCCACCACTTGAAACTCTCGAACAATCGATGACTTGGGTAGTTCTTTGATGCGGCGGAGGCACGCTTCGGATTGGTTGGGATTCTCCGGGCTCTGATATTTGAGCGCATTCCGAATGAGAATGGTATTGGTGTCCAAATCGTAGGAGATGAATTCCTCGTCTCTGAGGGCCGTCATCATTTGATCGATCTTCTTGGGCGACCAGCGGAGATCGGCGGCCATGTAGGGGACAGGAAGGACGAAAATTCCCTCCATGGTGCGATGCTGGTTCGTCAGGAGGTACAAGGCAAAGAGCTTGAGATCGTCCGGCCATTTCGCAGCCCGTTCATCGAACCAAAATCTGCCTGACACGCGAAAGTATTTGGGCACGTCTAAGCGACCCATTCTCTAGCCTCCAGGTTCCGCAAGGCTCACACCGGTCTCAATTGCCTCACTGTTTTGAATGCGTCTTTTCGTCCAGCTTCTGAAACTCGCGCTCCAACAGGCTACGAATGAACCCGCTGGAAGTGGTGCCTTGTTGACGCAACGCATCGAGCTTGGCTTTGATCGCGTGGGGAATTTGAATCAGAAGTTTGACCATGGCCATATGGGAATCCCTACCTTTCAAGATAAATATAGATCTCAATATATATAGATGTCAAGGCATATCATTGACTAGATCGTCTGGCGCAGTCAGAATGCCGCCCGAGGTGCATGATGAAACGTCCGGACAAGGCGGAAAAACCGAGAAAGACCTTTGGGTTGAGCTTGAATCGGCAGTTGATGCTGGAGATCCAGCACCTCGCTGTGGATCAGGATAGGTATGTCAACGAACTGCTGGAAGAGGCTGCGCGGGATCTGCTGAAGAAATATGCAGAAAAACGGAAGTGAATGTCCTTTCAGATTCTGACCCGGCCGAGACTAACCTCGGCCGGGAATGTAGCGAACGAATGGCCACCTAGATGCAATCTCCGGCCTATTGCAAAGCTTGTTTTGCGGCCATCGCCGCCGAGGAATCGCCTGAAGATAGTCCTCGCTTAGCTGAGCTGGCCCACTTCTGGGCCCTGCGCCTGGAACTCAAACACAAGCATGGACCCTGCGCCAGGTGCGGGACAGAGGGAGATGTGGTGCATCACGAAGCAGCCACCGACTAAGGAGCCCCAATGGCGTTATGTGGAACCTGGATCGCGTCGAGATGGATTTGATGTCTGTAGGTAGATGGCTCTATGATGCTGCGCGGGATTTGCTGGAAAAATACGGGGGTTCGAAGAAACCTTTCTGTCTGAGATGGTAGTCCTAACGTTCTTATGCCATGGAGACGGCAAATGGAGGAAGGAGATTGGAAGGCAGGGATAGAAACGATGCTGAAGGAGATTGATCGTGTT